>Ga0169931_10000271_pt1 | contig 84935 bp, 64 predicted proteins | sample Kivu_15m_20L_FD_129675 | JGI IMG/M metagenome (GOLD analysis project Ga0169931, IMG submission 129675) | Freshwater microbial communities from Lake Kivu, Western Province, Rwanda to study Microbial Dark Matter (Phase II) - Kivu_15m_20L... | ecosystem: Environmental > Aquatic > Freshwater > Lake... | reverse complement strand
TCCCCGTTGGGGAGAGGGTGGTTTGTGGACTGCGAATGCAGTCCACAAACCGGGTGAGGGGCGGACCTTCGGAGTCAGCAGCCCCTCACCCGCCGTTCTCGATGCATCCGCATCGAGAACGGCCAGCGGGGAGAGGTGGGGGGCTGCTGGATCCTTCGCCAAGGGCCTTTTTTGTCGCATCGCGAACCGTGTCCTGCACCCGATCTGTCGGCACACCCGACTGGAATTGCATTTTAAGGTGGTCGCGGGTATCAGGCATGTCCTCAGGGATGTGCCATGACCGGGTCACGACCGACCACGCCATTCGATCGCCTCGCGTTTGCCCGTGGCGTGCTGCGCACCGAAGCCGCGTGCATCGAGTCCGCCGCCGAACGGCTCGGCGAATCGTTCCCGAAGATCGTGCAGATGTTGAGCGCCTGCCGCGGTCGCGTCGCGGTCACCGGCATCGGCAAATCCGCGGACGTGGGCCAGAAACTCGTCGGCACGTTGAACTCGACCGGCACCCGCGCTTACCTCCTGGATGCGGCCCGCGCCGTTCACGGCGATCTCGGCATGGTGCACGAGGCGGATGTGGCTCTCGCCCTCTCGCACAGCGGCGAATCCGAAGAGATCGTGCGGTTGCTTGGCCCCCTGAGAAAGCTCGCCTCCGGCCTCGCCGCCATCACCGGGAACGCGAACAGTTCCCTCGCCCGCGCCGCGGACGCGGCCATCGCTTACGGGCCGATCGTGGAGGCGTGCCCGCTGGCGCTCGCCCCGAGCAGCAGCACCACCGTCATGCTCGCGATCGGGGATGCCCTCGCTTTCACGCTCCTGGAAGAGCGCCAATTCACGGCGGACGACTTCGCTCGATTCCATCCCGGTGGCAGCCTCGGTCGCAAACTCGCGACCGTCGAGGACGCGATGCGCCGCGGGAGCGAACTTCGCATCGCCTCGGAAACGGAGACCGTTCGCGGCGTGTTCCGTCACGCGAAGCACGAAGGCCGCCGTACCGGCGCCATCATGCTCGTGGACGACATGGGGCGGCTCGCGGGCTTGTTCACCGATTCGGACTTGGCCCGGCTCTTCGAGGACGCTTCGACCTTCGACGTGCCGATTTCGGAGGTCATGACGAAACGACCGGTCGTGATCGCGCCCACGGCGAGAGTGACGGATGCGCTCGAAATACTGAAAGCGCGGAAGTTCAGCGAACTGCCGGTCGTCGACTCCGAGGGGCGCCCGGTCGGCATGCTCGACATAACCGATCTCATCGGTCTGGAACCGGTTCCCGCGGCGGGTCAAACCCGCCCGGCGCTCCGGCTCGCGGACCGACTCAGCGCGTAGGATTCCATTCGTGCCCGATTCTCTCTCCGCCCGCGCCGCCCGCATCGAACTCCTGTTGCTCGACGTGGACGGCGTGCTCACGGACGGTTCGATCCTCTACGGGGAGGTCGGCGAGTGGAAACGATTCCATGTCCGCGACGGTTCGGGGTTGAAGTTCTGGCGGGAGAGCGGTAAGCGGGCGGCGATTCTCTCCGGCCGAACGAGCGCGGCGGTGAGTCGCCGAGCCGTCGAGTTGGGAATCTCGCCCGTGATTCAGGGGCGCTCCGAGAAACGGCCCGCCTTCGAGGAATTGCTCGCGGGCGCCGGGCTCGCGGCGGATCAGGTGTGTGCCATCGGGGACGACTTGCCCGATGTGCCGGTGTTGACGCGATGCGGGCTGGCGATCGCGGTGGCGGACGCGTGTGCGGAAGCGAAGGCCGTCGCCGATTACGTGACGGCCGTGCCCGGCGGGCATGGCGCGGTTCGCGACGCGATCGAGTGGTTGATGAAGTTGCAGGGCACGTGGGCGGGCGTGCTCGCGAAACATTCCTGACCGGAGCCTTCCTTTACCGTGTGGACGCCGCGGCGAGTGTTGCTGTTGCTCGGCGGGATCCTGCTGTTTTGCGGGGTCTACGGCTCCTACGCCCGCTTCCTCGGGTGGATGGACGGCCTGCCGCAGTTGCCGCCGAGCATGCTTGCGGTCGCTCCCTCGGACGCGAAGCCGCCCGAGATTCGCACGTCCAGCCCCACCATCGAACGCATCCGCGAGGCGTTCGGCCCCGATTGCCTTGAGCAGAAATCGATCTTCTATCCGACTCAACTGGAGTTTCGGAGCGGAGCCACGTCCACGGTGCTCGCGTGCGGGGCGCCGCCGTTCAACAACGGGTCGAACCGGATGACGCTCGCGCCGTTCAGCGTCGCCCAGTTCGGCGCCCCGAAGCCCGCCCACCTTCGGCAGGAGGGCGAGACCCAGGAAATCAGTACCTTCCATGCCGACAAGGCGATTCTCGAATTCGACCGCCCGGTGAACGGCCCCGCGGACATGGGCAAGGCCAAGCTCCTGCGGATGGAGCTTATCAGTGAGCCGCCGAGCCCCGCATCCCTGAAGCTGGATCGCCGCAGCGGCACCATTCACATCACGAACAATCAGCGGTCTCTGGATCCGGCGAAGTTCCTCGTCGTTCGCACGGTGGGCCCGCTCTTCTACCGCGATCCGAAGCACGTGGACCCGAAACTGCTCAGCGGGCCGGACATCTGGACGGACGCGGCGCTGGAGATTGTCGATCGGCAGAATCTGCCGCGACGTTCGAAGCCGAGCCCCGATCAATACCGCACCTTCGCCTTCGCCAACGAAGCGGAGACGGCTCCGGTTCCGGCGAACGTGATGCAGTCGCCCGCGTCCGTATTCGAAGTGTTGGAAGGGCCGCGGCTTCCCCCGCCGACCGCGACGGCGATCGGATTGAAGGTGTTCCTCGAGCCGCCGCCACAGCCCGGAGCCCCGCCTCCGCCGAAAAAAGCCAACGCGGGCACGCTCGGCGGCGTGAGGCGTGTTGAACTCAGTGAGAAGGTGTCGCTCCATCTCTGGGCGGAAGCGAGCCAAAGCCTCACCGCTTCGAACGCACCGAAAACCCCCGGAAAGAAAGCGATCGCGCCGCTGGCGCTCGGCGCCGCCATCGGTGGGCCGTTCCATGGCGTCGAAACCATCCGCAAGCTGGACCGCGTGCTGCTGCAGGTCGACACGCTCGGGAAGCTGGCCTACGACGTGGAACGCTCCACGGCCCGGTTCGACGTGATGCCGGACGGGAACCCGGATTTGCCGAACGACGTCCAGGTCCATCGCGTGCCGCCGCTCGGCTCCGGCCTGCAGCGTCTCTTCAGCCAGGTGCTGGAACTTGAGTTCGGGAAGTCGCCGATCGGCGCCGGTGGCGTCGGTTTCTCCAAGCTCCGCGCGTGGGCCGAACAACCGGGCCGATTCATCACGCTCTCGAGCGAGTCCGACCGCCTCGAAGCCTACGGTCAATACCTGCTCCACGACAAGGCGCTGGAAACGACCACGCTCCGCGGCCTGCCGTTGGTCGCGGTGCGGGCCAACGATCCGCTGCCGGGAAAGAAGGCGGGGGCGAACACGCTCACGGCCGGGAGCAAGGAACGCGCCGCGATCCTGACGCTGAAGCCGGGCCCGGCTCCGGATCGCGCCATCACCGCGGCCGTGGAGGGGCCTGGTCGCATCGAGTTGTTCGACGCCGCCGCCGAGGCCAACACCATTCAAACAAGCTGGCAGGGCCGCATGAGCGTGACCCGCGAGATGATCGATCGTCGCGGCGTCGATCTGTTCACGTTCGTCGATGGCGCCATGTTCGAGGACAAGAAATCGGAGTACTGGCTGAAGGGCCGTGAACTGCGGCTTTGGATGGAACCACGAGATCAAGCGCCGGATCGGCAGGCCGCGGGTTCTGGCCGGCTGCAGCCGCACCGCGTGCAGGCCCTCGGCGACGTGAGCAGCCAATCCGCGGACATGCGGATCGATCGGGCGGACGCGCTCAACGTGCTTTTCCGGGATGGGATCGCCCCGCTTCAGCGGAAGGCGGACGAGGTCGCGAAGCTTCCGACGCCGATGGGCCCGCCCGAAGCGGGGCCGAGGATCCCGCCGCCGGCCGCGCCCCCCGCCGAACCCGCCAAGCCGAAGCCGCCCCTGACGCTGAAGGCCCGCACCATCGATACGTGGATGGTGCGGTACCCCGTGGCCGCGAACGGCGAGGCGTCCGCGAAATACGAACTGGATAAAGCCCGCTGCGAGGGCAAGGTCGAGGTGCATCAGGATCCCTCCGAGCCCGGTCCCGAAAAACGCGGGCTGGATGTACGCGGCGCCACGCTCCTCGTCGATCACACGCCGGACGGCTCCGTTCTCACCGTTACCGGTCTCGATGAGGCGAGCCCCGGAGAAGTGCATCACGACGGCATGTCCATGGTCGGGGCCAAGATCGTTCTCAACCAATTGAGCAACACGGCGGACGTGGAAGGTCGCGGCTCGCTCGTGCTGCCGGCCACGTCCAACCTCGCGGGCGGCGAACTGAAACAATCCACGCCGGTGGTCATTCACTGGCGCGACTTCATGAAGTTCAAGGGGGCCGATCGCTGGGCCGAGTTCCAGGGCAAAGTCACGGCGAAGCAGAACGATTCTTATGTGATCTGCCACATCATGCAGGTGCGAACGGACAAGCCGGTCGACTTCAGCCGTCGGGCGAAGCCGGGCACGAAGAACGACGCCCGGATCGAATCGGTTCGCTGCTACCCCGCGCCGGAAGACCTTCGCGACGAGCCGAAGGACGCGTACTGGGTGACGTATGAAGACTCGGCCTACGACGACGCGGGCCGCCCGATCAAGCGGCAGCGCCTCACCGCTCGCGAACTGGAGTTGACGGCCCGAGCGCTCGAACCCGGCGGGCGCGATCCGCATCAACGGGTGGTCGCGAACGGGCCGGGCACGATCCGCATTCTGCAGGCGGGATTGAAGGATGAAGCCGCACCGGACACGAAAGCGAGCACGGCGCCGCCGCCGCCGAGCGCCTCGGATCTGAAACTCACCGTCGTGTACTTCGCGGGCCGAATGATCGCCCGCGACTTCGGCAGCGTCTATCAGGACGCCACGTTCCAGGACTCGACGGACCTCCTGCACCTTCCCGCGGAGAACCTCGACGCCGCCCCGGACCGAAACAAACTGCCTGCGGGATCGATGAGGCTCACGTGTGCGGAACGACTCGTCGTTTCGAGCCACAAGAAACCGGGCCAGGCGGCTCTGCAACGACTCGACGGCTTCGGCGACGCCCGCATCCGCTCCGATCAATACGACGGCTGGGGCGAATCGGTCTCGTCCGACGGGCCGACCGTGACTCTCCGCGGCGGCGAGAACACGCTCGCCCGGATCTTCAGCCGCACGGATGCGACTCGCCAATCGGGCGAGGTGCTGATCTACAACCGCACGACGGGCAAGTTCTCGACCACGGGCAGCGCCGGCGGCACGTTCCAATCCGGGCCCAAGTGATCGGCTCTCGCGAACGCTATACTTTCAAAATGCCGAACGACGTGAAACCCCTCTCCATGAAGCGCGAGGGCGATGGCCTGATGATCGAGTGGAGCGACGGCACGACCGCACGGGTCGCGTGGCGGACGCTTCGCAAGCAGTGCCCGTGCGCCACGTGCATCGAGGACCGGGCGAAGCCGCCGGACCCGTTCAAGGTGCTCACGCCACAAGAGGTCGCGGCCGGGGCGCCGGAACCCGTGAGCATGCGGCCGGTCGGCCACTACGCCTACCAGATCGAGTGGAACGACGGGCACACGACCGGCATTTACCCGCTTGAACTGCTGCGGCAACTCGGGTCCTGAAGCAACTCCGGCTTCACCCGTTCGAGGTAACTCACGAGCACGCCGAGCAGCATCCCTTCCACGAAGATCACGGGAAGATGCGCGAGGAGCACCAGCTTCGCCAGCACGTCCCACGATTCCTTTCCGCCCACGAGCAGCACGAGGAAGTTGAGCGTGGCGGAGGCGGCGACCGCGCCGCCTCCGACGAGGAATCCGCGGGCGAAAGCGGGCATGCCGAGTCGTTTCAGGATCGGGTACGCCAGCCCCGCCAGAATCGCGGGCAGGCCGACGACGCAGGCGTTGACGCCGAGCGCATCCAGCCCGCCGTGATGAAGCAACAACGACTGCAGCACGAGGCCAACGACGACGGCGAGCATCGCGCGGCGGCCGAGCGTGACGCCCACGAGTCCGTTCAAAATCAGATGCACGGACGCGAACCCGAGCGGGATGCGGAGCGACGACGCGATGAAGAACGCCGCCGTGAGGATGCCGATCCGCGGGACCTCGGTTTCCTTCAATCGCCACACCCCGGGGAGGAGCAGCAGGGCGAGCGCGGCGAAGCCGCCGCCCATCCACGCCGGATCGAGCACGCCATACGCGATGTGAACGGCGAACGGCATCACGCACCGTACCCGTTCGGGTGCGTGCGATGCCAGTTCCATGCGGTCTCGACGATTGAACGCAGGTCCGTGAACCGCGGAGACCACCCGAGATCACGGCGAATCGCAGTCGCGTCGGCCACGAGTTCCGCAGGATCGCCGGCCCGCCGCGGGCCTTCCTGAACCGGGACGGTCAATCCGCTCACTTCTTCCACGGTTCGGATCACGTCGCGGACGCTGAACCCGCGACCGAGGCCGACGTTGTACTTCCACCGATTTCCGGGCTGAAGCGCTTCAAGGGCGCGGATGTGGGCCTCGGCGAGGTCGTTCACGTGGATGTAATCGCGAACGCAGGTGCCGTCCGGCGTGGGGTAGTCCGTGCCGAAGATATCGAGCCGGGGCCTGCGGCCCATCGCGGCCAGGAACGCGAGCGGGATCAAATGTGTCTCGGGGTCGTGGTCTTCGCCGATGGCGCCGCTCGGGTCCCCGCCGGCGGCGTTGAAGTAGCGGAGTGCGCAGAAACCGAACGGGTATGCGGCGGCGTAGTCGTCCAGGGCTCGCTCGAAGGCCAGTTTCGTGTTGCCGTACGGGTTGATGGGCAACTGCTTCTCGGCTTCGTCGATCGGAACGCGAGACGGGACGCCGTACGTGGCGCAGGTGCTCGAGAAGACGAACTTCGCGATGCCGGTGCGGCGGCATGTCTCGAGCAGGTTCAGGGATGCGACGAGATTGTTGGCGTAATACTTGGCCGGATTCGTCACCGACTCGCCGACGTACGCGAAGGCCGCGAAGTGGATCACGGCCTCGACGCGGTTCTCGGCCACGACTCGCTCGACGCTCGCGGTGTCGGTCAGGTCCGCGACGACGAGACGCTCCGCGGGCACGGCCTCGCGGTGGCCGTACGCCAGGTTGTCGATCACGACGGGCGAATGCCCGCGGGCCAACAGGGCCCGCACGGTATGGCTGCCGATGTACCCGGCCCCGCCGGTCACCAGAATGTTCATGTCCGTGAACTGCCGCAGGGAACGCGACCGGTTTGGCCGCGCTTTGGAGTTGTTCTACCCGTTCGCATCGAAGGCCGTCATCACAGGTCCCAAGTTTCGGATTCCGGGGCCTTCTTTTTTCGCGGCCGCGGCGGCGCCGTGGGCTCCGCGGGCGGCTTGCGTTCCACGGGCGGCTTGCGTTCGGGGAGTTTCCGAACCACCGGCACTTCGTCCGCCGGTTCCTCGGTGGTCTCCGCCTCGGCGCGCGGACCGCCCTCGCCCTTCGCCCGCAGCACCAACTTGATCGCCACCTCGGAGAACGGGAACGCGTCGCGCAGTGACTTCGTCAGGTACTTCACGTAAGGCTCTTCGAACAGCTCTGGGCCGTTCGTGAAGAGCACGATGGTGGGCGGGTGGATGCCGATCTGAGTGGCGTAAAGGATCTTCGGCTGGCGGCTGCCTTGCATCGGTGGAGCGTTCCGCTCCACCGCGTCGCGGATCGCCCGGTTCAGGTCCCCGGTGCCGATTCGCGTGCCCGCCTGCTTGTGCAACTGGATCGCGAGTTGCAGGAGCCTCAACACGTTCTTGCCGCGCTTCGCGGTCACGAACGCGATCGGCACGTGGTCCAGCATCGGGAACACTTTCCGCACGTACTCGCCCATTTTTTCGGTGTCGAGCGCGTCCTTCACGAGATCCCACTTGTTCACCACGAAGATGGCGGGTTTGTGGTGCTCGAGGATGTATCCGGCGAGTTGCTTGTCCACTCGACCGATGCGATGCCGCGCGTCGAAGAAGTGCATGACCACGTCCGCCCGGCGGACGGACCGCTCGGCCCGGTGAAAGCTGTAGAACTCGACATCGTTGGCGAGGCTTGTCTTCTTTCTCACTCCGGCGGTGTCGATGGCCACGAAACTCTTGCCGTCGCGTTCGAAGCGGACGTCGATGCTGTCCCGGGTGGTGCCCGGCACTTCGGAAACGATCACGCGGTTGTCGTTCGCCAGCGAGTTGATGAACGTGCTTTTGCCGACGTTGCGGCGGCCGACGATCGCGATTTTGAGGGCCGGGTCTTCGGGGGGAAGCTCGCCGCGATCGGGCGGCAGCGCCTTCACGATCGCCTCGAAGAGGTCGGCCTTGCCGAGTTTCTGCTCTGCGCTCACGAGGACGGCGTCGCCGTAGCCGAGGGCGTTGAACTCGCCGCCTTGCGTGGCCAACTTCTCGGTGTCCGCCTTGTTCGCGGCGAAAACGATCGGCTTGCCGACGACGCGGAGACGCGACGCGACCTCCTGATCGAGCGGCGCGATGCCGTCGCGCACGTCCACCACGAAGAGCACGACCGCGGCCGAATCGAGGGCGTACTGAATTTGCTGCTCGACGTCGTCCGTGAGATTGTCGGCGTCCTGGATGCCCATGCCGCCGGTGTCCATCAGTTCGAAGAACCGGCCTCCGGATTCGACGACGGTCGAGACGCGATCCCGGGTGACGCCGGCCGTGGGGTCGACGATCGAGATGCGCCGACCCGCCAACCAGTTGAACAGCGCGGACTTGCCGACGTTCGGCCTCCCGACGATGGCGACGATGGGGAGTCGGGAGGCGGTCGGCGTCATGGTCTCACTTTCGTGGCGGCAGTGCGAACGGTCATTGTACCGCTCACTTCTTCCGCTTGTAGACGATCGTGAAAGCCGGCTCCTTCGCGTCCCCCATGTACATGGTGAACGTGGCGGTGTTTTCGTCGTTCCACTTGCTCACGGATTTGTACTTGATGTTCTTCCCGCCTTCGCCTGGGCCTTCACCCGCGAGCACGAGTTCCTTGGTCTTCTCGTCGTAGGCCCCTTCGAGAATCATGGGGGCGGCGGAGAAGCTGTCGATCCACACCGAGACGTACTTCTTCTTGGCGGGATCGAAGGTGTCCATGCCGCGGCCGGAGAACTTCACGCCGCCGAGGTCGCCTTCGAAGCTGCTCGAGAGCCAGAGACCGCCGAGGTCCATCTTGTAGCTTGCGGAGCACTTCGTCTCCATGCCCATCATCTTCATGGTGGCGTCCCAGTTGCCGACCCACTTGGCGAGTTCCTTGTGCTCCGGGCCGGCGGCGATCATGACGCGAACTCCGAAAACGAGTGAATGGGACATGGGGCAGGGGGTCACCCTGCGTGTACATTTGTACCCATGTCCCGAGAAAAGGGAAGAGAAAAAATCGCCGTCACTTCACGAGTTCGAGCTTCGCCTCCGCGACGACCGGAGTCGATTTCGCGTCCAGAGTCGCACGCACGATCAGCGGCATGTTGAAGGGGCCGCACTCGCCGGGGGCGAACTTCAGTATCAATTCGCCGACGCTCTTGTCCTCGGGAATGCTCAGCTTCGCGGCGGTCAACCCGGTCCAGTGATCGGCGATCACGGCTTCGACCGTCACGGGGCCGCTCAGCAGGCGGTCGCGCGTCACCTTCACCGGCACGCGTACCTCCGTGCCCGCCTCGGCCCGTACAGTCAGCTTCTCGAGAAAGACATCGAGCCGTCCCGGCCCCACGACCACGATCATCTGTTGATTCTGCCCCACGGAACTGAAGCTGACGGAATGCTCGGTACCGTCCAGGTCTTTCACTTTGGCAACGGCCATGACGCAAACTCGGCACGTGCGGCCGAGTTCCATCCAGGGCGGGAGCGAAGCCGGGTACTCGACTTCGGTCTGCCCCGGCGGCACGATCAACACGGGACCGGTGACGCCCTGCAGGTGGCGGGCCTGGCGATCCGCCAGCCGCACCTCGACCGGGCCAGTGAAGCCCGGGTCGCGTTCGATGCGGTACTTTCGCCGATACACCTCGCCGCGCGGCGCCTGCGTCATCACGTACTCGTCCACGATCTTAAACGGAGCCGGGAGGCCCACGGTGAGGAAGAGCGTGCCGGACTCGGGGAGGTGTCGCTCGGCGGCGAGTGTCGATGTCGCACGGAGCGTTCGCGGTTCGGGCGCCCGCAGGCCGAGGATCGAGGCGAAGACGTGCCCATGACTCGCGGTTCCGACGATCGTGATGGCCGAAGTCGCGAGCGGGGCTTTGGCGTCCGCCGTGAAGACGAGTTCCGCCGAGTTCTGGTTCGCGGCCACGGTCACGGGCTTGCACGTCACCCCAGCCGGCAGGCCGGTCGCGGTCAGTTCGATGGGGCCATTGAAGCCGCCGAGTCGCTCGACGTTCACCCGCTGCTTCGCGGTCGCTCCACGCAACACGGACACCGCGTCCGGCGCCGGGCCCTGATTCTGAACGGGGAAGGGCGTGACGAGTCTGAAGCCGGGCGCGACCGCGTTCGCATCCGCGATTCGCAGCCGATAGACGAAGTTCGGCCCGCCGCGGGAGCGGAAGCGTTCCGCGACGCGAATCGTGTACGTGCCGTCCACCGGGGGTTGGAACGTGGTCGTGGGGTCGGCGTCGGTTCCTTCCAGCTTCGCGACGTCCTTTCCGGCGGGGTCCAGGATCGCGACCACGGCTGCAAGCGGCGAATCGAATCGGCGGGCTTGCACGTCCAGTGCGTATCGCGTGGCCTTCTTCAACTCGATCTTCCACTCCTGAACCGAACCCGGAGACACGATCTGGCCGTTGAGCGCGATCGGTGCGGCCAGCCCGGCCGCGGGCGCGATCGCGTCCTGGAGCCCGTCCGCGGGAACTCTCAACGGGAAGTGGAACGCGGGAACCGTGTCCGCGGTGATCGTGAGACGGTACACATGGGACTGCCCGCCCTGTGCCTTCGCGTCGCCGACGCGGACGCGGTACGCTCCCTGGGTCGGAGCGGTGAATCGCACGGATTCATCCGAACCGGGCACGGCATGGATCATGTTCTCGGCAAGAGTGCGTCCGGCGGAGTCCACGATCTCCAGTTTCGGGATCAACGGCGACTTCAGGCTCTTCGCCGCGATGGTCGCGGTGATCGTCTGGCCCGCGCTCGCCTCGAACTCCCAGAGGTCGGTGTCGTCTCGCGGGAAGATGCGGCCATTCGCCGTGATCGGGAGCTTCACCGCGTGCGGGATCGCGTCGCCGTCCACCTCGCGTTCGATGGCCTCGGGGAGATCGCCGACGACGAAGACGAGCCCGCCCGCGCCGCCTTGCGAAGTGAAGACCCACCCGCGGCGGGCGCCGAGCGGAGCGTCCTTCGCGATGGCCACCGAGCCGGACATGTCCGCGGGGTAATCTTCCTGCTGCTGCGAGTCCGGGAGCGGGAGCACGGGCCCTTCGAACCAGAGCGGCTTCGTGGGTCGCAGGGTCTTCGTGGGAGCGAGCCCGGCGCCATCCAACTTGAAGTCGCAGCGATCGTGCAGGAACAGCCCGCCGACGCGGACGGGAACGGTCGTGCCGCGCTGGCCGCCGGCGGGGTAGAGGTAGCTGGCGATGGGGGGATTCGCGGCCGCGATTCCGGTGAAGAGGCAACTGGCGGCGATGGCGAAGCGGAAGGTCATGGCGAGGCCCGCGAGGAGAACGTCGGCGGATGCTGGATGATAACCGACGCCTCCCGTCTCTCGCAAGCAGGACGTCGGATCCGGAGGACACACGCGGGTCTCGATTCCCGCGGCGGACCCCCGAACGACGCCGTCACTTCGCTGGAGCCTGTCCGCAGCAAGAGTTACTTGGGCGCGCAGCTGCGTCGGCAGCGGTCGCGGCTCGGCGCACCGAAGGCCATCACGGCGACGGCGCACAAGTTGGCCCGCATCTTCTACACGGTGATGCGGTACGGGGTCGAGTATCAGAAGCGATGCGAATAGGAGTTCGTGATCGAACACCGCAAGCGGATGGAGAAGAACCTGCACCGCCGGGCGCGGGAGTTGGGCTACGAACTGAAGAAGATCGACCCAGCGCCGCAGCCGGCCGCCGCGGATGAGTTGGTCGCAATCTGAGGGCCGCCGCCCAAGCCATCGCCAGCCTGCGCGCCACTCGTCAATCCATACGCAAAGCTATCCGGGACAGGACAATCACTTAGCCTCATCTGACGTTCCTGGGGTGGCGTCAGGGGTTGCGGCTGTCGAACGGCTCGAAGTCCCGCTCCGAGAACGGCTCGGTGAGCGTGCCCGAATCGCACAACCACTCGATGGCTGCCGGCAGCCCGTCGCCGGCGACGTGAATGTCCTCGCTGTGCCGGGGCAGCACGAACACCCGCTCCGGGTTGTCCGTGTGGACGATCAGTTCGTCCCCGTCGAGGGTGTCGCCGATGACAACCGACTGAAGAGCCTGGGCCTTGGTCAGCACGGCCGCCCCGACGTCCCAGAACCAGTACTCGTCGATCCGCTGCCGCCACTCTGATAGATTGTTGGACCCGGTGAGGATTCGGCGGGGCGGGTAGATGCGGATGTACGACCCGCCCAGCACGCCCTCGCCGAAACGGGTGACGTACTCCCGGTAGCCGGTCGGGAAGCGGATGCCGAGTTGGGCCTCGGCAGCGTCCACCTCGTCGGGTGGCGACAGGACGAGCGGCCCGCCTATGACAGTCACGTTGTCGAACACCTGCGTACCTCCCATCGCCTCCGCCGCCGAAAGAATCCATGCAACCCCTCGGTCGAGGCGGCCCCTGACTTGTCGTGAACGGGGCGCGAAGCGAGGCGGCTTCTGACATCATATCAGAGTCGACGCGATTCCGTGGCCGACACGGCAATGGCGCTTCGTGCCCGTCATGTAACCTGGTCCGCGAGGTGGCGACCTTGTCATTGGCGTGGGAGCGCGTCAAACGCAAGACCGACCGCGACGACGCGGACACCAGGCGGTCACTCGGGCCCGCGACTCCGTCTGAAGCGATCGGGAGCAGCGAGTTTCGAGGGCTGAGGAGTCGAGCGTGCCGCACGTGAGAGGTCGGCGGCGGGCGGACGTGGGGAACGAAGGCCGCTGCCGTGAGTCTCCGAAGCGCCCCCTCACCCGGATTCGAAACCGCTCGGCGCGGTTTCGAATCCGACCTCTCCCCCGCAAAGCCGGGGGCGAGGTGGAAGGCACCCGGTTCCAGTGACAACGCACTGTCACTGGGCAGGCTTCAAACCAAAACCCCCTCGGAGGGTGAAGGCGCGATGAACCACCGGTTCGGCAGCGGACGCAATTCGATCGCCCGTGGCGAACCACTCCGGAGGCTCACGCCGCCCGGTTCGACGACCGTGCTGCGGCACGCGCCCGAATCCCGTCGCCATTGGATTGGGCGGGCCTCCGGTTCTGGTGCGCTCGCGGTGGGAAAGTGGTAAACTTCCGGCATGGGAAAGCTGCCGTGGATTCTGCTTGCCTTGCTCCCCCTTTCGTGCGGCAAGTCCGCGGCTCCGATCGTGGAGGCCGCCGGAGGCGCGGCTACGGTCAAGATCGCGACGCCCAAGAAGCAAGCGCTGCACTGGTCCGTCGAACAGCCGGCCACGATCGCGGCCTACGAGACGACTCCGGTCGCGGCCAAGATCGCGGGCTACGTGAAGGCCATCGCCACGGACAAGCAGGGCAAACCGATCGATATTGGAAGCGTGGTCGTGAGCGGCCAACCGCTTGCGACCCTGGACGAGCCGGAACTGGAGGCCGAGGCCGCCCAGAAGAAGGCGGGAGTCGATCAGGCCGTCGCCGAACTCGAGCAGGTGAAGAAAGACGTGGCCGTGGCGGATGCGCAAGTCGTGGCTGCGAAAGCCATGTTGAAGGAGGCCGAGGCCGGGATCGCGAAAGCTCTCGCGGAGTTCGACCGTTGGAAGGCCGAACTCGCTCAGACGGATGATCTCGTGCTCAAGAAAGTGATCGACACGCAGAGCCGGGCCGTCCTTCTCAAGCAATATCTGGCCGCGGAGGCGACTCGAACCGAGGCCGACGCGCGCGTGAACACGGCGAAGGCGGCGCTGGGCGAACGCGAAGCCAAACGTTCCAAGGTGGATGCGGACGTGGCCGCGGCCACGGCGCGAGTGAAGGTCGCGGAAGCGACCCACCGCGAAGCGCTCGCCCGACTCGGATACGCGAACATCACCGCTCCGTTCGACGGAATCGTGACGGCCCGCAACGTTCACACGCGGCATTTCGTTCAGCCGCCCGCGGCGGGCGTGCCGCTCTTCGTCGTCTCGCGGCTCGACGTCGTCCGCGTCCACGTGGACGTGCCCGAGGCCTCGGCCGCGAGGACCACGGCCGGCGCCAAGGCGCTCGTTCGCGTCCCCGCGCTGGGCAACGCCGAGTTCCCCGCCTCGATCACCCGCACATCGGGAGTCGTGGATCCGAACACGCGCATGCTCCGCGCCGAGATCGATCTCGTGAACGAGAAGCGAGTTCTTCAACCGGGCCTGTACGCTTTCGTACGGATCGAGGCGGAGGCGGCGGATGCCGTGCTCCTGCCCGCGGGCTGCATTCTCGCCGCGGACGAAACGCACTACGTCTACCTGGTCGAGGGCGGCAAGGCGGTGAAGTATCGCGTTCAGGTCGGCCGCTCGGAAGGGACCTTGATCCAGTTGCTGGGGCGACGCAAAGCGACCGCTACGGGCGGAGCCTGGGCCCCCTTTTCCGGCGAAGAACGCGCCGTGAACGGCAACCTCGGCGCCCTCGCGGATGGGGTCGACGTGAAAGAGTGAGGCATGGACTTGACGCGTCGGCGTCTGGCACGCATAATGATGCCAGATGCCGATGGTCGTCCCGTGGCGAGAGTCCGATGGTTCCGGCGATTCACAGCGCGGCCGACAAACTGACGCTCGGGTTGGACGTCTCCGACCCGATCAAGGTGCATGCGGCCTTGCTCCACGGATTGCCCTTCTCGGCGATCACCAAGTTCGAGAAGGCCACGCACTTGCCGCGCACCGAAGTGGCGCGGCTGATTTCAGTCGCCCCACGAACCCTCGCCCGCCGTCAAGACGAACGACGCCTCCAAGCGGATGAATCCGATCGCCTCTTCCGCCTCGCCACGCTCTTCCGCAAAGCCATCGATCTCTTTCACGGGGACGACGAAGCCGCGATGCGGTGGCTTCGCGCTCCCCGCCCGGCGCTCGGCAACGAGACGCCACTCGAACTGGCCAAGACCGATATCGGAGTCCGACAAGTCGAAACGCTCATCGAACAAGTCCGTCACGGGGTTTACGTGTGAGCACGGTTGTCTGGCGTGTCGCCGACCGGGCCTACACCGAACCGCCGTTCAATCCATTCGATGGTGAAGGGGCCCGCTTGCATGGCGGTCGATGGAACACCGCCGGGGTGCCGGTGGTGTACGCTGCCGGCGCATGCTCTCTTGCGCTGCTCGAAGTTCTCGTTCACGTGCCCGATCTCGTCGTGCTGCAGGGATACTGCGTGTACCGGGTCGAGGTTCCCGATTCACTCATCGCGGACGTGCCGTTCGAGGCGCTTCCCGAAAACTGGAACCAGCCCGGCCTCGTGCCCGATCTCCGAAAGCTTGGGGACGAATGGGCTCGGTCCCGCGCTTCCGTGGCGCTTCGGGTGCCGAGCGCGATCGTGCCCGTGGAGCACAACTTCGTTTTGAACCCGCGGCACCCGGACTTCGGCCTCCTGGAGGTTGGCCCGCGCGAGCCGCTCCCCGTCGACCCGCGCCTGTTGAAGAAGTGAACGGTCGCCGTTCACACCCACTTCACGAGCACGCCCAGGTAGTTGTCCTTGTCCTTGAGGAGGCCCTCGTAGGCCTCGTTGAGCCCCTCGGGTTGGATCGTGTGCGTCACGAGGCCGGCCAGGCTCAAGCGGCCGGCCGCGAGCGAGCGCAGCAGCCACATCTGCGCCTTGTGAATGTCCCACGCTCCGGCCAGCTTCACGTGCGAGGGCTCGAAGAGCATGTTGCCGTGGGCGCCGGTCACTTCGATGTAGCGGCGGTGGAGGTCGTCGTAGAAGTTCACGTCCTTCGCCTTGCCGCGCGGACTGCCGACCACGACCACTTGTCCGGCGTCGCACGCCAGCGACATGGCGACGGGAACCGCGTCCGGAACGCCGGTCGCGTCCGCCACGATCTCCGCGCCGCGGGCGTTCAGGAACTTCGCGAGTTGTTCCTTGGCGTCCCCGGCGGTCGGGTCGATGCAGAAGTCCGCACCGGCGTCGAGGGCCGCGTCCCGACGCATCTTCACCGCGTCGATGCCGACCACCGGCGAAGCTCCGGCCGCGATCAGGCAGCGGAGCGCGAACTGGCCGATGATCCCGAGGCCGAGCACGGCCGCGCTCCGGCCCAGCGTGAGCCCGGCCCGAATGCTCGCTCCGAGCCCATATCGCGAGATGCACACGATCGCGGCCCTCTCGAAGCTGAGATTGTCCGGCATCTTCCACACGCGGCACCGCTCGTGGCCCACCGTGAGAAGTTCGGCCGAGGCGTGGTTGCCCGGGAAGCTCACCCGGTCCCCTTCCTGAAACCCGCCGGGGAACTCCTTCCCGACCTTGAGCACGCGACCGGCCGCGGAATAACCCGAGCGGAACGGGAACTTCCAGTCCGGCAGGTTCGGATCCTTCAGCCATTGGTGCGTGCCGGTGTACACGGCGAGTTCCGTGCCCGCGCTCACGGCCGAGTACTCCGCCGCGATGAGAATCTGATTCGGTGCGGGATCGGCCAGTTGAACTTCGCGAACCCCGGCTTTGAACGGTTCCGTGATGACGGCCTGACGAGCGACGACCATGTGTGGCGCTTCCGTGTGAATGGGATGAGGCGAATTGTATGCTTCAACCCCACGCGTGAACGCACTCGCCGATTCCGAACGAGACGAGATTCGCCGCGACAATCGCGAGCATGTCGCGAAGGAAATCACGGTCGAACGGCGCACCGCGGAGGAACGCGATCCGGAACAGCACGCACTCGGCGAGCGGGGCGAAGGTCTCGGCGACGATCAGAAACGCGACGCGGTCGTCGAACATCGGCGGCAGCACGAGCCACACCACGGGATAGGTGCAGGCCGTGAGCCAGATGCCCGCGAAGAGTTTGACGCGAAGCGAATGGCGGCGCGCGAGCCCCACCAGCAGCACGGTCGACTCGATGGCGACCGTGAGCAAGTAGAACTTCAGCATCAGCAGGGCGAAATTCACCGCAAGGGTCGGGCCAGAAACTCCCGGAGAATTTTGAGTCGCGTGGCGTCTTCCTTCGCGAACGTGGCCGCCTTCAGGATCGCTTCACAAGCCGTTCGCCGCGTATCGTTCGACTCGCCTTTCGCGGCGGCGGCCAAGGCCTTGGTCAACCAGTCCGCTGGGATCGCGGGGGCGCCGGGGAACTTCTTCTCGAGATCCGCGGCTTGTTCGAGCAAGTCCGCGGCGAGGAATCGATAGCCGTCCACCTGCACGCGAACAGCGTCCTTCACGGCCGCAGCCGCTTCGTCGTCTTTGTTCAATTCCAGCAGGGTGCGAACGAGGTACCGCCGCGCGTTCGCGTCGAGCGGGGTCACTTCCAGGATGCGTTCGAGGTCGCCGCGGGCGCCGCGCCATTCCTTGCGGATCATGCGTCGCACGGCCCGCACGCCGAGCCATGTCGTCTGCGTGTTCGTGTCGCGTTCGACGCCGCGATCCAGAACGGCCTCCGCCTCTTCGACGCGACCGAGTTTCATCAGCGTGTTCCAGAGGAAACTCCGCGGCGAGAACGCGTCCTCGTCGAGGAGAAGCGCACATCGAAGCAGCCACTCGCGTTCCTCGAGCGGTCGCTCGTTGGCTCGATGAGCCAGCGAGTTCGCGAATTCGTTCGCGAGCCGAGTCGTGAACGACTTCCAGGCCGGTCGCCGGTCGGGCAGGGCGGTGTCGAGGAATGTCGCGATCTCGGCGGGAGTCGCGGCGTAGCCGGCTTGCTGGTTCGATTCCCGCATCGAAAGCACGCCGACGAGTTCGCCGCGATCGTCGACGATGGGACCGCCGGGAGATGCGGCTTGAGCCGGCAATTGAACGAGGGACGCACCGACCTTCACGGTCGCCTCGCCATCCGCGAGCGCGAGGCGACCGACTTGCCGAACCGCGCCGGAGGAGTGGACCCACGCGAACTCGACGCCGCCGGGATGGCTGACGGCTCGGATCGCGTCCCCCGGTCGCGGGTCGTTCGCCGCCAGAAGCAGCGGCTTCATCTCGGCGGGACACGAACCCTCTTCCAACGCCACAAGCGCGAGGTCGCGATGCGGATCGCGGGCGAGCACGACGCCGCGGCTCCACGACTTTCGCAATGCGAGGCCGACCGCGTCGCGGTAGGGCTCGCGTTCGCCGACCCATCGGCCGTTCTCGCGGAGGGGGAACGTGATTCCGACGACACCGACCGGGCCAAGCCCGCAGGCGGACGTGAGAACATGCCGCGAGTCGATCAGCACGCCCGCAAGGTGCACATCCGTGGCGGTGGGTCGCAGCCAGACCGTGGCCCGAGTGAGCGCTTCGGCCGCGGCTGGATTCGTCGGCGCCGGCTTGGGCTCCTCCACGTTCAGGAATCGCCGGATCTGGCGGGCCGAAATCGCGACCGCGGCGAGGGGCGCCTGGCGCCGCAGAGCCGAGATCATGCCGACGACTTCACCCGCGTCGTCGAGCGTCGGGCCGCCGCTGTCCCCCTCTTCGATGGGGAGTTGGGCGAGGACCACGTCCGCGGCCGTCGCGAGCTTCTTGCCGCGCCACGGGTAACCGTTCACGAGCCGGCCCGACTGGCGAACCGTTCCGAAGGAACGATTGAACAACGTGTCCAGGTCGTTGCGGCAACCGACTGCGCGAAGGGAATCGCCGACGCGGGGCTCTCGCGGCGCCAGTGACAGCGCTGTGACACTCTCCGGGATCGCGTCCGCTTCGAGCAACGCGAGGTCGGCCTCGTCCGATTTGCGGATCACCTTGGCGGAGACGAGCCGATTCGTCTCGCGGAGCGAGTCCCGATTCGCGAGGTAGCTCGCCTTCTCGACGACGAAGCGGCCGTCCCGTGACCACGGGATGAAGACGTCCACGCGATCGCGATCGCCCACGACGTGGCGGCACGTGACGATCCACCGCTTCTTCGCGTCCACCACGAACCCGCTGCCGCTGGTGTCGTTCTCCGCTCGAACCCAGACGCACCCCGCCACCGGATCCGGCGAAGCGACCGCGACCGCGAGGAGGATGGCGAACATGAGGGACCCATGCGTCGAAGGTCGTTCGGGGCAACACTCAGAACCGGCCCGAGCGGACCTCGAAATGCGTCGGCTTGTTCAGGGAGCGGCCGCCGCGGCGGACCCACTCCGCGACCCACTCGATCAGGCGATCCTCGCTCACGCGGAGCGGCCCGAGTCGTTCGATGCCGTGCCTCGCGTCGCTGAAGAGCGCCGTCGGCGCTTCCGTCCCCACGACGAGCGCCGGCCGCCCGAAGAGTTCGCCGAACCGAGTCGCCACGTCCCGCACGCTCATCACCCGCGGGCCCGTGACGTTGAAGACGTACGGAGGAACCGCGACGTGTTCGAACGCACGGAGCGTCATGGCGTTCGCGTCGCCTTGCCAGATGGTGTTGAAGTGGCCCATCGTCGCGTCCACGGGTTCGCCCGCGAACACCGTTCGAGCGATGTCCACGAGCACGCCGTAACGCAGATCGCAGGCATAGTTCAAACGGATGATCGCGACTGGAATGCCGAGCGACTTCGAGAAGTGTTCGAACATCCGTTCGCGGCCGAGGGCGCTCATCCCGTACTCGCCCACGGGATTCGGCGGTTCGTTCTCGCTCGGACCCTGCGAGTCGGTCGGAAAGAAGGGGTACACGTTGCCGGTGGAGAAGGCGACGATGCGGCTCGAGCGGAAGCGGCGACAGACGAACGAGGGGAGCAGGCAGTTGATGGCCCAGGTCGTGCTCGCGTCGCCGGTGGAGCCGAACTTGCGACCGGGCATGTAAACCACGTTCGGCGCGTCCGGCAGGTTCGCGACTTCGGCCTCGTTCAGCAGATCGCAGCGAATCGCTTCGATGCCGTGATTCGTGAACTCCGACTCCGTGCCTCCGGAGAATCGCGATGCGGCGATGACGCGACGATCGGGTGCGGATCGTTTCGCGAGGCGAGCGAGGCTCGGGCCCATCTTTCCGGCCGCGCCCAGGAGCAGGATGTCGCCCGGGATGCGGGCGAACATCGCGGTCAGTTCCGCGGTCGGCTCGGAAAGAGCGAGTTCGAGTTCGGCTTCGGTCGCGAACATGCGGGTCATCCGTAGGCTTGCTCGGCGGCGGCGACGCCCTTGCCCGGCTCGATTTTCGCACCCATGCTCCGCAGCACGGTTTCGAGCGCGGCGAGAACCTGGAACACGCAGTTCGGGCGGCTGTTGTACCCCATCAGCCCGATGCGCCACGCCTTGCCCTTGAAGTCGCCCAGGCCGCCGCCCACCTCGATGCCGAAGTCCGTGAGGAGTTTCTTGCGGCCAGCCACGTCGTCGATGCCGTCCGGGATGCGGATGGCGTTCAACTGCGGAAGCTGGTGGCCGTCCTTCGCGGTGTACGAGAGGCCGAGGGCGAGGATGCCGGCCTTGAGCGCGAGGTGATTCTTCACGTGCCGGGCGAAGCGGTTCTCGAGGCCTTCCTCCAGTACGAGCCGCAGGCCTTCGCGGATCGCATAGATCATGCTGATCGGCGCCGTGTGGTGGTAAGCGCGGTCACCGCCCCAGTAGCTCATGATGCTCGTGAGGTCCAGATACCAGCTTTGCACCTTGGACTTGCGAGCTTTCACCTTCGACACGGCACGTTCGCTCAGGCTCACGGGCGAGAGCCCCGGCGGGCAACTGAGGCCCTTCTGGGAACAACTGAAGGCGGCGTCGATCTCCCACTCGTCCAGCTTCACCGGGACGCAGCCGAGGCTCGTGACGGTGTCCGTGATCAGCAGCGTGTCGAACTCGTGGCACAGTTTGCCGAGTTCGGCGACGGGCTGGAGGCACCCGGTGGACGTTTCGGCGTGAACGATGCCGAGCACGCGCGGCTTCACCTTCTGAAGCGTCTCGCGGATGAGGTTCAGGTCGAACGGCTCGCCCCACGTGCCGTTGAGAACAGTAAGATCCGCGCCGCAGCGGCCGGCGACGTCCACCATGCGCGTGCCGAAATATCCGGCCACGCAGAGAACGACTTTGTCCCCCGGTTCCACGAGGTTCACGAAGCACGTCTCCATCCCGGCCATGCCGGTGGCGGACATCGGAATCGTGAGCGCGTTCTTCGTCTGGAACACCTCGCGGAGCATGTCCTGCGTTTCGGACATGATCTCGAGAAAGGCGGGATCGAGGTGGCCGAGGAGCGGCGTCGTCATGGCCGCGAGCACGCGAGGATGGGCGTCGCTGGGGCCGGGGCCCAAGAGAAGGCGGGTCGGCGGGGTCAACTGGCCGGGAAGAGGCATGAAGCACCGGAATGGATGGAAGGTTCGCAGCAGATGATTATCGGAAACGAGGGACTCCGCGGGAAGGCGGCGGCGGAGCGATGTCCGGAGGGAACGGCATCGTCCACAAACCTTGACGCGAGAATCGATGTGCCGTCATTCGACGAACATGAACTCGTTCGAGGCGAAGAGCACGCGGGCGAGCCCGCGCCACGACTGCAGCTTGCGGGCCTCCGCGGTCAGCTTCGCGTCCGCCCCGGCCTCGGACCTCTTCAGGTAGGCCAGTACCGTGTCCACTTCGGCGGCGGTCGCGGGGCGTCCGATTGTGCGGCGGTACAACTCGTGGATACGGTCCGCGTCGCCACCGGAGCGGGCCAGAGTCGCTTTCGCGAGTTCCTCCGCGGCCTGATCCACGACGGCGCCGTTCATGAACATCAGGGCCTGCGTGGGGATCGTGGTCGCGACGCGGGCGCCGTTCGGCACCGAGGGATCGGGGAAGTCGAATGTCTGAAACACGTCGTACACCGCGCTGCGAACGACCGGCAGGTACACCGCGCGGCGAAGGCTCTTGTACCCGTCGTAGTTGCGGTTGCCGGTGCTCGTGACGTACGAACGGTTCGGCACGGTGAGGAGCGATCCGCCAGGCGTGCGATCCAGCGTGCCCGCCGTGGCGAAGAGCGAATCGCGGAGTTCCTCGGCCTCCAGCCGCCGCCGATTGAAGTGCGAGAGCAAGCGATTGTCCGGGTCTTTCGGCACGTTCGCCGGCTCGCCCGCGGACTTCATCCGATACGCGGCGGAGTTCACGATCAGCCGATGGACATGCTTCATGGACCATCCGGACTTCACGAACTCGTCCGCGAGCCAATCCAGCAGTTCGGGGTGGCTCGGGCGTTCGCCGAGGCGGCCGAGATTGTCCGTGGTTCGAACGAGGCCGGCGCCAAAGTGCCCGGCCCAGATGCGGTTCGCCATCACGCGTGGCGTCAAGGGGTTGTCCGCCTTCGCCATCCAATTCGCGAACTCGAGCCGGCCGCTGGACGCGGCTCCGAGCGACAGCGGCGCGTCGCCGGCGAGCACGCGGGGGAAGCGACGCGGGGCCTCGGCGCCGAGCGTGAGGTGGTTGCCACGCAGGTGAATCTTCAGATTCTGAGGCTTTTTGTCGTCCTCGACGGCCATCACTTCGGCGATCTTCGGCCGCGTCTTCTCGAACTCGGCGTTGCGTTTGCGGTGCCGCTCGTAGTTGGCCACGGCGGCGAAGCCGAGCGTGGCCCGCACGCCCGGTTTGTCCTGCGACACCTGATCGGCCCGCATCTTCGCCAGCGTTTTGTCGAACGCCGCGAGGGACGCGACTTCGGCTTCGCTCGCGATCGGCCGCTCGTGCCACACCGCGACCACGCCGTAGTTCCGCATCGTCTTGGTGGAATAAAGGAACCCCGCGAGGCCGTAGTAGTCCGCGGCCGTGATCGGATCGAACTTGTGGTCGTGGCAGCGGGCGCAGCCGAGCGTGAGCCCGAGAAACGCCTGACCGATCGTGTCGAGTTGCTCGTCGATGATGTCCATCCGCATCTTCATCGGGTCGTCTTCGGCGAGCATTTTCGGGCCCACCATGAGGAACCCAGTGGCCGTGATCCGATCGCGGCGTTCTTCGTCCGTGCCGCCCGACACGAGGTCGCCGGCCACCTGATCGCGAATGAACTCGTTGAACGGCTTGTCCGCGTTGATGGACTTGATCACCCAGTCGCGGTAGCGCCACGCGTTGGCGTAGGAGAGGTTCTCGTCCATGCCGTTGGAGTCCGCGTAGCGGGCGACGTCGAGCCAGCGGCGGCCCCATTTTTCGCCGTAGGCCGAGGACGCGAGCATCCGATCGACTTGCCGGCGCCACGCGTCCGGTCGCGCATCCTTGACGAAGTCTTCGGTCTCCTCGAGGGTCGGCGGCAGGCCGGTGAGATCGAACGACAGGCGACGCAGCAGCGTGCGGCGATCCGCTTCCGCGGCCGGTTTCATCCCCGCGGCTTCGAGCTTGTTCAGGATGAACGCGTCGATCGGATTCTTCACCCATGCCGGGTCCTTAACCGCCGGCGGCTCCGGTCGCCTCACCGGTTGAAAGGCCCAGAACGCTTTCTCCTCCGCGGTGAAGACCCGATCTCCGCCCTTCACGTTCGTCGGGGTCGCGGGCACGGCTTCATCCGGCCACGGCGCTCCGATCTTGATCCACTCCGCGATCGCGTCGATGTCCGATTGCGGCAGCTTCGTCTTCTGCGGCATCTTGAGTTCTTCGTTGTGCCGAATCGCACGAACGAGCAGACTCTCTTCCGGCTTGCCCGGAACGATCGCGGGGCCGCGGTCGCCGCCGGTCAGGAGCGCCTTGCGAGAGTCGACACGCAGTTCCCCCGCTTGCTTCTTCTCGCCGTGGCACGAGAGACATTTCTCGATCAGAACGGGCCGCACCTTCTTCTCGAAGAGCGTGGCTCCGTCCGTGGGCGCGGCAAGGGACGGCGACGCGAGCAGCATCACGACGGCGAGCGAAACCGAATTGCGAACCAAGGCGAAACCTCCGAGAGAGGCGAAACCGGCGGAAGGTTTATTCCACCCGATTCGCCCGCAAAATGCAACCGCTTGGTGAACTTGGTGTGTGCCGATGGTTTTTGGCGAAGCCCAATCTGGGGTGGCGCTGGCTTCTAGCCGGTGCTTCTTCCAAGGCTGGCGGACTTCGAAGGAAGTTGCCCCCGACAGGAGCCCCGGCTGGAAGCCGGGGCCACACACCGGCTGGAAGCCGGGGCCACCCAAGAGCGGCTTTGCCGCCAAATCTGTCGGCACTCCCACGAACTTACTTTCGCGTGGGTTTGTCGTCGCCTGTGTTCGTCCACTGTCGGCCGATGGCGGCGAGGTCCTTGGGCGGGGCCACGTTCGGGACTTCAAGCCCGAGCGCCTTCCCGCGGGCCTCGCGAATCTTGGCCGTCGAGCAGCCGAATTCCTTGTCCCGCGCCGCGACCACTTTCTCGTCCGCCTGGCCGTCCCCCATCAAAGACCAGATCAGCAGCGGCTCGCCGATGGGCACGGCCGTGCTCGGATCGGGCCACGTGTGCCACGCCTTGCCCCACGTCGTGAGGATCATCTTCATGAACTTCATTTCGTCGTCCGGCTTCATGCCGGGGGCGATGAGCCCGCCGCCGAGCACTTCATAGGTGTGCGGATGCCAGTATTTTTTCTCTTCGGGCGGGAGCTTGCGATACACCGCGTCGCTCACGAGATACTCGACGCCAAGCAACTTCGCGTTCGGGCCGGTCTTGTCGAACAGGATGCACTGGAACATGTCGTCCGTGCCGTGCTCGGTGTGCGCGGTGCAGTAGTGCTGCGTCACGAGTTGAAACTTCGGATCCTTCTTCGCCATATGGATGCCGCAGAAGTGCGCGTGGGCTCCGGAAAGCGGCGACGCGTGCGGGTCCTTCTTTTCGCCGTGATCGTCCGCGGGCAGCGGGGCGACGGCGCCGATGGCTCCGAACAGGGCGAGCATTTCGCGACGATCCATGATTGACGCTCCGAGTGGAATCAGACGTGTCCGGCTGTCTTAGTCGCGGAACGCGGCGAGTCGCAAAAATCGTCACCGATTTCGTGAACATTGCGTGAACGGAATTGCACTACGTGTTCGACTCGCGGCGATGGCTCGCTCGAGTCCATACCTTAACTTCGTCCCAAACCAACCAAGAGGAATCTCCATGAGCAAGCGTGAAGGTGCGGTCAAGTTCAAGGGCGGGCCCGTGACGCTGGTCGGCCCCGAAGTGAAGCCCGGCGACACGGCCCCGGACTTCAAGACGCTCAAGGTGCTGGACGCGGTCACGCTCGCGGACACGCCGGCCAAGGCCCGACTTTTCAGCGTGGTGCCGAGCCTGGACACGCCGGTGTGCAGCACCCAGACGAAGAAGTTCGAGGACGGTCTGAAGACACTTGGCGATTCGGTCGCCAGCTACACCGTGAGCCTGGACCTCCCCTTCGCCCAGAAGCGCTTCTGCACCGACGCCGGCATCTCGACCATGACGACTCTCTCGGACGTTCACAACGGTTCGTTCGGGAAGAATTGGGGCGTGCTGATCGAGGGCCTGCCGCTGCCGCTGCTCGCTCGCGCGGTCTTCGTCGTGGACAAGGCCGGCAAGGTGACCTACGCCGAGTACGTGAGTGAAGTGACGAGCGAGCCGAACTACGACGCGGCTCTCGCCGCCCTCAAGGCCGCCGCCTGAGCGGACTCTCGATCGTCGAGCCGATGACGTGTGCCATCGGAGTTGGAAGAGCCCACCAACTCCGATGGCTCACGTCATTGGATCGACGGGCGATCGAGCCGCTTCACTTCACGCGGTCGAACGACTCGAAGACGTCCGGCAGGGCGTCGCGCACGATCAGGAGATGTTCGAGGCCGGGATACTCGCGGAAGGTGGCGTTCTTTGCGCCGCCCGCTTCCAGGGCTTTGTGCAGGGCCTTCGCCGGGGCGAGGCCGAAGTCCTTCTCTCCGGCCGCGATGAAGACCGGCAACGTGGCGGATGGCATCACGTCGCGGACGGCTCCGCCGCCGCCGAGGCATGCGATCGCCGCGAAGCGGCCGGCGTGTTTCGAAGCCAGCGCCGCGGTTTGGGCCGCACCCATCGAGTGCCCCACGAGGAAGGTCCGTTTCGCGTCCAACGGGAACCGCTTCGCGAGTTCGTCCAGAATCGCGGGTACGGGCGGGGCGCCGGTGAAGTCCAGGGCGCTCCTCGTGGCCACGAACACCCATCCGCGTTTGCGGCATTCCGCGACCGCCCTTCCGGCTCCATAACCCTCGAAGAACAAATTCTCGCTGCCGCCCGCGCCGTGCAATCCGACCACGACCGGGACCGGCGTTCCCTCCTTCAACCCGCGCGGGAGGAAGACGCGAACCGGAGCCGTCTTCTTTCCGCCGAGCGGCACGCTCAACCAGTATTCCCCCGGCTTGCTCGCGGTGAAGAACGGCGTCCCGTTCAGCATCGCCTCGGCATTCGCCAGCAGGCTCGCGGCGGGCACGTCGGTCTCTTCCACGGTTTGAAGCAGGGACTCGAGTTGGCCCGAGCGGTCGCGGGCCGTGGCTTGCTCGATGGTCTCGAACTTCGGCCACTTCGTGGTCGCGGCCTTGAGCGCGGCCAGTCGCCCGTCCCGATCCTTCACCTGAGAGACGCCGATCGTATAGTGCCGCTCGATCCGGCCGACCGCGATCAGACAATACAATGTGCGATCGAGGCCCAGTGAATCGCCGAGCGGCGGCATCGGCGCCTCCGCCTCGAACGGGAACCGATCGGGCCGCACCGTCGTCACGCGTTTGTCGTTGAACCAGAGTTGCACTTCGAGGTTCTTCGGCACGTCGCCCTTGATCGGATAGAGCGGCTGAATCCGAACCGCGATCGACTTCGCCTCGCCGTCCACGAATCGAGCCTTCGGCACGGCCATGAGCGAATTCATCCACTGCCGGCCGACTCCGGGCGGTTCGTCGCTTTCGAGCGCGAACGTGGCCGCGTCCAGAATTCGAGCCGCCTCGGCGAAGCGGAGCGTGAGGAAGAGGGCGTGAGCGTCCACGAGTTTGTTCGCGGCGCGGAGCCGTGCGGCCGCGTCCGTCGTCGTCTCCCACTTCGCTTCGAAGGCCTTGAGCCGCCGCCCGAGTTCGTACCGCTCGAGCGCGAAGTCCCGCACGGGGGCCGGTTCCGCGGCCACGTTCAGATGCTTGCGAACGGCCTCGACCACCTTCGCGAGGTCGGCGTCGCTCATCGTGCCGGGGGCGAAGGCGAAGTTCGAGCGGACCGTCTTCCGGTCGTAGAGCACGATCGTGACCGCGGCCTTGGGCGAGAGTTCGTACTCCTTCACGCGGTCCGCCTGGGCCGTCGCGAGGATCATGCGTTTGAGGCTGGCTTCGTCCGCGAGGCGGCCGAGATCGCGACGCGAGCCGGGGTCGGTGGCGATCGCCGCGAGGCCGCATTCGGCGTCCGCCTTGCGGCCGAGCGGTTCAAGTTCGTTCACGAGCCGCGTCAACTCGGGCGAACGCTGCGGCGCGAAGATCATCACTGAAGCCGCGTTCCCGAACTTGCAGTAGAGGCAGGTTTCGTCCCCCGCGTCCGGCCCGTTCACCGGCACGGCGAAGAACTGGCCCGGCATCGTGCTTCCGACCTGCGGCCCGGAGACGAGCCCATCCGCGGAGATTGCGGCGATCGAAAGGAGGAGTGCGAACATGGGGACAGTGTAGCCGCCGTGGCGTACATTCGCCTTCATGTCGAGAACGCGTTGTTTCATCGGTGTGGACGTTGGCGAGGAGATCCGCCGCAAGGCGGCCGCGCTTCAAGGCGTGCTCATGAAGGCCGGGGCGGGCGTGAAGTGGGTGGCCGAGGACGCGATGCACGTCACGCTGCTGTTTCTCGGCGAAGTGGACGATCGCGATCTCGTCACGGTGTGCCAGGCAGTGAGGAAGGCCGCGGCCCGCGAATCGAGCTTCCCGCTGCGAGTCTCCGGTGTCGGAGCCTTTCCCACGCTGCGGAGGCCGAAGGTGATTTGGGGCGGCATCACGGACGGAACCGAGCCTCTCCGACGCCTGTACGAGGCGCTCGAAACGAAACTGCAGGATGCGGGCCTTCATCGCCGCGAGGAACGCGGCTACACCCCGCACATCACCCTCGGCCGCCTCAAGAGCGAAGCGGACGGCCTCGCCCTCGCTCCCGATTTGGCGAAGCATCTGGCGTGGGACGGCGGCCGCACCACCGTGAGCGAACTTCTCGTCTATTCCAGCGAGCACCGCCGCGACGGCCCCGAGTACGCCGTTCTGGCCCGCAGCCAACTGACGTGATCGCGGGGTGAACTCGGACTCGTCCCTGAAGTATCGGCGCCGGCATCGGCACGACGGGCGGCGCCGCTCCGTTCCCGTATCAATGAAGCATCGGAACGTGAGGATGCGGATCGTGAAGAAGACGTGGTTTCAAACGACGGCGATCGACTACCCCAACAGCCGCCCGCACATCGGCACCGCCTTCGAGAAGCTCGGTGCGGACGTGCAGGCCCGCTACCGCCGCATGGAAGGGTACGAAGTCTTCTTCCTGATGGGGAACGACGAGAACACGCTGAAGGTGGCCGACAAGGCGAAGGAACTCGGGCTCGAAACACAGGCCTACTGCGACGACATGGCCAGGCAGTTTCAGGAGGTGTGGCGAGCGCTCGACATCAGCTTCGACACGTTCATCCAGACGAGTCACGAGCGGCACAAGGAGTGTTGCCGCAAGTTCATTCAGAAGGTGTACGACAACGGGCACATCTACAAGGGCGAGTTCGAGGGGTGGTTCTGCCCCGGCTGCGAAGAGTTCAAGAGCGACAAGATCCACGCGGAGCACGGCGGGCAGTGCCCGAACCACAAGCGGCCGTTGATCCGCCGCGCGGAGCCGTGTTACTTCTTCAAGCTCTCCGCGTTCTCGGATCGGCTGCTGAAGCACCTCAAGGAGAACCCGGAGTTCGTGCAGCCGGAGAGTCGCCGCAACGAGATGATCGGCTTCATCGAAGCGGAAGGGCTGAAGGACCTGAACATCTCGCGGCACGGCGAGCAGTGGGGCATCCGCCTGCCGTTCGACCCCGAGTTCACGATCTACGTGTGGTTCGACGCGCTGCTGACGTACATCACCGGCATCGGCTATGGCGACGACGAGGCGACGTTCCGCAAGTATTGGCCGTGCGACACGCACTTCATCGGCAAGGACATCACTCGCTTCCACACGCACATCTGGCCGGCGATGCTGTGGGCCGCCGGCGAGGAGGCTCCGAAGCGCGTGTTCAGCCACGGCTTCGTGTACTTCGAAGGCGGCAAGATCAGCAAGAGCCGCGAGGAGGAACTGCGGGCGAAGGGTCTCGATTACTTGCTCGAGCCGATGAAGATCGTCGAGAAGTTCAGCAGCGAGGCGTTCCGTTACTTCTTCCTGCGCGAGTGCCCATATCCGAGCGATGGCGACTTCGGCCCGGACCGCTTCATGGAGGTGTACAACTCCGAGTTGGCGAACAACCTCGGGAACACCCTCAGCCGTTGCATGACGCTTATCACGAAGAACTATGCCAGCGTGTTCGAAGGCACTGGCGGTTCGATGCCCGAACCCGTGGTCGGCGTCGATCTGGCGGCCTTCGTGGAGACCGTTCGCGGGCATGTGGAAGCGTGCCGCTACAACCAGGCGTTGCAGGCGATCATTCAGGACTTCCTCACGCCCACGAACCAGTACCTCGAAGTGAACGCACCGTGGAAGACGGTGAAGACGGACAAGTACGCGGCGAAGAAGGTGCTGTTCAACGCGGTGCAGTCGCTGCGGATCGCGGCGATACTCTTGAAGCCGTTCATCCCGAAGTCCGCCGAGGCGATCTACACCAGCTTCAACTTCCCGAAGCCATGGGCCGAGGTCACGTACGCCGACGCGGCCCAACTCGCCCCTCAGCCTGAGGACCTGCGCGTCGTCGCCGACCTGATCGACGGCAAACCCAAACCGCTCTTCCCACGCATCGGCTAAGGCGAGGGGCGGAGCGGTCGGGATGACGGAATAGAGGTACTACCTCTTAATGGGGGTAATGCATTAGTAAGCTGAGCGTATAACTCGTTCACACGCAAATCAGTAATAGGGGTGGTGTCATGAACCGATTCGCTCTTTCGCTTTTCGCGGCGGTCGCGTTTCTCCCCGCCGTTTCCGCCCAAGACAAACCGCCCGTGCGGCTCATCGCCGAGGCCGAGGACTTCACCGTGAAGTCCGCCGGATGGAAGGTCGTGCCGTTTCGCGAGAACTACTTCGCGTGTACGTTCGCCGTCACCTTCCTCTCGCGCATGGGCTGCCTCGGCGCCCCGGAACAGGTGGACGAGAAGGCCGTCGCCGAGCAGGTGGTGCAGATCCCATACGCGGACACGTTCGACGTGATGGCCCGCTACGAGCAGCCATTCCAGTTCTCCTGCGAGTTCACGGTGGAGGTGGAGCAGGGCGGCAAAGTGCTCGCGAAGCTGAACTACGGACGACTGAACGACCCGAAGATCTGGGGCCTCAACGGCCATCAGCGCGTGCCGATGGAACGCTACTCGTGGAGCGGCACGGACAACATCGTTTGGCAGAACCCGGGCTCCGTGGCTCTCGCCGCGGGGCCGGCCACGCTGCGAATCGTCGCCGAGCCGCAACTCGAGAACGGCAAACCGCGCGCGAACGCCGCCAAGAGAAACGTCGATGTCATCTGCCTGACCAACGACAAGGCCGGGGCCGAGGCCCAGAAGAAAACGAACTACCTCGAGTTCGACGGCTGGCTCGTGCAGGACGGCGATCTGTTCGTCCGCTTCACGAACCCGGCGGACGCGACCGGCCCGGTGATCCCGGTCGTGGCGCCGTTCGATCAGGGTCAGCACTCGCCGTACTACATCCACATCCGCGACTGGCCGACCACGCAAGTTCTCAAGTCCGGCCGGTTGACGAGCCCCACGAAGTACGCCATCCACGGCCCGCGTTCTTCCGCCGTGAAGCCGACCGCGTTGGCGCCGGTGGTCGATCCCGCGAAGTACCCGAAGGAGATCCCCGAGGCCGAGCATCTGAAGCCGGGCGAAGCGTCCGGCTGGGTGCCGATGGGGAACGTGGTCGACGCGTTGAACAACGGCCAGTGGCTGCCGCAGGCGAAGGGGAAGGGCGCCGCCGCGGGCGTGTACCTGAAGCTGGAGTTCGCCGTTCCGGACGGGAAGGGCGGGCTCAAGCCGATCAAGGAGATCACGGTTCGCGGCCCGGCGCAGAACATGACCGCGTCGTGCTTCGACATTCCCGGCAACATCCACCCGAACGCCGAACTTCAAAAGGTTCTCGCCGCGAAGTACTGGCTGCCGCAGATCCGCACGCAGAAGGAAGCTCTGGATTGGCTCAACGCCGAAGTCGCGAAGTTCCCGAAGGTCGGGTCCGTGCCCAAGCGAATGCTGCATTACAACATCATGGGCTTCTCCGGCGCGCTGAACGCGTTCCCCGAAGCGAAGAGCCTCGCGCTTGCGCTCGGGGACAACACCGCGGTGAACCAGCAGGGCAAGAAACGCGACCTGATCGCCCACTGGGGCGATCCCACGATCCCCGCCATCGAGAAGCAGGCGAAGGCTCACAAGGGCGGGCTCGACGACATTCGCATCGTGAGCTACGGGGATGAGATCCACCTGCCGCCGTTCCCGCTGACCGACGCCGAGTTCGCCCAATGGCTCGCGGCCAAAGGCGTGAAGTACGACGGCAAGGTGGAGTGGGTGAAGGCGGACCCGAAGCATCCGCTGTGGTACTACTCGCAGATCGCCGCGAAGGAGAAGGGTGGGAAGCACTACGCCGGCGGCACGGAATACTACCGCGGCAAGGGCATCCTCACCGGGGCGAACTACTCGCCGCACGCGAACTTTCTCGTCACCGAACTCGATTACATCCGTACGTTCAAGCTCAAAGCGATGAGCATGCCCTGGGCGGAAGACTACGCGTGGCAGATCGCCGAGTTCAGCCCGCAAGTGGTCGGCTACCTGATGAGCGGCCTGCGGGCCGGGGCGAAGTACGACGACCTGCCGATCCACTTCTACGTGATGCCGCACTCGCCGGGGCAACTTCCGAACGAGTTCCGCATGAGCTACTACGCCGCCGTCGCGCACGGGGCCAAGATCATCAACTACTTCTGTGCCTCTCCCTCGGCCGTCGGGTACACGGAGAATTACGTGGACACGAACGACCTGCCGATGTGGAAGGCGATCCACCGCACCACGCACGAAGCCGGGATCTTCGAAGACTACGTGATGGACGGCAAAGTGCGGCCCGGCAAGGTCGGGCTCCTGCTCTCGTCCGTGGACGAACTCGTCACCGGAGTCAACAACTTTTCGCTGGCCGTTCACAACAACGAACGCAAGGCCCTGTACTACGCGCTGCGGCACTCGCAGGTCCCGGTCGATTTCCTCAGCGAGGACGACGTGATCGAGGGCCGCGCGAAGGACTACTCGCTCATCTACGTCACGCAGCAGTACCTGCACTCGAACGCGCTCGCGGCGTTGGAGAAGTGGTGCGAAGCGGGCGGCACCGCGGTCGCCATGTGCGGCGGCGGCATGTGGAACGAGTTCCAGAAGGAGAATCCCGCGGCGGCGAAGTTTTACGGCGCCGCGGGCTCGAAGATCCACACCGACCCGAACCTCGTGAAGAACCACCTGCTGAAGGAGAACGTGCCGTTCCTCGTGAAGCACGACCTGCCGCGGTACGAGCCGATGGACGCCGTGCAGTGGAACTGGTTCGGCCTGCCGAAGGACCCGAAGACGGTGCCGACTCCCAACCACGTGTTCAACGTGCCGGTGATGATCTGGAAGCAGCCGCTGACGGTGACGGACGGCACGGTGATCGGCAAGTTCAAGGACGATTCGCCCGCCGTCGTGGTGAAGCAGCATGGCAAGGGCAAGAGCGTGCTCTTCGGCTTCCTTCCGGGCGAGGCGTACGTGAAGAGCGGCCTGCCCGTGCGGGCCGTGGACCGCGGAGCCTCGCCGGACAGCTTCGCACACTTCTTCCCGACCGGCATGAACGCCCACCTCCGCTCGCGACTCGTGGACGACTTCCTCGGCCGCTCCGCTACCGCCGCGAAGCCCGTGATCACGAACAGCCTGCTCGTGGAGACGACGTGCATCGACACGCCGGCCCTGAACGGCAAACCGGCTCGCCTCGCGGTGCCGCTCGTCAACTGGTCCGGCGATCCGATCGAACCGCTGACCGTGACCATCCGCGGCGTCGACAAGGCCAGCGCGGTGCGGAGCGTGGTGAAGGGCGATCTGAAGTTCGAATTGAACAAAGGAACGCTGACGCTTCAACTCCCGCTCGACGCCGCGGACATGCTCCTGATCGACAAATAAGTCTCGCGACCCGCTTGCGGGTTCGCGTCGGAGAACGCCATGCGCACCGCGCTCCTCACGCTTCTGTTCTGCGCCGCGCCCGCCTCGGCCCAGTACGAAGGGCTCGACGAATTCATCCTGGAGCAAGTCGCGGACAAGCGGCTTCCCGCGCTCTCCATCGCGCTCGTGGACGACCAGAAGATCGTCTGGTCGAAGGGGTACGGACATCAGGACGCGGCAAAGAAGATCCCCGCGACGCCGGACACGGTCTATCGCGTGGGCTCGGTTTCGAAGCTGTTCACCGACGTGGCCATCATGCGACTTGTGGAGCAGGGCAAGTTGGACCTCGACGCGCCGGTGAAGTCGTACTTCGAGGGCTTCTCGCCGAAGTACGGGCCGAACGAAAAGACGATCACCTTGCGGATGCTCATGGCCCATCGCTCCGGGCTGATCCGCGAGCCGCCCGTCGGCAACTACTTCGACCCGGACGAACCGACGCTGATGAAGTCCATCTTCAGCATCAACGGGCTGCCGACGGTGTACCCACCGGGCGAACGACTCAAGTATTCGAACGCCGCCATCGGCCTCGTCGGCTACGTGCTCCAGAAACGCGTCGGCGAGAAGTTCGAGCCCTACGTCCAGCGCACGGTGCTGGACCCGCTCGGCATGACGGGCAGTTCCTTCGAACCGACGCCCGCGGTGAAGAAGAACCTCGCCGATGCCGTGATGTGGAGTTACCACGGCCGCGAGTTCCCGGCCCCGACCTTCGAACTCGGCACCGCGCCCGCCGGGTGCATGTATTCCTCCGTGAACGAACTCGCGAAGTTCACCTCGTGCCTCTTCGCGGGCGGCAAGGCGAACGGCAAGCAGATCCTCAAGCCCGAGACGATCCGCGAGATGTTCACGCCGCAGTTCGCGGGCAAGGACGAGAGGACTGGCTTCGGGCTCGGGTTCTTCCTGAGCGAACTCGACGGCAAGAAGCGAGTCGGCCATGGCGGCGCGATCTACGGCTTCGCCACCGATTGGGCCGCTCTCCCGGAGGAGAAACTCGGAGTCATCGTCGTCTGCTCGCGGGACGTGGCGAACGCCACCATCGGCCGCATCTCCGAGGAGGCGTTGAAACTGATGCTGGCCGCGAAAGAGGGCAAAGAGCCGCCGCCGATCGCCCGCACGTCCCCGATCCCGGCCAACTTCGTCAAGCTCCTCGCGGGCAAGTTCGAGTCGGCCGACCGCTGGATTCAACTGACCGAATCGAACGGCGCCATCTTTCTCACGAACGACCGCGGCTTCGCCAAGATGCGGCTGCGGAAGCAAGGCTCGAACCTGATCATCGACGACATCCATGCCTTCGGAACCGTGATCGGCGTGCCGGACGAGAACACCTTGCGCGTCGGCGGCATCACGTACACACGGGCGAAGAGCGACCCGATTCCGCCGGAAGCTCCCGATAAATGGGCCGGACTGATCGGCGAGTACGGCTGGGACCACAACACGCTGTACATCTTCGAACGCGCCGGTAAACTCTGCACGCTCATCGAATGGACCGAGATCGACGTGCTGACGGAGGAATCCGAGAACGTCTTCGCGTTTCCGAAGGCCGGCGGCATGTACCACGGCGAGAGGCTGATATTCACCCGCGACACGAACGGCCGCGCAACGAAGGTGGTCGCCGCGAACGTGCCGTTCTTGCGCCGCAAGATCGACGGCGAAAGCGGCGAGACGTTCAAGATCGAACCGCAGCATCCGCTCGATCGCCTTCGCAAGCTCGCCCTGGAAGCGAAGCCGCCGGCGGAGAATGGCGACTTCCTCAAATCCGACCTCGTGGACCTCGCGAAGTTCGAAGGCGTGAAGTTCGACATCCGGTACGCCACGGAGAACAACTTCCTGAGCACGAAGTTCTATACGAGCGAGAAGGCGTACCTCCAACGCCCCGCGGCGGAGGCTCTCGGCCGCGCCCAAAAGAAGCTCGCCGAGCACGGCTACGGCCTGCTCATCCACGACGGCTACCGTCCGTGGTTCGTCACCAAGATGTTCCGCGACGCCACACCCGCGAAGTTCCACAACTTCGTGGCCGATCCGCTCAAGGGCTCGCGGCACAACCGCGGCTGCGCCGTGGACCTGACCCTGTACGACCTCAAGACCGGCAAGCCCGTTGAGATGCCGAGCGGGTACGACGAATTCTCCGATCGCGCCTTCGCGGACTACCCCGGCGGCACGTCGCGCCAACGCTGGCTCCGCGACCTCCTGCGGAGGGCGATGGAAGACGAAGGGTTTACCGTCTACGACGAGGAGTGGTGGCACTTCGACTACAAGGACTGGAAGAAGTACCCCATCGGGAACCGGACGTTCGAAGAGTTGAAGTGAAGCCGCTCGGACGAATGAAGCCCCGCAAGATTGCGTCCGCGGGGGGCTTCCGCTACTCTGATGCCATCATCTCGCGGTTGTGCGTTTCGAGGCGTGGTTATGGCCGTACAGACGGTGGCGTGCCCCGGTTGCAAGGCGACTCTGAAGGCGCCCGAGCAAATGGCCGGAAAGAAGGCCAAGTGCAAGAAGTGCGGTGTCTCGTTCCGCATCCCCGGCGGCGACGCTCCCGGCGATTCGACCGGGGACCGCCAATTCCTCAGCGCGATGGATCTGCCCGTGCCCGCGGCGGCGGACAATCCCTTCGCCTTTGGTGAAGAACCGGCAGAACCCCAAGCCAAACCCGCGGAGAAGGAAAAGCCGGCGAAGAAGTCCGCCGTCGCGGCCAAGCCGGAGCCCAAGCCCGAGCCGCCGAAGGCGAGCCCGAAGCCGCTACCGAAACTCCCCAGCCGCAAGCCCAAAGAGGCGGAACCGGACGAAGACGACGAGGACGCGATTCCCGCGGCGGCCGTCGTGGACGACGAGGAGCCCGAGGCGGAACCCGCCCCCACGGCCCCGGCTTCCGCCGATCCCTTCGCCTTTTCGGACGAGCCCGCTCCGACCAAGAAGAAGTCCAAGAAGCGGGACGACGACGAAGACGAGCCGCGTGACGAGAAAAAGTCCAAGAAGAAATCGAAGCCGAAGGACGAGGAACCGGCTCCGGCCTCGAGCGGAAACGCCTTCTCGCAGAAGGATTCAGTCGTCGTATGGTGTTGGATTTACCGGGGACTGTTGGTGGTGGCGATCGTCGGCGTGGCGTGCCCGTGGTTTACGGCATCCGCATCGGTCTCCGCGCCGACTCTCGGCGTGGGCGGAAGCAGCAGGGCCAGTCTGACCGGCCTCTCTATCGTGTGGGGGCTTCTGTCGTTGCTTGCGATCCTAACGGCGGTCGTATTCAGTTTTCTTCTTCGCATCTGGCAGGTGCATTCCGGTCTCGCAGGGCTCGCGTGCGGGCTCACTGTGTTGGCAGCGGTTCAATTATCCTCGGCCACTCCGTTCGGCGTGAACGCAGAGTCGTCGTTCGGAAGTCCCTACGGGAGCGCTACCGCTTCGGTTCGTTCGGGCATCGACTGGGGATTGTGGCTGACCCTCATCGCGAGCGGTGCAGCAGTCGTCGCTGGCTTTGTCGGCGGCTCGCCGGGTATGCAGTCTAGACTCGGTATGGCCTCGTTCGGCGAGGAGGCTGCGCCGGCCGGGCTTCGCGACGATTCGGACGACGACCAGGACGACGACGACGATCGCGATCGGAAAAAGTCTTCGCCCAAATCCGAAGACAAGAAGAAGCCCGCGAAGCGGGGCTATCAGACCAAGGAAGGCGGGAAGGGGAGCGGCGGGAAGCTCATCATTGCCGCGATCGTCTTCGGCGTAATCGTGGCTGCCGGCGTGGGCGGAGCGATCATCTACTCGAACCAGAACAAGCCTCCCGAGACCGCCAACAACGAGAAGAAAAATCCGGACCCGGTTCCTCCGAACGACCCGAACGCCAAGGGCAGCGGAGTCGAACCGCCTAAGCCGCCGGACATGCCGACGCCGACCCCGAACCCGAAAGACAAAGGCACGAACCCGCCCAAGAAGGACCCTCCCGGCAAGAAACCCGCGGGGCCGGGGCCGATGCTGGCCCTCGGGCCGGGCCGCACCATCAACTTTCTCCCGCCGGCCGCCAAACTCGAAGCGGTCCAGGAGCCCTCGAACCGATTGATGATCATCCCGACGTTGCCGGGCGCGGCCGCGAACAACGCCTTCGCCGCGGCGCGGAAGGTGGTGCCGCCTCTGAAACGGGACATCGATATCGGGGTGGTCTGGGAAACGGCCAAGGGACTGCAAGGGGCCGGCGAGAAGTTGCTCCTCGGCATCTATTCGCCGCAGACCGGCAAGCAAGTGAACCAGGTCGCGTTCGATGGGGACGGCTCCGCCGATCCCGTTTGCGATCTCTCCGGCGACGCCAACCTCTTTATCCACGGGCACACCGGTACCGGGAAGGTCACCGTGTGGGACACCCGCACCGGCATGAAAGTCGTGGACGGGTTCAACCCGTACACCGCACCGAAGTCGAAGGATCTGAAACTCGCGGCCGTGTACCTGACCGAGCCGCCGATCGTGTTCATCACCGTAAGCACGACCGGCGCCGTCCACGCGTTCAATGTGAAGACCAAGGATCCGATGGCTGGGGATTTCACTCCCGCGAAGCCGCCGTCCAAACCGCTCGTCGCCGGTCAGCACATCGCCGCCGGGCCGAACCATTTGTCCGTGATCGTCTACAGCGGCGGCTCGTTCTACCAAGTGAACATCGGCCCCACCGTGGACGGCAAAGAAGTGGTGCGCCTCGATGGCGACGTCGGCCGCTCGTTCGGGCTCTCGTCCTCCGCCGGCGGTCGTATGGTCTTCGCCTTCGAGACGGACGAAAAGAAGGAAAAGGCCGTGATGGAGGTTCGCGGCGACGGCAAGCACCAGTTCTACCGCTGGCCCGACAAGGACGCGGGCGACCCGACCGGCATCGCCTGGGTGGACGATGGCCTCGTGATGGTCGCCTCCAACCGCGGTTCGTGCGTCTGGTTCGAGGCGGAGGGGAGCGACTTCAAACCGATCGGCCTCGCCCGCACTCCGATGGACAAAGCCCGGCACGTCGCCTCGGACGGCCACTGGACGCTGCTGCCCGATCCCATGAACGCGAAGCAGTGCGTTCTCGTGGAGTACTCGAAGCCGCAATCCGGAATCATCGGCGCATTGGACAGCGTGAAGCAGCCGCCGAGCGCCCTGCTCACGGACAAGGGGCTCTTCAAGTGATCATGTGGTAGACTTCGGTCATCACCGAAGGATGCCGCACGATGCCGACCGCCGCCGACGCCCGCGCCCGTCTCGCTTCACTCGTCTCGCCGGACGGCGGCTGGGGGTATCAATCCGGCCAGCCGCTTCACCTCGAGCCGACCTGCCTTGCGATCCTCGCGTTGGCAGGCGAACCGGACACGTACGCGGCCGCGATCGAGGCGGCCCGCCGAGCCGTCGGCGAGAACCGCGCCGCGGACGGAACTTATCGCCTGAACCGAGGTCGGCCTCAGGCCGTGTGGGCCACCGCCCTCGTGCTCCTCGCGGAACATTCGCTCTCGCCCATGTCCTGTACGCCGGGTTCGCCCCTCGCCGCCACCGCGGACCGATTGCTCGCCATCGAAAGCCGCGTGCTCGAAGTCTCGGACGATGAAATGTCCGACATGAAGATCGACATCGACCTGACGATCCGCGGGTGGCCGTGGGCGGAGTCGAACTTCGCGTGGGTGGAGCCGACGTCGTGGGCATGCCTTGCTCTCCGCGCCGCGGGCCGCGGCGAACATCCGCGCGTGAAGGAAGGCCAGAAGCTGCTCCTCGATCGGGCCTTCGACACCGGCGGCGCGAACTACGGCAACCGCGTCGTGCTCGGAAAAAGCACCGAGCCGATCCCCGGCCCCACGGCCATGATGCTGCTCGCGCTGCAGGGCCGGAAGGATCAGCCGCGCGTCGACGCGGCTCTCGGCTATCTCCGCGTCACGGCGGCGAAATCCACGGACCTCGAACATCTCGCGTGGGCCAAGCTCGCGCTCTCGGCCCACGACGGCGACGCGGCGACGCGGCGGTTCCTTCCCGAACTGGACGAGCGAATCGGCGGCGCGCTGAGCGAAGAGATGCATCGCACGGATGGACTTGGAGCCGGCCCGTACCGCCTGGCGCTGGCGGCGCTCGCGCTCGACTCGCGGAATCCGTTCAAACTCGCCGACACCGATGCGTCAGCGTCGGGGGATTCTCGAAGCCCGAGGATTCCGGTCGCTGACGCGGCCGGCTCGAAGACGGTGAACGGCTCGCCCGGGCTCCTCGACCGCATCAAGTCGAAGTTCCGCGGGTGGATGATCGAGCGCGTCTCGCGGGTGCGACTGCTGCCGGAGTCGTCCGCTGTTCACATCGCTCGAGCCGAATCCTACGACGCCCCGCTCGCGGACATCCTCGCGAAGCAGTTCGAGAGCTTCCGCCAAATCGTGCCGCTGGCCGGGAAGCGGGTCGTTCTCAAGCCCAACCTCGTGGAGTATCGGCAGGCGAAGGTCATCAACACCGATCCGCGCGTGATCGATGCCGTGATTCAACTTTGCAAGAAGGAAGGGGCTTCGGAGGTGGTCGTGGCCGAGGGGCCGGGGCACTGGAGGAACGTGCAATTCCTCGTGAAGGAATGCGGGCTCGGCGCCGTGCTCGAGAAACACGGCGTTCGCTTCGTGGATCTCAACCACGACGAGCCGGTGAAGGTGACGAACCTCGGCCGCCTCACCGGGCTGGAGAACCTGTACCTCGCGCGCACGGTCGTCGAGGCCGAGGTGTTCATTTCGCTTCCCAAGCTGAAGACGCACCACTGGGCCGGAGCGACGCTCTCCCTGAAGAACCTCTTCGGCACGCTCCCCGGCATCTGCTACGGGTGGCCGAAGAACGAACTGCACTGGCGCGGAATTCCGAACAGCATCGTGGACATCGCCTGCACGCGGACGCCGCACTTCGCGATCGTGGACGGCATCGTGGGGATGGAAGGGGATGGGCCGCTGCACGGCACGGCGAAGGAGGTCGGTGCGCTGGTCATGGGAGCGGATCTGGTGGCTGTGGACGCGACGTGCTGCCGGCTCATGAAGTTGCCGCCCGAGCGACTTCCCACGCTCGTGTACGCCGCGCTCAAGAGACTCGGCCGCCTCAAGGAAGCGGACATCCCGCAACTTGGCGAATCGATCGACGCCCTCGCGACCGAATTCGAACTCCCGCCGCACGTGGACAAGAACCTCCTCTCCCTCGCGGATGCGGCCAAAGTGAAAGTGTGATGCGAGGCTGCGGATCGCGGCGTCCCGCAATCCGTGGCGGCTGCCGGCCCGTGGGCGCTCAGATGCCCGCGAGGTGTTCCTTGGCGTCGCCGAACTCCTTGAGCTTCAGGCCCATTCGGTCCATGAGGCCGAGATAAAGGGCGCACAGTTTGCGTTTGTCGTTCCCGGCCTTGAAGTAGTCCAGGGTGCGGCCGGTGCGGAGGGTTCCGCCGAGGCCGCCGGCGAGGATCAACGGCACGAGGTTGCCGTTGTGCGCGTTCCAGTGTTCGCTCACGAACATGAGGCACGAGTTGTCCAGCACCGTGCCGTCCCCTTCCGGCATCTTCGAAAGCTTCTCGATGAGGTACGCGTACTGCTCGACATGGCACTTCACGATGGCCTGGTATTCCTTCCCCTCGTTCGAGTGCGAGTAGGAATGGTGATCGTCCCGCACGCCGAGGAACGGGTAGACCATGCCGGAGAGATCGCGGGAAAGGAGCAGCGTGGCGATGCGGCTGCGGTCGGTCTGGAAGCCGAGAGCGACGATGTCCGCCATCAGGCGGGCGTACTCGCGGAAGTTCGCGGGTTGCCCGGCGGCGGGCCGCTTCTCCTTCGGGACCGCGGTGTCGTCCTTCGCCATGCGGTTGAGCCGCTGCACGCGGCGTTCCGTTTCGCGAACGGAGGCGAGGTATTCGTCCAGTTTCAGTTTGTCGGCGCCACTCGCCTTTCCGGAGATGTCCTTGGCCTGATCGAGAACGTCGTCCAGAATGCTGCCCTGGAGCTTGCCGGCCTTGCCGCCGAAGAGCGAGTCGAACGCCAGCGACGGGTGAAGTTCGATGGGAACTGGCGAATCGGCGTTCCGCCACGAGATGTGCGACGCGTACACCATCGAGTATTGGCTTTCGTGGAAGCCGCTCACGGGTTGCTCGCAGCCGAGCACGAGGCTGGGCTGGGCGGTTTCCTCCTCGTAGTGCTTCGCCAGCAGTTGATCCATGCTGACGCCGCCCTTGATGGTGCGGCCGCGCTGCAGGGCGGCGCCGGAGAGGATGTTGCCGGTACACTTGGCGTGGCCGCCGTCCCCTTCGCGGTTCCACAACCCGTGGATGACGTTGAGCTTCTCTTTGAACGGAGCGAGCGGTTCGAGGCTCGACCCGAGTTCCATCGCGGCGCCTTCGCCCTTGGCCCACCAGTGCGGCGGCGAGATGCCGTCCCCGATGAACATGCAGGCGAACCGCTTCGGGGGCGCCTTCGCCGGCGCGGCCGCGAACGCGGGCATCGATTCGAGCCACGGCAACGCGACCGTGGCTCCGATGCCTTTGAGCACGGTGCGGCGATTCAGGTGATGCGTCGGCGTCATTGGTTGGCTCCCTGTCTTGAAACCCGGTTTCGCTTTGGAAACCGGGTTTCTTCCTACGTTTCGAGAAACCCGGTTTCCAAAGCGAAACCGGGTTTCTTCCTGCGCTTCGAGAAACCCGGTTTCCAAGGCGAAACCGGGTTTCTTCCTACGTTTCGAGAAACCCGGTTTCCAAAGCGAAACCGGGTTTCTTCCTACGCTTCGAGAAACCCGGTTTCCAAAGCGAAACCGGGTTTCTACTTCCCCGTTTGAAACTTCTCGATGCTGAACTCTCGGGCCCGCTGGTTCACGAACTGTGGGCTGGTTGCCACCAGTTCGATGATCGCGGACATCTTGTAATCGGACTTCTCGAGTTTCGCCTGCATCTCGTCGAGCAGCGGCTGGTCGGAGAGTTGCAGCGAACGGCCGAGGGCGTAGCCGAGGAACTTGTGGCAGAGGGTGCGGGTGAAATCCGCCTTGCGGGTCTTCGCCAGGTGCTCGCCGAACTCTGGCACGCCCTTGCTCGTCTGGCCGTTCGCCAAGTGTACCACGTTGTCAATCGCGCGCCCCGCCAGATCTTTGGTCCGCGTGCGGCCGATGGGGTCGAAGCCTTCCATGGACAATCCGACGGGATCGAAGCGGACGTGGCAGCGGGCGCACTTTTCGTCCGACACGTGCATCTTGAGCAGTTCGCGGATCGTTTTGCCGTTGGTGTCCGATTCCTTGGCGGGCAGCACCGCGACGTCCGGCGGGGGCGGCGGGATGTGCTCGCCGAGCACCTTGTGAACGACCCAGAACCCGCGCTTCACGGGGCTCGTGCGCTGCGGCTGCGAGTTCTTCGTGAGGAACACGGCCATTCCGAGCACGCCACCGCGGCCCGCGTTCCGCATGCCGTTCACCACCTGCCACTGGTCGCCCGGCTCGGCAGGAGCCTCGCCCTCCCGAGCGAACGGCAGACCGTAATGCTTCGCGAGTTTCGCGTTGAGCATCGTGCTGTCCCCGTTGAGCAGGTCGAGGATCGGCTTGTCGTTCTGGATCAGGTGTGCGATCAGCCGCGTGGGCTCCTCGAACATTGCGGCCTTCAGCGAATCGTCGAACGCCGGGAACGCCGTGCGGTTCACGGACTCCTGCGTGAGGAAATCGCGGTAGCCGAACCACTGGCCGAAGAACTCGAGCGCGAAGCGGCTGACCTTAGCATCCTTCATCATGCGGTGAATCTGGCTGCGGAGCGTCTCCGGGTCGTGCAGTTTGTTGGCCTTGGCGAGCGCCAGAAGTTCATCATCGGGCGGGCCGGCCCAGATGAAGTAACTCAGGCGTGAGGCCAGTGCGAGGTCCGGGAGTGGCGCCACGGTTTCGCCCGCGGGCGCCGCCGTGAAATGCATCGCGAAGTGCGGCGACACCAGGATCCGGACGAGGCTCGCCCGCACCGCGGCTTCGATGCCTTGATCCTTGTCGCGGCAGGCGAGAGTGTAGAACGCCTCGAGCTTCGCGCGTTCGGCGTCGGTCAGCGGTCGCCGCCACGCCTTCTCCGCGAAGGCGAGCAGGTCTTTCAAGTAAACGGACTCGTTCTTCGCGAGCGTCTCGGCGCGCCGCTTCAATCCGGCGCGGATGTCCGTGAAAAAAATCGTGATCGGGTGCTTCTCCAACTCTGGACCCGCCAGCTTCACGTTGGACCGTTTGAGGTACACCTCCTGGAAGCGGCCGAGCGTCTCGTCCGTCGTGAGGAACGGGTCCTCCTCGCGGAACGGGTCGAAATCGAGATGCTTCATGAAGTTCCGTTCGGACCGCTCGAAGAAGACGAACCCGCGGAGCATCCTCTCGGTGATCCCGGTGACGAAGTCCAATTCATTCCACAGGTGATCGAGTTCGCGGTTCTCGGCCTCCGTGAGCACAAGGTTCCGGAGCGGTTGGTCGTCTCGGAAGAAGCCCTCGATGAGGTGGAAGCCGGCGGAGAGGCCGCGAGTCGGGTCCACATACACGAAACGGCTCGGGAAGAGCTTGCAGAACGCGGCGGCCGAGGCCTCGAACGCGGAGGCCCGCTTCGGATCGAGCAGCACGTGACCCGACGCCTTGCCGTCGTCCGACACGCGAATCAACGCCGCGCCCGCGATCGAATCCGCGAGCGACGCATCCGAGGCGAAGTTGAGCCGCCCCTTCTCCTTGAGCCCGAACGCCGCGGAGGGGATGGTCAGTTCGACGACTGCGGGCGCCTTCAGGCTGAAGCGGTCGCCGCCGGCGCGGGTCAGCTTTTCGAGTTGATCCGGCGCGTGCTCGCGCAGGACCTCCAACAGCGACCACTGCTTCTTGCCGCTCGTCGTTTGTTTGTCCGTGTTGAACGTGCCGTTGAAGGTGACGACGCCGTCCGCGGTGCGGGCGAACGCGCCCTCGACGCGAATCGTCAGCTTGAGGCTTGGCTTGTCGGACGGATTGTTCCAACTCCAGGCGAGGCGTTGGGCGCCGAAGCGATTCTTGTCGAAGGTGTCGCGGGTCGCGGCGGTCTGGCGACGGCGATCGAGGTGGGCCACCGGGCCATTTCCGGCGTCCGCCCCGATCGCGTTCGCTTCCTTCGCGCAGAGTTCGCGGCTGAGCGTCTTCACGTTCGCGGCGAGCGTGCGGATCGCCCCTTTCGCTTCCTCGTGCGACTTGGGCAGCGCGGCCCAACTCGCCCGCAGACCCTTGAGCGCGAACGCATCGTCGTCCTTCGCGTGGAGCATGTCCGCGAGCAGCCTCGCGTACTTCGGGCTGAGTTTGGCCTGCGAGGCCCAGTCTTCCAGCGTGCCGACCTTCTTCTCCTCGCCGGCTCGTTCGTGGCGGTGGATCAAGGCGAAATACTTCTCGTAGTCCACGTCGTGGGCTTCATAGAAGTCGATGATCGCGGACTCCCAGAACTTCTGGCGATCCGCGAAGGCGATGGCCGGGTGCGGGGCGAAGCGGAGGCCGCGGGTGGTGAGCATGGCATGCGCGGACACCTGCTCCGCGGCCGCGAAGTAGCTCTTGAACAGGCTCGGCGACATGGTCAACGCTTCGCCCGTGTTGTTGAATCCTTCTCCCGAGGCGGGGTCGATCGGGAACGACTTCGCGGCGCGGATGTCCGCTCCGGTCAGGTCGCGGATCGTGTTGTCGTATTCGGCGTTGGTGAGCCGCCGCGGCGGGACGAATCCAGGATCCCCGGCGGATTTGCGGGCCTCGGCCAGGAGCATCGCATCGAGGATCTTCACGATCTCGGCGCGGCTCGCGGCGCTTGGCTGTTTCGACTTCGCCGGCGGCATCTCTTCCCGCTTCACGAACGTGACCACGTGCTCCCATTGCCGGAAGTCCGCGATCGCTTTCGCCGACGTGCCGTACTTCGTGAGGTCCAGATCCGCGGCGGCTTTCTTCGCGTTGTGGCAGCCGACGCAGTGCTCGGCGAGAAATGGCACCACCTTCTCGGTGAAGGGGTCGTTCGCCCGCGCCGCGGCGGGAATCAGCATCAGGAATGCGAGTGGGAAGCGAAGCGACATTCGGGGCTCGACGGCGGGCGTGGCATCTGGCGGATGCCCGCATCATATCCGACCCGCCCGCCGATTGCCGCGCGAATTTCGGGTCACTTCCCGATGTACTCGAGTTCCACGTGCGTCGCGCCGCGGCGGTTCGTCTTGCCGTCGAAATCCGCGACGACGATCTCGACTTTTCCCGGGCCCGCTTTCAGGTCGAAGGTCTCGGTGTACTTCGGAACGGTGCCGCCGTCCGAGAAGGTGAACGAGAACGCGAGGCTGCCCACCGTGCCGCCGTAGTCCGCGAATTCGCCGTCCGCGTGGATCGTGACCTTGTACTTGCCGGCGCGGGCGAAGTCGACTTCCCAGTGGCCGATGCTGTCCTTGTTCCAGCCGGCCTGCGGGCCGCGCCAATCCTGCCGCGTGAGCCGCACCGGGTTCTCCTTTTCGCTTCCGACGATGATCCGCGGCGGGTCGAATCCCTTCTTCGTCACGTCGGCGAACCACGCCTCGTGCTTCGCCTTCATGTCCATCACGACGTTCGGCAGCGTCTCGGCGAGGTCGTTCATTTCGTAGGGATCTTTCGAAATGTCGAAGAGTTCGAACTTCGGCTTCCACTTGGCGTTGGCCCACGAGCCGCCGTTGGCTTGAACGAGCTTGTAGCGGCTGCCGCGAACGGCGAACGAACGATACTTCTCGGGCACGTCGCCTCGGTGCCATTGGATGTGAATCAGGCGGGCGGCGTCGCCGACCGCCGTTTCGGATTCGAGGCTCTTGCGAAAGCTTGTGCCGTCCAGGCCGGCCGGGGGCTTCACGCCGGCCACGTCCAGGATCGTGGGCGTCATGTCGATGTGGGCGAGGGGATGCTCGACGGCGCGGCCTGGCTTCGCGTTCTCGGACCACTTCAGGTAGCAGGGCACGCGGATGCCGCCCTCGTAGACCGTGCCTTTACGGTTCCGCAGGCCCGCGTTGTACCGCACGCTGTCCGGGCCGTTGTCCGTCATGAACACGACGAGCGTGTTTTCGCCGGCGGCTTTCAGGAGCCGGGCGAAGTTCGTGTCGATGTTCTCGATCATGGCGTAGAGCCGGGCGTCCGCGTCACGGCGATCCTTTGCCGCAGTCCACGGTTGGCCGACTTTCGGGAACGACTTCTCGGTGAGGTCCAGCTTGCGGTACGGTTCGATCAGTTGGTCGGGCGCTTGAAGCGGTCCATGCGGCGCGTTGTACGCCACGTACGCGAACCATGGCCGCTCGGACTTCGCCCCGATGAAGTCCACCGCGGCGTCCGTGAACACGTCCGTGCAGTAACCCTTCGTCTTCACATCCTTGCCGTCGCGAGTCAGAACCGGGTCGAAGTACGCGGTCTTCCAGACGGTGCCGGGCGGGTCCGAGGGTTGGGCGAGACCGCCGCCGCGGCTCCACAGCGTTTTCTGGAAGCCGCGATCTTCGGGACGCAGGGGGTAATTGTCCCCGAGGTGCCATTTGCCGAAGAGTCCGGTGCGATAACCCGCGGCGGCGAGCGTCTCCGGCAGCGTCTTGACGTCCGGCCGCATCAGCGCTCGCCCGAGATACGTGTCCGTGACTCCGGTGCGATAGTGGTACTGGCCGGTGAGCAGCGAGGCCCGCGTGGGAGCGCACACGGGTGAGACGTAGAAGTTCTTCAAATGAACGGATTGCTTCGCGAACGCGTCCAGATTCGGCGTGCGAATCACGGGATTGCCGTGAACGCCGAGGTCGCCGTAGCCCTGATCGTCCGTGATGACGAGCAGAATGTTGGGTCGGTCCGCGGCGTGGGCGTGGGCCGGGGCGAGGAGCGCCGCCAGAGCAAGGATCGCCGAGGCGGGGCGGAAGTGCGGGTTCTGCACGGTCATCCTCCGGAGGGGGGAACCGAGATGCCGAAGTCTTCGATCGTGAGCAGCGGGTCGAACGGGATGCCGTGCGACGCAAGAAGTTCGCGGGCTCCCTGGAGGCGGTCCACGAGGCAGACGACCTTGACCACCTCGCACCCGGCTTCCTTCACGGCCTCGACGGCCTTGACGGCCGAGGCGCCCGTGGTGAGCACGTCGTCGAGAATCACGACGCGCGAGCCGGGGCCGATCGGGCCGCCTTCGATGAGCTTCTTGGTGCCGTGAGTCTTGGTCTTGTCGCGAACCCAGAATCCGTCGATGGGCCGACCGTTCACATGGAAGAGGACGACGGCCGCGGCGGTGAGCGGCACGGCGCCCACTTCCAACCCTCCGATCGCGTCGAAGCGTTCGCCTTTCAGCCGGTCGAAGATCGCCTGCCCGATGAGATAGGCTCCGCGGGAGTTCACCGCCGTCATTCGGCCATCGATGTAGTAGTCGCTCGTGGCGCCGGATGCGAGCGTGAATTTTCCGGTGCGGAAGGAGCGTTCCTTGAGCACGTCCAGAAGTTGTCGCGTGGCGTCGGTCATGGCGGTCACCGCGAGCGCGGCTTCACTTTCTCGTAGATGAGGCGAACGAACTGCTCGAGCAGTTCGAGGTATTCGGTGTGGACGATTTCACGAACCTGGCAGGTGATCGTGCGGCGGCGTTCGATCACCTCGACGATGTTCTCGACTCCGATTTTGTCCAGCGGGCCGCCGGGAGCCTGCATGTCGAGCAGTTCGGTGATCTCGTCCGGCTGAAGTTGAGCGGCGCGATCCTTGTTTCGTTCGAGCCAACTCACGAGGTCGGGAAGGGCGGCACGCTCGTAGAGAAGTTTCAGGGCTTCTTCGTCCGCCGGGGGCTTGCCGTGCATGCGCGGCAGAAGCCGTTCCAGAGGCAGATTCCGCAACTCGCTGACGGTGACGCCCAAGGCCTCGGCGCACTGGCTGATCGTGGCGTTTCGCAGCCGCCGCGATTGGCCCCCGATCAGGATCTGGCGGATCGTGTGCCGATTGAGTTGCGAGATCCGGGCGAAGTCTTCCTGATTCCACCCGCGTTCTTCGACGAGCCGCGCAATCTTGTTCGCCAGGTCCGCCCCGGCGGCCCCCGCTGCTGCCCCGTTCATCCGTGCCTCGTTCTCCGAGGCGATCGCGCCGCACCCCGCTGCCGCGCCCGCCCCGTGAACATCCTAATGTTCGCGAGTCAGTTGGCCATCGCGAGTTCGAGCGGCCTCGAAACGGACGCGACGGGTCGATCCACGAGTTGGTAGAAGACGTTCCGTTGCCGCGGTTCCCAGCCCGCCTCGCGGATGCAGCGGCGGATCTCTTCGAGCGTGAGGTAGTGAACGGTGCCCGCGCTCGCGACCACGTTCTCCTCGATCATCAGGCTGCCCATGTCGTTCGCGCCGAAGAACAGCGCCACCTGACCGATCTTGGCCCCTTGAGTGACCCACGACGACTGAATGTTCGGCACGTTGTCCAGGAACAGTCGGGCGATCGCTTGGGTGCGGAGGTACTCGAACGCGCCGGCCTCGGGGAAGTGGCTCATCTTGTGGCCCGGTTGCATCGTCCAGCAGATGAACGCGGTGAAGCCGCCGGTCTCCGCCTGCAGGTCGCGAAGCCGCGAGAGATGCTCGATCCGCTCGGCGTTCGTTTCGACGTGGCCGAACATCATGGTGCACGACGATTTTCCGCCGAGTTCGTGCCACACGCGCATGACCTCGAGCCATTCGTCCGTCATCGCTTTGTTCTTGGTCAGTTCCGCACGGACGCGATCGACGAGGATCTCGCCGCCGCCGCCGGGGATGCTGCCGAGCCCGGCAGCCTTCAATCGCCGAAGCACGTCGCGGAGCGGCAACTTGTTGAGCTTGTGAAAGTGCCAGATCTCAGGCGGGCTGAACGCATGCAGGTTCACGCTCGGGAACCGACTCCGGAGGTCCGTCAGAAGTTCCTCGTACCACTCGAGCTTGAGCGTGGGGTGCATCCCGCCTTGCATGAGGATCTGGTCGCCGCCGAGCGCGATCGTCTCTTCGATCTTCGCGTGCAGTTCCTCTCGCGGAAGCACGTAGGCGTCCGTGTCCGTCTTCTTTCGGTAGAAGGCGCAGAAATCGCAGACCGCGGCGCAGACGTTCGTGTAGTTGATGTTGCGGTCGATGTTGTAGGTGCGATACGGCTCGGGATGCAGCCGCATCGTGACGGCATGCGCGGCACGACCCAGCTTGTGAAGGTCGCGACACTCGAACAGCGAGAGCCCCTCTTCGGGCGTCAGCCGTTCGCCGTCCACGGCGCGAGCGAGAATCGTGTCGATGTTCATTGTCGTTCTCTGTTCCTCGCGAACCGCTTGCGGGTTCGCGTGAGTTACTGATGGCCAGGTTCGCAAAGTCACCTGTTTCTTGGCGAACCGGCGACGTGAGTCGCCGGGTTTCTTGGCGAACCGGCGACGTGAGTCGCCGGGTTTTTTGGCGAACCGGCGACGTGAGTCGCCGGGTTGAAGCTTCTACCCGGCGACTCACGTCGCCGGTTCGCCAAAAAACACGCTGCCGAAAGTGACATTACTTTCTGACCATCAGGAGCCGAGTTCTCGGACCAATTCGCGGAAGCGGTCCATGCCGGCGCGTTCCGAGGGGCCGAGGTCGTACCGAATCAGCGTGTCGAGGTAGCGGCGGCAAAAGCCGGGGTCGAGATCCAGCAGCGGAGCCTCGCGTTCGGCGATCTCGGCGGCGTGCGTCACGCCGTAGTCCTTCGCGAGGTGGAAGGCGTGTTCGGTGTCCCCGAGATGCACGCCGGGGCGAACCGCCCACACGGCATAGACCATCGGGAGCCCGGTCCATTCCGTCCACTCCTGACCGAGGTCGTATGCGTGGCGGTAGCCGGGAAGGCAGGCATGCATCGCGCGGTCGCCGATGAGCAACACCGCATCCGCGTCCGTGCCGTCGGCGGGCGCGTCGATGGGGAGTTGCTGGAAGCGCGGATGCACGCCGTGGCGCCGAGAGAGCAGGATTCGCGTGAGGGCCGCGCTCGAACGCGAACCCTCATCCAGCGCCACGGATCGAATCTCCGCCCAGGGCCGCTTGCTGAACAACGTCACGGAGAGCACCGGCCCGCGGGATGTGATCGCGATGTTCGGCAGGCAGGAGTAGTTCACGCCGCGGAAATACTCGGCCACCGGAATCAGGCCCACGTCCAAGGCCCCGGCCGCGAGGCGATCCGCAAGCCGGCTCGGCAGATCGAGCGTGAGGTCGATGTTCGGCGCGAACCGGGTCAAGCCTTCGATCAACGGCTTCGCGTTCAGGTAGTTCACCGCGCCGACGCGAATCGTGCCCATGGTCTCCGGTCCTTCCGACGGCTCGCACTCCGTCATGATAAGAACCGAATCGAGCGCGAACACGTAACGGTGCCCCGGGGCCGAACGCGACGAATTTCCCGTTGAACTCCGCGCGGGGGCCTGTTCTAATTCGGGAGTCCAATCCGTTTCGCGTCCGTGTCGCCCAACATCTCTCCTCGAGGGCGTGACATGATGTCGACTTTCGTTCATCCGGTTTTGAACCGCGATCGCGAAGAGATCCGCGTGCCGAGCCCGCTCGGTGAAACCCTGCTCCAGTTCCTGTCTCGCCGCGGGCTTCGCGGCCAACTCCGTTCGGACCGCGCCGGCGACGTGATCACTCTGCAGGGCGAGCCCGAGATGGGCCGCGTCGCCATGGCCATCTCCGATTGGGAGAAGCAGAATTCGGCATGAGTCCGCGCCGAATCTTCATACTTCGCGCCGTGGGCGGCATCCGCCCGCGGCGTACATCTATTCCACATGAACCGCCGCCTCCGCGCCGAGTTTCTCGGCACGTTAGTTCTCGTCTTCTCCGGCACGGGCGCCATCGTCTTCGACGCCGCGAATCCCGGGAAGATCGGCCACGTGGGCATTTCGCTCACGTTCGGCCTCGTCGTGATGGCCATGATTTACGCCGTGGGAAGCGTCTCGGGGGCACACATGAATCCGGCCGTGACGCTCGGCCTGTGGCGCGCGAAGCTCGTGCCCGGCCGCGAAGTCCTGCCGTTCATCGTGGCCCAACTCGCCGGGGCGTTCGTCGCCAGCGGCCTGCTTGCGTCGCTCTTCCCGGATCACGCCACGCTCGGGGCCACACTCCCTCACGGCCCGCCATGGCACTCCTTCGTGCTCGAGGTTTGGCTCACGGCCGTGCTGCTGTTCGTGGTTCTGGCCGTGATCGCTGCCAAGCCCGAGGTTCAGGCGCTGGGTGGCGTCATTGTCGGCGGCGTGATCGCGCTCGAAGCGCTCTTCGCGGGCCCGATCTGCGGAGCGAGCATGAACCCGGCTCGCTCGCTGGCGCCGGCACTCGTCTCGGGGTCAGTTCAACACCTGTGGATTTACCTGACCGCTCCGCTGCTCGGCGCCCTCGTCGCGGTTCCAGTTTGCGTCGGAATCCAGACGCCGGGTTGCTGTTCGAAGGAGGCCTGTCGATGAAGCTGCTTTTCGTGTGCATCGAGAATTCGAACCGCAGCCAGATGGCACAGGCCTTCGCCAGGATGCTCGGCGGCGGCGGAGTCGAGGCGTTCTCCGCCGGGAGCCGACCCAGCGGCCGCGTGAATCCCAAGGCCATCGCCGCGATGGCCGAACTGGGCTACGACTTGACCACCCACGCCTCGAAGGGGCTGGACGAGTTCAATGGAATGGAGATCGACGCCGCCGTGACCATGGGTTGCGGCGACGCCTGCCCCCTCGTGAAGGCCAAGCGCCGATTCGATTGGCAAATCCCGGATCCGCGCGAGATGCCGCCCGAAGAGTTCAACCGCGTCCGGGATTTGATTCGCGACAAGGTGAAGGACCTGCTGAAGGAATTGGGCGCCGGATGAACGTGCTTCTCGTTCACGGGCTTGGCCGCACGCCCTGCTCGCTGTTCGGACTCGCCTCCGCCCTTCGGCGCGAGGGGCACGGCACTCGGTTCTTCGCGTACTCCACGACTCTTGAGCCGCTCTCGCGAATCATTCGCCGCCTCGTGGATCGCCTCCGACGGATGTCGCTTTGCGGCGAACCGGTGGGCTTGGTCGGGCATTCGCTTGGCGGCCTGCTCCTGCGGCTGGCGTTGCTTCAGGTTCCCGAGTTGCCCGTGCGACGGCTGATCATGCTCGGCACGCCGAACCGAGGTTCGAGAGTCGGCGACTACTTCAGCCGCTGGCGGCCGTTTCGATTGTTCACGCGGACCTGCCATAGACTGTTGACTTTTCCCGCCGCGTTCGGCTTGGCCGCGGCGCCCGCGGCCCCGTATGTGATCGTCGCCGGAACTGCGGGCCCGCGCCACCCCCGCTACATCTTCAAGGACCGGCCCAACGACGGGATTGTCTCCGTGGAGGAGACGCGAGTCGACGACGAAACGATTCCGCACGAAGTCCCCGCTCTGCACTCGTTCATCATGGACCATCCCGTGACGCGGGCGCTCGTGCTACGCGAACTTCGCGGGTAGGATGGGTCCATGATCAACGTGCCGCGGATCCTTCTCGATTCGACTCGGAACCTCACGGGGGTACGGGCCGAGCCGATTTCGTTGCGGCTCGGTTCGCGACGGCGCGGCTCGGGCCTGGCGGTTCTCGCGGCGAACGTGGCGGAGGCGGCCATCGCATCGGCCGCGCCGCCCTCCGCGGACCTGAATCTCCCCATCGAGAAGCAACTGAAGCGAGAATGGTGTTGGGCCGCCATCGGCGCGAGCCTCGGCCGGCATCTCGGAACACGCGTCATTGCGCAATGTGAACTCGCGGCCGAGATCACGGGCGATGACTGCTGCCCCGCGATCCCGGACGACCCGGCCGGCGACGTTCCCAAGTTTCTCCGCGACGTGCTGAACCGGGTAAACCTTTCGCCCGTGAACGCGAGCCCGTTGGGGCCCGTTCCGCCGAGCAAACTCCGCACGGAACTCGGCGTACGCGGCCGCCCCGTTCCCATTCAGATCCGGTGGAACGATAGCGACGCCGCTCACTACGTGTACCTGGATGGCTACCAAACGGATGATTCCTCCGCGGATCCGATCCTGTTCGTTCGCGATCCGATCGACGGCAGCCGCCGCCCGATGCCGTACAACATGGTGCGATCGGCGTTCGTTCACGTCTCGACCGGTGCGGTGGGCACGTGGTTCGAGACATTCCTGATTTGATCCGGGGGGTCGCGATGAAACTCGTCGTGGGAAACCCGCCGCGTCCGGTTCTCGACGCTTTGGCCCGCGGTTGCGGATGCGATCTGCTGCACTGTGGCGACCACTCGAAGGGGCGGACCCATCAGCGGGCCGTGCCCCATGCGGTGTACGAGCTACCGATCGCGAAGCTGGCGACCGGCGACTGGGTGGGAGCGGCGAGACTCGCCGCCTGGAGCTTTCTCGTTCGCCCGTGCAGCGACTCCTCCTGGCGGCTCGCGAACGTCCCGATGCCACGTGGCCGACCGAAGCCCGTCGTCTCGCTGTCCGATGCGCTTGTGGATCCGTTCCTGGAGTCGCTCGCGGCCGCTGAGAAGTTGGAACGGGTGGGTCGCTTCGAGATCCGCCGCGTGGTCTGCACTCCGGCCGGGCTCGCGGCCCTCTGGCTGAAGAATCTCGGCGCGGGCCCGGATGCCTTTCTCGAAATCGGCTCCCGCACCACCAGCGATCCCGCCGCTTCCTGGCGGGTCCGTGCGTGCCGACATCTCCTGGCCAAAGCCGAGCAGGCGGCCGCGGCCCGAACCTGACCTCCCGTCTTTCCCCATTTTCCCGCACAACCTCATTTCTCCGCACAATCCATCCGCTTTCACTCACCCGAACCGCCCATCGTTCCCGATACGAGAGTCTATCCATTCCCCGAACATCCGTTCTCGGAGGAGCCGATGACCGCGCGAACATGGGCCATGATCGGCACGGTGGTCCTCGCCGTGGCCGCGGCCGCGGGCTGTGCCTCCACCCGGTTCAAACCGAACCCCGGCTCCCACGATTGCGGCTTCCGCTACTACCGGCCGAAGCCCTTTCTGTTGATTCAGCCTCCGGAGGGCACCGAGAACCCGAACCTCGTCAAGATGGAACTGAAGTGGCTGCCGGACTTCTCCGAGCAGTACTCGATTCACATCCGCCCCGGCGTCGGCACGAACCACACCGTCGTCGATCTGACGGACGGCTGGAACATCAAGGGCGTTCACGCGACGCTCGATTCGAAGGCCTCCGAGTTTCTCACGGCCATCGCCGGCCTCCTCGGCACGGTGCCCAAGTTGCTCGCGCCGATTCCCGGCGGCGGCGATCCGCCCATGGTCGCGACGAATCAATCCGTCACGGTCGAAGCGTACGACGTGCCGCTCGGCTTCTACGAGTCCGTCGTGGGCTGCGGGCCGGACGGCAAGAAGCGACTCTACGGCTGGCGGTACGTGGGGTTCGCCCCCTTCGCGAACTGCCCGATCGACGGCCAGGGCGTCGCATGTGCGCCCTGCGATCAGACGGACCTCTACGGCCTCGTGAACATCGACGGCAAGCTCTACTTCCGCAAGCTGAGCGACCTCGCGAACAAACCGACCACCGTGCAGGTGACCAACTCGAAGAAGTGATCGGCCGCCATCCTCACGCCCGAAGGTGTCCCATGACGCGACGAAAACTGACGGGGTTGGCCGTTCTGGCGCCGCTGATGCTCGGCCTCGGATGCGCCATGACCACCGTGAAGAAGAACCCCGGCTCGCACGATTGCGGCATGCGCTACTACTTGCCGAAGCCGTACCTGCTCGTGAACCGCGCGGAGATCCCCGCGGACGCGGAAGGGAAGACGACGAAGCCCAGCAACAACGTCGTGCGGCTCAAGCTCGAATACCTGCCGGACTTCAGCGAAGAATACTCCGTCCACATTCGCACCGGCATCGGCAAGAACGAATCCAACCTCGTGCTCACCGACGGCTGGAGGCTGGACAAGATCGACGTGAACGTCGATTCCAAAGCCACGGAGTTCGTCGAAGCCTTGACCAAACTGCTCGGGACCGATCCGAAGCTGCTGCAGCCGCAGGCGAAGCCGGGGCAGATTCCCGGCGGCGGCGGCCCGGCGCTGGACGCGCAACAAACCACGCTCACGGTCGAGGCTCACGACGTGCCGCTCGGTTACTACGAAGCCGTCGTGAGCCCCGGCCCCGACGGCAAGAAGCGGCTCTACGGCTTCCGGTATGTCGGCTTCGCCCCGTACGCGAACTGCCCGTTGGCGCCAAGCGGATCGCAGACTGTCTGCTGCCAGGCGGGAGAGCTTTATGGCCTCGTCAGCGTCGGGAAGAAGATGTACTTCCGCAAACTGAGCGATCTTGAGGCCCCGAACAAGGTGGTCGTTCCGCCCGTGAAGTGACCGCGTTCGCGATCACTCGACCTTCGCGTTGGGCAGAAGTTCTTTCAACTTCTTTCGACCCTCCGCGGTGACGCGCGTGTCGGTCAATTGGGCGATCCTCAGGGCCGGGAACGCCGCGATCGCATCGATGGATTCGTCCCCGAGTTTCGTCATGCTCAGGTAGAGAGTCCCGAGCGAGGCCGAGTCCTTGAAGTGGGCGAGGCCCGCGGCCGTGATCTTCGTCGCGCTCAAATTCAACAATCCGAGATTCTTGCAACCCTTGAACACCTTCAATCCGTCGTCCGTCACGGCGGTTCCGTGCAGGTGGAGCAACGCGACATTCTTGCACCCCACGAAGTGGGCGATCCCGGCGTCCGTGATCTGCGGCAGATAGTCGAGTTTGATTTCCTCCAAACCGCGGCAATCCCGGAAATGCGCGAGGCCCTTGTCGGAGATGCCCGTGCAGCCGGTCAAGTCCAGGAGCGTGATGTTGGCGCTTCCCGCGAAGGTCGCCAAGTCGTCGTCGGAAACTCTCGTCCTCGCGAGAATCAACTGCGTGAGCTTCTTCGAGTTCCGGAAGTTCTTCAACCCCGTGCCCGTGATCCGAGTCTCGAACAGCGAGAGCACGGTCAAGTCCGGGCAATCCGGGAACAAGTCGAGCGTGCGATCCGTGAGCTTCGAGTGCGCGAGGGCGAGGAATTTCAGTTTGCGACCACGGAACGCCGTCATGCCTTCGTCCGAGACGTTTTTCGAGTTGAGGGCGATCCGCGTGATCTTCGTGCAAGGTTCGAACATTTTGAGGGCCGCATCGTTCACGGTGTTGGAGGTGAACTCCAGCGTCTCCAAATCGCGGCACTCCGCGAAGTGAACCAGCCCCTTGTCCGTGACGGGGGCTCCCCAGATCTTGAGTGTCTTCAGGTGTTTGCAACCGGCGAAGTTCGCGAGCGCGGCGTCGTCCAACTTGCTCGCCCATTCCACGTGAAGGCCGGTGAGCCGGAACGGCCGCTTGGGGAGATGTTCGACCTTCCTGTACCACACGTCCACGTCGTCGAGTTGAATCTGAATTCCGTGATCGCGGGGGAAGTTGAGAATGAACTCCGCCGCGCGGCGGTCGGGGTCGACAACCATCGCGTCCAGTTTCTTTCCGTCCAGTTCGATTCGCAGCTCCGGTTTGGCTGCAGCCAACTTCTTGAGGCCCGCGTCCGTCATCAGTGGGCGCTTCAAGGACTCCGCCCGGACGTTGCAGCCATTGAACGTGACAGTCTTCAGCGACTTCGACTTTGCGAGCCGCTCGAGCCCTGCATCCGAAACCGGCGTGAACGACAAGCCGAGTTGGTTGATCGCGAGTGACTCAGCGATCGCATCGAGAGCCGCGTCGTCGATGTTGTGACACTCGTAGAGGCCGAGTTGCAGCAGCTTCGACGCGTTGAGCGAACGGATTCCCTTCGCAGTGACAGGTCCGGTCAGGTCGAGGATGGTGAGCATGGGCAATTCACGAACGACAGTCTCGATCGTGGCATCGGTGACGCCGGGACCACCCAAGACGAGGTTCGTGAGTTTTGAGAACGACTTGACATGCTGGAAGCCGGCCTCGGTGACAGCGTGCTTCCCTGTCAGCGTCAGATGCCGAATGCCCGCGAGACCGGGGAAGGCGGCGAGTTTCGCCAGCCCGGCGTCGCCGAACTTCAGGTTGTTCATCAAGTACAGGGTGCCGGTGACGTTCGACACCGCCTTCAGATTCTCGATAGATGCATCATCGACCGAAGCGGCTTCCAACAGGCTGAGTTCATGGACTTCCAGCGGGCCATCGGGGATGGAGTCGCCGCGCTTGAGGCGGCGCGAAACGCTGCCGCTCTGGACGACCAAGGAACCGCCGACCGACAGCACCCACTCCAACGCCTTGCGTTCGGCATCCGCGGACTTCGGTGCCGCAGCGGCGAACTCCGGGAACCCCTCCCACAGAACCGCTCCGTCCGGTGCGGTCACCTTGAGGTTGCGGTAGCGGATGGACGAGTTCCAGGTGGCGAGTCCGATCATGCCTTGCGAGGGCACGACTTCTCCATGCGTGAACACCGCCTTGCCGTCCACCGAGCACGACACGTTCGCGCCCTTCGCTTCGATCTTGATCTTGTACCAGCGGTCGTGTTCGTGTGGCACTTTCAGGAACGCGCCGGGCACGCGGGACCACGCGCCGTTCTTGTGCAGCGTCGATTCGGTCGCGGTGGCGCCGTACGCCCCGATCACGAACTCGCGGAAGTTTCCCGAATCCTGAACGCGATATAGCACCATTGGGCCTTGCCCACCCTTCTCGCCGCTCTTGGACTGCCCTTCCAATTCGAGCGTGTAATCGGTCCAGTTCGGATCCCCGAAGTGAATGATGGCCCGCTCCGGTTTCGGCTGCACGAGTTCACCGTTCTCCAACTGCCACGGGCCGCCCACGGCGTAACGCACCGCTCGATCGGGCTTTGCCGCTGAGGCCGGGGGCTTGGGTTCGGCATCGGCTGGCAGCCCGAACAGCGGCCGATCCTTCGCCTACCACTTCTGCGAGATGACGAACGCACCGGCCAGCAGCGGAAGGAGGATGGCCGCGGCAATGGCGTAAGGTGCGACCCGCCGTTTCGGACGGGCCGCCTTCGGAGCCACCGCCTCGCCGCTCTCCAGCGCCGCGACCACGTCCTTCGCGCTGGCATAGCGGTCGGCCGGTCGTTTGGCCTGAAGCTTGTCGATCACGCCGCAGAGCCACTCGGGCACGCTTGGCACGATCTCGCGAATCGGCCGCGGCGTTTCCTCCACGAGTCGCTTCATCACGGCGAGCGTGGACTCGGCGCGGAACGGCGGCCGGCCGCTCGCCATCACGTACATCACGCTGCCGAGGCTGAAGAGATCGGACCGCGCGTCCAGCGTTTGGCCCTGCGCCTGTTCCGGAGACATGTACATCGGCGTGCCGCAGATGGCGCCGCTCTGCGTGAGGCGGGCGTCGTCCGCCGCGCGGGCGAGGCCGAAGTCGGTGATCTTCACCTTCAACTCGGGGCCGGCCTCCAGGAGGACGTTCGCGGGTTTGATGTCGCGATGGATGAGGCCGGTGGAGTGGGCCGCTTCCAACCCGCGGGCGATCTGCCTCGCGATCCCCACCACATCCGCGAGGTCCAGAGGCCCGGTGCGGTCGATGTGCTGCTGCAATGTCTCGCCGGCCACGAATTCCATCACCAGATACGGCACCGGCTTCTCTTCGACCGCGAACACGGCCACCACGTTCTCGTGCTTGATGGCCGCGACCGCCCTCGCCTCGCCGAGGAACCGCTTTCGCGGCGGCGAGGTGGCGGCGAGGTGCATCGCCATCGCCTTGATGGCGACAACCCGATGCAGCGTTTCGTCGAAGGCCTTGAGGACGATGCCGAACCCGCCGCGGCCGAGCGTGCCGAGGATCTCGTAATGTCCGAGGCGGCCGATCGACCCCGGTTTGTCCGAAGGTTCGAGGAAGCCGAGGTCGGATGTCTCGTTCGAATCCAAGGTGCGGCTCGGATCGTCCGGCACGCTCAGGAACCGCCCCGACTTCTCGTGAGCCGCGAGGAGTTCGTCCACGCTCGCGCGGAGAGTCGTGTCTCCGGCGCAGGCCCGATCGAGGAAGCGGAGTCGCTCGTCGCGGTCCGCGATGTCTAGGGCGCCCAGAAAGACTTCGCGTTCGGTCATGATCGGAACTCGTTCGGGTCGAGAATCGGTCCCCGAAACATCATGCGGAATCGAGGCCCGCCCGCGGCCAAAATTCATCCGGATTTTTCGATGTCGCGGCGAAGCCAGGCGCGGGCGAAGGCCCAGAGACGGCCCGCGGAGCGTTCCGGAAGGCCGAGTTGTTCCGCGGCCTCGGCCGCGCCGAGCCCCGCGAAGTAGCGGAGTTTCACGAGCTTCTCGGCGACGGGATCCACGGCCGCGAGTCGGGAAAGGGATTCGTCCAGGGCGAGAAGTTCGTCGTCGGATTCGTCCGCGAGGGCTTCGCTCAGTTCCACGCGGGAGAGTCGGCCGCCTCGTTTGATCGCGCCGCGGGAGCGGGCCCGATCCACGAGCACGCGGCGCATCGCTTCGGCCGCGGCGGCGAAAAAATGACCGCGGCTCGACCACGTCGGCGTTTCCACGAGCCGGAGGTAGGCCTCGTGAACCAGAGCCGTCGCCTGCAGGGACTGCCCCGCCGGTTCGCTCCTCAGGCGTTCATCCGCGAGGCGGCGGAGTTCGGCATACACGAACGGAAGCAGATCGTCCGTGGTCGCGCCTCGTCCCACGTCGATGCGCGCCAGAACCTCGGAGAACGCATCCACGATCAGTTCCGAGCTTCGAGCTTCATGTGGCAGTTCTTGTATTTCTTTCCGCTGCCGCAGGGGCAGGGATCGTTGCGGCTCACTTTGGCGCCGAGGTTGCGGATCGGCTCGGCCTTCTTCACTTCGCCGCCGGCGTTGGTCGATTGCGAGGCGGCGTCCGCCTCGGCGGCGCGGGACTGGGCCATCGAGAGGGCCGCCTGCTGCGTGGCGCGGGCTCCTTCCCACAGAGCCATCTGGGCTTCCTCGTCGCCGAGGTCTTCCATGCGGAACACGGCTTCCGTCACGCGGCCATGGATCCCGACCCACATCGCGTCGAACTCTTTCATGCCTTCGCGCTTGTACACGATCTTCGGATCTTCCTGGCCGTAGCTCCGAAGGCCGACGCCGCTGCGGAGGTTGTCCATTGAAAGCAGGTGCGTCTTCCACGCGGAGTCGAGTTGTTCGAGAACGAGGCCGCGTTCGACGGACCGCATCTCGGCGCGGAACTTGGCGTCGTACGCGTTCAGCACCGCGTCGCGAGCTGCCTCGCGGGAGAGCCCCGTGATCTTGGCCGCATCCAGGTTCAAGCCGAACTGGGAGCGAGCCCACTCGGCGAGTTCTTTCGCGTCCTCGGCTTCAGCCGTGCGAGCCCCGCTGAAGATGTCGTCCGTGCGGGCGTCGATCGCTTCGATGTCCGCGGCCGGCATCGCCTTGCGGGCGATCCCGAGGAGTTTCTCGCGAATCTGGCTGCGCGGCTCGGTGCGGACGAACTCCTCGGAGAAACCTTCGGCCTCGAGCGATTGCCGGGCCGCGGCGAAGTGACCGGTCTGCGCGTCCGGCTGGGAACCGACGCCGTACGCGATCGAGGTGCCGAGCCGGGCCACGGCCCACTGGTACAGGCCGTCGCGGTCGAAGCGTTGCCCGCTTCCCTGCTTCGGGCTGTCGCTCATGTGGTGCTGCATCGCCACCCGAACCGGGAACTCGAGGTCCTTGTTTCGGTACGCCTCACGGACCTTCTCCACGAGGAACCTCTTCAATTCCCGATCCGATTTCGCGGTGAGTTCTTCGACCGGCAGCTTGACGGCGAACTTCTGCCGCAGCCAGTCCGCGAGCGATTCCTCGCCATAGGTGCGAGTGAGGAAGCGCTGGCCGTCCGTGAGGTCGACCGCTTTCACGGACGCCTCGGCTTGCTTCACCAGTCTCTCGGTCAGTTCCTGGGGAGGGATCTTCTTCAGGTCCTTCTCGGTGGTCTTGAGTCCGTAGCGGGCGTTGAGCGCGCGGCTCATCTCGCTCCACTTCCAGTCGCTGGGATCTTCGTCCGGATTGAGGTTCTCCTCGGTGAGTTCCTGGATCACCGTGGGCACGTTGTCCAAGGCCTTGGTGAGGGCGGCCTGATAGGAGTCCTCGTAGCCGCCGCGGAACTCGGCGGCGTGGTACTCGACGCCGAGCCGATTTGAAGCGAACTCGGCGAAGCTGGCGGCTCCGTATCTCTCGTGAAGGAACTTGTCCACGGCCCCGTCCACCTGCTCCGCGATCATGTCGAGGATCATGGCGCGGGGGTTCTTCCCGTCCAAAACTTCCTGCCTCGCTCCGTAGACGCGTTTGCGCTGGTAGTCCATCACTTCGTCGTACTCGAGCAGGTTCTTGCGCTGGTCGAAGTGGTGCTCTTCGACCTTCTTCTGCGCCTTCTCGATGCGGCGGCTCACCATGCCGGACTCGATCGCTTCGCCTTCCTGCATGCCGAGGCGGGTGAGAACGTTGCTCACCCATTCGCCGGCGAACAGACGCATGAGATCGTCCTGCAGCGAGAGGTAGAATCGGGAGGAACCGGGATCGCCCTGGCGGCCGGCGCGGCCGCGAAGCTGGTTGTCGATGCGGCGGCTCTCGTGCCGCTCGGTGCCGATGATGTGCAGCCCGCCCATCGCGGCCACCTTGCGGCCTTCCTCCTTCATCTTCTCTTTCGCCTCGATCGCGTTGACCGTGGCGGCCCAGATGTCGTTCGGCACTTCGAGCCGCGTGGGGTAAAGGATGCGGCCGTCCGCGTCCTTCTCGTTCTTCAGGCGGGCCCACGCCATCGTTTCCGGGTTGCCGCCGAGGATGATGTCCGTGCCGCGGCCGGCCATGTTCGTGCTGATGGTGACGGCGCCGATGCGACCCGCCTGGGCCACGATCTCGGCCTCGCGGCTCACGTTCTCGGGCTTGGCGTTGAGCAGTTCGTGCTTGATGCCGCGGCGGCGGAGCATGCCCGAGAGCTTCTCGCTCTTCGCCACGTCCGTGGTGCCGATGAGCACGGGGCGGCCGCTCTTGCACGTCTCTTCGATCTCGTTGACCACGGCACCCCACTTCTCGCCGTCCGTGCGGTAGACGAGGTCCTTGTGGTTGATGCGCTTCATGGCGCGGTTCGGGGGAATGGCCACGACGTCGAGCTTGTAGATCTTCCAGAACTCGCCGGCTTCCGTCATCGCGGTGCCGGTCATGCCGCCGAGCTTCTTGTAGAGGCGGAAATAGTTCTGAAGCGTGACGGTGGCGAGCGTCTGCGTTTCCTGTTTGATCGTGACGCCTTCCTTGCCGTGTTTCGCCTCCACGGCCTGGTGCAGCCCGCCCGACCATTGCCGACCGAACATCGCTCGGCCCGTGAACTCGTCGATGATGATGATGCCGAGTTGGTTCTGCTCGCGCGGGTCCGCCGCGATCATGTAGTGGCGATCGAGGTGGTACAGGTGGTGCGCCTTGAGGGCGTTGTCGATGAGGTGCGGCCACTCCATGTTTCCGGCGGTGTAAAAGCTCTCCACGCCGGCGAGAATCTCCGCCTCGCGAACGCCCGCATCCGTCAGGTGGCAGGTTCGTTCCTTCTCTTTGATCTCGAAGTAGACTCCGCGGGGCGGCGGGTTCTGCGGATCGACCTTCGTGATGTCCGGCGGAGCGAGCGCGGGCAAGCCGTCGCCTTCCGTCCCCGAGACGATCACCCGTCCGGATTCGGCCAGCTCCTTGCGGGCCTTCCGCTCCATCTCGGCGAGAGCGCGGGCGACCTTGTCCGCCTCGGCGAATCGTCGCGCGTCCGAGAAGGCCGGGCCGCTGATGATCAGCGGCGTGCGGGCTTCGTCGATCAGAATGTCGTCGACTTCGTCGATGATCGCGTAGTTCAGCGGGATGCGCTGCACCTGGCGGTAGTACGGGTGGAAGTGATCGTCGTCGTGGCGGGCGAGCTTCATGTTGTCGCGGAGATAATCGAAGCCGAACTCGGAGTTGGTGCCGTAGGTGATGTCGCACTCGTAGGCGTGGCGGCGGGCCTCGGGTTCCATGTCGCTTTGGATGTACGCCGCGGTCACGCCCAGCGCGTTGTACACGGGGAGCATCCACTCGCAGTCGCGACGGGCGAGGTAGTCGTTCACGGTGATGACGTGAACGCCCTTTTGTTCGAGCGCGTTCAGGTACGCGGCGAGGGTGGCGACAAGCGTTTTCCCTTCGCCCGTCATCATCTCGGCGATCGCGCCCAACCCGGACTTGTAGCCGTGGAGCACGGCCCCGCCGACGATTTGCACGTCGTAGTGGCGCATTCCCTTGGTGCGGCGGCCGGCTTCGCGGCAGGCGGCGAACGCCTCGGGGAGCAGGTCGTCCAGCGTGGCTCCACCCTTGAGCCGCTCGCGGAACTGAGCCGTGAGGCCTTTCAGGTCGTCGTCCGAAAGGGCCTGCATCTTCGGCTCGAAGTCGTTCACCTGAGCGAGCACGGAGCCCGGAATCACGGTGTGAGTCTCGGCGCCCTTCGCTCGGTGGTAACCGAGGCCCTTCGTGACGCGTTCGCTCGCGGAGCCGCCGAGCATCCGGGTGACGAAGCCCATCACGCCTTCGGTGAACGACGTGAAGCCGTCGCCGATTCGTTCGAAGAAGCTGGGCTTGAGTTCGGCTTGTGCGGGCATTCCAGTTCCAGATCGTAAGAGGGACTGCGCCAAGTGTGTACTCTAAGAACGGTGCAAAATTCGGTCAATACGGACCTTACGACCGGCACAGTCGGCACGGCTTCGGCCCGGCACGGAGATTGGACGCGAAGTGGCGGAAATGTCGCCAGCTGGCCTCGTTCAAGGCCGTGGCAGCTCCATCGAAAAGGTACTTGCGTCAGCGAATCGACTGGTCTTCAGGTCGAACGTGCGACGGAGGCCGCGGAGGGACCACCCGTCGATTTCGTACTCGTGGTAGCCCCAAAGATTTTCCTGAGTGGAACTTCCGACGTCGATGGAAGCGAACGGCAGGTCGGGGCCGGGTTCGAGGGTGTACCAGGCATGCTTGTGGCCATGAAGCCACAGGCTGACCCCGCACGCGGCGGCCAGGTCGCGGGTCGCACGCCAGTCGATCAGTCGATGCCAGCGGGGCTCCGGCCGGCGGCCGCGGGTGAAGATCGGATAGTGGCTCACGACGATTCGCGGGCCCGGGTCGAGTTTCGCGAGCAGCGAGCGGAGACGCTCCAGTTGTGCGGCGCCCACTTTGCCGGTCGCGTCCCACGGGAAGAGATTGGCCCGCGCCGAGTTCAATCCGATGAGCCAGGCGTGTCCGACCCGCTGGGCGAACGGGTAGGTGTGATTCGGGTTCGTGCGTTCGCCTTCCAGCCACGGCCGAAATGCGGAGTCGAACGCGCCGCGGCGAACGGCCCCGAAGGTGTACAGATCGTGATTCCCCGGCACGGCGAGTCCCGGCGGCAGCGTGTCGTCCCCGACGCCGATCCGCGCCGCGGCCGCCGCCACCTCCGACTCGAACGCCATCGTCGTGGCGTCCCCCGAGAACACGAGCCGATCGAAGCGGCGATCGCGAAACTCGGTTCGCAGCAAATCCATGACCTGTTCCGCGAAACGGAATCGCTTTCCGCGGCCCAGCAGTCGAACGTTCACCCAACCGGTGGCCCGCTTCCCGAAGAGATCACGGACCCGCCATCCGAGTCGTGGGCTCGTGAGGTGAACGTCGCTGAAGTGCGCGAGTCGGATCACGCGGGCACGAGGGGCGAAGGGCCGACGACTTCGAAAACCTGGCGGGACTCGGTTTCGAGTTTGAGCCCCGGATCCTGATGCTTCCAGCGGAGGTATCCGAGCGCAACGGGGATTCCCAGTCGCGGCGAGTGACAACTCGATGTCACGACGCCGACTTCCTGACCGTCGCGGAAGAGTTTCGTGCCGGGTGCGGGCGGGGCGCCGTCGAGAGCCTTCAGGCCGAGGAACGCACGATTGACGTGCCCCGCGCGGTCGCGGGCCATCACGATCGGTTCCTGCCCGAGGTAGCATCCTTTTGAATAGCTCACGGCGCGGGTCGCACGGCCGACCTCCATCACGAAACGGCTCTCGTCGATGTCCGGGCCGAAGAGCGGCGTGCCGGCCTCGATGCGGAGCGTCTCGAAGGTCTCGGGGGTTCCGTCCACGGCGTCCAAATTCGGCTTCGCGATGCAGACGATGTCGTAGCCGGGCACGCCAAGCAGGTCCCGCCGGCGGATCTGCCCGAGGTCCCGCTGGAGGTGAGCGAACTCGGGAAGCTCGGGCAGAGTTTCGCCGAGCGCGCGGTCCAGCGCCGCCTTCGCGCCCGGCCCCGCAAGATGAAACTGCAGGAAGTCCGTGGTGCGGTCCGAGATCTCCACGCGTTCCGAAATCAAGTACCGGTCCAGATACTTCGCGAGGGCATCGTTCCGGCCGGCGGTCGTCTCGACCCACAGGGCGTGCTCGTTCATCAGAAGGACGTGATCGATCCACGCGGCGAACTGCACCTTGGCGCGGGCGTCGCAGAAGTACGCTTCGCAGCCGCCGCCAAGGGGGAGGTTCTTGATGTCGTTCGTGCTCAGGTTGCCGAGGAACATCGGCGCATCCGGCCCGGCCAGGATCAGTTTGCCGGCGGCGGACGTGTCGAAGATCGCGGCCGCGGCGAGGGCGGCGGAGTAGTCCGGGGTCATTCCTTCACTTCCACTCGGGCTTTGTGCGCGTCCGGGATCACGACCACGGAAGCGGCGGAACTCACCAGTCGCTGCACCTCGGCGGGTGAACTCAGCGGCGTGGCGAAGAGTTCCTCCACGATTTCATCGTCGAGGCCGCTCGCGAGGAACAGGCCGGCATGGCTTGCGGCGTAGCACCAACGGCGACACGCGGCCCAATCCGGGGTCGCGAACTTCGCGGACCACTTCGGTTCGTCCATGCGGCGGATCAGAGAGGCTCCTTCGCCGAGTTCCGGCGCCGCTTCCGCAAGCACCGCGACACGGCCGCCGGGGCGCACGCAGCGGGTCGCGGTCGCGGCGGCGTTCGCGAAGTCGGCGAAGGTCAGGCGGTCCGGCGAGCCCGAGATCGTGGCGATGGCCGCGTCCGCTTTCTCGTTCAGTTCGAACTTCCACCGGGCGTCCTGAGCTTTGCGGCCTTCCTCGCTTGAATCGAGCAACCCGGCGACGACCTGCTCCACCGTGTCGCCGTGGCCCTCGATGGCTTGCACGAGGAAGGGCGTGCCGAGTAGCCACGCGACTTCGCGAGATTCTTCCGCTCCGCCCCACGGGTTCTGCTTCGAGTATGGCCCGGCGTTCGCAGCGCGAATCTCGGCGTCGGCCAAATCCGGATGGATCGCGACCTCCGCTCCGGCGTGGCGGCGAACCGGATCGAAGCGGCGACCGCTCAGCACGATGATGAAGTCCGACTCGACGAGGGTGCGGTTGAGGTACACGCGGCGGCCGCCTTGCGTGGTGGCGAGGTACGCCAGTTTCTTGCGATCGTCCGGGTTGTGGGTTTCAACCGTGACGTCGGCGAACTCGTCGGGCAGGTCGTCGATCCACGCTTCGCGGGCGCCGGGGGGCACGATCACGCTGGCGGCCGCGGGGGGGATGTTCGCGGTGGCGAGATGATCGAACACCCCGGCGAGCAAGGCCGCGGCATGCGGCAGATTCGCGTCCAGAACCACGGCGACGCGGTCGTCCGGTGTCGTGGCGCGGCGCATCGGCTCGAAGTGGAACGGCGACTCGAGCGCCTCGCGAACGAGGTTCCGCGGGTCGCGAGGTTCCTCGCCTCCTCGGGCCAGCAGGATCTGCTTCCCCTCGGGAATCTCAAGCGACCACGTGGACGTTCCGACCGCGATGTTCAAGCGAGGCCTCAGGTGTAATCAGAGTTCGTCATTATACGGCGGGAGGAGTCGGCGCCTCCTCGCGATGCGAAGCGAGAATCGCTACGGTGTTCGAATGGAGTTCTTTTTGCGACTTCTGGGATGGGCCGCAGTCGCGTGCGGCGGAGTCGCTTTCCTGTACGCGCTCGAAGCATTCCAAAACGGCGAGGTGGGGCGATTTCTCGCATTGGGCGTGACTGGGACCGGAGCCTGCTACTGGGGCTATCTCTTGGTTCGTCCTGTGGCGCACGAACCGGAAGAGTTCGTTCCCGATGAGGACGCATGGGGCTGGTGATCAACTCGGAGTCAGGCCGGTGGGAACGACCAGCGGCGACTGCTGCGCTTCGGGAACGGGTTTGACGTAACTGGTGCCGGTGTCCACTTGTTCGAGCCCGACGGATTTGCACAACGCGACGATCTCGGGGCGGTTGGCCTCGGCCTGGAGTTCGCAGATGCCGAAGAACTGATCCTGAAGGAAGCGGAGGATCTGGCTCAGGAGCAACTTTGCCATTCCCTGGCGGCGGAGGTCCGGCCGCACCTGCACGTCGAGGATGCCGGCGGAAGGGAAGCCCCAGCGCCAGCCGTATCCTTCCAGTTCCCAAACCACGGCCCGCGCACAGGGAATGTTGCTGTTCAGCTTGTCCACCATGCGGAACTCGACGGGTTCAAGCGTGCCCCAGACGTTGTCGTGCCACCAGGATCCGACCGCGGCCGCCCGCAGGACTTGGACCTCATAACGTCGTCGGAGCATGCCGAATCGCACGTCCGCGACGGTGAGCGGTTGATCGAGTTTCCTCTGATAAACGAACGTGGTGTCGTGCGGGGCGTAGCCGAGGGATCGGAAGAAGGGGTCGGCGTCCGGATCGGAAGCGAGGAACCCGGGGCAGTTGGTGCCGCCGTAGAGGCCGAAGCCGAACGGGCACTGCGGCCACACGGGCCCGGCGCGGAAGGTGCGGGCGCCCTTTCGGGCGAGGTACTCTTCGCAGCGCAGCATGAGGCCGCGGCCCACGCCTTTCCGCCGCTCGCTCGGACGAACCGCGACGGAGCAGATCACGCCGTCCGCGAAACTGAGCGCGTTCAGTTCGGAGGTCGGGGCGAAGCCGGCGAGGGCGTACCCCTGCACGCGCCCGGAGGTCTCGTCCACGGCCACGATCAGGCCTTCGTGATCGAAATAGGACTTGCTGAAGACCCAGCGTTCGAGCAATCCGGGCGTGCGAAGCGGGTACGCTCCGCGGGCGGTGTGGGATTCGTTCCAAACGTCGGCGAGGGCCGGCGGGTCCGTGTTGCGGAAGCGGCGGAAAATGGTCACGACGACTCTCGACGGCCGCCGGGGTGACGTGGGGAGGTCTTCGGAACGCCCGGTTCCACCATGATACGTTGGTGTTCCCGCTGCGGATAGTGGCTATAAAACAGTGCCATGGCGCATTCGTTTCCCGTGGCTCGCAAGCTGCTCGCGTTCGGCGGTCGCGCCCGACGCAACTGGCTCCTTCGACATCAGAACGGAGTGAACTTCGCGATCCACATGATCGGCATCCCGCTGGCCTTCGCCGGAGTTCCGCTCCTCTTCGCGGTCGAGTGGCACTGGGGCGTGGCCGCGATCCTCGGAGGCTACTTCCTCCAGTGGATCGGCCACCGAGCGGAGGGAAACGACATGGGCGAGTTGATTCCGCTGAAGAAGGCGCTCGGCCTCCGCTACGTGGCCATCGCGCCGCGATACGAGCCGAAGACCTGAACCGGCCGATCCACTCTCGTGAACCGGCTGACCTCGGAGTTTCAAACCATGAAGGCGGCGCGGTGGCTCATCCTGTCCGTCTCGATTGCCGCCGCCGGCTGCGGCTCCAAACCGACGCCTCCCGGCGAATCGGAGGGGCCGCCGATCGCGTCGCCGTGGTTCGAAAACGTGACGGAATCGCGCGGGCTGACCTTCCGACAACAGTCCGGCCCGACGACTGCCTATTTCATGCCGCAGGTGATGGGCTCGGGCGTCGGCGTTCTGGACGCGAACAACGACGGGCGACTTGATCTGCTGCTTCTGCAGAACGCGGGGCCCGAGTCGGGCGCGGGTCACGAACTGTTCCTTCAAAGTTCGGACGGCCGATTCCGCCCTCACCCCTTGAACGGCATCAAGGCCGGCTACGGGATGGGAGTCGCCGTCGGCGACGTGGACAATGACGGTTGGGTCGACGCGTATCTTTCGCAGTTCGGTGGCGGCATACTCCTCCACAACCTCGCGAACGACGCATCCGGGACATGGCTCGCGTTCGAGGACGCGACGAAAGTCGCTGGGGTCGAGCATCCGCTCTGGGGCACCTCCACTTCGTTTTTCGATTTCGATCGCGACGGCTGGCTCGACCTTGCCGTCGTGAATTACCTCGACTACAGCCCGTCGCGATCCTGCGCACCTGGTAGTGGCCGGTCGGACTACTGCCACCCGAACCAGTTCCGCGGCGCGGCCATGAAACTCTTTCGCAATCGAGGCCGCGACGCCGCGGGAAAGTGGCTTGGCTTCGTGGACGTGTCGGACGCCTCGGGAGTCGCGAGCAAGCCAAGCAGCGGTCTCGGCCTCGTCTGTGCGGACTTCAGCGACGACGGCTGGCCGGACATCTTCGTCGCGAACGACGCCCGAGCCAATCATCTGTGGATCAACCGTCGCGACGGCACCTTTCAGGAGGAAGGCTTGGCTCGCGGCGCGGCTTACGACGGCGCTGGTCGCCCGCCTTCCAATATGGGCGTGGCGCTTGTCGCGTGGCCCGGCGCGGAGCGTTTCGATGTGTTCGTCACTCACCTGAGCGAAGAATCTCATACGCTGTGGCGGCAGGATGTCCCTGGCCGCTTTCGAGATGCGACTTCCGCCGCCGGCCTCGCGGCCCCCGCGCGTCGCGGCACCGGTTTCGGCACGATCGCCATCGACTTCGATCACGACGGCCACCTCGACCTCGCGGTGGTCGCCGGGCGAGTCAGTCGCTCCCGCGTTCCCACGGCCAGAGTTCGCGCGGATCTTCCGGAGTTTTGGAGAGAGTACGCCGAACCGAATCAGCTGTTCCAAGGCTTGCCAGGCGGCACGTTCAAGGACGTATCGCCATCCCATCCCGAATTCACCCAGCCGGCCGATGTGATGCGTGGACTCGCATGGGCCGATCTGGACGGGGACGGAGCGATCGACTTGATCGGCTCTTCGATCGAAGGCCCGGCTCGCTTGCTTCGAAATGTCGCCCCGAAGGCGGGTCATTGGCTCATTGTTCGCGCATACGATCCGCTATTGAAGCGCGACGCCTACGGTTCGAAAGTCTCCATCCGCGCCGGTGGCACGACTCGAACGGCCTCGGCGAATCCGGGACAGAGCTACTGCAGCAGCGGTTCTCCGTTCGCCCACTTCGGCCTTGGTGCGACCGCGATCGTGGACGAGATCCGAATCGAGTGGCCGAACGGCGAACGCGAGACGTTTCCGGGCGGTCCGGCGGATCGGATGCTGACATTGGAAAAAGGACGCGGGAGGAAGCCGTGAACGAACGGACCCGGAATCGGACTTGCCGGCCGCTTATGGCGTTTCTGGCGGTGGCGTCTTTTGTCAGTCTCGCCGTCGCGTATCGCTTCGCGATGCGGCCCGACCCTCCGCCGATTCCCGAGCCAGACCTTTATCATGCGGATCCCGAGGTTGCGACCGCCATCGAGACGGCCATTCGGGCGGTGCGAGAACGCCCGCGGGACGCCGCTCGATGGGGCGCCTTGGGGATGGCGCTCCGCGCGAACGATTTCGACATGCCAAGCGTCGACGCCTTCGCGGCCGCGGAACTCTTCGATCCGAAGGACTACCGCTGGCCCTATCTGCAGGGACTGACACTGGTTCTCTTCGAACCGGAGGCCGGGCTGGCTTGCCTGCGTCGAGCGGCGGATCGGGCGCCGGAGGATGCGCCGGGACCACGACTTCGCCTGGCCGAATGCTTGCTCGAACGCGGCCGTGTCGACGAGGCGGCCGACCTGATGGTGAACGATCGCGGCGTGGGCCGCGAAGCCGGGCGGGCGGCTTGGATCCTGGCCCGAGTCGATGCTGAACGCGGGAATTGGAACGGCGTGATCGAACGAACCGCGACCCATCGCGACGATCCTTCGGTTCGCAAACGACTGGCTTCGCTTCGGGCCGGGGCCTGGAATCGATTGGGACGCGCGGACGAAGCCGCTCGTGAACTGGCACGCACGCTCGAACTTCCGGACGATCAGGGAATCGTCGATCGCTGCATCGCGGAGGCGCTTGCCTTCCGATGCGGTGTGTCCGTCGAGATCGAAGAAGGAACGAAACTTCTGGCGGCGGGTCGGGCGGATGAGGCGATTCCCATTCTCGAACGCGCCGCGGACAAGTCCCGCGATCCGATTCCCGCGAAGTTGCTGCTCTGCCGCGCCTGGAATCAGACGGGCCACGCTTCCACCGCTCGAGCGCTGCTCGACGAAGTCTTCCGCGTGCGACCCGACTCGATCGACGCGTGGTTTCAACTCGGAGTGGCGGACCTCGTCGAGGGGCGATTCGCCGAGGCCGAGCAGGCGTATCTGAAGGTGGTGACTCTGAAGCCGGACCACGCGTGGGGGCATTTTCAGTTGGGCTATGCTCGGATGAAATTGGGAAACCAAGGCGGCGCGACCGCCTCCTACGAGGCCGCCCTGCGCTGCCACCCGGACAAAGATCTCGCCGGGAAAACTGCTGCCGCATTGAGGGAGGTGAAGGAACGAAGCCACGCGAAAGAGTGAGTGCCGACCACGAATGGCGGATCCGCCACTCCCAAACCGGTGGCCGCTCGCTTGCTCGCGCTTTCCCCGCCGATACACTCTGCCGTAATCATCCACCGCACCGGAGCTTCTCCCATGGGTTTCCATCAGACCGCGACTCACAAGAACGGCAAGGGCAGCTACCACCAGATCGGCCTCGTTCGCGGGCAGTTCGGCGGTGTGCCCGAGGATCAATGGCTGAAGTTCATCGCCGAGGCGGGCTTCGACGGCTGGGAAGAAGCGACGTGGGAACTGGACCTGCGCCGCTGCGACACGGACTCCGGAGCCGCCGACTACGCTCAGGAACGCGTCGCCAAGGCGAAGAAGCTCGGGCTCGAAATCTTCACCATCGCCACGCACCTTCAGGGACAGGTTCTTGGAGATGAGCCGACCGCCAAGACGTTGAACTTCTGCTCGGGGAAGGGCGAGGCGAAGGCGGCGTACAAGGCGTGGCGGGCCGCGGGCAACAACCCGCCGCGGACCGATCCGTTCTTCGTGCCCGAACACGTGGGCAAGCTCATTCACAAGGAAGCGTTCGCGGACATGATGGCCTGCGCCCGCTACGCCGGGGCGCTCTCGAAGCTGCAGAACCGGAAGGTCGCGATGTCCGGGTTCGTCGGCTCGCCGGCCGGTTGCTGGAGCCACTGGTTCCTGTTCCCGCCGTTGCCCGATTCGATCGAAGGGTACAAGATCGCCGATCCGCGGCAGGTGAGCCTCGAACTGCTTGTGGAACGCTTCGGCCCCTTCTGGGACGAATGCCGCAAACAGGGCGTCACGTTCGATCTCGAATGCCACCCGAGCGAACGGGCCATGGGCGACATCGAGTCCGCGAGCGATTACATCAACCACATGTGCAAAGCGGGCTATGAAGGGGTCGTCGGCTTCAATCTGGACGGCTCGCACATGGAGTGGCAGAACGTCAGCGTCATCGACTTCATCCGCGAGTTCCCGGAGTTCATCCACTGCGCCCACGTGAAGGGCGTGTGGGTGGCGCGGGAACACTGCCGCGCCGGGCGGCTCGGCGGGCACCGCCCGATGGGCCACTGGACGAACGGCTGGAACTTCGTGACCGCCGGCACCGCCCGCGACGCCAACTCGCTCGAAGAGATCTTCATCGAGTTGAACCGCGTGGGCTTCGACGGCGCCGTCTCGATCGAATGGGAAGACAACGATGCGGACCCGTTCGCCGGAGCGAAGGCCGGCCTCGCCAACTGCCGCAAGGCGGACCTCCCCCCGAGCGGCATGAAGCACGACGAAATGCTCAAGGGCTGAGCCGGGCGCCCCGTCATTTGTTTGCCTTCAGGAATGCGACCAGGTCCGCGAGTTCCTGAAGCGTGAGTTGTTTCTCCAGACCGTCCGGCATCACCGACACCGTGCCGGGCGTGACGCTCTCCACATCGGAACGATCGATGCGTTCCTCCTTGTCCGCCGCGATCGCGAGCACGATCGCGTCCGGCGTTTCGTTCTTCACGATGCCGCTGAGCACGCGGTCGGACTTGGTCGTGACTCTCACCGGCTCGTAACTGCGGACGAAACTCGCCGAGGGGAACACGATCGATTCCAGAAGGTCGCGTTCGGTGCGGATGCCGCCGATGCGGGTGAGATCGGGGCCGACCAATCCGCCGACATAGCCGATCTTGTGGCACGCGGCACACTGGGCCTTCGCGCCGTTGAACACGGCCTGGCCGCGGCGGATGTCGCCCGCCGGGAGTTCCTTCACGAGACGTTCGAGCTTGGCAATGTCGTCCTTGCGGGCCTCGGCGAGCTTGGCGTACAGCTTCTCAGCGGCGGTCTGCACAGCGGCCGGATACTTGTCGAGGATCGGCTTCACGATTTCAACCCGCACCGGCGTCTCCATCAGCCCCGCGACCAGCGCGAGGCCGACCTTCTCGTCGGTCGATTTGGCGAAGGCGGAAATGAGCCTCGAAAGATTCAAAGGTGAGGCTTTCTTGAGTGCCGGGGCGAGCAGGGTGAGTTGCTCGGCGCTCAGGTTGGCGGAGGCAAGGGCATCAACGGCGAGTTCGCGCAACTCCTCGGGCTTCTGACCGTCCGCGACCGCAAGCGCCTCCTTGAAGTTGCGGGCGTTCAGTTTCGCAACCGAGGGGTGGAGAACGGGGATGGCCCTCAAACGAGCGATGTTGTTCTCCTCGTCTTCCGCAAATCCGAGTAGTGCCTGGGTCAGCTTGGGATGCGGGACTTTGGGATGAGGAAGCACGCGGAGCACATGGATCACATCGTAGGTCTCGCCGGCATCTCCTCCGATCTTCGGGACGAACGCATCGAGCCACTCGATCGGCGTTTCCTTGATCCCCGCACGCTCGATCACGGCGTAGGCCGTGCCACTGTTCCTCTTTTTGAGGATGTTCGTCAGCAGCTTTTGAATCTCCTTGTTCCTGGCGAACGAGGCGAAGCGGTTAACGAACTCGCGAGAGTCGGCTGGCTCCGGGAACTTGTTCTCCTCGAGCTTCTGCGAGAAGTACTTCACGAGGTGGTCGCCCCATTCGGGATGTCGCCCCGCGATCCACCACGCCGTTTCGCGAAGTGCGGCCTCCGGCGAGTCGAGTTCGGCGAGAACATGCTTGGGATCGAGTTTCCCGTTCGGCATCTGATCGAGCGCTATGAGTCCCGCCTGACGGAGGCGGTAGGACTTGTGCGAAAGAGTCGCTGCTGTCGCCCTTGGGGCGTTCATTTCGATGAGCGCGAAGCGAATCGCATGGTTGAGTGCGGCGTCGTTTCCGGGATCGATTAGCGCCGCCTGCACCGTGGGCAGCGCAGCCGTGTCGCCGATTCGGCCGAGCGCTTCTGCCGCCAGTCGTCGATCTTTTCCGGACGCCAAACTTGCCGGCTGATCGGAGAGTACTGCTTGCAACGCTTCGAGCGAAGCTTCATCGCGACGAAGGGATGCAACGTGAATCGCAGCCTGTCGAACGTCGCCGAGCGCTTCCTGGATGAATCCCCGATTCGCCACTTGTGTCCATGCACCCTCCGTTCTCGCCATGGACCACACGGCGCCGAGGCGAACTCGCGGAGAGGCTTCTTTGTCAACCACCAGCCGAAGAATCGCCTTCGATGCCTGTTCGCCCTTGCGCGCGATTTCGTGGATCGCTCTCCACCAAACGGCTGGCCGCGGATCGTCCAACAGCTTCACCAATTCATCCGGCTTCAGCTTTGCCCAATCGATCTTCTCGCCGCGCGGGTCGTCCACCTTGTGCGAGCCGGTTTTCTTCACGCGGTAGATCGCACCCTTTACGTCCGGCTTCACCAACTGGCTGGACGGACAGCACAGCTTGTACCAGCCGCCGGTGTCCAGGATGAGCAGCGAGCCGTCCGCGTCCTCGATCACGTCCGTCGGGTGGAAGTCCATCTGGTCGGAGACCACGAAATCGGAATCCTTCGTCACGAACGTGCTGCCCTTCGGCACGAGTACGTGGCGGCTCACCTTCCGCAGGTTGAACTGGCAGCAGAACAGGTTGTTCTCGTAGTCCTTGCCGAACTGGTCGGACTTGTAGCGGTGCAGGCCGCAGGGGGCCGCGGGGCCGAGGTGCGTCATCGGCTCCATGAGGTGCGGCGAGGTCCACGGGTGGTCGTAGATCGGGGCGTGATCCTTGCCGTAGACCGCGCCGTACACGGCGTGGATCAGGCCGTCACGCTTGCCGTTGGCTGGGTGCTGCAGGAAGGTGCACGAGAAGATGCGTTCGCCGCTCGGCGTGAAGACGACATCGACGGGGTTGTCCATGCCGCCGGTCATGACCGGTTCGATGCCGGTGCCGTCCGGCCGGGCGCGGAAGATGTGGGCGGCCTTCGTGACGAACGGCTTCCCGGTCACGGTGTACGTCTGCTTCTCGAAGCCGCCCTTGGTCCAGTAGATCCAGCCGTCCGGCCCGAGGTAGGGCCCGTGCAGGTCGTTCGCGCAGCCGCCAATGGTCGGGCTCACCTTCGTGCCGTCGAACCAGATCTCCTCCTTGTCCGCTTTGCCGTCGTCGTTGGTGTCCGTGAACTTCAGGATGTTCGGCGGGGCGGCGACGTACAGCGAGCCGCTCAGCCACATCGCTCCTTCGGGGAACATCACGTTCGGCACGTACGCGGTCGATTTGTCGTAGACGCCATCGCCATTGGTGTCCTCGAGCCGCATGATGCGGTGCGGCTTGGTCTTCATCTGCTCCGTGACCTTGGCGTTGGAGCCGGACGAATCGCAGACGTAGAGCCGTCCCTTTTCGTCGAGGGCTGCGACAATGGGCCGGTCCGCGAGGGGCGGCGCGGCCGCGAGTTCGATGGTGAACCCGGCCGGGAGCGTGAACGTGTGCCCGTTCAGCTTGATCTGGTGATAACCCGCCGGCGAGCCGGCCGTGTCCGCGGCCGGAGTCTTCAGCGAAATGGGAGCCAAAAGCACGAGTGGGAGCAACAGCACGGCGCGAAGCATGACGATCTCTCCGAGGTGCCCTGAGAGTACGGGACCGGCTCACGATTCGCAACGCGGCATGTCCAACATCAGTTGCGGATCGTGTCGCTAATTCAATACCAGAAACAATTTACGCCGATTCTTGTTCCGCGTTTCGGCCTCGCCTCAATTCTCGTTCTAGTCTTCGGCATGAAGCGTTTCGTCCGGCCCGAGGTGGCGTTCTTTCTCGCCGTCTGGCTGATCCTGCTCGTCGCCTTCCGCGAGCGCGGGTTCTACGATCCCGGCGCGTTGTGGCACATCCGCGTCGGCGATCTCATTCTTGAACGCGGCTTCCCTCAGCACGACCCGTTCACGTACACGTTCGAAGGCCACATCTGGATTCCGCAGCAGTGGGGCGCGGAGGCGCTCATGTCCCTCGCCCATCGCGTGGGTGGGTTCGACACGATGCTTCTCGGCTTCGCCGCGCTCGTGGCCGGCCTGTTCACCATGATCTATCGCCGGGCCGCGGATTCCGGCATGGGGCCGCTCCTCGCCGCCATCCTCGTCGGCGGGGCGCTCAGCGTCGGCGCCTTCCACTACTTCGTCCGCCCGCACATGTTCACCATCGCGCTCATGGGTTGGACCATGATGTGCGTCGTCGATTTCGAGCGAGGCCGCGTCGGGCTTTGGCGAATCGTCGGGCACATCCCGCTGTTCGTGGTCTGGACGAACCTGCACGGCGGGGTGCTCGGCGGAACGATGACACTCGGCGTCGCCGTCGCCGGGTGGGGGCTCGTCTTTCTCGCGAACCGATACTGGCGGCCGACCGACGTGCCGACACCGATCGCGGACTGGCGCACGGCGTGGCTGCTGGTCGGGATCGTCGCCGCCTGCGGGCTCACGCCGTTCGTCAACCCGTTCGGACTCGAACTGCTGAACACGTGGCAGCGGATCGTGGGCTCCCGCGTGTTGCAGTACATCGTGAACGAACACATGCCGCTCGATCCGAGCACGCCGTTGGGTCTCACGGTCGTGGGGTTCGGGCTCTTTTACCTCGTGATGCTCGCCGGGGTGTTCCCGAAGTTGCCGCGCGTGTCGTGGCTGGTGCCGTTGATCTGGCTGGCGTTGAGCTTCAAAGGGATCCGGCAGGCGCCGCTGTTCGCCATCACGGCTGCGGTCGCGCTCGTGGACCTCTGGCCGCACACCGTGTGGCATCGGCTTCTCGTGAAATATGGGGACGGCTCGTTGGCGCGGGAACCGGCGGCCGCGCCGAATCGTTCGAAGGCGTGGATCGCGATCCCGGCAGGCGCCGTGCTCGCGTCGTTTCTGCTTCACGTGAACCACGTGGCCGTGCCCGTGGTCGGCTCCGGATGGGCTCGCCTGGACGACGACTTCATTCCGGTGGAACTCACGGCCGAGATGCAGGCGTATGCCGCGTCGCGGCCGCCCGGCACCCGCATCTTCAACGACGCGAACCTCGGCGGGTACCTCATCTATCACACCCCGAGTTTGAAGATCTTCATGGACGACCGCTGCGAGTTGTACGGAGACGACGCGATCGCGTACTACTCCGAGACGATGGGGCTGCCGCCGGAGCAGTTGGGGCCGCGCTTCGAGGAGTGGTCCAACCGATTGCAGTTCGAACGGGCAATCGTGATGATCGATCCGACGGGCGAATCGAAGCCGCCCATCGAGCAGTATCTCTCGGGCCAGCCGGACCGCTGGCGCGAAGTGGCCCGCGCCAAACGCGCCGCGATCTACGAGCGGGTTCGCTGATCGGCGTCAGGCCGCGGGGCCGAGTTTCCAGGGCGAACGGTACGGGCGGCTCACCATCGCGGCGGCGTCCTTGTCGTTCGTGATCGTCTCCGTCTTCGGATCCCAGACCAGTTTCTTCCCGGTGCGGATCGCGATGTTCCCGAGGTGGCAGACCGTCGCGCTGCGGTGGCCGATCTCGACGTCGCAGATCGGGTTCTTGCGCGTCTTGACGCACTCGAGCCAGTCCGCGTGGTGGCCCTTGCTCACGTACAATTTCACCTCCCCGGTCGGCAGCTTATACGGATCCGGGACCTTCTCGCCGTTCAAGGTGACGGTGATGTTGCCGCGGCGAACCGCGATCGTTCCCTTCTCGCCTTCGAAGGTCACGCCGCCGGGATAGCCTCCGGCGCCGAGGCTGCACAGCACGTCGACTCCGTTCGCGTAGGTGTACACGAGCTTGGCCGTCTCGGGCGTTTCGAACCACTTCTCCTTGTGGAACGTGGCCGATCCCTCGATCTTCACGGGGCCGCTGTCGTCCATGCCGAGAGCCCACTGGGCGATGTCGAGATCATGGGCGCCGAAGTTCGTCTGCTGGCCGCCGGAGTAGTCCCAGAAGAAGCGGAAGAGATAGTGGACTCGCTTTTCGTTGAACGGCCGCTGCGGAGCGGGCCCGAGCCAGAGATCGTAGTTGAGGACCTTCGGCGGGTCGGAGTCGGGCACGGCCGGACCTTTGAAGTTCGGGCCGGGCAGCCCGACCTTCACGCTCGTGAGCTTGCCGAGGGCACCGTTGCGGACCAGTTCGCACGCGTGGCGGAACTCCTTCGCGGATCGCTGCTGGCTGCCGGTTTGCAGAACGCGCTTGTTCGAACGGGCGGCATTCACCATCGCCCGGCCCTCGGCGATGAAGAGCGTGAGCGGCTTCTCGCAGTACACGTCCTTGCCGGCCTCGCAGGCGTGAATCGCGGGGAGGGCGTGCCAGTGGTCCGGCGTCGAGATCAGAACCGCGTCCAGGTCCTTGCGTTCGAGCAACTTGCGGTAGTCGGCCGCGACGAAGGGTTCGGTTCCGCCCTTGAGCACGGCCGCGGAGGCCTTCGCGAGCCGATCGGCGTCGACGTCGCAGAGCGCCTTCACGTGTTTCAGCACGCTCCGGAGGTTGCCGTTTCCCTGTCCGCCGAGGCCGATGCAGCCGACACGCGGGGTCTCGCTCGGCTTGTCGTCCGCGAGCAGTGCGGCCCGGTAGGTTGAAGCGGGCAATCCGAGGAGGACGCCGGCGCCGAGGAACGAGCGACGCGAGACGTGGGGCATGGGAGGCTCCGATTCGAGAGAGGAGGGAGGCGGCAAAATCGTCACAATCGTTAAGGTCACCGGTGCGAGCCGGTCGATAACGACGGTGTCTTCATGCCAAGAACGAACGAGGAACCATGAAGCCAAAACTCTCGGTGATTCTACCCAACTTCAACCACGCGGACCATCTTCCGAAGTGCGTCGAAGCCATTCTGTCCCAATCGTTCACCGATCTTGAACTGGTCGCGGTCGACGACGGCTCGACCGATTCGAGCCGCGACGTGCTGGCGTCCTACGCAAGGGGCGATTCCCGCGTTCGGGTGTTTCATAACCCCAAGAATCTCGGCGTGATCGCGACGCTGAATCGGGCGTTGGAACTCTCGCGGGCCGATTACGTGTTCGGAGCCGCTTCGGACGACTACGTGCTGCCGGGCTACTTCCGCCAGGCGATGGAACTGTTCGCCGCTCACCCGCAGGCCGGACTTGCGACAGGTCTGGCGGAATGCGTCAATCAGTACGGCCAATTGAAGATCCGTACACCCGGATACTGGAGCGACGAGCCGACCTACCTCGCTCCGCGGGATCTCGCGCCGCGTATGACCCTGTGCGGCGTTCCCGGCCCCACGATCTGGCGGAGGGACGCCTTCCTCGCGGCCGGCGGGTACCATGCCGACCTCCGTTGGCACGGCGACTGGTTCCCGCTTCAGGTTGTGGCCTTCCGCCATGGAGTCTGCTTCATTCCGGAGCCGACCTCGTACGTTCGCGAGGTGGACGACTCTTATTCGGCGAACCAGACACGGAAGAAGACGCAACGCCTCGTCCTGCAGAAGCTGCTTTCGCGAATGGCGGACCCGGCGTATCGCGACGTGCTCTGGGGCTTCGGGGAGAGCGGCATCCTGCGGCAGTTCGGCCCTGAAGTGGTGCGGGCGGCCGCAACCTTTCCGAACCTGCCGGACGCGCTGCTCCCCGCCTTGCGCGAGTCGACCTTGATTAACGGATCGAATCTGCTGCACGAACCGAACGACGAGGTGAACGCGGGACTGGTGGCGCTTCTCGCCCGCTACGGCGCGGAGTCGTTTCCCCTTTACGACGCGTTGTGCCATGTGGAGCGAAGCGCGGCGGCGACCGCCACGCGCGAGGCCGCCCGCGGCGCTTGTCGCGAACTGCGCCGGTCCGTCTCGCTTTCACGTTACTGGGGATCGCGGGCGTATCGAGCGATGGTGATGTTCGCCCGCGGGATGGACCGCGCCATGCGGCCGCTGCACAATCGGCGGCTCGAGCGGATCGAGAAGCATCTCGAAGAACTGATCCGACTTCAACAACATGCGATTGCGGAATCCGCTCGGGCGGCTTCGGGAACGAGCCCGAGCGCCCGCCCCGCGAGTCGCATGGCGGCCTGAGGCTCCGGAGGCCGCCGCTCGATCACGTCAGAGTGACGCTGCTGAGGAACTCGGCGTTCGTCTTGTGCTTGCCGAGTTGCTTCAGGAGCAGTTCCATCGCTTCGACGGGGTTCATGTCCGAGAGCACCTTGTGCAGGATGTAGATCATGCGCAACTCTTCCTCCGTGCGCAGAAGTTCCTCCTTGCGGGTGCCGCTGGCGTTGACGTCGATCGCGGGGTAGACGCGGCGATCGACGAGCCGCCGATCCAGGACCACTTCCATGTTCCCGGTGCCCTTGAACTCCTCGAAGATGATGTCGTCCATCTTCGAACCGGTATCGACGAGCGCGGTGGCGAGGATGGTCAGGCTTCCGCCTTCCTCGACGTTTCGGGCGGCGCCGAAGAATCGCTTCGGCTTGTGCAACGCGGTCGCGTCCAGGCCGCCGGAGAGCAGCTTGCCGGAGCCGGGCGAGACCGTGTTGTAGGCCCGCGCCAGCCGCGTGATCGAGTCCAACAGGATGACGACGTCCGTGCCGTATTCGACGAGCCGCTTCGCCTTTTCGATCACCATCTCGTTCACGGTCACGTGCCGCTCCGGGGCTTCGTCGAAGGTCGAACTCACGACCTCGACCTTCGGCCCCTTCACGGTCCGCGCCATGTCCGTCACTTCTTCCGGCCGCTCGTCGATGAGCAGCACGATGATGTAACACTCCGGGTGGTTCCTGATGATGGCGTTGGCCATCTTCTGAAGCAGCACGGTTTTGCCGGTTCGTGGTGGGGCCACGACGAGCCCGCGTTGACCCTTGCCGATCGGCGTGATGAGGTCCATCACGCGCATGTTCAGTTCGCTCGGATCGGCTTCGAGGCGGAGGCGGTTCTCGGGATGGAGCGGCGTGAGATCGTCGAACACGACTTTTTGCGTGAGCAGATCCGGGTCGCCGTAGTTGATCGCTTCGACGCGGAGAAGAGCGAAGTAACGTTCGTTCTCTTTCGGCGGGCGAATCTGACCCGCGACCACGCTGCCGGTGCGCAGGCCGAACCGGCGAATCTGCGACGGCGAAATGTAGATGTCGTCCGGGCAGGGGAGGTAGTTGTAATCGGGGCTGCGGAGGAAGCCGAATCCGTCCGGCAGGACTTCGAGCGTCCCTTCGCCGAACATCAGCCCGTTCGCCTTCACGCGCTCCTTCAGGATGCGGAAGATGAGGTCCTGCTTTTTGAGCCCGACGAACTCTTCCCGCGGCAGGTTCTCGGCCTTGGCGGCGGCCTGAAGCTGCGCGATCGTCATGTGCTGGAGTTCGGTGATGTACGTGTTCCCGCGCTTGATCTCCTCGTAACGCGAGTTCGTCTCGGCGTCGAAGCCGTGCTCGTTGGGATCGATCGGTTTCGGGGGAGGCGGGGCCGGTTTCGGCTCTTCAACGATCCCGGCGGCGAAACCGTCCGCGTCGTCGTCGGCGGGTTTGGGGCGGGGCTTGGGCTTGCTCGCCGGGCGTGCGGGCTTCGACTCGGACTTCGGAACGTCGGACATGAAACGAACCTCCGGCAACTCCACCGCCGCCGCGTCCGGACTCCGACGGGGCAGCGGTGCCACCCTTGAACGTCGGAGACATCTGGCGTGTGCTTCGGACGCACGGCTCTCGGGGCTAGGCGATGCCCCACTGCTTCAACAACCGATCGACCTGATCCTGCAACTGATCCCGGCTTCCCTCATTGACGATGATCGCGTCGCAACGTTTCTTCTTGACGCCGGCCGGGAGTTGGGCCGCCTCGCGGGCGTCGAGGTCCGCGGCGTCCCACCCGCTCCGAGCTTTCAGCCGCGCCAGGCGAATGTCCCGCGAGGCATCCACGTACACGATGCGATCGCACATCGTCCAACCGGCTTCGAGCATCACGGCGGCATCCACCACGATGAACTTCGCGGCGGGGTTCGCTTGCGCGGCCCGAATCTCGTCCTCGGCACGTCGGCCGATATGGGGGAAGACCATCCCTTCCAACGCCGCTCGCTCGGTCGGCTGTTCGAACACGATCTCCGCGATGGCTTTCCGGTCCAAACGCCCGTCGGACTTGCGGCTGATACCGCGCCGGCCCCAGCGATCTAACACCATCCGCTGGATTTCCGGTTGTTCGAGCGCATCGTGGCCCAGTTTGTCGGCATCGACGACGAAGCCGCCCCGCAGGACGAACGCCGCCGCCGCCGTGCTTTTTCCAGCCCCGATCGCGCCGACCAGTCCCAGGATGGGTTTGGACGCTGCCATCATCTCAATCTGGGCGACATGATTCCGTGCCGGCGCTCGCCCGGAGCCCGGCCCCCTCATTATACGACATGGAGTCCGTCTCGTCGCTTCACGCCAGCTTCCACCCCTTGCGGTATTCGCGGCCGATGAACTGGTCCGCGTCCGGGCAGTTCGTGGCTTTCATGGCCGTCGCGTCCCACTCGAGCTTTTTGCCCGCCCGGTAGGCCACGTTCCCCAAGTGGTTCGACTCCGTGAGCCAGCCCGCGTACTCGAAGTTGCAGGTGGTCGGGTCGCCGGTCTTGCACGCGTGGATCCACTCGGCGTAGTGGCCGGTCGATTTCGGGATGAAGGGCAGGGGGCGCTTGAAGTCCGCGAACTCCTTCTCGGGAAGGAGCAGGTGTTTCGAGTAGTCCGAGAGCAGCATCCTGCCGTTCTCGCCGACGAAGAGCACGCCGCTGTCCCACTGTGGGATTTGCTTTTCGGACCACGGTGCGGGCTTGTTCGCGCCTTGGTACCAAGTCATTTTCACGGGCGGCATGCCGGGCCGCGCGGGAAACTGGTACATGCACTGCATCGAAGCCGGGGCGATCTCGGCGTGCGGCGGCGGCCCGCTCGACTCCACGCTCGTCGGCGCTTTCAGCTTCAACGCCCAGAACGGAAGATCGTTCCAGTGGCTGCCCAAGTCGGACATGGTGCCGTTGCCGAACGCCCACCAGCGGTACCACTTCGGCCCCGGCACGTACACCGGGTTGAAGGGGCGTGCCGGCGCGGGCCCGAGCCAGAGTTCCCAATCGAGATCGGGCGGGGGCGTCACGCTTTCCGTGGGCCGTTCCAGAACCGTGACGATGTCCTTGTTCTTCTTCGCGTCCTCGGGGGATTGCCGACCCCACGCGCGGCCGACCCACACGTGGACTTCGCTCACGCCGCCGATCGCTACGCTTTGGATCAATTCGACCACGCGTCGATAGTTGTCCGTCGCGTGGATCTGCGTGCCCATTTGCGTCGCGACTTTGGTCTTCGCCGCGGCCTCGCGAATGATCCGCGCCTCCGCGATGTTGTGCGTCAGCGGTTTCTCGCAGTAGACGTGCTTGTTCAGTCGCAGGGCCGCGAGCGTGGCGAAGGCATGCGTGTGCTCGCACGTGGAAACGACGACCGCGTCGAACTCCTTGTGGCGTTCGTCGAACAGCTTGCGGAAGTCCGAATACCGGTGGGCCTTGGTGAACTTCGCGGCGGCTTGTTGGACCGCGGCGCGGTTCACGTCGCAGAGGGCGACAATGTTCTCGCCCGAGACGCCGCCGAGGTTCGCGGCTCCGCGGCCGCCACAACCGATGATCGCGATATTGAGCTTCTCGTTGGCCCCGCGTGCGGAGAGGAAGCCGGGCGCCGCCAGAGGCAGCGCCGCGGCCGCCTTCAACACCGTTCGCCGACTGGGTGAGCGACGCGTCATATTCCGGCACCTCGGGAGGAGACTTGATGGGTACCCGATGCCGGGTGCGGAGTCAACACCCGAGATGCCATGGGGTGCGTCTATGGATCTTGGCGAAGCCCAATCTGGGTGGCCCCGGTTTCCAGTCGGTGATCCTTCCGAGGGTGGCCGACTTCGAAGGAAGTTGCCCCCCGAAAGGAGCCCCGGCTGGAAGCCGGGGCCTCACACCGGCTAGAAGCCGGTGCCACCCAAGAGCGGCTCCGCCGCCACATCAGTCGGCACACCCGATGCCATGTTGGCCAAGCGATGGTCCTGCACCCTGCCTCGCAGGGATCGGTGCGACTCGGGTCGTGCCTCAGCGGGCGAGGGCGAGGTTCTTGCCGTCGTTCGTCACGATGAACCGCTGCACCCAACCCTGATTCGGCGTCTTGCAACTGTAGCGGACGAGCGCCGTGTTGTGGTTCGTCACGATGTTGTCCCCGAGCACGTGGTCGAAGCGGATCGCGGTGACGCGGTTGAGGTTCGCGCCACTGAACGGCATCGAGAACGTGTGGCTTTGGCCGGGGGCGAGCGAGAGGTTGGTCCAGGCTCCGTTGTCGATGCGGTACTGGTAGTTCACCGTCATGTTCGTGTCGTTGCGAACGATGCCGGAGAGGACTCCGGGATCCGCGGCGCGGGATTGACCGGCGGCGAGGGCGAGGGTGGCGATCAGGGCGACGGCGGCGGTGCGGAAGGCGTTCATCTCAGGTCTCCGGGTTGGGTGGTTGCGAGCGGTACACCCGGAGATGGTCGTGCGAATCCCGAACCGGCCAAGAATGTTCACAAATTCCAAAGTCGCTCGAATTC
>Ga0169931_10000270_pt1 | contig 84965 bp, 77 predicted proteins | sample Kivu_15m_20L_FD_129675 | JGI IMG/M metagenome (GOLD analysis project Ga0169931, IMG submission 129675) | Freshwater microbial communities from Lake Kivu, Western Province, Rwanda to study Microbial Dark Matter (Phase II) - Kivu_15m_20L... | ecosystem: Environmental > Aquatic > Freshwater > Lake... | reverse complement strand
TCGTCTGCTTTGTAGTGTCACTCGAAGGTCTCCTCTTTTTTGATGACCTTCAATTTGAGGCAACCAAGCCCCTCACGGTTTCAAACTACGTCCCTTCAATTACCTTTTTTTCGAGGCATATCGGCCTTATCTCCTTAAGTCACTACCGGGCTTCAAGGTTACATAACCACTGCGTACGGGGTGGTTTTTTAAGCGAGATCGTGTACCGTGATGGGGTTATATGCCTGAAATCAGTCGCGAACTTCCGGTAGGACCGCTGCAAGCCGGCACTCAACCAGCTCATGTGGAGCTTCAATTTGATGGGTTGAATCCTCCGGAAGGTATGCCTGTAGGTAGTAAAGAGCAGTTAAAAATAGCCGCTGCTGCTCTAGCGCTTACCCCGGAGTCCCGTCTAATAGAAAATAATGATGTGAATCCTATCAGACCCACAGGTGGGGAAAGTGAGCTGGCTTCAGATATCGCAAGGCTCGATGCAGAGGTCACAGCAGTTGAGGCTGTGCAGATAGCGCAGCGTGAGGCCTCGGTCGAACGTATCCGTCAGGAGGTCTCTCAAAACGTCGAACAGGTGCGGCTTGATATTACCCAAGGGATTCAAGGTCGAGTGGTAGCCGGGATCGTCGCATCTCACGCTCTCGATGAGCACTTGACGACCAGCCCTGTTCAAGCAATTGCGGCAGCACCCGCAGAGACGACTGCTATCGGCCCAAGCCTTCCGGAGGTGCGCACGCCAATTCTTGAGCGAATCACGCGAGTCCAGGAACAACTCTTTATCTTGAGTATTGCTACGGGTGCGAGTGCTGAGCCTCAAGCTGTAATTCAAGGTCGGGGTGACTTCAGAGGAAATGTAGATCTGCGACACGATGTTAACCCCGACAATTTCGTGACCCGCGCAGATCGTGGGACAGATTCTATCCCACCCTCTATGCTGCACTCCTCGGGCGGGATGCACAGTTCCCTTGATCGTCCACCTGCTCAGCTTCCTCAGCCGGTGTCGCAGAAAAAGCTCATTGAGAAACCGGAAGTGATTCCTTCTCTCGTGCAAACCAAGCGCTCCTTCGATGTAGTAGAGCACGTGATTCGCACCTGCTCGGACCTCCACCTGTTGAGACGCATGCAAGAAGGGGTGGACCTTTTGTGTTACACCCTCTTCGGCATAGTAGCCGTTGGCGCTTTGGCAGGTGATAGGGTCACGCGCTTTACTTATCGCAGTTTGCGAGAGATGCTCGCAACGATGCGAAGTCGTTCAACAGCGACTGATATTGAGGAGGTGGAGCGTGTAGTAGTAGCCACATCGGCAGACCAATTAACGCACGTCCTCGTAGATTTCGCAGAGGAAGTCGACAAGATCTCTGCTTCAGCAGTAGCCGATCTGTGTGGCGTGATAGCTCATGCAGATACCGGAGCTCCTATTGCTGGGGTTGTCCTAGCCGGTGGCACGCTGGGACAAGCGATAACCGATGACAGGGGTGTCTTTATCTTTAGGAATGTTCCCCTTTACACGCCCTACGAAATACTACCGATGCACGCACGCTATCGCTTCACCCCGGAGCGGATAGTTGGTCGATGCCTGGAGCTCAATTTCGATCGCTTCTCAGCTCGATGACGCTGTAGTAGCGGAAGCTTTTTCTAGGGCCTCGGCTGAATCGATATTGACCCGCACTAGCGAGGGATTGATACGCTTGAGAAGCCCCGTTAGCACGTTACCAGCGCCGTATTCCCATACGGCTTTGGGGCTTTGCTCTCGAATTGCGTTCTCGACACACTCAACCCAGCGAACTCGGCCGCATACCTGACGAGCGAGATTCTCCCGAATTGAGTCGGGGTCAACCGAGGGTCGAGCGGTGAAATTTTGATATACGGGGAAGGTTGGCTTTCTGATATCAACCTGAGCGAGGTCTACGCGTAAGAGCTCTTCAGCTGGTTTCATCAAAGTACAGTGGAACGGGGCGCTTACTTGGAGTTCCACAACCTTCGCAGCACCCAGCTGCTCTATAAATTGGGAAACACCCGCGGCGGAGCCAGCAACGACGATCTGACCCGGAGCATTTACATTCGCTATTTCGGCTACCTCACCACCTATTACCCGTGTCAGTGCAGCTTCGACATCCGCAACCTCTTTACCCAGTACCGCAACCATCTTACCGGTTCCAACCGGTACCGCTTCCTGCATGTAACGACCTCGTTTGTTAACCAAACGCACTGCGTCCTCGAAGCTTATCGCTTCTGCTGCTACGAGAGCGGAGTACTCGCCGAGCGAGTGGCCAGCAGCAGCCACGATATTGTCGGTAGCAAGGTTTTGTCGGGCTAGCTGAAAACAGATCGTACTAACGGTAAGGATTGCAGGTTGGGCTATCTCCGTAAGGGTGAGCTTGTCGGCTGGGCCTTCAAAGCATATCTGTGAAAGTGGGAAGCCAAGGGCGCCATCTGCTCTCTCAAAGAGCTCTCGAGCAGCGGGATAGCGATCGAAGAGATCGCGACCCATGCCCACTTTCTGCGATCCTTGGCCAGGGAAAAGCGTAAAGATATCACTCATATACATCCTTTTAGATAGCTGGTGTTCGAGTCGTTCAAGGCAACTCGTGACCAGGCCGATAATTCAAGGGTGGAGATGTGATGTCAAGAGATGGCCTTGGCCCTGCATATATGACGGTCGACCAGTGTAAGAGTCCCTCTATCTTAGTGGTGGACGACAATCCTCTGATTGTGGATGTCGTCGTGGGACTATTGCGTTCGCAGAACTATGACGTGCTCTCTTCGTGTGATGGTCGTGAAGCTTTGGATTTGCTTCAAAGGAGAAGCGTCGATGTCGTAATTTGCGACGTGATGATGCCTAACATGGGTGGGTATGAGCTGTACGATACCATGAGGGCTAACCCTGAGTACGCGCACATTCCATTCGTTTTTCTCACCGCCCTCGATGATCAAAAAGAGATCGACCATGGTAAGGAGGTGGGAGCTGATGACTACCTCTGTAAACCGTTTGAACCGGAAGAGCTCCTAGCGGTCGTGAAGGGTCGCCTGGCTCGCTCCAAAGGTTTGCGAGAGTTGGGCGAGAAGCGCTTTGAAGCGTACCGACGTCGAATAATCCACACCCTTAGTCATGAGTTTCGAACCCCGCTCGTGGCAGTCAACGCCGGAGTAGAGCTACTCCTCGAACATCAAGACGTGTTGGATTCTGACAAGGCTCGACATCTTCTAGACGCTGTTAAGCGAGGGGGTGCAAGGCTTGAAAAGCTCGTCAGTGATTTCATGATTCTGCAGCAGATAGAGGCTGGGATGGTGACTAAGCTGTTCGAGACACGCGCAGTCGACTGTAATCTGAGCACGATGATGCAAGGCTACATCAAGATGAGGCAAGAAACCTTCCAGTCTCAGGGTGCACAGGTTCAGCTCATCGACAATTCGCAAGGAATGAGAGTTCGCATAGTGGAATCACAGATTCTCGATTGCATCGACCGCCTTGTCAGTAATGCAGTGAAGTTTTCCAACGCAGACATGACCGTGGAAGTTGAGCTCTCATGTGGCGATTCCTGCGCGCATATCCGGGTACGGGACAGGGGCATCGGATTCGACATGAGCAAGATAGGGGAGGCCTTGAACGCCTTTGGTCAGATAAATCGAGAGAAGCTCGAACAGCAGGGTGGTGGGTTGGGTCTCGCGATAGCCTCTCAGTACGCTGCGATCAACGGTGGGCGACTTGAATTTGAATCACGTGATGGCGGCGGAACCGTAGTCACACTCGTTTTACCCCTATCGGCCCCATAGGGAAGCGAGGAGAAACAACACATTCGAATTTTTTTGCCAGGGGTGATGCGGAATGTCGTCAAAAAGATGTTGTATGTGTGTTTTTGTTCCCGGATCTCTTCGGGATTCCCCACTAAAGGGGCAGGATAGATTCAATAACCCCGTGTTGCAGCCAGAACTCTTCCTTTGAGGTAGCCGTTCGGCAACATACAGAGCGTCTTTAAGTGCAGCGAATTCTTTACCATGCTTCAACCTCCGAGCAGTCCCCCGGTCTTCGAGGGCTTTGACCTCCTCTCTGTGCAACAACACCGGAAGCCCGCAGGCTTTACCAATCTTGTCACGTGACCTCTACAACAGTAGAGTTTCCTCGGGCAGCCGAACATGTTTAAGAAAAGGGAAGGTATGAGATACGGTTCAGAAATCATCAGGTTCTCCAGATTTCTAGTGATCGCAGGCGTGATCGGCTCGTCGTTGTTTCTCCAGCGGGCCTCAGCAGACGATTCCGCGAGCGCGCTCTCGGAGATGGTATCTAAGGTTCAATTCCACACCCTTGATAACGGGGTAAGGGTCATTCTCTACAATCGGGGGGCCGCTCCGGTATTTGCTGGGTCCGTGGTGGTTCGAGTAGGAGGAAGCGATGAGCTCACCGGTCAAACCGGGATCTCTCATCTATTCGAGCATATGGCCTTCAAAGGCACCCGAACGGTAGGCACGAAGGACTACGCCCGAGAGAGGGAGCTTCTGGAGAAGCTCGAGAAGATAGCTGCCACGTCTGCTGCCGCTCAGCAGCTATCCGAGGAACAGAGGAAGGCGTGGGATGATGTTCATGAGAAGTTGAGAGAGATATGGATATCCGATGATTTTACGCGCCGATATGGGCAGCAGGGTGCGGTAGGACAAAATGCAACGACGGATAAGGAATTCACCAAATACTTTGTCAATCTGCCCCGCTCTGCCTTTGAGTTTTGGTGCAAGATGGAGGCAGATCGATTGCTTAATCCAGTGATGCGCCAATTTTACCAAGAGAGAGACGTTGTGCTCGAAGAGCGGAGGATGCGTTTTGAGGATGATCCGGGAGGAAAGCTGTATGAGCTACTTCTTGGGGTTGCCTATCAGCGACATCCCTATCGAGCACCAGTAATCGGCTACGAGCAAGATCTGCGAGGGATTACAGCAACCGACTTAGATGCATTTCGGCGGAAGTACTACGTACCTCGTAACATCGTCGTCAGCATAGTGGGTCGAGTCGATGTTGATACCGACTTGGAGGTGATTCGCCGTTATTTTGGAGCCTTACCGAAAGCGCCCGAGGTAACGAGAAGTGTTTTGGCAGAGGCAGAGCAAGAGGGAGAACGCCGAGTCTCGGTTAAGATGGCAGCATCTCCTCAGATCGTAATAGCGTACAAGAAGCCTAATTATCCGGCCCCTGATGATGCACCGATATCGGTCATGGCGGAGATCTTGAGCGGTGGACGCATATCGCCCCTCTACACAGAGCTCGTCAAACGCAGACAATTGACTGCAGATATAAGTAACGAAGAGGGCCCAGGGGTAGCGTATCCGAACCTCTTAATGTTCAGCGCGACTGTCAAAGCTCCTCATACGACAGATGATGTCCTGCAAGCATTTGATGCAGTAATTGCGCGCTTTCGACGGACTGGAGCTACGGCTGAGCAGCTGCAGATAGCAAAGAGGTCTATCGGCATGGAGTACTTACGACATCTTCAGTCTAATCAGTCTTTGGCGCTTGATTTCGCTTCATCCGAGCTGATGTACAGTTCGTGGAAAGCTTCAGTGGAGTGGTACGACCAAGTCATGAAGGTCACCCTCGACGATATAAAGCGGGTTGCGGACAAGTATCTGATTCCCGAGACTCGTACGATCGGAACCGTTGAGCGAGCAACGTAGAGGTGGGACAGCTATGGAGGAGATTTTTCGAATGCTGATGAGTTTGCTTAATCGAGTAATCGCGGTGTTCTCGGTTTTCGTAGTCTGTCTGATTGTTAGCGGCTGTAGCGTGCCTCAGGGAGTTGTTGCGCCGCCACCATTCACCCGGGGCGACGAGGTGGCATCGTTCAAGCCCGTTCAGCCCGAGAGGTGGAGGTTGCCGAACGGCCTTACGGTTTTGTTCATGCAAGACAAGGAGTTGCCGCTGGTGCGAGGGCGCTTGTTTATACGAGGAGGCTCGTTGTGGGGACCTGCCGAGCCGGTGGGGATAGTGAGCGCCATGGGCGATCTGATGCGTCTCGGAGGAGCGGGTAATCTGTCAGCAGATGCGCTCGATCGAGAATTAGAGAAGCTAGCTGCTGGAATCGGAAGTTCGTTCGGTGCCGAGTTCGGGGGAACGAGCTTCTCGTGCTTGGCATCCGACTTTGAGCGGGTCTTTGAGATATTTTCAGACGTAACGCGCGCTCCGCGATTCGAAAATGACAAACTTGCTTTGTGGAAGGGGCAATCGCTCGAAGGTATCCGACGACGTAAAGATGACGCGCAGACCGTCGCTTCGATAGCGTTCCTGAGCTTGGTGTATGGAGATACGCCGTATGGAAGGGTTGTCGATGATGATGATGTAAGGGCTATCAATCGCCAACAACTCTTCAAAATGCATCAGGAGTTCGTGCGACCAGACGAGGCTATTTTGGTTGTTTCGGGCCGTGTAGAGAGGGACCAGGTAGAGAGGCTCATTCATAAGCACTTTGGCTCATGGGAGCCTCGTGGAACGAAGTTACCTCCGCCTCCTGCTGTCGGACCGCCCCCAAAACCAGGAATCTACTTCGTCGGGCTTCCGTTTTCTCAGGCATCGATCCAAATAGGAGAGTTGGGCGTTAGTCGCTTAACCCCGGACTATCCTGAAATAGACGTTTTCAACGAGCTGTTCGGATCGTCTGGCTTCGGTTCGCGCCTCATGAATAGGGTTCGCACTGAGAAAGGCTATTCCTACGGCGTCTACGGGGGCATGTCGCCGGGCGTCGTGAGGGGAATCAACTATATCTTCCTTCAAACCAAAATTGCCTCGGCGGTGCCTGCTATCGAGGAATCATTAAAGGTGCTTCGAACCCTGCAGGAGGAGCCGGCGCAGATCGGTGAGATTCAGGAAAAGCAAGCAGCGATCGCCAATTCATTCGTTTTCAACTTTGATTCGGCGGACGAAATGGCAGTGAGGACCGCAAAGCTTGAGTTACTGCAATACCCCACAGATTACGACGCAACGTATCTTGCGAAAATACAAGCTGTCGGGCCGGAGATGGTGCAAAAGGTTGCCACGGAACGATGGGATCCCAGTCGATTCGTTATGGTTGTTGTAGGAGATGAATCCGCCTATAGTGACCTAGAGAAAGCTACTCAGGATGAAAAGAGCATGCTGTATGGTCGGGAGTTGAAAAAACTCGAATTCGATCGCACTCTCTTGATTCAGTAAAGGCACCCAGATCATCCTATTAAAGTTGTCTGGGATAGATCTCCCGAGAGTTTTTTCTGAGGAGCTTGCGTGTTACGCCTTTCAGGTTACCATCGATCAAATAAAACTGCTTTTGGTTTTCGCGTGCCTCGGTTGGGGTGGGCCACCCCTGTGATTTCTGGGTTAGTGTTTGTGGCGTGCAGCTCCCAGCCGGTTGCTGGCCCAGATAAGGTTTTTTCTGGAGAGGCGATGGGAGCACTCCAAGGTGCTGGAGCTGGAGCAGTTACTGGAGCGCAGGTATCTGCTGGGGCGGGTCCGGGTGCTGCGGTTGGTGCAGGGCTCGGGGCTGTTGTCGGGGCGCTTCATGGGTGGGCTAAAGACCAGGGTGAAGAGGCACAGCTCCGTACAGCTGCTCGCATGAAGGAGGAGCGGTCGGTGGCCGTAGCTCAGGAGGCTCTTGCAGAGCATTACAAGCGTCGCATGGAGCTCCATCCCGCGCGCGACATCTTTCCAGCTGATCTCTTTTTTAAGGGCGACTCCGCCACAATGTGCCCCTCTGGGGTGAATTTAGTTCGAGAGTTGGCTAAGATGAACGAGATGCGGCTGCCGTACTCCCGCCTGGTGGTAGCAGTGTACGCTAAGTCAACGGGTCCTGAATCTTCGTATACGCAGTTCCTGACGGAACGGCGTTCGCGTGAGTTTGTTAATCAGCTTGTGCGAGCAGGGGTTCAGCCCCGGAGGTTGGAAACTCGAGCGGTCGTAGTCACGGCTCCGGTCTTGATAGATCCACTCGATGATCCAACCCGGTATAACCAAGCAATAGAGATTATTCCTGTAGATCGGTGATGAGGATGAAAGGCAAAAAAGAAACCAAGGTCAAAGAGATGGAAGAGAGCGCCCGAGATGGGAAGGACATGCTGCAGATTACGACCAAGGCGGAGCTCAAGACATATATCTCCAGTGTACGAGATAAGCTTTTAAAGGAGCAGGCGGCGCCAATATTTGCGATGGCAGCGATGCAGCAGGTGATGAGCCTTGACTCGATTTATGACCTCTTGGATAGCCACAATAAGGAGATTCTCCAGGAGATATGGGTCAAGCTGTCCCAGTCCGGATTTCATCTTCGAAAGCCACCGCTGCTATTCGGCGAAGCTGAGGCCTGATCGCTACGCTACCAGCACTGAATTATTGAGGGAGAGGTTGTGCCTAGCTTCCTGTAGGTGACGCCGTGAACCGTATCGCTCAAGTGCTTTCTGGTGTTCCTCTCGCAGCTACGCTGACTGTTTTGGCGTATGCTTCCATATATCTAACGCAGATGTCCTTCTTCGCGGATGATCCGGGAGTTGGATGGCATCTCAAAACAGGGGAGCTCATTCGAGAGTCGCTTGTCATTCCGCGTATAGATCCCTTCCTGGCTTCTGAACCGCGCATGTGGATAGCGGACCAGTGGTTGTCTGACCTGATTCTCTTTTCTGTATTTCACTGTGGGGGATGGGAGCTGCTCTACGTGAGTCTCGCTGGCGTATGGATTGTTTGCTTCTTCGGGATATTACTCCGTGCGCTACGTCGGCAGGTCGGTAGTATAGTGGCAAGCCTCGTTGCCGTTACGGTAGCCTTCAAATGCGCGCAGGTGCACTTCATCCTCAGGCCGGTTGTCTTTAGCATTCTCTGTTTCGCTTGTGCATTCGTAATATCTCGTGTCCTGAGTAGGCCGGGTCCGCTAGGAGGGCGCACAATTCTGTTAAACGGATCTTTCTTGTGCTTACTCTTTGCCATCTGGAGCAATCTCCATCCTGCCTTCGTACTGGGCCTGTTCGTAGTGCTCCTCGTGCCGGCTTCTCGAATACTCAGGAGCGATCGGTGTTTTTCCGATATTTTTGGGCTTTCGGTAGTCGCGGGCCTTTGTGCGCTGATCACCTGTGTTAATCCATACGGCACCGATCTCCATAAGAGCATCGTGTGGCTCGGTCAAAGCAGGTACTTCATGAGCCTCAATAGCGAGTGGTTGCCGCCCGAGATATGGAGCTTCGAGTGGCTTGTACTGGCGGGGTTCGTGGTGCTTCCCGGTCTGGCGGCTCTTACATCGTCGAGCTTTCGAAAGAGGGTAGGCTGGTTCGATTTGCTGGCGACTGGGTGTCTTGCGTTCGCGGCTTTTCGCTCGGTACGCTTCATGCCGTTCGCAGTGATTGCTGGAGTCTTTCCCTTGGCGGAGGCCTTCGTCTCGCTAGCAGTGCTGAGTAAGATACCGGGCCTAGGATTGAGTGCGGCGTGTGTTCGGGCGCTTGAGCGGCGGGAGGTAACGAGATCATACGGGGAGCTCTCTGCCTATCTGTGTGCGCTTATCGGGGTTCTTGGTAGTCGGTTTATGCCATTGCCGAATATCCTTGGGCCGCAGCCGACTCGCTACCCCCCCTCGTTGCTTCAGGCGATTCGTGCTGACAGTCCAGGTGGGGTTGTCTTGGCATCCCCTGATTTGGGAGGTTTCATAACGGCGAACCTCTATCCGAGTTTTAGGGCAGTGATAGATGACCGCAACGCACTGATTGGAGAGGAGCTCTACCAGCAGTACTTTCAGAGCCTCAAATCGATCGAAACCTTAAAGGATGTGACGGAGCGCTTTCGGGTCACCCACGTAGTTCTCCCGAAAGGTAGCGCAGTAGGGCAAGAGATGGCCTCTGAGAGACGATGGCCTATACTGCTTGATGATGGTAAGAGCTTAGTGGTGCGGGTGATGCGAGAATATTAGCGCATGGGTAAGGTCTATGACTGAGGAAAGGCGGCTCAAAAGGCTTCGCTGGTGTGTCCTAGTGATGGGGCTAGCTGGCTTCGTAATCTCGTTTGAGGCTCTGCGGCAGCACATTCTGCATGTACATGGTTTGGCGGTCGGTGGCAGTTTCTGCGATATCTCCGACTATGTGAGCTGTAACGCCGTAAATGCGAGTGAATGGTCGACCTTTTTGGGTGTACCGATAGCTTCGTACGGCATTTTCTTCTATCTGGCGCTGTTTGGAATTACTCTGGTTTCAGGGCCAGGAAAGGCTGTTTCAGGTCGGACCATGGCAAGCCTTGCTCTGCTTGGTGGGGTAGTTTCAGTCCTGCTTTCACTTGTTCTGTTTTCGCTCTCCCTGTTCGTCATTAGGGCGCTGTGTATCCTCTGCATCGCGCTGTACTGTGTTAACGTCCTGTTGTTGATATCGGCGTGGCTGATGGCTTTCAAAGGGTCCTTGACAGCCGGACTTCTCGAGGGGACTCGAGCTCTCTTCGCCTTCGTTGGAGCAGCGCTCGGATCTGCGGACCGGCCAGTTGTAACAGGAGCACGCCTTTCACTCGCCTCGCTCGCCTTATTGGCTGCCTGCTCCTGGGCAGTTGGACCTCTGATGCTTAGGCTTTTTACGGCACGAGTCGAAGTTGGCTTGGGAAGTTCGCAAGATTCACTCTCCTCGTGGAAGAATGCACCTGTTGTTTCAATGCCAATCGAGTCTGGAGGTGGCGTGTTTGGAGACTACGCCAAAGGGGTACCCGGAGCACCGATTCAGATCGTCGAGTTTGCTGACTTTGAATGTCCTGGATGTCGGCAGGCCTATAGTGGTTTGAATGAGGTTTTGAAAAAGTATGAGGGTAAGTATCAGCTTGTCTTCAGAAACTATCCGCTCGACCACCGCTGCAATCCCGTCATTACGAAGGAATTCCATCAGTATGCGTGTGCTGCTGCTCTCTTTTCGAGGTGTGTGGGTGAGCAGGGTAAGTTTTGGGAGGGGCTCGACTGGCTCTTCTCGCTTCCTGAGCTCGAGGGATTCGGCTTTTCCGGCGATATCAAGGGGCTGCTAGTAACGAAAGGAACGCAGAGTCTTGAATTGGATCCTGAGGCGCTCACCGAGTGTATGAACTCTGATAGGCAGATTAAGAAGATTCAAGAAGACATCTCAGTTGCTGATAGTCTCGGGCTCGAATCAACCCCTGCATTTTGGATAAACGGGAAGCGATTCCCACGAGCTACCGTAGAGGGTTTGGAAATGGCTTTCGCCTCGATTCTTGGGGTCAAGTAGACGGCTAGCTTTTGAGATGGGGCTACGTGACAACAATCGTCGGGATTCTCAACTGTACGCCGGATAGCTTCTCGGACGGGGATCCTGGCGCTTCCGAGGCGAGTTTGTACGAGCGGGCTCAGAAGCTGATTGATGAGGGGGCCGATATTATCGATATCGGAGGTGATTCGACGAGGCCAGGTTCTCAGTGTGTGAGTGTGGAGGAGGAGTGGTCTCGAATCGGGAAGCTAATCGAGCGAGTTGCGCATGTAATTTCGGTGTCTGTTGATACTCACAAAGCTGAGGTAGCGCGGCGCGCTATTCAAGCTGGTGCTCGCTATATTAACGATGTGGGTGGTGCGAGCGATCCGGAGCTCGTATCAGTCGTTGCGCAATCGCAGGTGAGCTACATCTTTATGTACAGTGCTAGTGAGGTACCGCATGTTTTTGCTGATGGTCCAGCGCGAGGTCAGATCCTTGATACCCTCAATACTTGGATTAAAGGTCGGATCAGCGTGCTTACTTCGGCAGGAATACCATCAGAGCGTCTCATAGCGGACACGGGGATGGGCGCGTTCGTCAGTCGAGATCCCGATGTGTCGCTTGAGATATTGAAACGCTACGGAGATCTACAGGCTCCTGATGGTGGTCTTATGTTTGGATGTTCTCGAAAGGGGTTCCTCAAGAGGGGAGATGAGGAGAGCCCTAGTGAGCGGGACCCGCTTTCCAGTTTGTATGGAGCGCTGGCGGTATCGAAGCGATCTCTCGGTACCCCGATCTACCTCCGTGTTCACAATGTAGCCCTTCAAAAAACCTGTATTGATACGTGGCGCCGGTTGATGAAGTGTCCGCCGGTTGTATAACTGATCGTCATAACCTGGAAAGTCGCCGTGGTCGTGTCGCTGCAGTATGGCAGTCGTCAGTCGATAGCTGTCACCATTTCTGCGAGGGGAGACGATTGAGGTACTCAAGGGCTTGTATGCAGACATACTCAACCAAGTGAAGCGAATCCAGGCACGACGTAATTTCGAGGTCACTGGGACGACCAGCCGAGCGGACCCGCTGGTTATCGAAGGCAAGCGCCTGAAGGAGATCGGTGACGAGCAGGTTAGAAAGCTGCCGCGCGTTGCCACCGTGTGTGGGTGATTCAACGGCAGTCGACGAGCGAGATTCCCTTTCTTTAACGGGTAAAGCTCACACAGTAGCGATTCAGCACAGGAGCGGCAGTGCGTTTGACTGTGAGCTGGATCGGTAGTGGGAATCGACTATTACGAATGAAGTTGCCGTAACACAGCGTTCTCTGTGAGGAGCTACGAATAACTCGTTGTGTCTTGTAAGGACTCGAAGCAGCGCTTCCATCACCTAATGCAAAAGGGCTACGGTCCTCAAGCTCGCCGTTGTTATCCCATCGGAATGCAGCGCTGAATATATTTCTCCAGATTCCGCTGAGCACTACCGCTGGGTTACCTCCGCATACACTTGCTGAGGGTAGGACCCTAATTCCACGAGGTAACGACCCACACGATTGAGGGTACGCTGGTGTGGCATGAAATATGGCTAAAGTTGCGATCAGCGAGAGGAGTAGGGAGGTTTTCATAGAGCTCACATCCAAGAGATAAGCGCTTTAGAGGCCTACGTAGCGTGTCGCACCCTTCAGATTTAGTTTGTTGGATTGCGAAGAATTTCGCAAGGTGTTTGTGGTGGCAAGAGCTAACTCTCGGGTGGCACATGGTGCAGGGTTATCTGCACGCGCTCAATCAGCGTCTCGGTATAAACTTTATCGACTACTTTCTCGCGGCCGATAGCTTTTACCTCGCTTCCCTGATTGGGTTATCGTAAAACAGGACCGTTGTATGAGCAGCCAGAATACAAGTCAGGCGTCTTTTCCCGGGAGATTTTCGGTTCTCGTCCACGTGGTTACGTGGAATAACGAGGATACTATCGCCCGCTGCATCCAAGGGGTGATCGAACAGGAGGGATTTATACTTGGCGAATCACTGATGGTTCGTGTTACGGACAACGCCTCAAGTGATTCCACTCTGGCGTGTGCCCGCAGCTTCGTGGGGCCAGGTGTCGAGGTGTATAGTAACGCAGACAACTTGGGGTTTTGTGGTGCACATAATCAGGGTGTGCGAGCGTTCCTTGATGGGACCTTTGATGCGCTCCTGATATTAAATCCTGATGTGAGGCTTGCCAGAGATGCCCTGAAAGCGATGTGTGCTGGGTTCGGTAGTTCCGTACATGTCGGTATGGTAACCCCTAAATTATTGCGAGCGAATACTGCCTTAGACCCAGTGGATCCGCCCGTTCTCGATGCCGCTGGGATGATACTAACGAGTTCGTTACGACATTTTGACCGAGGCTCGGGGGAGGTTGATAAAGGGCTTTTTGATAGGGCGGAAGATGTGTTTGGTGGAACCGGCGCCTGTCTTCTGCTCTCACGTCGATGCACAGAGGATCTACTAATCTCGACCACGATATCCGACGAGGTAGTGGCGCGCATATATCCTCAACTTAAGGCAGGATCATCTGAACGTCCGAAGCTCTTCGATGAAGTGTTCTTTGCATATCGCGAGGATGCGGATCTTTCATGGCGCGCGCAGCTCTTGGGGTGGCGGTGTCGCTACGAACCGCAAGCGCTCGGATATCATGTACGGGTAGTGGTGCCCGAGCGACGTAGGGAGCTTCCTCCGACTTTGAATAGCTACAGTGTGCGTAATCGCTTCCTTATGCAGGTGCATAACTGGCGACTCTCGTGGGGTATAGCCTCGCTGTGTGGTGGAATATTTATTCGCAACGTGGCGGTCGTGCTGGGGGTTATCCTCAGAGAGCGATCATCGTTCGGGGCTCTCGTTGAGGTCCTGCAATTGCTCCCGAGAGCCTTTAAAATTCGGAGGGATATCTCTCAGAAGATCCGCGCGAAGGCTCGCCCGTAGGCTACAGCGCTGCAATTTTAGCCGTTAGCGCATGCAGAAGAGGGTATTTTTCGCACTACGAACCTTGTGAATCCACGAGCCTCAAGCGAGCGATCAAGGTCCTCTATTCTTTGATTCATGAGGGGGTGTTCGAATTGAGGGGCTACCTCAGCCATTGGCGTCAGCACGAAGTCACGGCTAGTGAGCTCCGAGTGGGGCAGGCAGAGGAAGTCACTTCGTTCCGTTAACGAGCCAACAAACAGCAGGTCCAGGTCGATCTCACGCGGAGCCCAGCGAGGAACATTGCTTCGATCGCGACCGAGTCTGCGCTCTATGTTCAGGAGCTCCTCCAATATCGCTTTGGGTGGGAGCGGGGTCGAAAACAACAGAACCGCATTGATGTAATTCGATTGTGGTTTTCCATCAAGGGTGAGCGCCAAGGTCTCATAAAAGCTCGAACGTGCAACGACAGGTCCTAGGACTCTTTCCAAGAGCGGAATCGCTCGTTCTAGGGTGTCGATTGGCGAGCCTTCGTTGGCTCCGTACCCGACAAAGGTATCGAGGTTTTGGGTGTTCATACAGCTCCGTAATCCGAGGCATCCTATCGTGGTCTAGCTTTCGAGTACAGTTCCTGTGGTAGCTTCGTCAATCATACCTTCGGGACCTTCACAATCTTAAGGTGACGGGATAGGCTCTAGCCTGTGGGAAGCGGGGGAAAAGCCTCCCATGAAGAGAAAGTGAAGACAGGGTTAATATTCGATTTTCTAAATGGGGAAGGGCAGCAGATGTCCCCGAAGCTCGTGAAAGTCTGGGATACAGAGAGGCTCCCTGGCTCAAATAGTGCGTTATAGTCGCGTGGCATGTGCTCTAACTGGAGGGGTCTATGAAGGAGCTGGTTGCTCAAGAGATCGCAAAAAGGGTCAACGATGGCGATGTAATCGGGGTTGGTACTGGCAGCACCGTTGATATCGCGTTGCAGGAGATCGGCAGGAGGGTCTTGCAGGAGGGCTTGTCTCTGCATGTAGTTCCGAGTTCGTATCAGAGTGCATGGCGCTGTCAGGAGCTCGGGCTCAAGGTTTTATACCCCGGGTATCGGGATACCTTGGCTTGGGGCTTTGATGGAGCGGACCAGGTGGCCCGCCAACGCTGGGCGATCAAAGGTAAAGGGGGCGCGCTGTTGCAAGAGAAGATCCTCGCCAAGCGGTGTCGAGAGTTCGTGGTAATCGTCGATGAGAGTAAGGTTGTAGAGCGGCTGGGGTTTAAATGTCCGGTACCTGTTGAGGTCATTCCGGAGGGGTTGTCTATCGTTGAATCAGGGTTGAAAGCGATCGGTGCTGTGGAGTTAAACATCCGCAGTGGGAGCGGTAAACACGGGCCAGTGATAACCGAGAGAGGAAATCTTATTATCGATGCGGTGTTCTCTGATATATGCGAGAGCACGGAACATGAGATAAAGGGGATTGTGGGTGTCGTCGACAGTGGACTCTTTATCGGGTATGCGACCGAAGTTCTCGTAGCTTCCGTTTCGGGAGTTTCGTCGTTTTAGCGCCCAGGCCTTGCGGTCATGTAACTTGTGCAGAGTAAGTGAAGTATGAATGGTCAAAAAGTAGTCCTCGATGTAGGTCAGTGTAGTGCCGATCATTCGGCTATCAGAATGCTATGCGAGGGCATGGGGGCGCTGGTTGAGAGGGCACACACTGCAGATGAGGCTCTTTCGCGTATCGCGCGTGGGGGTGTCAGTCTCGTGTTGGTAAACCGAATTCTCGATGCTGACGGATCAGATGGATTATCACTCATCTCCGATATCTGCTCCAAGGCTACGAACCCACTGCCCGTGATGCTTGTGTCCAACTACCCTCACTTTCAAGAAGAGGCGGTTTGTCGAGGTGCTGTTCTCGGTTTTGGGAAGTCAAAGCTGCACGCTCATGAAACTCGAGCATGTTTGGAACCATTTTTGCGCTAGTCGACGCTCTCACCAAGACAACTCAACCTTGACTCCAACGCTGGCTCGACTACTAACCCAAGGCTTGATTCTCAATTCGGATCCGTGCGTGCCATCAGAGACAGGGCGAGGAGAGTCTCCGATCAGGTCGGTCAGGAAGAGGGCTGCTTCATCGAGTGGCGTAGGGCCCTTTTGGAAGGTCGCGGCCTCCCCCCACAATTGATTGCCGAGGGGGTGATGAACTTGAACGATGAGCTCCCTAGCCGGGCGACGCGACTTTGTCGTGTTCAGCGCTGCTGGTCTCTGCTCTGCGTCGGCGGCACCAAGCGTCAAGACCGTCGCCAGGATGCCCAAAAACAACTTGCCCATAGGGCCATTTGTCGGAGTCTATGGGGGTTTAGGTAAGGGATCGTTGCTAACAAGTTAGCCGGGGCACACGATAGTGAATTCAGGTACTTAGCCTGATAGCGCTGAATATCCTGAACCTTATGGGTTACTTGGACCTCTGAAGGACCTCATCAGTTATATCAACAGCTTCCGAGCCAAATAGCACAGGACCACGGAAGCGCTCACTTTTATCGAAAACGAGGTCGTAGTCGTTTGCCTTAGCGTATGACTCGACGCGTGCCAGGACCTTATCTGTTAATTCCTTATTTACCTTCATGAACTTTTTCTCCAGGTCTGCCTTTGCATCCCCACGCATCCTCTCGAAGTCTCGAGCTTGATTTCTGAAAGATTCCGCCTCTTTCGAGTCGCTAGAAACCTTTGCATTTTCAAGTTTTGATTTTAGTCCTTGAAGCTCCTTGGCTTTGCTTTCCAACTTCTTCCGAGTGTCCTCGGAGAGTGCGTCCAGCTCCTTCTTCTTTGACACGGCCTCTGGAGAATCGTTGAGTATTCGGGCCACATCGACGGTAGCGATCCGGACATCGGCACGGGCGTACGCACAAACGACGAATGGGAGAAGGGGGAGAAGAAGATATCTTACGCGCATGGTACTCCTTTGATCTGAACCCGGGGATGATAGTCGGGAATACCCGAGGAGCGCAAGGATTACGACTGGGACAGAAGCTCGATCGCCGTTTGATTAGACCTCGACCGGGATGCCGCCAGGGATAGTTGGGAGCTTCTGGTTGAGGATGTCTACCACCGCACGAAATATGCGGCGGGCCTCGAAGGTGAGGGATCCTTGAGTTCCACAGTCAGCATAGAGCGCGACGGGCGTTTCGTGATCTGCGTCTACGGGAGATAGCGCAAAGGCTTTTGAGCCCCACGGTGATTCTTCGCCACTCTTGTTTCCGAAAGATTGAACTTTTGAAAAACACTGGGCGAGTGGAGAGAGTGGATCGCTAAGTGTCAGAATCTGTCCACACGAGATGTTGGGGCCTCTGGCAGCCACAACGACGGCATTCTTGCGGTCCTTTGACACAACGATGAGGGCCGTTTTCTCAAAAGGGCCGCTGTCAGTAAGGATCGAAAGTATGCTTCTCAGGAGCTCCTCACTTGTGGCGGCCTTGTCGAGTTCCTCGGTGACGTTGGATACAAACGTGTTGCCAGCAGGGGTTCGAAGAGGTGGAGGAGCTACGAGAGGCAGTGTTCTTTCAACGCGAGGTGCTGTCTTCGAGGGGCTGTCCGCCCTAATACTGTACGAGTCGGAGAGGGTTCTTGGATCGATACTTGTCCCGGATGAAGTGGACGGCGATGCAGACGTTGGTGGGGTAGGTGCAGGATCCAAAAGTGAGAGCAGGTCGTCCTCTAGTCCACTCCCAGAGTCGACAGCTGGCTCAGTATCAGCGGCTTGAATGATGAAATCAAAATCTTCATCTTTGTCTTTGACTGCAGTTTGACCGAGAGCGTCCATAGAGAGCCGCTCTTGCTGTAGCTTATCTTGAAAGAGGTACTCGGAAGCTCTCTCGTAGAGACGGGTGTACTGCGACTCAGTCAAACGCAGGAACCGTAAGGCACTTTTTGGCGCTAACTGTTTCCCCGGTGCCAGCTTCTCCCACTTGTTGTGGTCGAACGCGTCAACCATCTCCACTGCGGCAAAGCAGATAGGCTTCATCGGGGCCCTGTCGGGGCTTTTGGGTTTGCCGTCTCTGCGTATGGCAAAGAGCAATGACTCGGGGATGCCGTGTTTCTGCAAATAGGAGAGACCCATCGGTTCGACATCAAAGCGATGATCCTGCGCAAGTCGACAGAGGACTGCTGCAGGGCTATTTGTCTCGCACAGCTTCACATACGTTTGGCCCAAATGCGCCGTTGCAAGCAGCTCCCCTGTGAACGAAAAGAGTCCGGCAGTGTGACAATCTTCGGAGAGAACCTTAGCAACTACCTCGGCTAGCATGCGAGCCAAGATGCCCGCCCGCCGTGACCTACTGCGGTGCTTTTCAAACATTTGAGAAACGGCGGGCTCAGTGAAATTCGGCCTTTCGTTCAAAGTTGTCAGCACTTTGAGCAGTTCATCTTCACCGAGGCGTAGAATCGCTCCGGATGCGGTGGTCAGGGGCGGACGACCAGCAGAAAAAAAGGTGCCATTCGCCAATTTCAAAAGCTCAAGTACGAGGATGGGATCTTGTAAGGCGCACAGTGCTAGGTCATCAACTTTGGTCGTTGTTCTACTCGCCAATCGGGTTGCTTGCGATAGGATCGATGGATGGATGGGAAAAGATCGCTGAAATGGGTTTCCCGGCTTCTGTTTCTCGGTACCTGCATCGGTAGTGCCTGCCTGATCGGTTTGTCCATCTGTTGGTGGTCGCTGACTGATCGTCATTTTTTGCAGTCTCGTAGTTCCCTAGTCCCCTCGGGCGCTCTGGTAAACGCCCTATCTTCGGTATCGTCCCCTGGTGCCGATCACTTTAGGCTAAGGGTGGATGTTGTCTAATAGACTAATTACGTTCAGCAAAGCTGGCATAACCTCCCCTAGTAGCGGATGTCTTGGTATGAGCAGTAGAAGGGAAAGGGATTCAATGGGAGAAATCGAGGTCCCCGTGCACGGATTGTGGGGAGCCTCGACGCAGCGAGCAGTCGTTAATTTCCCGATAAGTGAGCTGCGCTTTTCCCCTCGGTTTATCTCGGCCATGGGGATGATTAAGGTCGCTGCTGCGCGAGTGAATTGTGAGCTGGGGCTTCTGGATAATGAGCGTGCCGAGGCGATCGTGAGGGCAGGGGAGGAGGTAGTTTCAGGGCAACTATATCCGCATTTCGTGGTTGACGTTTTTCAGACCGGCTCGGGCACTTCGACGAACATGAATACTAACGAGGTGATTGCGCATCGGGCGCTCGAAATCCTCGGTAAGGATCGAGCGGAGAGTGACTTCGTTCATCCGAACGACCACGTAAACATGTGTCAGTCATCAAATGACGTGTTTCCAACGGCGATCCATATAGCAGCGTATGGAGGTATCTCGGAGGTGCTTTTACCTGCGCTACGCGATCTGCATGGTGCTTTGCTCAGCAAGTCTCGAGAGTTCAACGGGATCATCAAGGCTGGACGCACGCACTTACAAGACGCCGCGCCTGTTACCTTGGGACAGGAATTCTCCGGTTATGCGAAGCAGATTGAACACGCCCTCCGCCAGCTTCACACTGCCGCCTCTGGGCTGTGCCGTGTAGCCTTGGGCGGGACTGCCGTTGGGACTGGGCTCAATGCGCACCCTGAGTTCGCTTCGCGAGTGCTCGTCAAGCTTACCGAGCGTGTTGGTGTGGGTTTTGCTGAGGCTGATGACCACTTCGAGGCACAATCGTATCTCGCTGCCGCGATCGATGTCAGCGCACAGTTGCGCGCCTGCGCAATCGGGCTGCTCAAGATGCTCAACGACATACGTTGGTTGGCTTCAGGTCCGCGGTGTGGATTGGGCGAGATATCCCTACCAGAGATTCAACCGGGGTCCAGTATTATGCCAGGGAAGATAAATCCGGTTGTTTGTGAATCCGCTATGATGGCGTGTGTTCACGTGATCGGAAGTGATTTTGTAGTAGCGCAGTGTGGTCAACATGGAAACTTTGAACTCAATACGATGATGCCGATAGTAGCCTACCACCTACTCTCGTCGATTGAGATACTCGGAAACTCTGCGCGCAACCTGTCCGAGCGATGCGTCCGAGGAATAAGCGCCCATCCAGAGCGTTGTCGTGATTTTGCGGACAAGAGCCTCGCCACGGTAACGGCGCTGGTTCCGATAATCGGCTACGATAGGGCAGCTGAGCTGGCGATGAGGGCCCTTCGAGAGAACCGATCAATCAGAGAGGTTGCAGAGGAGGAGGGCGTTAGTTCTCAAGCAGAGTTAGAGCGGATTTGTGATCCCTTTCGCATGTCCCGGGGTGGATAGATTTTTCTTCTCAAGAACTCTTTTACAGCTGCCGACCATCCAAAGGTAATGGCTCAATCATGGGCCCACATAAGTCCGGTTGAATGAGTTCTTTCTTTAGTATCTTCGAAGCCTTAATAGCTGCCCTGCTAGGTCTGAAGCCTGTGCCCGTACGGAGCAGACGGTTGCGGTAGCCGTTGGTGTTCTCGTGTAGGGTCTCGACCGTGCGCACCGTCGTTGTGTAACCCGGGGTGCTGTGGTCTGATAGAAGTATGGCCTCCAAATCGACCGGCTCTGGACCAAACCCATCACGTAACGTTGAGACAGCATCGTTTGCCGGTTGTACTCGCCTCTTGGAACACTACCGACACACGGGGCTGGCACTGCTGACCTACGAAGGGCGGATGTATGGATCGCTCGGGCCGTCTTCGGCTAACAGTACGGAATTCTCGCATGGTGTAGCGTTCGTTCCGGTAGAGGTTTTGGAGTCGTATCTCGATGACTTATTAGATCTGGGTGTTAGCGACGAGAGCCTCTTCATCAAAAAGCCAAGGCCGTCGAGACGAGCTGTAGTGTTGTTGGCTGTGTGTTTACTGGCCCTGCTAGGGGCAATAATCTCGTTGACAATCGGTTCCGTGGAGGTCCCTATACCGGCCCTGCTATTGGTAACCTTCCTCGCAGGTATCGGGAGCACCTTTTATTTTCTTCCTCGGACGAAGATCCTGCGGCGCTTTGGCTTTGCCACGGTAGTATCGCGAGAGATCGCGTTGCGCCGTGGGCACGACCGCACCGATTTAGGTGGTTTTGCTACCCGACTTTTGATTCGCGACCTGTGGCGTGTGCGACAGCCAGGGAGGCCTTCCCACCTTCCGCCGCACCCAGCGCGAGTGGTCGTCCGCTACTATCATTAGCCTCTTCCATCAAGCGTGGACTACCTGCTTCGAGAAGTACCACGGTGCCACCTTTCTATTGCCTCTGCGTGGCATGGCCCGTATCTTTTCGGCGATCTTTACTGGGTCGAGGTCGAGTTGCTCGCATACCCAGGCGAATGAGAACTGCTGCGTAGCATGGGAACCCGACCCGTCGAACAGCCACTGCTCTGCTTCGTCGATTTCGCGAGGGTCGTTGCCCACATAGTCGAGTATCGCTCTCTCTAGGATAGCCAAAAGCAACCTCCGTTCAGGGCTACCTGTCATGTTTGGTAATCCGACAACCTGGTAGTAATCCCGGTCTACCCCGGTAAAAAACCCCCCTGAGCAGTTATCCATGTGAATTTCACCCTCCTTTGCGCTACGTTACCTGAAAACCGATTGATACCTATTCTCATAACCCCTTGCCCGCATTTTTCTTGCCCAGAGAGCGTAGAGGCCGTTATACCTTATTCGATCTTCTTGATTACGCTACTAAGACGCGACTGTACCCCGAGTATTCAGAGTATGTGTGTTAAAAATCGCCGTTTCTTGATGTTTTTCACCATGATCTTTGTGCTCATGGATAAACCCCTACTAGAGGCAGAGTTTGTCTGCCGTTCAGACGTTTCATATAAATGGGCTAGGGTTTCGAAAAATGAAACAGGGGGATCGGCGTCCCCGACGGCCGGGGATGCCAAGGGCTCCACGGGCGCATCGGGCTCTAAGGAGCAGGCAGAATCGCTTATCGTACGGTTTACGGCTATTGAAAGGGTTGGAAAGGACGAGGCCGAGGCAAAACGGGTTCTGGAGGCTGAGGTTGGTCGTCAGAAGGTAAGAGCCTCTGAGATCTGTTTGCGAGAGCACGAGGCTTTCGGGGCCTGTGTCGCCACCAAGCTCTCAACAAAGTCTTCTGTGTTGAATTCATTGAGTTTTTCCGCCCGATCGGAGCTTGAGAAGGCCTTAACAGCAGAGTGCCAGGGGCAACAGGGGAGGTGTTTAGGGGTCGATGTATCGGAACCAGCCTGCCGAGAGGTGGTGAGTGCTGAGCCCACAGCCGCCCCTGACGCAAAGAAGCCTGATGCCAAGAAGAAGTAACCTAAGAGATTGTGAATTGTGAGGGGCTGTAAGCCACACTTGATTCGTAAGGAGTCAGTGGTTAACCTTATATCTTGTTTAACTTCGTATAATTGGAGGAGTTTTTTTGAAGCCATTTTCCAAGCCCGGTTTCCGAGGAGGGCGTTTTAATCGCCCGACAGCCCCACCTGATACCCACCGCATCAATGAGTTCATTTTAGCGCGAGAAGTTCGAGTCATTTCGCCAACAGGCGAACAGTTGGGCGTACTGCAGATCAAAGATGCTCTGCAACGTGCTCAAGAGTTTGAGCTCGATCTCGTAGAGGTGTCGCCAACCGCTAAGCCGCCGGTGTGTAAGATCCTCGATTACGGAAAGTTTAAGTATCGCGAGCAGAAGAAGGAAGCAGAGGCCAAGAAGAAGAGGAGCGAGACATCTATCAAGGAGCTCCGTCTTCGGTATCGTACCGACGTTGGAGATCTTGAGGTGAAGCTCAAGCAGGCTCGAGACTTCTTAGCGGAAGGAGATAAGGTTAAGTTTGTAATGCGCTTCAAGGGTCGAGAGGCGATGTATCTCGATCTTGGACGAGAGAAATTTGAGCAGATAGTTCAGCGCTTGGCGGATGTCGCCGTGGTTGATGAGCGATCGCCGATATCTGGACGCCAGATTCACATTACCTTTGCACCGGCGAAATGAGCCCCTCTGATAACGTTCCGGTTGTAGCACCCTTTCGAGGTCACACCTGCCGCGAGCTATACAAATCGATCTTCGAAGCCGATTCTCCAGAGCAGGTCGTGCGGCAGCTGCCTGCACAGAGTCTGTTCATGGTGATTAAACACCAAGGGCTCGCTGCTTCGGCTGATCTGATCTCGATGGCTTCCTTGGAGCAGTGTCGCTTGCTCACTGATCTAGATCTGTGGAAAGGGGATACGCTTAACGAGGAAGGGTTGTGGGAGTGGCTTGCTCTTACCGATGAGACGGATTCCCTTGAGATCCTACAGAAGGTGGTTAAGTGTATCGACTTGAAGCTGCTAGCCATCTTGATCGCTCGGTATGTTGAGACCAAGGTATTTGATGATGCCGTGGATCAACCTCCGGGGGAGGGGTTTCACACCCCGGATAAGGGTTTTACCTGGGTCGGCATCAAGTCGACCGATCCTGACAAGCATTTTCTGTTGGCGCGCTTGTTGGCTCTTGTTTTTGAGTCGAGTGCGGAGCTTTTCTATCAACTCCTTGCGACCTCGTCAGTGGCTACTGTATCGATGCTTGAAGAGGAGTCGTATCAGGAGCGAACCAAACGGCTCGCAGCAGAGGGGGTACCGGAGGCCGAAGCTACGGCGCTGATGCATGCACCGTTCTCTTTGGCGGAGGCCCGTGCCGACCTTGCCGCGGGAAATGCCAGGATAATAATCGAGGATATCAGGAGTATTGAGCCACTTGTATACGAGTCGCGCTCGACCCGGTTGTTTGCTGAATTGATGCGACGCGTGCGTGACCACGAAGAGGTAGAGCTTGAGTTCTCCTACATTATGAACGGTGCAGTTGTGCGGTGGGGGGTTGATTTTTGCGAGCAGGAGAGAGTGCTGCTGCTCGCAGAGAAGGTTAAGGGGACGATCAATATCGGATTAGAGCGCGTGGTGGCTGATGGTACATGTACGGTGTCTGATGCCTATCAGAGCCTCGGATTGACTAAGCTCTATCGACTAGGGCTCACAGAGCTCGTTGCTCTGCGGCGAAAAGCGCAGCGCATTCCGCAGCATGTGGTCCAGGCTTTAGCTGAGGGTGATAAGGTTCTCTTTTCTACTTTAGCGTGTGCCTTAGAGCCCTTCCCAGAGATGCCGCTGTTTCTCTCTGATGATGGCAAGGTCGCCGGTGAACAAGGCGTTTTAACGGTCGGGCAGAGACCGATCGAGAGTGTCCAGGCGCTTACGACGGTGCACCGTCTCCTTGACTCGATATCTGATAGTGCGCCCGTTAATCCGGTGTCGTAGGTAAAACCTTGAAAATGGGGCGGCTTCGTTCCGCATTCTGTTGAGATCCTCGGATGGCGTAGTAGGGGAATCTTGGGTTTTTGGGGTTCTAGCCAAAAGATGGTGATATTCAGTCCGTAATCGTTCAACTTCTCGAGCGACCTGTCGAGGGAGAGACGTGGTCGAAATGCTCTCCGCGCCAGAGATGTGGGCCCGACATTGCCTTGGGGATCCAAGCAAGCGGGTGAGGGGTGTAGGTCGTTTCCTACCGTGGTTTGTGTCGTTCATGATCGCTGCACTGTTTCTGTGCGTGCGAGATGGCTTTGCATATCCGATTACGTTGTCGTTTAAGACAGCCGCGGGTCAAGGGGTCTCAAGTATCAAGATCCGTGGCACACGCGGGATTAACGCACTTGCTCTGTTGACCAGTGACGTGCACGGACACTGGACCTTTGATACGAACTCCCTCTCAGGGTTAGACGGTGTGATTGTCTTCTCTGGGGTGAATACGGGGATGCAGCTAAGCCCGGCAGAGGTGAAGGTATCAGAGCTTGTTTCTCGCGGGGTTCGAAATCTAACTATCCTTGCTACCCCGAGCGCTCAGCCGAGCACGATCGTCTCCTGGTCGTTTTACTCCTCCGGTACGACACCGTTGAGAAACCAACCGGTATCGCTCCTTAATCCGCAGAGCCTTAGTTGCGAGCAGCGGCTTACCGATGAAAACGGTTATGTGGTGTGGTCGGTGTTGCGGCCCAGGGCGCGCTGTGATGGTCTCAGTGATAGCACAGGATGGCTACAGATTGTGCCTCATGAGGCATCAGGCGTGCGTTGCTCGACCTTTTCGACCTATCGAAGTATCGGCATGAAGTCGTGCCCTTTGACCGGCGATGACGAAGCTGGTGTAAGCGCTGCGAGCTGCTCCGTTGTCTCAAATCCGGCCCCAAGCCTCAGTTCTCGATTTCAGATATCGGTGCAGGCTGCTGGTACGACCCTCGGTGTGCAGGGGGTAGAGTTGGTGGGCAACTCTAATTTCATGGCGCTTTCACAGCGCGTTACGAACAGTTTGGGAAACGTTATCTTTTCACTCGGTAGTGTCGCAGGTGCTACACCAACCACCGTATTCGATATCATTCCGATCGCTTCCGGATATGAGTTCATACCTCGTAAGCGCTCAACGCGTGAATGCGCTTTTTCAGGAAGCGACACCTACACCTGTAAGTTTGCAGCGATCCGAAGCTTCTCGTCGCAGGGAGCGTTGGTGATCGACGTGGCCCAAGCCGGCCAACCGCTGAGCGGTGTTAGTATGCCGCAGCCCGCGGCCGGGTTGGGGTGTATGGAGCCTGAGGTTAAGTTCTCAGACTTGCAGGGTCGGGTGATTATTCCCGTTCGAACGAGAACGGCGTGCGATAGCTCCCCGCAAGCACCCGCCTGGTTGTCTCCCGTGCCGCTCTTTCCTGCGTTAGTGGGTAAGCGATTTATGAGCTCTTCAGATTTTTCATATTGTCCGAGCTCGCTCCTAACCAGCGCAGCTATTCAGGCGTTCGACGCCGGTAGTGGGGTGCAGAACTATTCAATTACAGGGCGCGTGGTGGCTCTCGATGGCGGAGCTTTCTCAGGGGTGCCTATCCTGATGAATGGTCAGGAGGCATCTCGTACTGATGCTCAGGGGCGCTTTGAAATATTCCCGGTAGCGCAGGGGGCGAGTGCCCGAATCGAGGCGCGCCTTGCACCGTACGCATTTGATCCTGAGTTTGAAACCTTTACGAGTGTTGGGCGGAACGTTGAGACCACGATCATGGCTCGGGCTCCCGATCCACTCGGAGGCGGGATTGAGCCGCCTGAGGCAACCTGTCCCGTTAAGGGGGAATACTCGCTTAGTGGAAGGGTAATCGGTCGCAGTGGGGCTCCGATTCAAGGGGCACTGATTCACAACAGAAATCAGGAGGAGCCGAGCGCGACGACCGACGAAAATGGAAACTTCTCCATCTCCGTGCCGTTTGGAAGTGATAACTGGGTAACGGTTGAACATGCGGGGTCGCTGTTTAGTCCAGCTGGGCGTAGCCTCGTCGAAACGGTGTGCGATGAGGACAGGCTGTACTTTCAACAGGTCGATTTCGAGAGCGCAACGGTTAGCGGTCGTGTTGTGTTAACCGACGGGTCTGGTGTTGGGGCGCTCCCGATTAAGGTAGAGATTAACGGAGCACCGATCGGTTTTAGTATCGTGACGGCTAACGACGGAAGCTTTATGTTTACCGCGCCACTTGGTTCAGACATCAAGGTCTCAGTGGATTCAAACAGCTATACGTTTTTACCTGAGGCGATCGGACCGCTTACGGTACAGGGTGATGTTTCCGGACAGACGTTTACAGCTACCCCGGTTCAGGTGGTTGTTCCGACGGCAATCCCCACCTTTGCGCCACCTATAGACGCGCCCGGGCTGCCCACAGCACCTCCGAGCTCCACCGTACCTCCTCCAAGCGCTCCGACCGGTGCGCCAGTAGCTCCCGGACCTCCGACATTACCAACGATGCCGGCGCCGCAACCCACATCGGTTCAACCACCGGGCAGCGGGCCTGTACAACCTCCTCCAGCTACCCCTTTTCCCGTGCCGCCAACTCCCAAACTTCCAACGTGGCCTACAATGGCCCCGGGAAGCACGATCGCGCCGCCGCAGTTCCCATCGCCAGTACAACCAACCTTCCAGCCGCCAGTGAACACTTGGCCCACGACACCTCCCGTAATGTGGACACCACCGGGTGTCATGCCTACCCTGGCCCCGACAAATCCGCCACCTGGTGCACCGACACAGCAGCCAGTTCAGACAGCGACTCCGCTGCCTGCACTGCTGGCAGCGGCCCGATGTCCTCCCGATGCTGCACGGTATGATTGGGTCGTCATCAACCAAGGCAATACTCGGATTGAAGACTTGCGCTGGCGCGTCTTTGACGCCATCCAGCCTTCAACAGCCTTTGAAGGCGGCTTCCTTAGCCTTGCTCCAGGCGAGCTCGTTGAGATATTCGACACACCAGGCTTGGGGATACCAGCACGCTTCTACCGCTTCGCGGTCTTCACGAAAAATAGTGCTGGTCAAGAGATAGTGCTCGCAGTGGTAGCAAAGAATTCGGCTGAGTGTCTACCCAGGAAGCCGTCACCAGAGCCTCCTAGCGCTACACCACCTCAAGCCACCCCTGCGCCAGGTCTTCCGCCAGATGCTACTACACCAGCGCCAGAACCGACGAGTATGCCCGTGCCCATCACGCCGCCGGTTGTGCCCACGATTCCAGTTATTGAGCCTATACCGACCGTGCCTCCAACGGCGACGGCAGCCCCAACAGCTTCCTTTGAGGTTAGCGTAGAGGTGAAGAATATGCGTGGTCGAACACCAACTGATGAGCAGTTCGAACAACTCGCCCCACGCGGAATACTGGTCATAAAGGGTCGAGCTGGGACGATCTTTGAGCATAGGGTCCCACTCTCCGGTTTTACGCGCGGCTCATTTGATTACACGACATCTCTGCCGCGAGGATCGTATCGAATCAGTTTTGAAGGGCGCGTGCGGGTGGTGTCTGTCTTTAGGAGAGACGCTACGTCGTTCGTCTGCACGGTAGGTCAGGGAGCAAGTCCCAAAGCTCGCTGCCCACGCATACCATTTGCGCTTCAACCTTTGGCTGGAGCTAAACAAACGACTTTCAGTAGAGGGCGGACGCCGTGAGATCGATAGCTCTACACGTAGCAGTTCTTATACCGATCACATGCGGTTGTATGTTGAATGATGCGTACGGCGATTCGGAGGCGATGGCGTTAGAGGGAGAGTTCGTGATCTCCTCGGTATCCCCTTCGAGATCGGTCAGAAATAAGGCCCTACAAACCCTACAGGCATTATCAGAAGAGCCGCTTGAAATCGTTGATCACGCAGGCTCTCTCATGCTCGTTGCGGATGCCACCAAGGATCAAGTCAATCGTACTGGCATCGGAGCTGAAGAGGATGTTGATGATATATCGCTCTGTAAAGAGCTACGACAGCACCTTAGGAAGCAGCGTATCGAGCGTCGACGTACTGACTCAAATGCCATTATTCGTTCCATAGTGTGTGAGCCGAACGGGGTCTTTCAGGCCTCAGCTGTTCCAAATGATGCACTCTTCTCCACCTTGTGGGGGATGAATCAGAGCACCGACATCGATATCAATGCTCCTGAGGCATGGGATGCTGGAGCCGATTGCTCGAATCAGGTGGTTGCCGTTGTTGATACCGGCGTTCAGTACGATCACCCCGATCTAGTCGACAACATGTGGCGCAATCAGAATGAGCGCGTCAATGGTATCGATGATGATGGAAATGGTGTGATCGATGATATCTACGGCTTTAATGCAGTAAGTAGTTCAGGAGACCCGCGCGACGATAACGGGCACGGTACTCACTGCGCTGGTACGATCGGTGGCCGTGGTAACAACGGGATCGGGGTAGCGGGGGTGTGTCACAACATCCAGATTATGGCGGTCAAATTCCTCGATAGTAGTGGAGGGGGTAGTCTGTGGAACGCCGTCAGGGCGATCAACTACGTAACCGACATGAAGCGGCGCGGAGTAAACGTGGTCCTGACGAGCAATTCGTGGGGTGGTGGCGGCTACTACTCTGCGCTCCTGTCCGCGATTCAAGCCGGACAGGATGAAGGAATCCTCTTCGTAGCTGCGGCCGGCAATAGTTCTAACAACAACGACGCAAATCCGAGCTACCCAGCGACCTACAATCTGGAGAGCATCATCTCCGTAGCTGCTGTCGATCGCTATGGAGCGAAAGCAGGATTCTCAAACTACGGGGCAACTACGGTTGATATCGCCGCACCCGGTGTATCGATCGCGTCAACATGGATAGGTGGTGAATACCGAACCATCAGCGGTACCTCCATGGCAACGCCGCATGTATCAGGTATCTTAGCGCTCCTTAAATCGCGTGCGCCCTACCTTACGTGGCAGCAACTCAAAGCGGCGCTGATGCGTTCAGATACACATAAACGGCTCTCGAATCTGCAAGGACAGATGGTCGTCCCGGGTATTCCAAATCTGCTGGCACTGCTTACCGACCCGGCACGTTTTGTCCCTACTCCGCTGACACCGATTCCAACGGCAACTCCGTCGCCAACGCGGACACCGACTGCGATTCCGACAGCAACTCCTCCTCCCACGGTGACTCCGACCCCGACACCTGCGTGGTATAACATCTCAGGAACGGTTACTGATAGTTCGAATAACACCCTAAGCGGCGTCACGGTGACCTTACGGCTGGCAGATGGTAGTACACGAGTAACTACAACGGGGCCGAGTGGTGAATACCTCTTTGTTTCTATCCTGAGCCCGGTAAGGTACTCGCTCACGGCGACCAAGGGTGGATATCAGTTTAATTCCGTAGAGGATGCCTCCCTGACTCGTAACACCACGAACAACTTTCAGGCGCTACCGGCGCTGCTGCAGCTTTCAGCTCGTGTGATACGAGGGAGTGACGGCAGTACGATCGCAGGAGCACGCGTGACCAATGGAGCAGCAACGGCTGTATCTGACGCGCAGGGATTAGTGTCGTTTTCCCTTCCTTTTGGAGCGTCCTACGCCATGAAGATAGAGCTACCCCCAGGAGCATCGTACGTCGTTCAGGATACCCTTAGTGGGGAGGTTCAGGGTGCGGTTCGACGCACGTTCGTGGTTTTCTGAGGGTGCATCGGCAAAAGAGCACGCTCACGTTTTGTCTTTGCTGTTCTCAATTCAAATCAGCAAAAGTGTGGCGCATGAGAAGATCGAGAGGGTAGTGAAGCCTAGCCCTTGGGTAAGGTTATGCAAACAAGAAAGGGGAGATACAAAGAGAGTGAGAGCGTAGCAAGGGTGAGGAGAATAGAAAATCGGGTAGGTAGCTCCTCACAGACTCTCTCCAAAACTACGCTCCGGTGGGGTTTTACCGCTTTCCAGCAAGCTACTTTTTGCGTGAGGACATCTCCTTCTGAGCTTTGTAGATCTCCATGAAGCGACTCTCCGGTCGCTGCAGGAGCTCTTCAGGGCTCCCTCTCTCGACGATCTCGCCGCGATCGATAATCATCACTAGATCACAGCCGTGCGCTTGCTCGATCTTGTGAGTTACCATAATGAGGGTTGGTTTTGGATGTAAGGAGAGAAGAGCTGAGTGAATTCGTGTCTGCGTGGCCGGGCTAAGGGCTGAGAGCGGTTCATCGAGTACGAGCAAACGCGACTCGGCAGCTATAGCGCGCGCCAAGGCGATAAGCTGCACCTGACCACCTGAGAAGTTTGTCCCCTTCTGGTTCTTACCTGGGACGATGGTATCGAGTCCGAGCGGCTTGTTTTCAAAGAGGATCTCCGCAATACCGAGAAGCTCAACCACGTACTCCGCACTCATGCCTCCGCCTTCTGGGCGGAACAGTTCGATATTCTCACGAACGGTGAGACCTGGAACTAGACTGAAGTCCTGATTCAACGCGCCCGGTAGTATGGCGCTGTCGCGTGTGTTGTGGGTTCCTACGAACACATTGCCCGATGTAGGGAGAATACGTCCAAGGATCAATCCGACAAATGAGGATTTGCCTTGGCCGTTGTTTCCTAGGATTCCCACACAGTGACCAGCTGGAATCTCGAGGGTGGTACGTTTGAGGGTGTCCCGTGTTGAGCCCGGCCTCCTTAACCGAACCCCCTCGAACTGAATAGAGGGAGCCTCACTGAGGACCACCTTTTGACGCTGATCACCTTGAGATTTTGCAATGTCGACCAAGGTATGGCGGTGTGAGGCGAGCTCGAGATCCGTGACCTGAGCGCTGAGCAGGGAACCGATCTCGTTAATGTTTCCTCTCAATGACCAGGCCGACATGAGAAGCCAAATGCACCAGGCCGGAGATATCTCGCCCATGGCCCACTGCGATATGAAGTACAGGCATGCACCAGCGACGGGAACCTCTAGTATCTTGTTGGTAATGAGTTCGTCGAACTCGTTTTTCTTGAGTGCGTCGAGACGGATCTCAGCCGCCTCCGTTTTCCACTTCATGACACGATCGACTACTCGCGCATGGCTCTGAGCTATCTGAAGGATGGAGATGCTTGAATTCGTAGAAAGCGTACGGTCGCCGTCTTCATACAGCAGATCGAGCTCAGCAGCCTGTTGCTCACTCTCCACCTGTCGGCGAGAGATCCGGTGTGCGTTACAGTATTTCAGGTATCCGCCTAAAGCGATCGGAATAATTCCAAAAATTCCGCCATTCCAGATCATAGCGCTGGCTGTTACGAGCATCTCAACGCACTCCTGACTCAAGCCTATGATCCCACCGACGAGCTCCTTACTCGACTCCTGGTGACGCTCGACTAGACTAGTCAGTTGAGCTACCTCCTCTCGCTGCCGCAGCTCTTCCGGAAGTGTCCCTGTTATCTCCTTAATTGAACGGTCGATTGCAAGATCAACGTCCTTGGTCTGACGTGCTGTGAGCATGTCACTTTTGTACTGAACGATGTACGACACGTACCAAAAGCTTATGCTTGCCGCGAAATAGCCGAGCACCGAGAGCGCGATGGCACTGGTAGCTCCGATCACCTGTAGCGCACTCGATTCTCCGATCAGAGCAACTGATTGCGAGAAGGTGTAGGTAGATGCTGAGACACAGATCGCTCCGAAGGCTGTGAGTGCCAATCGTTGTGCCCATACGCCTGGTGTGATCGCCAATATCTCGCGCACCGTAGTGATGTAATCCTTCCAGGGGGTGCGTAGTTGCTGAGCCCGCTGGATTGAATCGGATATGTCACGATCGCGTATGGTATCCTCCTGTAGAGGGAGAGTAGCATCGGCGGTGAGTGCCGAACGATCTCTTGAGCGTTGTCGTGGTGCTGGCGTGCCGGGCCCATCGTGCACCCTCTGTACGCGCGGTGGAACGTCAGATGCTTGGCTGATCTGGCTCTGATTCGTATCGATGTGAGTCGGGGTGTGTTCCCCGGGGACATTAACGGTTGCTATACTCCAATAATGATCTGCAAGGTCGGAGGGCGAGGGCAAGACAAGCTTTTCGAATGTGTCCAGCGCTAGACTTTTCTGATGCGTAGTGTCGACAGCCGAGTTTGGCTGAGCAGATTCAGAGTTTGAGTGTGGTTCGAGATCGAACTGCTGAGCCACTGTAAAAATATCCTCGGTAACCGAGCGAAGCCACTGCCAGCTCTGAGAACTGAAGAGCACCTCAGGATTCGATTTTGCAGCGCAGAGCGGGATCGCCTTGATGTGCTAAGGTAAGCGCAATCTAAGCTGCAATCAATGGTCCCCGGGCGCGCCTGGAAGCCTTTCAAAGTGGTCAAATAGTCCGAATCTGTAATGAGTAGGAACTATCAAATCTTTTAAGGGCTCCTTTCTGTGAAGGTTTACGAAAGAGGAGGCGAGGAAGAGTTCGCTGATGTTGACTGAGCTTTCGGGGTACAGAGGGGTATTGGAAAATTTATGACCTCTCTCTTAGCGATGTTCCTCAAGTAACTTGTCTACGTCACTCTGACTCGTGATTGATTGGCCGCACAGATCCTGAAACTCGTGAGCCATGACCATCTCTAAGTTGATTTCACGGGCTCTTTCGTTCAGGTCTCTGTATTGCGCTATGAATGTTCGAAGGGTATCAGGGTCTGCTCTGTGTTCGCTGGTGCTGGCCTCTAGCTCGGCCAGGTACGTATCACCCTTGGCTATTATTTCATCCTGTTGCTCGACGAGGGTTAGTACTTTGCGAGTTGCTTCCGCCGAGGATTTGAGTACTTCCTCCAGCTTGTTTAGTGCGTCGGGGATGTTCGTGGATGTCATAGTCACGAGGGATGGGTCGAGCTCTTTGCGAAAAGACCACATCGTCTCTCGTAGTGCGCGTATGCCGTCGGCGAATCGTTCATTTGCGACGGTATCGCCGCTCGTGCGAATCGACGGTGAAAGGTTTGATAATGTATTGCGAGACACCGGCTTTTGCTCCTTCGATGATGCTTTCTCAGCTTCCGCCGTTACCATCAAAAACGGGAGCCCCTTCAGTTTGTCATCGCTACGGACCGCTTTGAGCAGGTCGATGCCCATCATATGAAGTTTAGTGGGCTAGAGTATCTGCTTACGAATAGAGGTTGGTTGAAATTCTCTACGGTCGTTTTCAACGGTTAGCGCATCGGGGCCCCATTCGTGACCCACGAAAGAGGCGTTGTAAGGGAATCGGCCTTCCTCGTTCGGATCGTAGGTAGTGCTCGTGATATAAAACAGGTGTGCCTCGTTGCTGAGGACCTTGCAACCGTGGAGTACACCCGGCGGAATCCTTACGCATACCTCTTGGGCATCGGTGTGCTCAGAGGAGTCGCCCATGGTAATAACGAGTTTTGAGCGGTAGGTCGGACTTTCCGGCCGGTTGTCGTACAAGACGGTTTGAATCTTGCCGATCGGGCAGTACCACCAGTCGGTTTGCACGTGGTGGTAATGCCATGCTTTGACCACATTACACTGCATCTTGCTGTGGCTCCATTGGCCGAATACACCATCTTCGAATAAGGAGTCAGAGCAACGAATGACCTCTCGAAAGAATCCACGCGGATCCGCGTGCGTCTTTAACTGTTTTATAATCACACCGACGATCTGATCATCGGATGCTACATGGGTACTACGTGTCATATCTTTGGCTACCACTAAGGTCACTACTAAGACCGCAGAATTCTCATGGACGGTGTGCCAAAAAGCAAGAGCAGAACGGTATATTAACCCGTTTTTGAGCTGGCCCTAAGGAGACGATCCATGATCGCCTCTCCCAATCCAACCGGTTCGCATGTGTCAATCAGTATGGTGTCGAGGGACAGATTATCAAGCTCCCGGAGGGCTGCAAACAGGTGTACGGCTACCTCGTCGAGGTTTCCTCGGTCACTCAAGATCCGCGTTTCGACCGCGTTGAGGGAGATTTCGCGCGGCTGGAAGAGGATCGCTCCGAGGCGCGAAGGAAGCGGGGTGTCGGGTGTCAGCGAGCTCATGAGTCGCACGGGCGTTCGCGGAGCGTAGTGTTTGGCGAGAAGGCCGGGGGATAGCTTAACATCTGAGTTCTCGGGGCTAGGGCCTATCCTGAGAACCTCAGTGCCCAGAATCTGCTCAAGCGCTGCGGCGGTGATCGCGCCTGGACGTAAGATGCGAGGGGTGGGCTCTAGGAGTGAGAGAACGGTCGATTCAAGGCCGACAGTACACGGACCTCCGTCGAGGATGCAGCGCACCTTGGAGCCTAAGCCGCAGCGCACGTGATCCGCAGTGGTAGGGCTTACGTATTCAGAGGGATTGGCACTTGGAGCAGCGATAGGTCCTCCAAACAACGAAAGGAGCCTTAGCGCGACAGGATGATTTGGGATGCGTACCGCCAGGGATGCTCCACCAGCGGACACGGACGGTGCGATGCTATCTCCTCGTGGTAGCACGACGGAGAGTGGGCCGGGCCAAAGGGCAGATAACTTCTCAAGCCGCTCTGTGACGAGTTTTGGGTCAAAAGCTTTGTGTAGATCACAGTGCTTCGTAACGTCGGCTAGCTTAGCAAGGTGCACTATCAGGGGGTTTGTGGAGGGGCGCCCTTTGACCTCAAAGATCGAGCGCACGGCGATTTCGTTGGTCGCGTCAGCTCCGAGTCCGTACACGGTCTCCGTTGGGAACGCTACAAGCTCACCAGCTCGAAGTTCGCGCACAGCCACTTCAAAGAGGGCTTCTGATGGGGAGGGAATGGGGCTCGTCACCCGTTGAAGTATACGTGCTTTAACCAGGCGGTGCAAAATCGGCCGCGTCAGGTTTTTGCCTTTACGAAGACGAGGGTTGCCTTCGCCCAACCCTTCGAACCAGCCGAACCCGGTGCGATAGCTGAGAGTTCCCGCGGTGTATCTCGTTCCTTGAGCGCTCCACTGAGTAAGAGTCGTATTTCGGTCCTGAGGGCGGATAGGTTGACCAGCTGGAATGGGACGGTTGCCACCTGGTCACGACCCATAACGGTGTAGGTACCCGTGACGAGATAGGTATTGTTGGTGGATTTCGTAATTGAGCTACTCTTGAACGCCACGGTAGGAGGCCTGACATGCGTCAGGGCAGTTTGGAGGAATACAGCTTGTAAGATCTGATCCGGGCTGAGCCGTGCGGACTGCAGGTTTAGGCTCAGATTGATCGACGAGCGCTCCACTCTATTGGTGTCGAGCGCTAGGGTACCTTTGAAATCACTAAAGCCGCCCGTCATTTGGAGAGCCGGCACATCGGAATCAACCTTAAAAGTGATTGAGGATGACGGTCGTGAGAGCACCTGCTGGATCGGTAAGGCGTCCGCGTCTCGGAGGTGTCCGCAGGCGAATAGTATAAATAACGTCAGTATGTTACGCGAGCGAAGCTGTTTCGTTACACTCATGATAAGTTGAAAATACCTCATTCCGTGGTTAGAGGGCCATAGAGCTTTACTTCAGCTTAGATTTCAGAGGCCACGCAATCACAGGAAAATATCCCGTGCAAACCGTACCAAGGGATGGCTCTTATCGTATTACGTGGTATCCTTTCCGACCCCAAAGGATCCGATGAGGCCTCTTTGGGAAACGAGGCAAACCCCTTCCTGCTGTGAAAGCAGACCCTCGGTTGTTGCTTGGTTTTTACAACGGGGAGAGATGCTCAACGTATCGCAGCCTTCTGCGTGAGCCAGTTTAACTCACGCCGAAGTCTCAGGTGAGTCGCAGTGCATACCAGTTATACAAAGCAGGGGGGCGTCAACTACTTGAGCGTATGACCGAAAACCAACGACACACAGCAGCGCACGTCCTACACGGTATCGTCACAGATAGGCTGGACGGATGCGGCTCCTTGCGGGTGGTGCATTTCTGCGTTACGGGTGAAGGGATCTCGTTTCTGGAGCGAACTGGAGAGGGAAGCAATCTCTTGCCCTTCGCAGCGATGCGGATCCGGAAAGCGGCGTGTGATCGGAGAGGCACGCTTTTCCAAGGAAAGGATCAATTCCCAGCTCTGTATGTGAAGGATCGTGCCAGCCTCGAGTTTATACGAGACGTGGCTCCTGTGAGGATACAAAAACAACTCGCGGCTTTGGCACCAGAGGCGAGGTCCTTGAGCGATTCGGTGAGAATCGCTGCGGGAGGAATACTGGCCCTGGTTGCCATGTTATGGGCTATCCCCTCGATTTGAGGTGGTTGCTGGGGAAACAAGACAAAACAACTCCTTTGGGTTGTTTCACCAGGGGCGATGCTGGATGTAGTCGCGAAGATGCTGGAAATCTAAAAGCTGCGGCTGCCCGCCGAGTGTCTCTTTCTCACCCCAGGAGTGTCTCAATCGTGTGCTCATCATGTGCTGACGGATTGAGAAGGGTAACGTGTCCTAGCTTACGCCCAGGTCGGGGCGCTTTGCCGTACAGGTGAAGCTTGGCGTTCGCCACACTCGATAGCCCAGCCAGTGATGGTATTGTGCCTACTAGGTTATACATGACAGCTCGTGCGTGCGGCTCGACGGAGCCGAGCTGCATCCCTGTGATGGCGCGTATATGATTCTCGAATTGGCTCGTAATGGTGCCGTCGATCGTGGCGTGTCCTGAATTGTGAACACGGGGAGCCATCTCGTTGGCAAGTAACTCGCCCCGCACATGAAAGAGTTCTATGCCTATCACACCGACATAGTCGAGCTCCTCGAGCACCTTTGTGGCTATCTCATGTGCAGCAAGTCGTAGTTCGGGAGATACGTCGGGCGCTGGCATCTCCGAACGGTGCAGTATGCCGTTGCGGTGGTCGTTCTGGGCTAATGGATACGTGAGGATTGTGCCCTCCTTGGCCCTCACCGCTATTATAGAAAGTTCGCCAGAGAAGGGCACGAACCCCTCTACGATCAGCGGAGCTCCACCGAGTTCCTGCCAGGCAGAAGAAACTGCATCGTCAGTCTCTACCATCCTCTGGCCCTTTCCGTCATAGCCAAATCGACGGGTCTTAATCATACAGGGCAAGCCGAGCGTTTCGCAGGCTTCTTGCAGCTCGGTCTCTGAGTTGGCCCCTTTGAATCGAGGTGTCGCCACCCCGAGCTTTTGGAGGAACTCTTTCTCAATCAAACGATCTTGAGATACCTCAAGAGCACGCGGGGGTGGGTATACCGGAACCACCTGCGCTAAGTGGTGTGCGGCGCTGCACGGCACGTTCTCAAATTCATACGTGATCACATCACACTGAGTAGCAAAGTTCTCCAAAGCTCGTTGGTCGTCGAAAGAACCTATCGTGATAGCGCCTAAGTCCTTACAGGGAGCGCCTTCTGTTGTATCGAAGAAGGAAAACGAGTGCCCGAGGGGATAGCCAGCTAGAGCAAGCATGCGACCGAGTTGACCTGCACCGAGTATCCCGATTCTCATAATCTCAACCCTCTTTGAGTGATGGAGCAGGGAGGGAGAGCACCTTTTCGGTCTGATTCGACCGAAAGTTTTGTATCGCTTTCGAGAGCCCCGGATGTTTGAGACCGAGAATGCTGCACGCTAGGAGAGCCGCATTGGTGGCTCCTGCTTTTCCGATAGCAACGGTAGCAACCGGCACACCCGCTGGCATCTGAACTATGGATAGTAAAGAGTCTATTCCCTGGAGCGCCTTAGACTCGACAGGCACACCGATCACCGGTAGGTGGGTAAGAGAAGCCACCATTCCCGGAAGATGTGCGGCGCCTCCGGCTGCAGCGATGATTACCTCAAGCCCACGCTCTGCTGCCGAGGAGGCATAGGAGACGAGTAGCTGTGGCGTTCTGTGAGCTGAGACTATGCGAGTTTCGAACGATACACTGAGTGACCTGAGGGTCTCAGCGCACACTTCGAGGGTGTCCCAGTCAGATTGCGAGCCCATGATGAGCCCAACGCGAGGAGAGTCGGTAGTGGTCATAGGAGCAAAGCGTACCCCTGACAGGAAACCACAGTCAATCAGATCCGAGCTAAGTCAATGGAGGGGGTCAGCCGCGGCGCTAGAAAGCTTCACGAACCCCGTCCATCAAGGAGGGATTTAGTCGTCTTGCCACGGCGTCCTGGTCAATACACGGGTGAGTTGGTCTGCCACGTAGCGATGTCCTAATTCATTTGGATGGCAGCCATCAGAGGTCACATAGAATACCCTGTTATTTTTAAGTTCCGCCGGGTAGCGCTGCTCCATACGGTCGACATATTCGGCATAGACCTCCTTTTTCTGAATCTGAGGCAGAAGCTTGAGTAATTGGCTTTGTCCATTGAACCACTCAAAACCGTTGTCCTTGGCCGCTTGTCTGGCCTTGCGCGCGTATGAGGGATGAATGCACAAACCAAGGAAGACGACCTTCTGATTACCCAGCTCCATAGCAGAGCGGCCCATCGCTACCATATTCGAACCATAATCCTCCACACTCACCGCCGGGATTAATTGTTCGGGAGGGGGCTTTCCCTGCCCAGACATCCGAGTACGCATGAGGGTCTTTGACAGGGAAACCAGGGCACTCTTCTCGAGGGCACCAGCTATCTTCAGGAGCGATCGCTTGTCGGTAAATTTCGACACTTGCTCGGTGTGGCTCGTAAAAACTCCTTTGGCGTCGTTTGCGCCGAAGCCCAAAATTACGGCGTCTGATTGGAATCGGGATGCAAAGGTATCGAAGATGAGCTTGCCGTATGCGGAGGAGTCACCGGGTATCGCAAAATTCGCGATTTCGACGACTTTTTCCGGATAATGCTGCTGAAGCGACCGTTGTAGGATGCTCCACCAGGAGTCCTCGACGTTTACACCCCAGCCGAACGAGCTCGAATCGCCGAAAACAAGGACACGGAGGGTGTTTGGTGATTTATTTGGAGCAAGGAGCGGCCCTCGGAAGCCGAGTGCATTTGCGCTAATGTGGTATCGCTGCTCGCGATCGTACGGTATCAGGCTAAAGGTATTCTTAACTGCTTTACTCGAATGTGGAATGAGGTGAACCCTGTACCCGTCTCCTTCGACGAACATCGAGAGCCATTCAAAGGCATCTCTTGTGGGTTTTGCTCGTGCAAGGGCGTTCGCATCTCGCAGCATCCAGGTGGGCATTTCCATCGCTGTAGGCTGTCGTACCGGGGGTCCTCCGACTCCGCACCACACCAGAAGTTGTGCGAGGACTTCGAGAATAGCGAGTATCACGCACGGAACACCGATGCTGAGCAGAAGCTTTTCTTTTATCCCGAATTCGGTTGAAACACGACTCATATGCGATACAAAAAATCCTACCCGTGGGTGTACGCGGTAGTATTGATAGAACCGCTGCCGCTGTCTACGGTCGGATCATATCCGATGCAGGCGCATGGACACAGCGCTGAAGCTCTTCCAGCAGGGTATTATAATCCGCGGTGGATTGTGCACCTTTGATTAGCGCCCCGGACCACGTGTTGTCGAAGTTTGCGACGCAGGCGCGGTCGATTAATTGCGTACCGAGGAAAGATGGCCCCACGTCGCCACTGTCTGGATTGAGCAGTGAAAATTGACTCCTAGTCGCTGCTAAGGCTCCCATTTCGGTGCCTTCACAAAATATGTGTTTCGATGATGTGTCAAAACAGGTGTCTCTCTCCTGACCGTTGTATGCGAAACATTCCTTTACCAGCTCGGAGCAGCGGCTCGTCTCCGTTGTTGCGTGGCCATTAGCAGCGACCATGAAGCAGGCACAGGCGATTACGATGATGCTTCGAAGCGTTTTCATAGTGAACCTCACAAGACGAGTCGAGAGTATGGATTAGCGAACGCCTCTCTTCACTGAGGTGCGTTTAACTCTCTCATTGACCGTTACGAGGATACCACTACAGAGGGGGTGAAGCTATGTTTGCACACACATCTCGAAACCGCGCTCAACCAGCTGATTTTTCACATAATTCTATGAGGCTTCCAAAGCACGATGCGGGGTGGATAAAAGCTATCAACGAACCTCCCGCCCCTGGACGTGGCTGGTGGTCGATGAGACGTACCCCAAGCTTCGAGAGCCTTTCAAGCTCAGAGTTGATATCATTTACCCGATAGCAGATGTGGTGCAGACCCGGTCCTCGCTTATCGAGAAATCTTCCAAGCGTAGAGTCCGCACGTAGCGGGCTCATCAGCTCCAGTTTAGTTTCTCCCTGGTCAATGAATACTAACTCGACACCCTGAGCCGCCAATGTCTCTCTCAGGATAACGCGTGAGCCACCAATAGTGAGGTAGAAGGTGATCGCCTTGTCAAGATCGTGTACCGCAAGGCCAACGTGATCGATGCTCCAATCTTTCGCGAATGCTACTGGCATATCTGGGAGGGTGACTCACTCAGGCTGATGGAGCAAGCACAATTAGCGGTATTTAGCCGAAAAGCGTGCGGAGTAGCAGGTATACTGCTGCTCCAGAGAGGTATCCTGCGATTGCGAGAAGCGAAATCCGTTTGAGGTACCAGAAGAAACTTACCTGCTCCATGCCCATGGCGGCTACCCCAGCGGCCGAGCCAACGACCAGGGCGCTTCCGCCCGTTCCAGCGCAATACGCGAGGAATTGCCAGAAGAAATCATCCATCGGGTAGCGGGACAAAGGGTACATCCCTTGCGCTGCCGCAACGAGAGGGACGTTGTCAACAAAGGCGGAGATAAACCCTACGAGGAGTCCCACGACGACCGTGTCACCAACCGCGGTATCGAGCCAAGCGGCCAGCTTAGCCAGGACCTGCGTACTTTGCAGGGAAGAGATAGCAAGCAGGATCCCCAAGAAGAATAGGATGCTGGGCGTATCGATCTTCCGTATTGCATGGTTAACAGACAATAAGCCCTTTTCAGCCTCATCTTTATGGCTGTGGATCATCTCTGTTGCTACCCACAGGACACCCAATCCGAAGAGCATACCCATGAAGGGAGGCAAGTGAGTGAGGGATTTGAAGATCGGAACTGCCAGGAGTGTGCCTAGTCCGAGGACGAAAACCGCATTTCGCTCGAAGAGCGACGACGAGAAGGGCCCATCCCCGGAGCGGCTCGGGGTGGAGAATTCGCCGTGCAAGTGAGAGGCAAGAATCCAGGTCGGGATTAGCAGGCATACGAGGCTTGGTAGTATCAGGGTGGTGACTGTCGGTACTACCGAGATCTGACCACCTATCCACAACATCGTAGTTGTAACATCTCCCATGGGAGACCACGCACCGCCGGCGTTCGCGGCGATTACGGTGAGGCCCACGAAGAGTAAGCGCTCCTCTCGATCTGCTATGAGCTTTCTCAGGAGGGTTATTATGACAATCGTCGTCGTAAGGTTATCCAGCAGGCTTGAGAGAAGGAAGGATAGTAAGGCAAGTAGCCAGAGCAAGGAGCGTTTGCTGGTCGTGCGTATTCGTGAGGTGATTATCTCGAACCCGTCGTGTGCATCAATGAGCTCGACGACGACCATCGCGCCCAACAAAAAAAACAGGATACCAGAAAGCTCCCCCATATGGTGCTGGAGCATCTGGGCGACTGAATGTTTATCCCCCTCACTCAGGATAAAGATAGTCCAGCACAGGGTTCCTGTTACCAGGGCAGATGCGGCCTTGTTGAGGTGTATGGTGTGCTCGAGTGTAATGGCGCAATAGCCCACGACGAAGGTCGCTATCAGGAGGATGGCTGAGATATCCATGAAAGAGGGGGGTAAACTCCCGAGGGGGGTTGAGCCGAAAAGTTCGATATCTTTGGGAGATAATGAACTTTTCGGCCTTGCTCTTAGTCCTCCGACGTTATCATCTGAAAGACCATCGCCGCGCAGATGGCACCGAGAAGATCACCAGCCAGGTAGATCCAGATGCTAGGCCAGGCAGAGAGGCCCATGATACTGATACCGATAGCCACCGCTGGGTTGAAGGCTCCGCCTGAGATACTTCCCACGGAGAACGCTCCGACCATGACCGTACTACCGATAGCTAGACCATAAAAAGAGTTGTTAGCTGTTCCCTTCGACGTAGCAACATTGAGCACTACATACGCCAGCGCGAAGGTAAAGAGAAACTCAGCCACGAGTGAGCGACCGACGTCGAGTGTCTTTGGAGATACGGCTGCACCAGGAAAGAGGTAGCCTACCGCAAAGGCAGCAGCCACAGCTCCGATCGCTTGAGCGATGACGTATCCGAAGGCATCGGCCGAAGAACATTTACCACGGAGCATAACAGCGAGTGTGACTGCTGGGTTATAATGAGCTCCCGAGATATGACCACCGGCGAAGATCATCGCCATCAGTGCAAAACCGATCGCGAGAGGAGGAATGACCCCAGCGGGGTTGCCAACAACGGTGCATCCGATCGTTAGAACGAGAAAAAAGGTGCCGATACATTCGGTTACGAGTTTGTTCATGCCATCTCCTTTGATTAAACGCCTAAGTTGCCAGGTGGGCAGACTCTTCGTCACACAATCCGGTTGTGGTCTACACGGTTAGTAGCTCCGCAGTCAATAAGTATGATTATGGGCTTCTCCTTGGCCGGATCAAGGGGTGTTGCGGTGAACATGAGATGGTATACCGTGCGGAGATAACTAAAGCCCCGCAGTGTAACAAAGGGGACCGAAAGGTAAGTACGGTTTTACCGGCCATGGAGATCGAACGTCAATTTAAAACCCACTTTCCCGCCGATGGCAGGTGTCGTCTCACGTCGCTCTGGCTGTCGATAATTCGAGCCCAATAGCACGTGCGTTATTCGATGAAGATCCCGCTAAGCATCAGGTTGGCAATACTCGTAGCCGTTAGTGCTGGTGCTTCGCAGGCTGTGGCACAGGGAGAAGCTTTGTCTCGTGGCGAGCAGCAGGCTTTTGCTAACGAACGGATAAACGAAGCGGTAAACACTACCACACTCTTTGCCTCTCAGGACGTGCTGTCTACCGGCCGTTTTGGTAAGCAGCGAACAGAGCAGCCTGACACGCACTACGATATGTTTCGCGCACCATTCGAGAAGCGTTTCTCCGACCTGTCGGACTGGTGGCAGCCGTATATATACGGAAGTGGTGCGATACTCAGGGTAGCGTCGGGAGCAACGAAGCCTCCGAGTGTGGAGGGACTCGATGATTTTTCGACTACGAAGCTTTTCGCGCTCGCCACGGGGGCTGGTGTGTATGTGCGGCTTAGCGACCAGCTACGAATCGCCGCTTCGCTGGCTATGGCGTATTCATACTTGCAGAATAGGTATGATTTCAACAACGCCTTCAGTCGTGAAGAGCTGCTGGCAGACGATGGGTTATTCTTCAACTGGAATCTGCAGGTTTTGACGTATTCTCCGACTGTAAGGGTGCTCTACGAGTCTCAGTGGGGAGCGACCCTCGTGAATGCCACTCTTGCATACAGTCAACTGTTCAACGATTCCATCGCATCCTCCAGCCAAGCTATCAACATAGACTCAGCGAGTGGGGTGATGTTGATTCGCACCGCTGTCACCGAACCGCTGGGTGTTGAGCTCCTGAGATCTCCGGTCTCGCTTCGCCCGTTTTTCCAATGGAGTAATATCAGTGGCAAAGCTGCGGATGGTTTGAATCTCGTACACCTCTTTGAAGTCGGTGCGGATTTAGTCTTCAAATTCGACCCGAAACTGTTCTTTCTTTCCCAAGTTCATTGGGGGGGGAGTTATGTGACCGGAGATAGTTTCGAGGGCTATCACATCGGATTTGGTGGCAAGTTCTAGAAGTCACAAAGATTGCTTGTCGTTTCCGTGCTGATCACGCTATCTCTAGTAGAGTATATGACAGTTCCCGATTCTGACCTGTATCGTGTGGCCCCTCGGACGAGTTCAAGGGGTGATCTTCTCGCGCCGGAGAGCGTCGTCGTTGAGGGCGAGGCAATTATGCCCTACGTAAGGATCCATAATCTTGCAATCGGCGATTCGGCGGATACACGTGGAATGTGGTCTCTCGCAATTAGATTCAGTGTGTTCAATATCGATACGGCTAATTTCGGAGTAAGGGTAGGGTTTATGCAGGGGCACATGTACCCTGTTGTCTCGTGTCAGCTCTTCCCTTTACCTGGTACGAAACTTAGGGTGCTGTATCGTTGTGATGCTTCGGTTACGCTTTCCTTTGACCCCTGGAGCTTCCCAACGCACCTTTTTTTTCAGCTGTGGAGTGCAGGGCGCCCGTCACATGTCATTCGGGAACCTGTGAGCCTCTTCGATGTCTCGGAGCAGCAGATCAGAGCCGCGCGTTTGGTAGACGCTCTTGGATGTGTCTCGGATGATAAACCAGAAACGCACGAGACTATTCTTGGGTACTTGCGGGCAGTGCGATGGCGCAGACTGAGGAGCGGTATCGAAGTTAAGGTAGAATCCGAGACGCCCTACAGGGTGATCGATCGGTATATTCCATCTGATCTCGCCGCGTATGACGATAAAAAGCGAAGTGTGTGTATCGTCACGCAAGATATCATCGGCCCTATTCGCACCGGTGGAGTGGGGACCTGGTGTCTTGGCTTGGCGCAGACGTTAAGAGAGGCAGGACACGAGGTAACTATCCTCTACAGCCAAGGCATGTTTGAGCAGGGTAGTGAGGATCTGTGGTCATACTATTACAGATCTATGGGGATATCGCTCGAATTCCTGCCCGAGCCTGCTGTTGATCTGATCGGTTCGTCAGCATTAACACTCTCAGTTTCGATCTACCTCTGGTTAAAGGAGCGTAGCTTCGATGTTGTGCATCTCCACGAGATGAATGGATGCGGGTATCATACCCTTGCTGCTAAGCAGACAGGGCTCGCATTCGCTGAGACTGTTTTGTGTGTTGGATTACACGGACCTGCTTCCTGGCATCGTTATTACAACAAGCAGTTTGTGTGTTGGAACGAAGAGCTAACTCGTTACTGGATGGAGCAGGCGAGCCTGCGCTTGGCTGATGTCGCATTTAGCCCTTCGCAGTATCTGTTTACATGGGCTCAAAGCCAGGGTTGGGAGCTGCCGAAAAGGTGTTGGGTTATGCCGCACCCTCTCCCTAAACTCGGGTTCGTTGATACCCAGTCAGATGCCCGGCCGTCGCAGGAGGAAGGTGCAAATCGACGAAGAAAGGTAACAGAGGTAGCCTTTTTTGGAAGACTGGAGACCCGCAAGGGCTTAGAGCTTTTTTGCGATGCCCTCGAGCTCTTGGAGGAGGAGTACGGTAACGAGTTGCGTGTGGTCTTCATCGGGAAACCTGGATTGGCTCGTCGCATGGCGGGGCTTGAGTATCTTGAGGCGCGAGTTCACAAGTGGCGGTTTGCTGTGACCGTCGAACCCGATTTGTCCAGGGACGAAGCTCTCAACTATCTGAGTCGCGGAGCGAAGGTAGTTGTCATCCCATCTCTTGCTGACAGCACATCGTATACCCTGTACGAATGCCTACAAGCACGACTTCCCTTGCTCTGTGCAGATGATACCGGACTATCCGAAGTACTTCATCCAGAGGATAGTGGCGAGGTCATGTTTACCCCAACTATCGAGGCACTCGCGCGAAAATTGAGAGATGTGCTTGAAAAAGGAGCTATTGCTCCTCGGGCGATGTATGATCTCTCGAGAGTAAATTACATTTGGCAAGCGTTCCACAACGAACACCTCTTTGAGGCGTGTGATAATTCAACCCCCGCCTTTTCTCTAGGACAAGGTTCTGCCTCGCTTCCTTTGGTATCGGTGTGCGTAACGCATCACGACCGCCCTCCGCTACTCGAAATCGCACTAGATTCGATAGTATCGCAGAGCTATTCGAACATCGAGGTGATTGTTATCGACGACGGTAGTAGCTCGGCAGATATTGAGCAGGAGTTGGCACGTATCGAGAAAACATCAGCGCCCTTCCCGGTCCGAGTTGTTAGGGGCAGCAATCGTTTTCCGGGTGCCAGTCGTAATATCGCAGTTGGCCTTGCTCGGGGGGAGTTCATCCTGTTCTTGGACGATGACAATGTGATGAAGCGTGATGCAGTTGCGGTTTTAGTCAGGGCAGCACAGACGAGTGGAGCGCAGATCATCTCCCCATGGTGCGACGTCTTTACTGGCTCAGGAGATCCACGAGCATTTGAGCCCTGTCACGCGTACTGGCTCCTTGCTGGGCCCGCGGTTGCAGCAGGGACCATGTCGAATGTATTTGGAGACTCTTTCAGCCTCTGGGATAGAGCTACATTTCTGAGGTTGGGTGGTTTCTCTGAGGACCCCATGAATGACACCGAGGATTGGGAGTTGTTGGCGCGTGCGCAGTTTGCAGGATGCTCGCATGCCAACGTGCCGGAAGCTTTAATTTGGTACCGCCGGTCAGCTGAAAATTTCGACCGGATAAGGTCTTATCCGGCGGCCATGCGCAGGCTGCGGCCATACGGCGAGCAGGTCAGCGATCGCTTTTTTGATGTCGTGTTGTTGACCAACGGCATGGAACGCGAGGTAGAGGGTCGAACTCGCGGAATGAAATTGTCGAGTCCAGCCTTTTCGCAAGCGTGGCTCCGGGCAACTTTTCACAGCAGTCAGATGATACTTTTCTCCACGTATCAATCACGAGGATTTGCTGACCTTACCACTAGTGAGCATATGCAGGTGGCGCGTCAGGAAAACGAGCTGGAGTTTACGGCGGTAGGAAACGACCCTCAGATGTATTTTCCAGAGTTTGTACATAGAGGCGAGGAAAGGATCGTTATCAGGGTCAAGATGACCGCTTCTAGAGCGACCTTCGCCCAAGTGTTCTACAAGTTATCAAAACACGACGACTATCAAGAGGAGCGTAGTGTGGTACATGCGATACCAGAGGGTTTGTCTGAAGTATTCCTTCTCCCGCGAGAGCCGTATGTGCGGGGGGTGATAAGGCTGGACCCAGCAGGGCACGAGGGAGAGTATATCATTCATTCGGTCGAGATACGGGGTTTGGCGTGAACTCCAGCGCAGATATGACCAACTATCGAGTCGGTGTGGTGCCACCTCTTCGTGGAGAGGTCAGAGCTGTTCGTGTTGACGAGCGGTGTTTCGATGCTGGTATGCTTCGTGTGTTCGGATGGCTTCGCCACGAAACAGCTCGCATCGTATCAGCCTGGCTGCATGTCGATGATAATCCCTCGATGGAGGTCGAGATTGATGAGTTCGAGGAGTGTGGATGTATCATCCGCCAGGAGCTTCGATGTCGGCAGTCGATCGCGGGGAGGGAGGTCGCTCTATCGGTATGCCTCGATAATGGCGAGAGTATAGTAGTTGAACTAGCTCCTCTCGATGCTGTGTTCGCCCCTGGCGGACGACCTCGCTATGAGCTTCCAGTTAAATTTCAAGAGCTGCCTGCGTGGTCGCCACCAGCGCCTTGCGAGGTACGAGACAAGATGACGGTCTGTATCGTTACTACGGATTTCGTCGGACCGATAAAAAATGGGGGGATGGGAACGTGCTACACAAACATGGCACAGCTTCTGGCTGCGCATGGGCATGAGGTGACGGTGCTCTATGATCAGGGAGCCTTCAGTGAGCATGGTACGATCGAGTCATGGATTGAGCATTATGCTGCGCAGGGAATTCAATTTGTTCCTATGCCGCAGCTTACGAACTTAACTACTGCATCTTGGATACGTAAGCGATCCTATGCGGCCTATCAGTGGCTCAAGGAGCGGGATTTTGACTGGATACACTTCCACGAGATGGTGGGTGCTGGTTTCTACACCTGCCTGGCAGCGAAGCTCGGGATAGCCTTTCAGAGGAGTACCATTTGTATCGGTTTGCACAGCCCTACGCGTTGGCACATGCATTACAATCATGCCCTTCCCTCGTCGATAAGCCATCTCGAGGTCGACCATATGGAGCGAGTCACGATAGAGTGTGCTGATATCTTGACGAGTCCCTCACAGTACCTCCTTGATTGGTGTTGGAAGGATGGCTGGGCATTACCATCGAATCATGCGGTGTTTCTCTATCCTCTCGTAGGGGTTGAGAGCCCGGTGGCGAGCGAGGAACGACGAGAGATCAGCGAAATCGTATTCTTCGGACGGCTCGAGAGTCGAAAGGGCTTAAGACTATTTTGCGATGCTATAGACAGGCTCCTTGCTGAGGATGTGCGCCCCAATTCAATAACCTTTCTGGGTAAGGACCGGGGGGAGGGGGGTGTACCGGTGAGCGCGTATATTGCGAGGCGGTCTCAAACGTGGGGGATAGAGCCTCAGATCTTGTCTCTTTTGGGGCGAGATGAGGCGGTTGCGTATCTGCGAAATCCAGGCCGATTGGCTGTGATCGCATCCCTTTCAGACAACTCACCCTACACCGTTTACGAGTGTCTCAGTTTCGGCATAGCTTTCCTGGCCAGTAATGTTGGTGGGATTCCAGAACTCGTGGCGAGAGAGAATCACAAACAGGTGCTCTTTGAATTGCATGCACAGTCACTTGCCGAAAAGCTCAAGGGCGTGCTCTCTCATGGAGCACTAACCCCTAGAGCAGTCAGCTCGCCGCATGAGTTGAATCAGCGCTGGCTCACTTTTCATCACCACCCGATCGTTACGCGCCAGCAACCGCGTGTCAGGGTGACGCGTGGTGCTAAACCGCTGGCGGTCTTACTCCTTCCTACCAGTAGAGGAGAGGAGCGGCAGCGTGAACTTGATGACATGCTAGAGGCGGCGCATGCGTGCGGTGACAGGTTGGAGGTTTTAATCCCTGAACTACGCCCCGATACCGAAGAGTACGATATCGAGAAGGTCCGAACTCTTTTGAGGGGCACCTGTGCCCGGTATGTTTTACCGTGTCAGAGGACTGTTTACTTCAACCAGGAGAGTTTGGCTCGATTCATCGATATATTGGAGGGAGTAGACGCAGACGTGGTGTGCCCGATAACGGCGATCGGGGACCCACGCTCAGGCGATGTATCAGAGCGGGTGCTTGAGCTTCCCTTGGGTAGTGCTGCCAGTGTGGAGCTCTATCTGCAATCAACAGCAGTCGGACATCTTGTTGCGCTCAAGTGCGACAGCTTGTTAGCGCAGGATACCCTTGAGATATCGGATATTTCGAGGAACTCGAGAATCGTCGCCAAGGCGCTCGTAAAGCATCGCTCAATCATTCCAGTACCTGAAGTACTCGGAGTCATACATCCGCGCCCAGAGCAGGATTATGCTCAAGATGAGTTCGAAGCTAGCCTTGAGAGGCTTGAATCATTTGAGTATCGACAACTACCATCGTGGCAGCGGGATCTTCTCCAGTACAGTCTGGGACTTTTTCATCGACTTGGGAGTGACCTCCTACGTGACCCGTCTCCGAGTGAGGCGAGTAGCCGATTACCGGAGCTTTTTATGGCGAGCTCGGAGGTCACACTACGAGCTGATCCCATGGTGGGCTTCGATTCTCTCCAGGAGCATAGTGGAGTGATTGAGCCTCGCGTTGGGAGGGCGTACTCGTTTCGGTGTACCGTAGAGCCCGCTCAGTTCCTCATGTACCACTCGATGCTGAGTGGCTCTAAGACGGTAATCGTCAAGTTAAGCGTCTACGCGCAGTACACTGCCATGATTTCGCTACGGTACCTGAAGAATTCCGAGAGCGCCTTTGCAGCGCATGGAGAGTCGCGCATTCGCGTTGCGCCAGGGCAGAGTACGGTGTACATGCGTTTGGACCTCAGAAAGTGTCAGGGGTTTGTGACGTTGAGTATCTTGATGCCACCGGGCGTGTTCGAGATATCTGAGTGTGAACTGCGAAGATGTTTCATCCCTGGTTTCGGAAGAGCAGCTCTGCCGGCGAGGCAAAGAGGCACCCAGGTTGCCACCAGGGCACGTCAAGCAACGGTTCGATTTGTCATACTCTTCGAGGGTCGCACCGGCAGTACTCATCTGACGCAATGGCTCGACTCCTTGCAATATGTACGATGCCTGCCGGAGTCGCTCGAGCAGCTATCGAGTCAAGGGCAGTTGTGGTGGATCAGGAGACTCTTTCTTGAAGCCCAGCCGAGCTTGGAAGCGGTCGGTTTCAAGACCAAGCTGCGAGATGTCAAAGATGCGGAGGAATTTCGGAGGAGTATCCACGAGTTCGGATGCAGGGTTTTGTATATGACCCGCCGCAACGTCATCAAAGCGGTGCTTTCTACGATGAATGCTGAGCGTCGCTTCGCAGCAACGGGTGAGTGGAATCAGCTTCCCGGCATGCCTGCCCTTGGCCCACTCGAGGTATCGCCGCAGCACATGGACGGGTACCTGCGATTCCGCCTTGAGAAGGAGGCAGTCTTGGCTAGATTTATCGAAAGCCTCGAAAGCCCGATTATGAGGCTCGACTACGACGAGCTCTTAGCGAATGAGGCGGCTGTGTTGCGAAGCGTATGTGAGTTCCTCGGGATCTCCTCGAGAGAAGGGGCAAGTCGTGTGCTTAAGCAGACCGATGACGACCTCGCCAAGGCTCTCTTGAATTATGAGGAGCTGAGAAACTACTATCGTGCGACTCCGTACGAGGAGATGTTCTGAGTGCGCTAGCAGCGCCCTTAAGGAAGCGATGCTGTTGGTAGTCACGGAGATGTTAGGATCCGTGTCGGTGTTCCCGCTCCTTCCTAAGATGTCGGCTTTGGGGTGTTGAGCAGTTTGTACTTATCCTGCATATCAGGTGGGATCGGTTGCAGTGGGCGCGCATCCGGATCTTCCTGTGCGGATGCGCACGCAACACATCCAACGTGCGAGAGGAGAGCTATTCGACCGCGCCAACGAGAGGGGGTAATCAAAACTCACACTAAGGGAGCGCTGGTAGAACTCTATCCCCTAATCCGCTGCTTTGATTGGCTTCTCTGGTTTCGCGGCTCTTGCGGAAATTCGTAGGTATCAGGGTTTCGTATGATAGTGGACCGCTCCGCCCTCTCTTCACGATAATCCCAGATGGTGTTCTATCGGAACTAGCGCACATCAATACGAGTTCCTCTTATAACCAGGATACAGGTTCTCGGGTGGGCCATGTGTAAGGAGTTGGCTCTACAGGCTACGAGCTGTGTGGTAAGGTGTCGATACGTCCGGAGGGGGTATAGCTTGCGACCTCTCTTCAGGTCAGCAGTGATAAAGTGAGCGCTGTTTGTATTGGTTTCATGTGGTAGAGCACTATACACGGAGTTGTTGATGCTACGCATTTTCGGTGGGTGGTCCTTTCTCCCGGTCTGTAATCCTTTAGTATCAGGTCTGTCGTACCTCCTCCTTCTGATCGGAGGGCTTCCGATCCCGTACGCCTCAGCCCAATCTGAAGGCGAGCAAGCAGCTCAGAGGCTGCTATCTGAACAAAAGAACAAATACCGTGGCGCAGAGCAGGTTGGTAACATGAAGGCGGTCATCCAGAATATGGAGAAGCTCTTCGAGCCTATCCTCCTTAAGGATAAGAGCGATAGTAGTAAGGATCGGTGGTACGAGGCTCATCTGCGGGATGCGTGGTGGGATGCAAAGAACCGGAAGTTAGAAGCCCAGGATGTTCGAGCGCAAACACGACCGATATTTGATGTGGGTTTAGTATGTCTCTCCAACCCGTTCATTCCACCTAATTTTACGGCATGCCCTATCGGCTACTGCGGGGAGGATTGGGTGTGGCATGGAGAGCCTTTCTCCGCGCATCGTCCCTTTGAAGCGTGCTGGGGGCCACCTACAACGCCCTACTTCTCTCTAGTTGAAGATACCAATTTCAAGGTTTGCTGTGTTCCAGAGGGGTGGGAGACTAAGACCTCTGAGCAGATTGCCAGCCAATTCCCAAAAGGTGACGGTTGGGCAGGGCTCTTTGAATACTACTACCCGACAGCCGCGCTGGGGTGGGAAAACGATCGTACTACGTCGATGATCGTTGATAAGGGTAAGATGGATACGTGTATCAGCAAGGCGGACCAGTTAATGGAGAGACCTGAGGCGGCAAAGTGGGTAGCGGAAGCAATAGAGCGAAATTACAAGACGACCTCCAACGGTGCCGGGCAAGGTAAGGCGGCGGAGATTGAGGCTCAGATTCAAGCAGATATCAGAGAGGTGAGGCCTGAGCAGAAGGAATTGCGCTTTGCCGATAGTCTGCAGAGTGAGGGGCTCACTCTACGGGTAAATCTCGCGGCCATGCAGACGCAGTTTCGGCGAGCCTTTTCAGAGCGTATGTGCGGACGGCCCGAGCAGCTCGATAAGCTCATGGACCCTGTGTATGATAACGTCCAACTCGGCGGAGGTAGCACCGTAGAGGCCCTTAATGAGATACCGGTGTGGGCGAACTACTGCGAGGAGGGTGTGAATCTAATGACTGATCCTAAAAAGTCATTAGAATGCCTCAATCCGGACCCCCCCCGAAAGACAGATTTCACAAAGGGTATGAGGATCTGGCAAAATGATCCGCTCTACTGTCAGGCTATGAATCTGACGAACCCTAACCTACGAGTCGTGGGATTTGACAAGGCGATACGGGAACACTCGAAGGGTTCATATACCAAGGAACAGGTCGGATACACCTGTCTAGTACCGGAGGCAAACCTGAACGGAGGGATGGTCCCAGTAAGCCTCGTGAGGCATGCTGCCATCGAGCGACGCACGGCGATTACCGATCACGCCATAGGCTTCATGATCGCCGGTGCTATTGCGCCCGGGATGATTCAGGGACAGAGGTCGTTCTACAAACGATTCGAACCACAAGCGTATTCATGGCAGGCGCCTAAAGACTATCAGACCTTTATAGGCAAGCCAGTAAAGGGAGGTGGAACAAATGAGCTCGGGATGACTTGTCCAGGCTACAGCGGTCAGGGACTCTACAAGAGAAATAAGTCTGATAGACTTTACATCAGCAAGCTAACACACGAGCCGTTTACGCAGCAGATCATCGATGAATCCAACGATATAAATAAATACGTGCAGGATTGGGCGGATTCTGAGAAGAAGAAGATTACTAATCGAGGATTGGACGAGAAGTCACAGAACTACGCCGCGGCATTCCGCATCTTTGCAACCTGCCCTAAAGGGTTTGTACGCTGGCAGCCGCCTGATGATGAGCACAACAAGTGGCTGGTAATTAATATCAACGAGTACTGTCGTAAGGAAAATTTTGGTGGTATCCCGGGCAACTAGGCGAGAGCATCGGTCCAACGGGCCTGTTCTTTCGTGGGGTACGTCGTATACGGCCATGATGGTGTGTGTGTCGATCCTCGCCGTTGTGCCTCTTCGGAGTCAGGCAGATGAAAAGCTGCCCAAGGATTTCTATAGGCGCGACTATGCGTCTGCCCCTGGGTATGAAGAGACACAGGGGCACGGTGTTCAGAGCCCTTCACGTCCCAAGCCACCGCGCCTCACGTCATCACCGATTCCAGGCCCTCAAGGTAGTCAGATACCTAAAGATGTTTCGAGCACAGGTAAGGCCGATACTTCCTCACGGCCAACGATACACCTATTTGTAAACTCACTTGATCATGGGCATTTCGCCCGCGTTGTGGAAGGCGCGACTCGTATTCATGACCGGGGCCATGCCAGCGTCAAGGCGTTGTTTCATATCGGAGATTACGAAGCGGTGACCCCAGAGATCGAGCAACGGCTCGAACAACGAGGTATAGCCCTCGTTCAAGTGGGAGAGGTGCCGGTTGAGCTCTTCGCTGAGGTGTCCCCTGTCTGGAGGGTTGCTACTCCGATCGGTTACCACGTGGCAGAGGGGTTTATCGAGATCGACCGTTTCTTCGATGAGTGGGGTGAATTTAATCCAGCGCGTGGCGAGGAAAAAAAGATAAGTTCAAACATGGACGGGTTTTAAGGCTATGCCGCAGGCTTACCAGGGACACGGGTGTAAAGAGCTGTTTCTACTGATCGGGGCGAGCATTGTCGTGATCCTCAGTTCAGGTGTGGTGCGTGCTCAAGAGGCAGCGCCGGGATTGGATGTGAAGCGGGCCCCCCCTGAGGCGCATCGAGGCGCTCTGCTTTCACACACCTTAGGGAAAGATGGGATCCCTTTTCCAGAACCCTCAGAGTCAAAATGGAAGCCGTACAAGCTAACTCAGACACCTATGCCTGCTGCACCTACGGCCACCCCCTTACCAACCCCAACCCCCTATCAACAACCTAAGCGCTGTAGCAAGGATGAGTCACAGCGGGTCGTATACCGGCAGGATGAGACAGAGAACGACCTTTTTGTTGATTACCTCTTTATCCCAGAGGAGCTCGTTCCCCTCGATCCGCAGGAGGTGTTCGGTTCAGAGGTATCTCTCATCCCCTACGGTCCAGACGCAGATAAAGCAACACAGATTCAGATGAAGATCTACCAAGTTCCGTGCGTGCCGTATCGACGCCGTATGACAAATACCACGCTGTATTTCGATACCGGTATGAACGCTCTGAAAAATTACGACCAGAGCGTATCGGGACGTGGTGAACTACATCCAATTATGCAGGGCAAACTCTACCCCAACAAACGCCCCTCGCTACCGCGGCGTGTGCCGGTACCGTCACGTCGGTAGGCGTGCCTAGCCTGCCTGTTTTGATTGCTTGAGGTGAGCCGGGCCCTCCTGACATCGGAGGCCAGAGAGCTTCTTCTTACCGAATATCTTGTCAAAACGGTCGTTAAAGCAACCTTGGAAGGAGAGCGCCGTCTTCATGGCCGCTTCCTTATCGGCTGAGATCGTCGTAATCGGACCGAGTATCTCTCTGGAGCATGGACTTACCAGTGCGTTTATCACCGGTGAGCACTTGGCCGGGTCTACCTGATAACATTCGAGCCATTTGCCCCCATCGGAGCACACATGTTCTACCACCTTTCGGCTGAAGAAGTTAACCATCTCACCATCGAGGCCATACGAGAGGGAGGGTGGCACCGTTATTAATCCGGCGAGGCACACCACTCCTAATTTCGTTAGACGCTTCCACCTGTTCATATCCATAGCCAGCCTCATACTTTACACAAGTTGCCCTCTCTACCGCGGCAAGGCGCTAAAAAATGGGCTGTTCGGCAAAGTTGGAAAAAGAGGGTCAGACGGACTGTTGTTTGGAACGCCCGGGTTAGCCGGCACAGTGTTAGGGTTCTGGTTTGGGATCTGGTTATTCGGATTTGATGGCCCTGGTAGATTCGAAGGATTCGAACCCCCGCCTGATCCTGAGCCAGCCAAATTGCCGATCCCTTCTGCCGAACGTTCCTTTTGCTTCCCTTGGAGACCGCCCCCCTGATTGAACATTTGCATAAGCATCATCATTAACATCATGAGCATCATGGGATTATCCATAATTCCCTGAGCACGCGCCTCGCGCACCGGACAGAATACAGATATCGAGCACACTCGGTAGGGGACGATAGAAGTTGCGAGGACCAGAAGAACTGCGACAGCGATGAAACTTTTCCTGAACGATACGAACATACATCTCTCCTTAATTACGAAATATCCTTACACTCCTCGTTTGCTAACTTGGAATCCTTGTAACGCTCGATGAAAGAGCCCTGAACGCAGTGAGCAATTCGACCAGCGAGCGCTTCGACCTCAGCTGGCTCCTTCACAGAGACCTTTGGTTCACGCACCAGCGTGCGCACACAACGCTCGACATCCGCCGAGAACACATCCTTGCAGGTGGCGGGGGGGATCTTGTAACACGCGAGCCAGTCGGATTGGCGACAGATCTCTCGTATCAAGATTCGCTGGTACTTATCAGTGAGCTGTTCGTTATAGGCGGCTGCAGGTAGCGCAGAGAAGGCGAACAAGCAGACCGCTACTGAAGCAAGGCATAACCCGCGCACGGTGAGACGATGAGGTATACGGCGAGTGAGGCGAGCTTCGATTGTAAAGCAGTCCACGGATTCGATTCGCTCCAATGGTGGTTGCGAGTGAGCCTGAGTGAAGTTGAGTACAGATAGTCGCCGCATCATGTCCACCTTACCGCGATCTCCCAGATGTCGATCCGCGCGACACCGCACCGAAGGAGAGCGGGTCTCCGCCCGTTGTCCCGGTACCGGCAGACCTGCTGGGTGCACTGCCGTTAGAGCTTGGACTAGCCTGTTGTGAACCTCCCTGTGTCGACGGCGCAGTACCTGAGCTCGACTGAGAGTTACCCCCTCCAGCGAGCGCAAGGATCGGCAAGGTGATTTGCGCAGCTGTTGCGATAGACTGTAAGGGTCCTCGGCCACCGTTACCGAGCATCCCTGCGGCACCGCCTAAGAGGGCACCGCCGAGCGCGCCGCGGCCTCCGCCAAGTGTTCCCCGTGCGACCCCTCCTAAGAGGGCACCGCCGAGCGCGCCGCGGCCTCCGCCAAGCGTTCCCCGTGCGACCCCTCCTAAGAGGGCACCGCCGAGCGCGCCGCGGCCTCCGCCAAGCGTTCCCCCTGCGACCCTTCCTAAGAGGACACCGCCGAGCGCGCCGCGGCCTCCACCAAGTATTCCCCCTGTGACCCCTCCTAAGAGGGCACCGCCGAGCGCGCCGCGGCCTCCACCAAGTATTCCCCCTGTGACCCCTCCTGCTACGATCCCTCCAATGGCACCTCCCCCAGGAGCGATCCCACCCAAGCCTGCAGAGATGCCGTTTCCGGGACAGTTTACACAGGGAACTCCGCTGATCGGCAGATTGTGCCATTGAATTTGAGCACTCGAGGGGAGCGGCATGAGGGTCGCGCTCAGGATCACCAGCGTGACCGGCAACGCTAACTTATCGATAAAGCCCTTGATCATATTCACCACTTTCCACACCGCGCAGGTTGTACTCCGAAAAGACCGTGTGCACTACAAGTCCTCAAGGCCAAACCTGCTACCTTCAAACGGTACGCGCCGCTATACTAGAGCGTCTTTGGGGGTTATGGGGCGATGTTTATAGTGCGTGCTCTAGTGCACGCGAGCAGGGCCGCGGGCCGCCTATAAGGGCGAGGAGTGGAGTGCGCCCTTTGAAAAAGAGCAGTAATCACAAGTAATTACATGCTATAGCGGGACGGGCTGCGTCGTACCCATCCCTATACTCCAAAGCCTTGTACAACCCCCGGGCCTCTGACCGACCCTTATTCCCGAAGCGCCGGCCTTCGTGACGGGTTTTTGCTAGAACAGGGAAAGGGTTGGAAAAAGTTCCTTATTCCGCTGCTGTTCAGCCACGGACGCGGGGTCTGGGGTTGGTTTGGGTGAGGCCTGCGGCGCTACCTTCTGGGTGTTTTCGCCCGAGTTGTTTTGCTGACGCTCCTGATTTTCTGCTTCCGGATCCTGCTGTTGAAGCCGCCGTAGCTCCTCTTCTTTGCGGCGCTGCTCCTGTTGACGTTGCAATTCCTCCTGTTGTCGTTGCTGTTCCTGCTCCTGGCGGCGTTGCTGTTGCTGCTGATTATTTTTCATCAGCTCTTGGAGCATCATGTTCTTCATCATGTCGTCTTGGCCGCCCCCACCAGAACCGCCTCCACCAGAGCCTCCGCCCCCTCCACCGTCATCGCCGAGGTCCTCTTCCTCTCCCCCTGGATCTTCCCCTCCGGAGTCACCCCCCGGCGAGCTATCATCTCCGCTGCCTCCAGGAGTCGAGCCATCCGGTTGATCAGGCGCTGGGTCGTGACCTAGCTTGCCGTCTCCGCCGCACAGTTCGCAGGGAGTACATACATCGCCTTGGCAAGTATGGCCTTCACCATGGCAAACCGGACACACTTCCGGTGTTCCGGTTGGAGTTGGGGTGGCGGTTGGGGTCATGTTGGGAAGCTTAATAGCCTCGTTATGAGACCTATTTTCCCCCGCGTTGTTTTCCGACCTCCTTCTTTGGGCCTCTGCGAAGATCTTTTTTGCTGTTGTATCTGGCTTGCCCAGGTTCTTCGCCCGCTCTCCGCGAAGAGAGACCGCGGGAATCTCATTCGGTCGCGAGCTTTGCGGCAACTTATCGTAGTCAATTAACCTTACGGGCGTACCGTCACGCAGTCGCGATATGCCTTCGGTTATAGTCGGATTCTTGAGCTTCAATGCGGCTTTTAGTTCTCGACAGGGACCACACCAACCAGCGGCGTAGATCGTTATCGGTGGTTCGTCAGCAGCCGCCGACGTCAGCGCCGATCCATAGAGGAGGAGAAAAGCGCACAAGGAGGTTACTAGGGCTGTAGCGTAATGATACCGCACATGGCGATGTACGGCGCACGGGTGGTCTTTCTGGAAATCTCTGCATTTCCTGTGTTCGTTTCTATAAGCCATCTTAGTTACATGCAGTCAGACAATCGCCATGAGACCCGTCTTCACCTCTGTGCGGAGATCCGACTCTCGGCTTACTGAGTATTATGCGAGGTATGGCATTTTATGTGGCATAACCAGTGCTGTTTCTCCCATGCTGATGTTTAGTCGGACGCTCAAACTCATGACCCCTCTCAAAGGGAACCAGGTAAAAGCTCCTCATTTCGTCGATACGATGGGCATTTCGTAAGGTGTGTAGGTGTCCGGTACCGGTGAGGATACACACGACATAGTCCATCTCCTCAGCGAATCTCTGAAACAGGTGCATACGTACGACCGGCGCGCTCTCCGCAAACTGAACGATCGGTCGATAGGTTGTCAGCAGTGTACGCGCGCCCTCAAGGCAGTTTAGTTCATATCCCTCGACATCGATCTTGATGAAGTCGAGGCGCTCGAGTCGGTCGACGAGTGAATCGAGTGTGATTAATTCGATGCGCTCGGTCAGGGATCCTTGCGACGTGTAATCGTTCATGCTTGCGAGCGCTGGCTCGGGGATCTGTCCAAAGAGTAGTGGTAGTTTGAACTCAGCGGCGGCGGTTGCTCGGTCGGAGATCCCCTGCTTGAAGCAGGTAACCTGGGGATAGGGGGCGGTTGAGGTGACGAGAGACTGAAACACCCCCGGGAGTGGCTCGAATGCGAGCACTCGGCCAGATCCCCCAACTCGTTCAGCGAGGTGTGTGGTGTAGACGCCGAAGCTTGCGCCTACGTCAATTGAGGTTCCACCGACAGGGACGCATCTACTTAGAAATGCAAGCTCAGTACGCTCGTATCGACCACGGCGCGCGAGCTCAAAGATAATCCAACTCCACGTGGAGTAGTACCGTGGTAGAGAACCACGACAGAACACAGTGAAGAGGGTCCATTTTACAACCCTCTTTACAAGCTCTACTGGTCCGAGCGAGATGAGATCGATCACCATAGACGATTAGTAGATAGGATAGCTTGCAAGAGGCACGCTCGCTACATAATAAGGGTGTTTGACGGATGCATCACCAGCTCCTTCTCTGGCCGCTCGCTCACTGGAGACGCCACAATAAAAAAGCCCCCCGCAGATGCGAGGGGCTTTGATCTTTCGGCGCACGTGCGGGGTTGCCCCCGCACGGCATACCTTATGAGCACTGGGCTCAGACGACATTACATCATGCCGCCCATTCCACCCATGCCACCCATTCCGCCCATGCCGGCTGGAGAAGCAGACTCCTCCTTCGGCTTGTCGGCGATCAGGGCCTCAGTCGTGAGCATCAAACCAGCAACGGATGCTGCGTTCTGCAGGGCAGTGCGCACTACCTTGGTTGGGTCGATGATTCCAGCCTTGACCATATCCTCGTAGGTATCGGTCGCAGCGTTGTAACCAACGTTACCCTTGCTGTTACGAACCTTGTCGATGACCACAGCTGGCTCAGCACCTGCGTTGTAAGCGATCGTACGGAGCGGAGCCTCAAGGGCCTCGCGAACGATCTTGACACCGAAGCTCTGCTCCTCATCCTGGAGTTTGAGAGCCTCGAGCTTCTCGATCGTGCGAAGGAGAGCAACTCCACCGCCTGGAACGATACCTTCCTCAACAGCAGCGCGGGTAGCATGCAGAGCATCCTCTACGCGCGCCTTCTTCTCCTTCATCTCGACTTCGGTAGCAGCGCCAACATGGATTACTGCAACACCGCCGACGAGCTTAGCAAGACGCTCCTGGAGCTTCTCACGATCGTAATCAGAGGTCGAAGCATCGATCTGCGCACGGATCTGAGCGACACGTCCCTTGATCTCTGAATCGCTGCCCTTGCCGTCGATGATCGTTGTGTTGTCCTTGTCGACAACGATCCTCTTGGCCTTACCGAGGTCCTGCAAGGTGATGTTCTCGAGCTTAAGACCGAGGTCCTCAGTGATGCACTTACCACCAGTGAGAACTGCGATATCTTCGAGCATAGCCTTGCGACGATCACCAAAGCCTGGAGCCTTAACGGCGCAGACATTGAGTGTGCCACGGATCTTGTTCACTACGAGCGTAGCCAGAGCCTCACCCTCTACCTCTTCGGCGATGATGATTAGCGGCTTGCCAGCCTTAGCTACCTGCTCGAGAACCGGCAGAAGATCCTTCATGCTCGAGATCTTCTTCTCGTGAATGAGGATTAGAGGGTTGTCGATCTCAGCTTCCATACGCTCCGTGTTGGTCACGAAGTAAGGTGAGAGATAGCCACGGTCAAACTGCATACCCTCTACTACTTCGAGGGTAGTCTCGAGACCCTTAGCCTCTTCAACGGTGATTACACCTTCCTTGCCTACGCGCTCCATAGCCTCAGCGATGGTGTCGCCGATCTCGCGGTCGGCGTTAGCCGAGATAGTACCTACCTGAGCGATCTCCTCTTTGCCCTTGGTTGAGCGGCTCATGCTCTTCAAGGTGTCGACAGAGAGCTTCACAGCCGCATCGATACCACGCTTAAGGGACATAGGATCGTGACCAGCAGCAACGAGCTTTAAGCCTTCGCGATAAATTGCGTCAGCAAGTACTGTTGCGGTGGTCGTTCCGTCACCAGCTACATCAGAGGTCTTGGATGCAACCTCCTTGACCATCTGAGCGCCCATGTCCTCGAACCCTTCGAGCTCGATCTCCTTAGCAACGGTTACGCCGTCCTTAGTGACGGTCGGAGCACCGAAGCTCTTCTTGATTACGACAACGCGACCCTTTGGTCCCATCGTTACGCGCACTGCGTCAGCGAGCTTTTTAACGCCCTTGAGGATCTCTTCACGAGCCTCAAAGCCGAACTCTAAAATCTTAGCCATAGTATGTTACCTCTATTTCAACGTTACACTTTCAATCGATTAATGCAGGCTTAGAGCACGACGCCGAGAACGTCGTCCTCGCGCATGATCAAGAGCTCTGAACCCTCAACCTTAACCTCTACTCCGCTGTATTTTCCGAAGAGGATCTCGTCGCCCTCTTTGACGTCAACCGGTACAACCGAGCCATCCTCGCGAACCTTGCCTTTGCCAACTGCAACGACACGGCCACGCTGCGGACGCTCTTGAGCGGAGTCCGGAAGGATGATTCCTCCCATGCTCTTCTCTTCAGGAGCGAGTCTCTCCACGATGATGCGGTCTTGTAACGGCCGAATCTTGTTCTTCTTGCTGCTCATTTTCCTTACCTCCGAATATAAAAAAGGGTTGGGCTTTGTGAATCGAAAGCCTACTGAACTTCCTTTCTTCTTTTCACTCTCTAGAGGTGTATACGGCGCGTCAGCAGGCGTTAGCCCCCGCGCCACTACGTGTTGCTCAAGACCCTTGAGCCCCCCCTCCACGAGTGCGCTCGATATATGCGCATGGCCGAGGGGCATTTCAAGGGGCACCAGGCATTTTTGTACGGGGTCTGTTGGTCGGGCTGGTTTTGACCAGTACGCTTGAGCAGTTGTTGGTTGAAAGTTGGCGCTAGGTAATGGAAATCAATAATAAATTAGTGCCATCGGGATATCAATCAATCGGAGTCCGGGGTCAACAGGTGCGCGTACGTGATCTTTGGGGTCTGTGCTTTGTGGCTTCTGATACGCAACCGGGATATAGTCCGGGTGCTTTTCTCGAGAGGGTCCTCGTTGTGACGAATGCGGAAAAAATGAGAGCTGTTGAGGTGGAACCTCACGCAGAGCCACGGTTGCGAGGGGTGATTTCGCTCCTGCAGCAGGGTGTTGAGGATGGGGTCCTGCCGGGTGGGGTTGTGATCGCATCGAAGGCAGGGGAGCTCGTGCTGCGAGAGGCTCTGGGCTACAAGCTTCCCCAGCGAGGCGATCGCACATCAGCCAGCGAATCGATGGCCCTGGATACGGTGTTTGATCTCGGTGATTTGACCGGTGCCGTCTGCACGACCTCGGTGGTTCTTCGGCTCATTTCAGCCGGTAAGGTAGGGGTAACCGACCGTGGTTCGCGTTACTTGCAGGCTCTGGGCATAGGTCAGAAGTCTCACATTACCCTGGCGCACTTACTCTCTCACTCGGCAGGTTTTCCAGCTGGGGTGTCGGTGTACGACGAGCTGGTGAGGGCCAATGCGGGCTCTCGGCCGGGTATCCTCACGAGCAGTGGTGCAAAACAGTACGGCTATAACTATTTCCACTCTGTAGCGCTTAAGTACGAGCCCGGCTCCCGGCAGTTGGTCAGCGATACTAACATGATCGTGTTAGGTGAGATCTGTGAGATCGTTACCGGTGTATCGCTCGATAAGGCCTTCGCGCGTTTCGTGGCAGCTCCCTTAGGGTTACGCAGTGTGAGCTTTATTGATCTCGCTCTCATGCGCAGGAGAAACCTCTCGCCGATGGTTGAGCTGTTCGCTCCGATGGGGGAGTGCCCGCAGCGTGGGCGCATGATCGTGGGCGAACCGTGGGATGAAAATGCCTGGGTGATGGGTGGCGTAGCGGGGCACAGCGGCTGCTTTGGTACAGCCCAGGATTTGCATACCTGGGCCCTTGAGCTGCTGAAAGCATACCGTGATGAATCGGAGCTCTTTGCTCAAGAGGCTGTCAGAATCTTTTGGTCGCCTGACCTTCCAGGTATCAAAGCTGGCTGGAAACTCGGGTTTGAGGGCTCCTCACGTGAGACGGGATTTGTCGATGCGAAACTCGCCCCTATGGCGGTCGTTGCCTCCAGCCGAACCGGCTGCTCGGTCTTCATCGACCCGCTCAATGAAGTAGTGGTAGTGTTCCTCTCCAACGCCGGCCTTGCAGGTAGCGCCCTGCGACGTTTCAGCTCAGTACGAGCTGAGCTCCATCAGGGTGTGTTCGAGAATGCATAGCGCGTGAGTGCAAAGGTTTCGGGGAGTTCTTCAGGATAAGCTAGTAGTGCTATGTGGGAAAAACTCAAAGAAGTAGAGATGCGTTATGAGTCGCTGTCTCGGCAGCTGTCGCAGCCCGAGATAATCGCTGACCGCGAAATCTTTCAGAAATATTCCAAGGAGTATAAGTCGCTCACGGATCTCGTCACGACCTTTCGCGCTTACACCAAAGCGCAGGAGGAGCTACAGGGTAGCAGAGAGCTACTCGAATCGGCAGGCGGCGATCCTGAGATGCGTAGTATGGCCGAGGATGAGGTGCGGGTGTTAACCGGAGTAGTAGCTGACCTCGAGCAGCAGCTTCAGATCTTACTCCTTCCGAAGGACCCCAACGACGATAAGAACGTGATCCTTGAGATTCGAGCAGGTGCTGGAGGAGACGAGGCGTGCATCTTTGCGCTTGAGCTGCTCCGCATGTACACGCGCTATGCAGAGACTCGCGGTTGGAAGGTCGAAGTCATGAGCTACAGTGACGCAGGCCCCAAGGGGATCAAAGAGGTCATCGCGCAGGTGAACGGTGAGGGCGCGTTTAGTCGCCTTAAGTACGAGCGCGGGGTGCACCGCGTTCAACGCGTGCCGGAGACAGAGGCAGCAGGGCGTATCCACACCTCAACGGTGACGGTGGCGGTGCTCCCCGAAGCCGAGGACGTTGAGGTTGAGCTACACGAGAAGGATCTCCGTGTAGACGTGTATCGTTCGAGTGGCCCGGGAGGGCAATCAGTTAATACCACTGACTCAGCGGTGCGTATCACTCACATCCCTACGGGGCTGGTGGTAGCAATGCAAGACGAGAAGTCACAGCACAAGAATCGTGAAAAAGCGATGCGAGTTCTCAAGGCGCGCTTGTACGAGAAGATGCAAGCGGAGGTAGACGCAGAGAGACGGGAAGATCGACGTTCTCAGGTTGGGACGGGAGATCGCTCAGAAAAGATCCGCACCTACAATTTTCCGCAGAGCCGCATTACCGATCACCGCATCAAGCTCTCGGTGAGCGATGTCGATGGCGTTTTGGCGGGGGATCTCAATCAGCTCATCGATCCACTTATTTCGTACTATCAAGCTGAGGCTCTTCGTGGAGAAGCAGCCGTTCAGTAGCAGGACGATCGGAGAGGTACTACGAGAAGCCGAGCAGCAGCTCGCGGCAACCTCTCAGTCGCCGCGGCTTGATGCTGAGTTGCTCATGGCGCGGCTACTGAGCGGCTCCCGGACTGATGTAATTATCAAGATGCGTGACCGCTGTTCTGTCGAGCTTGAAGAGGGCTTTCGTGGGCTGCTCAGCCGTAGGATGGCTGGCGAACCGATCGCCTATATCGTAGGGGAGCGCGAGTTTTGGGGGCTTCCGTTCGAGGTTTCTCAATCTGTGCTGGTTCCGCGACCTGAATCGGAGCTGTTGGTTGAAGAGGCCCTCGCCTTGTGTGCCTCTTGCACGCCCCCGCGCATCGTTGACCTCGGTACAGGGTCTGGCTGCTTAGTGATAGCGCTCCTCACAGAGCTGGTGAAGAAACCGGGGGTGGTTCCAAAGGCGGTTGCTGTCGACATGTCACCCGATGCCTTGGCAGTAGCTGAGCGCAACGCAGTACGCCACGGAGTGCGGGAGTATCTGACCTTTGTACAGAGCGATTGGTTTAGCCACGCTGAAGCATTTGTACCTCCGTACGATCTCGTACTGGCTAATCCACCCTATCTTGACCTGGCTGCCCCAGTCTCGATTGAACTCTCATGTGAGCCTCCGGGTGCACTCTTTGCCGAAGAGGGTGGATTTCGCGAAATCCGCCGCATCTGCGACCAGACAGCAGCGATGATAGCACCGGGAGGGGTGTTGTTGTGTGAGGTCGGGGCAGGTAAACGCGCAGCGCTCGAAGCAGGTGTGCTACCGTTTCAGTCAACGTGGCAGGTGTCTTTTCTTGGCGATCAAAGCGCTCGCGACAGCTTCACAGTCCTTAAGGTGACGTTTGGTGACTAGCGGCTGCGTAAGTTTGATCTTTGTGTGGCTTTGGCACCAGGTTGACTAAGATTCATTAGTTCGGTACTTGGAGTTTTGTTTGGCGGGAGACCTGCACTTTTAACTTACCTTGTGACACCAACACCGACGCACCCAACGATTGAATCACCCAAAGCACCGCTCGGTCCGAATCCATCGGTCGATGTGCAGATGTTAACGGCGCTTGAGTTGCTGCACTACTGTCGGCGCTTCCAAGACTCCGTTTTCTCGTTCTACTTCGAAGACTCAAGCCACTGCGCGGCTGTATTGATGGATCTTCGAATACTGATGGCCGCTCGAATTCGGCAGGTTGTATTCTGCGCTGCTGATGAAGCGCTCACTGAAACCCTCGAGAGTTGGAACCGAGCCGGTGACAAGTTCTCGGTGCTAGAGGCGCAGATAAAGGATCTTCGAGACGCTACGTTCATCGCTCGTGTTAGGGATGAGCTCGTTTCGGGTAAGGCACCGCTCGTAAAATTGCGCGATTTTCCGGAATCTGAGGCGGACCGCCAGGAGGTCGAGCGAGATATTATTCAGTGCGTGGTCAAGCTAGGTACAAAAAAGATGTTCTTCCCGAGTAGTGAGCAGGGACTGCTGATAAACGGTAAGTGCCAGTCATACCCTTCTATCGAGCAGGTCAGAAAAGCGCTCGTAGAAAGGGCTGCTCTCAATCTATCCCCAGAACGGGTGCAGTTTCTGATCGACCAGCAGGAACAACACCAGATCGATATAGTTCTGATCGAGGCACGAAGAGGAGCCATTTACGAAGAGGTATTCACGCACGCAGGCGCTGGGACCCTCTTTACCTGTGAGTATCCGAACATCCTTCGTCCCGCTACTGAGGCGGATGTCCGAGATATCATGGCGCTCATGCAACCCTACATCTCTGATGGTTCCCTCAAGGCGCTTACTGAGGATGATCTCTTGTCGATTATCAGGCACTTTATGGTGTACTCGGTCAACGACCAGATAGTGGCGGCTGCTTCCTTAGTGGATTACGGCGACTACTGTGAACTGGCTAAGCTCTGCACCTTACCGCGATTTCAAGCCCGAGGCCGGGCGAGAGCTCTGGTGCGAGCGCTGCTGGAGGAAGCTCAGAGGCGGGGTAAGCGGGGGGTATTTGCCCTTACCGTGCAATCGTACGTGGGGGAATTTTTCGAACGACTCGGATTCTGCTCGGTTGCACGTGAGGAGTTACCGGAGTCGTGGAAGGTCGGATACGATTTTTCGAGGCTTTCGAGGGCGTACCGGTATTCGTTTTAATTTTGCTACCGCGGAAAAGCCAGGGAAGATCGGCAAAACCACGCTGACGGTGACGACCACGACTACCGGATAACGTAAACCGATAGCCGTGGACGATTCTCGTACCACGTCACACCGCTCCGTCATCGTCAGCGACTATACTTTTCAGAAAAACTCATCGCAGGAGGCTTATTCTAGGTGGAAAACTTGTTGATCAACCGCTGCTTGAGCTGGTCGATCTTGTCCATGATTCCAGAGAAGATGTTTAGGGTTTGAGAAGCGGTCTGAAAGCGCTGCTCGGCTATCAGCTGCAACGACCTGATAGTAACCGACCCGTTGTCTAGCCCCATCTTTTTGGCGAGCTCGGTGAGCGAGTCTCCCTCCTTGAGGCGATACGCATCAAGGAGGTTTTGTTCAGCGCTTTTCATATTAGCTCCGACGGACATGGCCGTATTCTCGGCGGTTGAACTTTTGATGGTTGTCGACATAACTCTCCTATATCTCAAAGGAACCGCCCTCTAGCCGGCGAGGCAGACGAGGCGACTCTAGGTTGTCTTCAAGCGCACCCCTCCCAGCCTGGGCGGCGCCTTGAAATATTTCAAAGTAAATCGGCAAAAGCATGGAGTTGTTGCGGATGTTCTGGAATATTGTCTTGCGGTACTATGAACACACCACACGGGGCGATTGTGAGGGGTAAGGGGAAGGATAGATGTCGGAGTTTATAGAGATAATCGGTGGAACAACCCTCAAAGGAACGGTGCGGGCCGGGGGAGCAAAGAATGCAGGTTTGCCACTCCTGATTGCGACCCTCCTTACTGGCGAGGAGTGCGTTCTGCGGAACGTTCCCAACCTGACCGATACCAACCTCGTAATCCATCTCCTCGAACAGTTCGGAGCTCAGGTTCACTTCGACGGACATGAGGTCAGGGTCCGTACTGAGAAGTTAATCGCCACGGAAGCTAGCTACAGCTTGGTGAAAGCGCTGCGTGCCTCGTTTTGGGTTTTGGCTCCGTTGCTCGCACGAGGACGTGCAGCGCGGGTAGCGTTACCGGGAGGTGATCTTATCGGTGCTAGACCGGTGGATCTGCACCTTGAGGGTTTGGCCAAGATGGGAGCCGATATCTCGCTCAAGCACGGAGTAGTGTACGCCACCGCTGTTCACGGTCTTAAGGCAGCGTTAATCGATCTTCGATTCCCCTCGGTGGGCGCAACACACCAGCTCATCATGGCCGCAAGTCTGACCCCTGGTCTGACGGTACTCAAAGGGGCAGCAAAAGAGCCTGAGGTAGTCGCTCTCGCAAACTATCTTAACGGTATGGGAGCTGACATACAGGGGGCAGGGGGATCGGTTATAGAGATCAGGGGGAGTAGCGAGTTGGGCGGTACGTCGGCCACCTTGATCGGAGACCGGATTGAAGCTGGAACCTACCTGCTTGCAGGGGCGATAACCGGTGGGGAGGTAACGGTGGAGGGCATAGACCCGATGTACTTTGGCGCCTTCCTCGAGATTTTGCGAGAGATGGGTCTCTCGGTCACCTGTGGGGATGATTTTGTGACGGTTAAGAGCAACGGACGCCTTAAGGCGGTTCAGGTAAAGACGGGACCGTTTCCGGAACTAGCAACCGACCTGCAGGCTCCGCTCATGGCAGCGCTCACACTTGCAGATGGTGTGAGCACGATCGAGGAAACGGTCTACGAAGGTCGTTTCGGACACGCATCAGAGCTCGCTCGAATGGGCGCAAACATCAAGATATCAGAGAGAACTGTGACGATCGAAGGGGTCGGACAGCTCCAGGGAGCGCCTGTTGATGGTCTCGATATACGCGCAGCTGCTTCGTTGGTGGTAGCGGGGCTTGCAGCAGAGGGTTCAACGCACGTCCATGAGCCGAGCCACCTGCGTCGAGGGTACGAGCATCTCGAACGCAAGATGGGGGCGCTCGGTGCGCGTCTCTGGTCGCGTGTGAGTGATCCTGACGATTTCATCTTTGCTGGTTGTTGATCGCCTCGCCAAGGGTTTCCTTCATGACAGAGCAGTTAGCACTCGGTTTGGTTCAACCCTTGAGGTACTCATCATCCGAATTTCTAGCACATGCTGGCGTGAGCCAGGTGATCGATACCGTGATGAAACTCTCGGGAACTCGGAGCTTTTCGATCACGTACATTCAAGGTGAGAAGGGATGCGGGAAGACCCATCTGGCGGTACACCTTATTGGCAGGTACCAAGAGCGTAAAGGGTGGGCACGTCTCGTGGTAGGGGGCTCTTTTGCAACGTGGTTCTCTGAGGAGCTATCCAACGTAGCGATACGTCCATGGGAATTGATTGTAATCGATGAGGCCGATCGATGCTTGGGTGATGAAGGCTGTCATGGAATGCTGGTCGATTTAATTGAGCGAATAGCCAGACAGAAGGGGAGCTTAGTACTGCTCGGCAGCCCCAATCCTCAATCGATAACGACATCGCCCCAGTTAACCAGCAGATTAAACGCAGGACTACATCTCTTGATAGGTGATACGCCCGAAGAAGATCTAGATGACCTGCTTGAGCTCATTACAAAGCAGCGAGGCCTCCAGCTCACCCCAGCAAAGCGTGCCTACGTGCTCAAAAGAATTAAGCGCAGCATACCGGCGTTGGTGGAGTGTATCGAGTCGTTGGAGCGACAGCCCATGGCGATCAATAGTTTTCGTATCCCGCTTGATTCAGAGCTTCCTTAGCTGTTCTCGTAAGTATCTCTCCTCATAAACTATAGCGGTAATGCTCGTAGTACTCCAAGGCAGCAATGACCTCCAGCGAGACGACATTATCGGAGAATTCTGCTCGGAATCTGCGTGTTAGCTGCTGCAGCTCGCCTTGCGATAAGACCTCACAATGCAGCTCGGTTTGCCACGCTCCGATAGCCTCGATACAAAAGATAACGCCCGGCTCCTTTGAAACGAAGCGCCGTATGTCTGCTCGAACCCGTTCATCGAAACGCCGCAGCGAAATGAGCACGAGATATCCTTCGTATCCTAACTCTTGACACCTCAGTAACGCTGAATACCCTTGGATGATCTTAGCTTCTTCGAGACGTTTGATGGTCGCGGATACGGTGACTCGAGACATTGAGCTTAAGCGTGCGATCTCAACCACCGAGGCGCGCGGATCTGCGATCAGTATCTCTAGGATCCGTCGTTCACGCGCATTCAAGCGATAGCATTCCTCGCCCGAGGTGAATCCGCCGTGTATTCGCTTGGAGCTTCGCTTGTTGAGATATTGACGTTGAAATTGAGTGGCGCGCGTCCTGATAGCAAACTGCATATCAACGAGGAACGGGAATCTCCGCTGCAGATCGCTCAGAACCTCGGCGAAGTGAACCAGAGAGGTCGCTTGTATAGCCATCAGTATATCGAAGCGTCCTCCCAAGATAGCCGACCAATAAAAATGTGTATTGTTAGCGACAAAGCGTAGGAGGTTTCGAAGGTGTGATTCATCGGTTGTCTCAACTCGGGCATACACGGCGACACCGATGTATCCGAGCTTGCCGATATCGATCACGGTGATGTAGCCCCGTATGACACCAGATTCCTCATCTTTGCGGATGATGCGCTCGATCACCTCGCGTGATGGGCCGAGAGTCCTACTGAGAGTGGCTATAGATTGGCGCGCATTGAGATCGATGGTGTGTAAGAGACGAAAGCGTAAATCTTCGCGGTGACTCATAATGTAAATATTATAAGACTATAAATAATCATTATGCGACAAATTAAGCACATTTGGCGAGTAAATGTATTCTAGCTATCCTGCAAAGTATGACAACACATCGTCTTTTCGGCTTCTTGTATGTCGCTCTTGCAGCCCTTGGTTGGGCAGCTCTCGGGTCGTGGGTTTTGCTGATGCCGCCATCGGTCGATCCCCTCGGGTTTTCGGGTGCCCGAGGATTAGTGATAGCTCTCTCGTTCCTGTGGTTATCGAAGCGCTCAGGCGGGCTTGAGGAGGAGAACTATGCGAGTTCTGCTCGGATCTCGCTCGTGATCGCGGCGGGACTTGCTTACGGGTTTGCTTCTATAACGTACGTAGCCAGTTTGGGGATGATCGCAGTGGGTGTAGCAGCGCCACTGCATTACACGAGCCCGCTCTTTCTGGTGATCGGAACAGCGCTGGTGCGCCGCGTATTGCCGCAGCCGTACGAGGTTGTGGGGGTAGTGCTTGGATTAGCCGGTTCTCTCGTCCTTCTTACCGATGCGCCGCTTGGCGCATGGCCGGGTATGATAACTGCTGTTGGCAGTGCTGTGTTTTGGGCGTTGTACATCGCAGCACAGGGAACGCTCACGGCTTGTGAAAAGAACCTCTCGGCTTGTACGGGAGGTGCCGTCATGTTTCTCTTCTCGCTGCCGTGGTATCACGCTGGGTTGTTAGCGCCTTCAATTGTCGCTTTGCTACTCGTTGCAGGGATCGTATCCTCGACCCTTCCGCTTGTATGTCTGGCTCGAGCAAGTACAACGTTGGCACCAAGTTCCATCTCGCTACTTTTGTTGTGTGAGCCAGCCCTGGCGACAGTGTCAGCATACCTGACATCGGCGCAGACAATTGAGCCGGTAAAGGCTCTGGGATTGGGGCTGATAACGGCGGGAGCTGCCAGTCCTCTGTGTGTGGCTTTCGTGAGACCTCAAAAGCGAGGCTGGGCGTCGTAAACAAAGAGGTCAACAAGGGATTTTAAAGAGCCGTTTCTTCATCGTTGCCCGATGCCTTGTTGAACTCTTATTCCGAGATCTCACGCAAAAATAGGTCGCCGTACTGCTCGAGTTTGCGCTCTCCAACGCCAGAAACGCCGAGCATCTCAGAGAGAGTACGCGGTTTCTTGCCGGCCATATCCTGGAGGGTGGCATCGGAGAACACCATGAAAGCCGGTATGCCTTTCTCGTCTGCTATGGTTCGACGGAGCTTACGTAGCTTGTCGAAAAGGTCTCGATCAAAAACACGCTCTCCCGTTCGGGCTTTGAGCTCACGACGTTTCTCGGCAGCGAGTTTGGTTGTTGTGAGTGGCTTGGTCAGGAAGATCGAGCTACGAGACTTCATAGCGCCTTTGCCCGCTTCTGTGATCTCGACGATGCTGAAGCGCTCGAGATTCACGCGTAACAATCCGCGACTTATCAACTCCTGGGTAAAAGAGAGCCACTCCTGACGAGGGCGGTCCCTTCCGACGCCGTAGGTCGAAAGGGTATTGTGCTCCCAGCGTCTGATCTTCTCGTTATCTGCTCCAGCGAGGATGTCAGCGATATGAACGGCCCCGACGCCGAAGCCGCTTTTTTGCTGTACTCGAGCGATGCAGGAGAGGATCTTGAGCGCCTCGGTCGTCCCATCGAACTGTTCACGTGGCGTAAGGCAATTATCACATGCTCCGCAGGAGGAGAGTGGAGTGCCATCTTCCGCCCTGTATTCCTCGCCGAAATATCTAAGAATAGCCGTGCGTCGACACTCGGTTCCTTCGACGAAGCGTACCATCTGAGAGATCTGCCGGCGTGCGACCTCCTGCTCACGTGGGTCGTTGGCTTCTTCGGCGAAGCGGTAGAGCTTAGCAGTGTCGCTCTGACTGTAGAGCAAGACACACTCGCTCGGAAGGCCGTCTCGGCCGGCACGACCTGTCTCCTGGTAGTAGCTCTCGATGTTCTTAGGCAGGTCATGGTGGATGACAAAGCGTACGTTCGGTTTATCGACCCCCATACCGAAGGCGATCGTCGCCACCATGAGCGGGATCTCGTCTTTGAGGAAGCGTTCCTGATTCGAAGCACGTTGCTCGGCGGAGAGCCCTGCGTGGTAGGGTAGAGCGCTATACCCCTTCGAGGAGAGAGCGTGTGCAATCTCTTCAGTCTTTGAACGGCTCAAGCAGTAGATGATCCCACTTTCGTTAGGATGATCTTCCAGGAAGTCTGTTAGCTGCCTCAGTGGCTCACGTCGAGCTATGATGCGATAGGAAAGATTCGGTCGATTAAAGCTCGCGATAAAGCGTGCAGGGTTGCGAAGCTCTAGGCGCGAAACGATATCATCGCATACCCGGGTTGTTGCGGTGGCGGTGAGAGCGATCACCGGAACGTCAGGGAAGACCTGGCGCAGCTTTGAGAGCTGGCCGTACTCCGGTCGGAAATCGTGCCCCCACTCGGAGATGCAGTGAGCCTCATCGATAGCGATAGCCGCGAGGTTCCAGCGCGACAGGCGGCTAAGCATATCTTCTTGAAGGAGGCGTTCGGGGGAGAGGTACAGGATCTTGTATTCACCGCTATCGAGAGCACAGTAACGTTGGAAGAATTCACCGCTGTCTAAGCTCGAATTGATAAAGGTCGCCGGGATGTTCATCTCGCGTAGTCCATCGACCTGATCTTTCATGAGAGCGATTAGCGGGGATACGACTATCGTCAAGCCTTCGCGCGCGAGGGCTGGTAGTTGGTAACAGAGAGATTTCCCACCACCAGTGGGGAGGAGCGCAACGACGTCATCGCCTGCGAGCGAGCGCGTTATGATCTCCTCCTGAAGGGGGCGAAACGAATCAAATCCAAAATATCGCTTAAGGAGGTCACGAAGCTGAATCATGTAGTATCCATTCACAGTGTGGGCATTGTACATGAAGTGGAGGCCAGATCCCTATCTGCACAATCTCTTGTTCGACCGCTTGCAAAAAAGGTTTCGTACCATCGTCCCGAGCATTTAAAAACCAGTGTTTTTAGTAGGTTGAGGCTGCTTTTCCGGATAGGAGGCGTATGCTATGAATAGCGGCGGTTTAGAGCGTCCGCATCAGCAACTCTACATCAGATGAGGTTGCTTACGAGAGACTCCGGACTGCCAGAGCCATTAAAAGGATTAAGAGCGCATGCAAAGACGTAGAGTAGTCGTTACAGGTATCGGAATCATCAGCCCCTTGGGTCTAACCCGCGATACCTCGTGGAGTGCGGCACTGGAGGGTCAATCTGGTGTTGGGCGCATAACTCGCTTTGATTGTTCCGCCTTTGCAGCTCACATCGCTGCTGAGGTTAAGGGCTTTAGCGCAGACCCATTCATCGAGGTAAAGGACCAGAAAAAGCAGGATCTCTTCTCGCAGTACGCCGTAGCAGCAACCCAAGAGGCACTCACAGATGCAAAGCTGCTTGAGGACTCGACTTACCAACCTGCCATGAAGGGATGTATCTTAGGTGTTGGTATCGGGGGGCTGGTAATCCTTGAGAAGTATCATGTTGCCTACCTTGAAGGTGGGCCCAAGAAGATATCTCCGTTTCTGATCCCGGGCATGATTAGCAACCTCGGGCCGGGGAATGTTGGTATCAAATACGGATTGAAAGGGGTCAACTACACCGTAACGAGTGCGTGCACCTCTTCAACGCACGCCATCGGCGAAGCTTTCCGAATGGTTGCTGATGGATTGCAGGATGTTGTTGTAACGGGCGGCTCGGAGAGTGCAGTAACCCCGATCGGAATCGGTGGCTTCTGTGCTCTCAAGGCGCTCTCTACTCGCAACGACGAGCCTCATAGGGCGTCTCGTCCGTTTGATAAGGATAGAGACGGATTTGTCTTGGGTGAGGGGTGTTCTATCCTCGTAGTTGAGGCGCTGGAGAGTGCCCTCAAGCGCGGGGCTCCGATCTATGCAGAGGTACTCGGCTACGGGTTTTCATGCGATGCATACCATATGACAGCACCGTGTGCAGATGGAGAGGGCGCAGTAAATTGCATGCGCAATTCTCTTAAGTGGGCAGGGCTCCAGCCGAGTGATATAGGATACCTGAACGCTCACGGGACCTCGACTCCGGCGAACGATGTCTCCGAGACAGCGGCCATTAAGACGGTTTTTGGTGATTGGGCTAAAAAGGGATTGCTCGTGAGCTCTACCAAGTCGATGACCGGGCACTTACTTGGAGCGGCGGGGGCGATAGAGGCAGCATTCTCGATACTAGCGATCAAAGATGGCGTAGCACCGCCAACTATCAACCTTGATAACCCCGACGAAGGGTGTGATCTCGACTACGTACCTCATAAGCCTCGCTATCAAGAGATTAAGGTTGCGATGTCGAACAGCTTTGGATTCGGTGGCACGAATGCGTCGCTCGTCTTTGGCGCATACAAGGGATGAAGCAAGACGGAGGTGACCTATCTCCGCGTGTTCGAGCAGAAGATATCCTCCTCGGTTCGTTGGGGTTTGGAGAAGAGGCGCGTATTGAGTCGATTGAGCGCACCGATTCGGGGTACCGTGGCACCGGTGTATGGCCTGATGGTGAGCGGTTCGATTTTCAGAGCGAAGAGCAGCTTGAGGAGCTCGATGAGTGGGCGCTTTCAGTGCTCTTGGCTGATCAGGCGATTTCTCGCACACGAGCAGTAGGGAGCCAATAAACGCTCTATTTCTAAAAGATCCTCAATCAATTCCAGTTGTTTTAGCTCCCAGGAGAGCAGGTTTTCATTACGAAGAGGGGCCCCTCAGTAGCCAATTGAAAGCAGGGACTATTTCGAGATAGGCCGCCATTGGCGAAGAAGCAGGTTTTTGTTATCGTCTTCTCTAGTGTCGTATGCGCTCGTAGCTCAGTTGGATAGAGCACAAGTTTCCTAAACTTGGGGTCGGGAGTTCGATCCTCTCCGGGCGCACCAATTTTACTAGACTTTTTACCCCTCTGCCGCCACAATCGCCGAAAAAGGACCAAAAAAAGGACCAATTGCTGGCAATACATGGAGGAGCGACTCCCGATGATCGACCTTTTCACCCTAGCCAAGTAGCAGCCAGAGCGTCTAGGCTTCTCAGGTGGTATCCTCCGGCTCGTATCTCATCCTCATGGTCCTGCAAGCTCTGGTTGCCGTTTACTTTCTCTACACAGTCGTCGCGATCTTCAAAGGGGCGGGTCCGATTCCCTCGCGTAGGTTGACCATACAATCAATACTGAAGCTCGCTGAGATTAAACCTGGACAGAGGCTCTTCGATCTGGGCTCTGGAGACGGGCGGATTCTGTTTGCTGCCGCAAAGCAAGGCGCTCAGGCCACGGGGTTTGAGATCAATCCCCTTCTCGTCTGGTACACTCGCGTTCGGGCATGGCTTGCGCGCGAGACGCGGGTTTCGGTCGTGCACTCTGATTTTTGGAAAAGTGACATCAGCGAAGCTGATGTGATCACAGTGTACCTAGTTCCATTAGCGATGGCTCGGCTCAAGGAAAAGGTTGAGCAAGAGCTGCGACCAGGAACTAAGGTTATTAGCGCCGTATATCCCTTTCCCGACTGGACCCCGGCAGAACGTGACGGCAAAGCGTATCTCTACGTCGTGCCGTAGAGCGCGCTACGCATTCACGGTATTTGCGATGGGATTGCGTGGAGGAAAGGGTCGATTTGATGCCCGGTGTTTGTAAGGAGGATACGTATGACCAGAGTGATCATCATGAACGCTGAAGGTTGGCCTGGCATCTCTCGAAGTGCAGAGCTACTCACATCGGAGGCAACGCCGCTTGAAGTTGTGGAGGAGGGCATTAAGCTGACGGAACGAGAGCCGCGTGTCAGATCAGTTGGCTACAACAGCCCGCCAAATGCGCTGGGGGTGTTGCAGTTGGATGCAAGCATTATGGATGGTGATACGCTGAACGCAGGGGCTGTGGGGGCTCTGGAGGGATGTATGCATCCGATCAGTGTTGCGCGTGAGGTCATGAATCGTTTGCCGCATGTTTTGCTCGTCGGAGCAGGCGCACAGTATTTTGCACGTGAGTGTGGTTTCCCAGCAGAGGATCTGCTGTCACCTGAGGCGAAGCAGGACTATGACCAATGGAAAGCGCAGCACCTCAAGGGATCTATTCTTGCCGAATTCTTTAGTACGGAGATGCGAGGCTCGCACGGTTCTCTTGGTACAGTCATATCTCTTGTTCGAAGCGAGTCAGGAAGTTTCGCCGGCGGGGCGAGTACTTCAGGATGGGATTACAAGTACCCTGGACGGCTCGGTGATTCACCGATTATCGGAGCAGGTCTGTACGTGGATAGCCGCTACGGCGCTGTAGCATGCACCCACTGCGGAGAGAACGTTATGCGTGTGTCATTAGCCCGGTCGGTGATCCTCTACATGAAAAAGGGTGCCTCCGTGGTTGAGGCTGTCTACGAGGGACTCGCTGATCTTGCGGCCTTAAAAGGTGGTATTCAGGGTCAAGTAATCGTGTACGCCATCGATAAGAAAGGCTCATTTTTCGTGGGGAGACGCACAAGAACCTCGAAGCCGTCGTATTACTTAGTGTGGAGTGATGGGATGGCGTCGTTCGAGCGACGCGAAGTGAATGAAGCCTTGTAAATTATGGGCCACAACTAGCTCGGTTTAAAGGTAGGGCGTGAGGATTAGAGACGAGGCGAATCGATTTCATACACGCTCACGTGTGAGCTGCTCAGTACAGGCGCTCGATAGCGCTGGATACGACGGTAGACGATACCTTTCGGCGAGGTCCATGTATCTGGCAGCTCCTCATAGCGATCGTAGGCTTCTCGAATGACGAAATGGGGTGCTAACGCGGATGTCTGGTAGGTTGGAACGTACCTTAGGCGACTAGTATCAGGGACTATCTTCTGTGCATAGGTCATGCGTAGACCGTTCTGAAAATCTTGATCGCCTCCGACCGTAAGCTGTGAAGTCTCAGGGTGCTTGGCAAGTTTTCCGAAGATATGAACGAAGGGTGATCGGCCCACACCGATAAGTTCAAGGGTGTGCTGCAGATTTGTCAAACAGTAACCGACGACCATAACGAGAGCTAGCACCCTTCCAAGGTTACCTTGGTGCGCAAGACGGGCAAGGAAGCGAGCCATGATTAGGTACAGGAAAAGGATCTGAATGATAAAATAGCGTGCCAAAATAAAGTGTGGCTGAATTACGAGTACGGCTCCGATCGGTGTGGCAACTATGAGAGTAACGAGAGAGCTAAGAGGATCCCCGCTACGCCACCACGCGATGAGCTCGCTCAGGCACACCACGCAGATGCAGAGGCTCAGAAAAGCGCACCACCCAGTTACATCGATATTAGTTGCTGAGAGAGCTTCTCCGCCGAAGGAAGCACTAATAGCCGTTGCTGCAATCTCTAGATAGGGCACAAGCGGCGCTCCTCCGATCTCCATCCCTCTGTAGAAGGTGAGGGTTAAAAGGGATGCAAAGCAGGCGGGGGGAGCTACCGCACACCACAACAGCACTCGCGAGTTTCTCTTGAGAGGGGTGGCCGTAAGTTGCCACAAGAGCCATGCCACGGAGGGCGCAAGGAAGAGCGAATAGACGGCGTGAGAGAGACAACCTACGATTCCGCAGAGCGCGAACGTTGCGATCGCCCCTCGATCAAAAGGATTACTGAGTAGCTTCTTGATTGAAAGGTATGCCAGCACTGCACAGAGCAGCGCCAACGAATAACCGCGAGCCTCTGTGCCGTAGAGAGTGAGGGGAAACGAGAATACAACCAGTGCGATCCACCATACGAGCGATGAATCACTCGATGTATCGGGTTTAATGCGCGTGAAGAGCACCACAATCAGTACGGCGCTGCAGATAAGAGCTGGTATTCTGTAGATAAGAGCAGGTTGCGTCGCCCCCCACAGCCATATCCAGAGGCTGTTGAGGATGTGGTTATTGTCGTGCTTGACCTTCGTCACGATGTCGAATGGGTGCGATAGCTCTGATACCTTGAGAATCGACCACAACTCATCGAGCCACAGCTCGCCGCGCGAAGCCGCACATCGGAGGCCAATTCCTACGAGCATGAGTAGGAGCCCAAGTGCATATTCTAAGCTCACGCGTTTTGTATTCGATAACGTGGTCGGACTTGAGTGAGGCATCTATCGACGAGAGCGTGGTGATGGCTGATTGCCTTCACATCGTGGCCGTATAATGAGCTACGAGCAAGGGGTAAAGTCAGGGAGTCGAGTCAAAATCCTCGAGGTAAAACCGCGTCAAAAGATTAAAAGCTTCCATAGCAATACCGTGCAGCGCCGTATCTCTTCCTAACCGCTCCGGAGCTTTCGGAGTGCCATCTGATTCAGCGCTCTTGAGTAGAGAGGGTGTTATTCCGGTTAGCTTGTATACGCCGATTCCGTAATGAATCAGGGCGATGAAGTGGCCGGGAAGCTTAAGCTCCAAGAGGCATACCTCCATGCAGGAATAGTATGGGTCACGAAAGGCAGCGCAATCTACGGCACGGTACAGGTTGTCTCCTGAGTAGTTCTGAGCAAGCTCAGCATAGGCTCTGATATAATCGAGTATTGCGCCCGTATCGGTGACCGCCTCGTAGGTGCTCTGGCCAATACGTTCTTCCTCAGAGTTCACAATAGAAATTCCATGTCCAACGTTGAAGTGCGCCTTGTATGCCCAGTGATCTTGGTTGATGACCGGTACTTCGATGCAACGGGGAGCGCTTTGTTCTGATCTGCGAGCGGCCCCTCGTTCTTCTTCGCTCCGCATCTCGGCTGTCTCCGCGCAGTATTGGGCGATCCGTAGAGGTCTATCGTCAGACCGCTGAGGAAGGAGCGGTATCATGTCCTGTAGCAGTTTTGGCTGATAGCGCTGCAGGAACTCTCCGTTAGCGAGCATCACATCGATGTCGTGTACGGACATATCGATGACATCATCGCTAGGATCAAAATTCTCCTTTGTGCGCATTGAGAATGGAACCTTCCAGACTCGCTCGGAGCTGCCAAGATAGAAGGAATCAGCTACGATCTGTACACCTGGCGCAGGTGGCTTAATGAGTTGCGCAAAGCTGTTTATCAACTCGTTGGGGTGGTACACGTCTAAACCGCGGGTCATATCCCTCATGATAAAGCACGGCTACAGGTACTCAAGCTGACCGTGGTCTTGCACGACCTTTGGGGCTAGAGATGGTCGAGGAGGGACATAGGCCGTGTAAAACGCACAGCGCGCACGCAGGATTGCGCGCCTTGCACACCCTCCTACCGTGAAAGATGAAGCGATGGTGTAGGTTACGCCATTCAGCGGGGGCAAAGAGCCGCTTCAGATCAGCTTCGACTGCATCCGGTGTTCGCCCCTCACTGAGACCTAGCCGGTGAGCGACCCGGAAAACATGGGTATCAACCGGGAACGAGGGCTCTACGCCGAGCTCCCCCAGGACTACATTTGCTGTTTTTCTGCCCACGCCCGGGAGTGAAATGAGCTCCTCACGGGTCTTCGGTAGGGTTGATGCGTGCTGCTGAACGACCCTTTTGGCCGTTTCGATTATGTTTTTGGACTTGGTCTTAAAGTAGTTGATAGGTCGAATAATCGCTTCGACATCCACAAGTTTGGCCTGAGAAAGGGACTTAAAGTCGCGATATCGCTGGAATAACGAAGGGGTCACGTGGTTAACCTTGCGGTCCGTACACTGTGCCGAAAGCACAACCGCGATCAGCAGTTGATACTCGTTCGAAAAATCTAGTTCTGAGTGCGGGTTAGGGTACAGTTCGGCGAGGCTCGTCAGCAGTACTCTTTTATCTTTTGGGCGCATCGAGGACCCTGGTTGAGGTAATCTAACAGAGAGCGGGAGATCCCGCCGCAAGAAGGTTTTGTAGCACGGAACTTAGTGGAAGGGCATGGCAACTGAGGCTCTCATTGCTGAATTGGAGCGCTTTAGGGGAGGTAGCCCCCAATCGGAGACCCGAGTGCTCTCGCTTATCTCGCAGTCGACACTCTTCCTTGTGGCCGAGGGGGAATCTGCAAATGATGGTAGTTCGGTGACCTTCAAATTAAGGCTCGGTTCGAGTGATGGTCAGTCGCGGGCTTACCTCTTTTCGTCAGAGCAGCTCCTAAAGGCGTGGTGCGAGCAGCGTGGGATTCCGGCGAATCCGATACCAATCAACGGCGCAGATCTGTCGTTAGTCTTGCCGAAGGGTACGAGTATCGAGATAGACCCAGGGAGTGCTCATTGGGTTACCCTTGCCCCGCAACAGATAGAGCTGCTGAGTGACTCTGGAGCGCTTTCAAAGTGGCGCGCACCCACTGATGATGGATTCAAGAGCATGGTGCCTGCAGAGAAGGTGCTCCAGCAAGAAGCAACTGCGTATCAACCTCCACAGGTCGAGAGCGCGGAAGCGGCTGTCGAAGAGCAGCCCGTAAAGAAGAAGTTCTTCGCTCGTGGGAGTCCAACCACTCTTTTTGCAGCTCCGGCTATTGAGAGAAAGGTGGATATTACGTCCCGTCCCCGCACCTTCACCTCGTCTAACCTCAAAAAGGTTGTTCGCTCCAATAAGCCGGACGGTGAAGGCGAGAGCTGACGTACCATAGGGAGAGCGGTGTTTCGACCCACGACCCACCGGCGTAACAAGGGGCTCAACACTGGATTACCGCACGATTGTGGGGTAAGAGACCTGTATTATGGCAGCAACAGCACGCCCCCGAGCGATTACAGTTCCGGATGTTAGGGTTCGTAAGCCCTCACAGCGCAACACCGATGACCCGCTTGTAGCTCTCACAGCCTACGATTTTACGATCGCCAGACTTCTTGATAGAGCTGGTGTAGATATCCTCTTAGTCGGAGACTCCCTAGGAATGGTTGTTCAAGGTGAGAGCACCACACTGCCGGTCACCCTTGAACAGATGATCTATCACACCCGTTGTGTAGCTCGTGCGGTCGAGCGCGCTTTAGTAGTTGCAGATATGCCGTTTCTCTCGTATCAACCGTCGCTTGAGCGTGCGATTGATTCGGCGGGACGCCTCCTCAAGGAAGGGGGAGCTGCCGCCGTCAAGCTCGAAGGAGGAGCAGCAGTCGCCGACACCATTCACCGATTGGTCCAGCTCGATATACCGGTAATGGCACACGTTGGAATGACCCCGCAGTCGATTCATCGCATGGGGGGATTTAAGATCCAGGGTAAGGCTCAGCGTCAAGGTGCGCTTGTTTGCGCAGGTTCACGAGAGCAAATTATCGACGATGCACTCGCAGTCGAGGCTGCAGGAGCTTTTAGTGTGGTGCTGGAGGGAGTTCCCCCAGAGCTGGCGGCTGAGATTACGATGAAGCTGTCTATCCCTACCATCGGAATAGCGGCTGGATCCGTGTGTGATGGAGAGATCCTGGTGAGCTACGACCTGTTAGGACTGACGCATGATCGCTGTCCGCCATTCGTGCAGCCGTATGCACAGCTGGGGGAAAGCGTGATACAAGTAGCCGAGCGTTTTGGTCAGGACGTGCGAGCTCGAGCATCGAACCGATTCAATAAGACCGCATAGGGAAGGGGGCGGTTTACAAGGCATGGCAGAGGGGGTCAAAGTCGTAGCAGCCAATCGCAAGGCGCGCTTCGATTATCACATTGTAGAAACCTTCGAGGCAGGGCTCGTACTTACCGGTGCCGAGATTAAATCTGTGCGCGAAGGTGAGATTACGATAACGGAAGCATACGTGCGACCGGACCGTGGCGAGCTTGTCCTGCTTAATGCATACATCCGGCCGTATGCGCACTGTAGCGACCCCGAGTATGATCCGAGACGTTCCCGAAAGCTTCTGATGCACAAACGCGAGATCGCCAAGCTCATCCGGGAGCTCGAAACCAAGGGAATGACCATAGTCCCGCTCGACATCCACCTCAAAAATGGGCGAGCCAAGATAGAGATAGCGCTCGCCAAAGGCAAAGCGGCGCCCGACAAGCGGCAGGACATAAAGAAGCGCGAAGGACAACGCGAGATCGCTCGAGCACTATCGCTCAAGCGATAAAGGTGGAAAACGATCCGATACATCACTATACTAATGAGGGAGAGGCGGCCTCGCTCATGCAGGAGCGTCTCTACTTCAGTTGGTACGCATTCATAAGGGGGTGCCCAGGTTTCGACGGGATTCATAAAGGGTAGGTTTGCACGTCCAGGGTCCGCTGGCCTGGTAAAAAAGCGGAAAACAATAAATGCAAACGACGATGTCGTAGCTTACGACGCTCCTTTGGCTCTTGCAGCCTAAGTAGCTCGTACTAGACCTGCCGCCACAAGCGCCGGGTCGGCTGATAGGGGACGCGCCCGTAATCTCCTAAAAGCTTAACTTTCTCGGGCTCTGGAGTAACACGCGCTGCGGTGTTGTTCCGAAACCAAACAGGAGCTAGTCGGAGGATGGTTGCGTGCGTTGAGACCCCTCCGATGAAATTTTCAACGCACTAAACGTGTAGAGGATTTACTTCGCGGCTTCTCGGACGGGGGTTCGATTCCCCCCACCTCCACCAATATCATTTTTCTTAATCATTTCAAGTGGTTAAGTGAATGAAAGAGGGGTTTCGGTGAAGTGATACACTCACTGATACACCTGTTCACATACATCAGCACTTCAAAGGTGAGATTTTAACCTCGTTTTTGAAGTGCTTCGTATGGGTCGTTTCTCTCCTTCGTTCCTCATTCGCAATAAGCAGGGAACGTATTACTTCCGCTACATTCCACCAAAGATTTTCACTGGTTATGACGATAAGAGGTTTGAGATCAGACGATCACTTCAAACCAGTCTTAAAAGTCATGCAGTTCAACGAGCACGGCGCATTTTGGTTGGTGTTGAAGCGTTAATGCTTGAGTTCACTATGAAAGGAGAGACAACAGAACACCCGATTGAATGGTTGAGGAAAACCATTGATGAACTCATTCGTAAAGATGAGTTTGAACGGAAACAACGCCAAGATTTCTTCTCACGCATTCTTGAGGAAGCAAGCAAGCGACTTGAAGCACCGCTTGAGGTGATGGAGTTTAAGAAAGCTGCTGCTACTCCAAGAAAATCAGCGCAACCCCGATTAGTGGGTCTTCCTGCAAAGCGCATCTCGGAAGTCATTAACGCATATGTGATTGAAAATCGGGTTCACTGGCGTGAGAAAACTAGAGAGGAAAATCAGTTTCTCTTAAACCTGATCGTTTCTGTCTTAGGTGATCGCAAAGTTGGATCGCTCACCCTTGAAGATATGCGGATCTACAAAGAAGCAGTTCTCTCTATTCCAAAACACCGATCAAAACTTCCGAAGTATCGCAACCTCTCCGTTAAAGAGCTTCTCCAGATGGAGATACCAGAAGAAGAGCGACTAAGCGCAAGGAACGCACTCAAATATCTCTCACGAGCACGAACATTCTTCACTTGGGGAAGATTGAACGGGTATGTCAAAGAAGATATCGGAATAGTTCTTACCTACAAACTCCCAGAGCGTGAAAAGAAAAAGCGAGTTCCATTCTCGCACACCGATCTTCGTAAGCTCATTCAATCTGAGGAATACAAGCACGGTCTTCATAAAGAAGCGCATCACTTCTGGTTGCCACTTCTTGGAATGTTTACAGGAGCACGATTAAACGAACTATGTCAGCTTCACGTCAACGACATCAGACGGATCAGAAATATCTGGGTGATCTCTATTCGTGAAGGTGGAGATCGCAAGCTCAAAAATAAACAGAGTGAACGAGATGTGCCTATTCACAGCAAGCTGCTTGTCAGTCATCTCGCTTCAAGACATCGCATCAAAGGGAAAATCAGGTGGTGATATTCCTATGAGCAAAAATCTTACTGATGCTTTAACGATCTATCTTCAGGTAAGAGGAATGGATCGAGGTTTTGTTGTGAGATCGGAACGAGGGGAACGACTAAGCGCAAATGCACTCTCGCACTGGTTTAAGCGTCTCTATGGTGCAGTAGGTTTTGAAGGAGCATCAGCGCATTCAGGAAGACGAACTTTTATAACTAATGCTGCACGAAAAATCTCACTTGTTGGTGGATCGCTTAAAGACGTAATGATGCTTGCTCGTCATTCCAACCTTTCTACGACCTCGCTTTATATCGTTGAAGACGAGGAAGCAAAACGGAAGGTGGTGGATCTGATCTTCAAGGGAGTGTAAAACCCTTACCCTGCAAGTCTTTCCTCAATAAAAGCATTAAGACTTTTCTTCTTTTTCCTCGCCTGAATAGCAAGTTTCTTATGCAGTTCAGGATCTATTCTGATCACGAGGTTTCCTGAGAATGGTTTTTCAGGTTCTTCACCTTTCTCCTCACAAAAAGCGAGATAATCATCAATAGATTCCTTGAATGCTTTTTTGAGTTCCTTAACTGACTTTCCTTGAAAGGTGATCACATCTTTGGTGTTAATAACTTCACCGTGAAAAATCTCAGCTTCATCGTCGTAGGCGATACTTCCTTCATACCCTTTATATTTCATAGGTTGTTCTCCTCTGGTGTAATATTCGCAGTCATCAAAAATCTTCGCATTGAAACCACTGCACCTTTATCGGTTTCTTTCCTTGGGTGAGGTCGGTGAAAAACAGCTTTCACATCATTGAGCGATATTCTCACCCGTGAGCCATTTCCTTCCGTAATCTCAGCACCCAAAGCGATCAGCATCTTCTCAATATCTTTCCACTGAATATTTGATCTGACAGGGGTAGCAAAAATATCTTGTAAAACTTTTAGATGCTTCCCTGACATGTTAGTTCCTATGATATCAAAAAGTGATACTATTTTCTACTGCTATTTTTCTACAACCCACTTGAAATAACCTCCACTTTGTAGCACTCTCAGTGATACACTTTTGAAGTGCTGCATGTATTTTTAGTGAATAATCTTAATAGGTTATCTACTAAAATAGGAAGGGTATAGAGCATCCCCCCACCTCCATTTTTCCCGCTCGGCGCTCTGGCCCAGGGGCTGCCGCCCCTCTCGCTCGCCATGGCTCGCTTCACCCCGCAGGGTGGTTCGGATTGGCTTACACCACCTCCATTTTTCCCGCTC
>Ga0169931_10000269_pt1 | contig 85087 bp, 71 predicted proteins | sample Kivu_15m_20L_FD_129675 | JGI IMG/M metagenome (GOLD analysis project Ga0169931, IMG submission 129675) | Freshwater microbial communities from Lake Kivu, Western Province, Rwanda to study Microbial Dark Matter (Phase II) - Kivu_15m_20L... | ecosystem: Environmental > Aquatic > Freshwater > Lake... | reverse complement strand
TCTGGTCGTATTTCTAAAAGTATTCTTCAACAGGTTTTAGCGCGTCGGTTTGAAAGGGCAGTTGTGCGCGAGCAATGGCACGAAAGATTGGTGAATGGGAAATACGCATGCGTGGAGGAGCCCTGGGTTGGGCGTTTAAGGAAAAGGGTGGTTCAAAAATTGGCCTTTGATTTAGATAATCAGGTGCAACCCCTCCTCTTCCGAATCATAGGCAGTTATCTTGATCAGGGCATTGCCTTGTGGCATTTTCCATTTACAGAGGAAGGTCTCATCCCTGCTCTGCGGAAGATGGAGAAGATGGGCTACGCTTCTTTTTTTCCGGACTCGCCTGGTCAGGGGACTTTTGGCAGATTTAGATTTAAGTCTTTCTAGGGTTTTGGAGGAGCTGGTTGGTGATTCGGCCTATTTCGAAAACTACCTTTATGACCAGCAGTTTTCTCATAGAGGATGGAGTGGTATTTGTTCGGCAATTGAGGAAAATCCTCAAAGTATACTGTATACAAAGGTTATCTCCCTGCACGATTTCATCCTGCTTGAGTTATTGCTGGAATTGGATGCTATTGCAGATCATTTTGGCCACCGTCGAAGGCCATTGGCGGAAATGATTGACGCGGAGCCGATGGACCTGTTTGCACCCACACCGTTGTTGGAATGGCAGGAGGTTCTCAGTATGTGGCAGGAGGCTTTTGAGTGGAGTTACTACGACGAGGTGTTCGCCGGTCTGCTTTCCTCTACAGAAGTCCCGAAAACAAGATCAAATCGCACTGGCATGCCCCATACGTCCGTGCCGGCTTTTATCGCTATTTGTTGCATTGACGAACGGGAATGTTCCTTTCGCAGACACCTGGAAGCAGTGGAACCAGATTGCGAGACCATGGGCTGCCCAGGTTTCTTTGGCGTGGAGTTCTTTTTTCACCCAGCCAAGGGTAGGTTTTATGAAAAACTTTGCCCGGCTCCAATAACGCCAGCTTTCCTTATTCGGGAAGTCGAGTCGCCGGTCGTACGCAAACGAGAAATCCTTTTTACCAAGAAGTCTCACACCTTTTTTCGCGGATTTCCGGCCACTTTAGCGCTAGGCCTTTATGCAGCTATCCAGCTGGTGATGGATTTGTACCGGCCCAAAATGAATGCATCGATTTCAGATGCCTTCGCGCACATGAATGTTTCGGCGAAACTCCAAGTCGAGGCAGATTCCCCTCCTCGGCTGGAGAATAACTTACAAGTCGGATTTACGGTGGAGCAAATGGCTGATAGGGTGGAAAACCTACTTCGAGGCATTGGATTGATTCAGCAATTTCCATCCTTGGTTTATGCTGTCGCCCACGGAAGCGGTTCTGCAAATAATCCCCATCACGGAGCCCATGATTGCGGAGCGTGCAGTGGTCGGCCTGGCTCAGTAAATGCAAGAGTTTTTGCATCGATGGCAAATCACTCGGTGGTACGTCGACTTTTGCGGGAAAGGGGTTTGTTTATTCCCGATGAAACCTTGTTTTTAGGGGCTCTCCACGATACGGCAAGTGATGAAATGGCCTTCTACGACGTGGAAAATCTCCCTGTTGCGATGCGCCAAATACATAAAACCCATGTAAAGACTTTTGAAAAAGCCCTAGATCTGAATGCCAAGGAAAGGTCGAGACGATTTGCTTCCATAAATACCAAAAGCCAGCTCAGGCATGTTAGGAAGGCTATTCGAAGTCGCTCTGTATCATACTTCGAACCGAGACCGGAACTTGGACACGGAACAAATGCCCTGTGTTTTGTAGGTCACCGTGACCTCACTAAAAACTTGTTTCTGGATCGCCGGGCTTTTATGAATTCCTATGACTGGCGCACCGATCCAGAGGGTACAAGGCTTTTGGGTGTCATACGGCCACTACCTGTTGTTTGCGGTGGAATCAATTTGGAGTACTATTTCTCCAGGGTGGATAACTACAAGCTTGGAGCCGGGACAAAATTGCCTCACAACGTCATGGGTCTGATTGGGGTGGCGAACAGCACGGACGGAGATTTAAGGCCTGGGCTTCCACTACAAATGATAGAAGTGCACGATCCCGTGCGCCTCATGTTTGTAGTGGAGCATTTCCCCGAAGTTATTCTACGGACAATTCAAACAAGTCCGGATCTCTACGAATGGTTCGAAAACCGATGGGTGCTTCTAACCGCTATCCATCCAGAAAGCAATCAGTTGTTGTTTTTCGACAATAGTCAATTCATTCCCTATCTGCCTCAGATAAAAGGAATTCCCCAAATCAATGATATCCATGCTTTGATTGAATCGGCAACAGAAATGCAGACCAACAAGATTGTTCATGCCACCCGGGAGCATATCCCCGTTCATCTAATTAACAGATAGATCATGGAAAATCTGCTTCCTTTTTTTGTCCTTTTACCTTTTCTAGGGTTCATTAGCTCTCTTATACCGGCTAATTATAAAGAAAAAGCCATTTTTCTGCCTGTGATGGCCTCGTTGCTTCTTCACCTTAGCGGATTATTCCTTTTAGGAATTGGCTGGGCACTAGCAAATTTTCCGAAAATTAGCTGGGCGAGTCCGCCACTTTATGAGACAGCCTCAGCGCATTTTGTTTTTGGCTATGCTTTGATTTCCAGGCAGGATTTTTTGCTCTGGTCTGCGATGTGGTTCTAATTCTGGTAGCTTGGTTCAGCCGGACCTATATGCATAGGGAAAAGGGTTATCGGAGGTTTTACAATAATCTGATGTTCTTTTTTCTTGGATTAACCCTCATTACCCTTTCAGGCAATCTGGAAACCCTGTTTGCAGGCTGGGAAGTAATCGGAATAGCTTCTTTTCTGCTAGTTGGCTTTTAAAAGGACCGTTACCTTCCGGCAAAAAATTCTTTAAAAATCTTTTCAGTCTATCGCCTTGCCGATGTATTTCTACTCCTGAGTATCTGGCATTGCCACCATTTTTTCGGCTTTTCGCCAGCATTTTCAGATTTCCCATCGCTGAAAGGCATTCTGGAGACCCAGGCACCCGCTGAACTTTTGCTTCCATTACTTATCCTTGTCGTTGCCTCGGTGAAGTCGGCCCAGTTTCCATTTGCTACCATGCTCCCAAGAGCCATGGAAGGCCCAACAACTTCCTCCGCCGTTTTTTATGGATCACTGAGTGTCCATATGGGGGTCTTTCTCCTACTGCGGACCTTTCCCATATGGGAGGATAATACCTTTTTCTGCGGAAGTCTCATCTTTTTAGGTCTATTATCAGCGGGGTTAGCCACATTGATGGCAAGGGTACAATCGACCATCAAGTCCCAAATTGCCTACTCCTCCGCAGCTCAAATAGGTCTGATGTTCGTGGAAGTCGCCTTGGGCTGGAAGGAGCTGGTTTACCTCCATTTTGCAGCAAATGCCTTCTTACGAACCTACCAACTTTTGGTTTCCCCGGCAGTATTGAGCTACTTGATTCACGACCAGTTTTTCCATTTCAACAAGCCATCCTCCTATCCAACCGTTGGCTTATGGTCCCGCTTGCGGATTACCCTTTACCAGTTGAGTTTACTGGAATTCCGCATGAACGGACGGCTTCATTACTTGCTTTGGAATCCCCTTAAAACCATGGCAAGAAACTTAACCATTTTTCAACATGCCATCACATGGCTGGTAACTAGCCTGTATTTGGTTTGGAGTGGATACACCACGTTTGGCGAGTCTCATTTTGGAGACACATGGTTTCATGCCATGCCTTATGTAAGTATTCTCCTTAGTCTTACATACATATTGTCAGCATTTGGCTCCCGGGGAAGTGCCCGTAAGGCCTGGGTTCAGATAATGCTCAGCCAATGCCTTTTAGGACAAGCCATTGCCACCAACGAGCAGTTTGAACCGATGCAGCTCCTGATTTACTTTAGCGGGGTTGCTCTTTCATTTGGTGTAGGCCTATTGTGCCTGCAGCGACTTTACCGGTCAGGAATAGCAGTCAGCTTAGAGCGATTTCAGGGATATTCTTTTATTAGACCGCGCCTTGGTGTGGCATTCCTTATCGCCTGTATGGGAATGTCCGGATTTCCCATCACCCCTACCTTATATCGGAGAGGATTTAATGTTGGGACACATCCATGAGAATCAACCCCTTCTTACCCTACTTATCGCTTTGGTCTTGGTATTAGACGGATTGGCTCTTTTTCGAATCTATGTCCGACTCTTCTTGGGTCCTTACAATCGAATTTATCACGAAACAGCCTACCGGTCTTCCTAAAACAAAAAGAGCGGTTCCCAAAGGAACCGCTCTTTGTATTCTAACATGGAAAGCCTCAATCCGCTATTTCCCGTTTCTTTTCTTCCATGTAAACCGCTTTGAGCACCTCAGCCCGGCGGGATATGGAAGGTTTAACAAACTGCTGCCTACGGCGCAGTTCCTTCATGACTTTGGAATCGCGGTATTTGCGCTTATAGCGCTTTAAAGCCCGGTCGATACTCTCATTTTCCTTAACATCGATAATCAGCATACCTTTTTGAAGATTTTCGTTTTGAAAGGTGAAGAATTGAGCGGATAACAAGATTCGAACCTGCGACCTCAACCTTGGCAAGGTTGCGCTCTACCAACTGAGCTACATCCGCTTGTGCCGGAAAGCTTTTTTCCGTGAGCCGCAAATATACTATTACTTTTTTCCACCTGCAATAGGTGCTTTTTGTTTTTGGAATTCTAAGGGCGTTAAGCCATATTGCCATAAATTTCGCCAAATCAGTTATTCATGACATCCTCCGTCCAGTTTCATATCCACTACTTCACGCAATGGGGGGAACAGCTGTATCTCAAGGTTCGGCGAGCTGGGCAAACAGGTTTTGACCATAATGCTTTGGACTATAAAGGAAATGGCTCTTGGACAAAGATTATGGCTTTTCGGGAAGAAGACTATCCGTTAATCTATGCTTACCAAGTTTGTGATCAATCAGGCAATTTATTGCGGGATGAAGGAGATAGGCTCCGCCGATTTGAAGCACCCGATCAGGATTTGGAATCCTGCTTTCTGAAAGATACCTGGATAGACAGGGGCCATCCGGAAAATGCCTTCTTTACGAAAGCATTTTCACCGGAAGTGCTTCCCCAAACCAATCGCTTTCCTGCATCTTCTTCAGGAAGTGGATTTATACGCATGCAATTCCATCTTCGGGTCCCTTATCCCTATCCCAACGCTCGACTGGTTGTATTGGGGAATGCTAATGCACTTGGGGATTGGAATCCTGCTCGATGCCTACTACTTTCCAACGCATCAGAAGTCGGCGATTGGTCTGGATGTGCACTTTTCAATGAGTTTCCCGAGGACTTACAGTACAAATACGCATGGTTGTTAGCAGATGGATCCCTGCTCTACGAAACCGGGGATAATAGAAATCTAAGGGCGATCAGCCTTTTCTTACCTCGGCGATGTGTTTTTATCCAGGATGTTGGTTTCAGGTATGTTCCTCCCTTCTGGCGTGGAGCAGGAGTCGCTATTCCTGTGTTCTCTCTTAGGAGCCAAATAAGTTTGGGGGTTGGGGATTTCCATGATCTTATTTTATTGGCAGACTGGGCGGCTGCATCGGGTCTGAAAATGGTCCAGATTCTTCCAGTGAACGATACCCAGGCTAGTGGCACCTGGTCAGATTCCTATCCTTATGCCGCCATTTCTGTATTCGCTCTGCATCCTCTTTACCTTCATATTGAAGGTATCCCCAACTGGGAAAATGCGGTGGATATGACAGAACTTAATGCCCGCAGGAAGGATCTGGAAGCGCTGCCCGCAGTAGATTACGAACTTGCCCTATCTTCCAAACTAGACTTTGCCAAGAAAATCTTTACCAAGGAATGGTCAGGTCTTTCTCAGGATACCTCTTTTCGGACTTTTCTTAATGAGAACCGAAATTGGTTGCTGCCTTACGCCTGGTTCTGCTGTTGCAGGGACAACTATGGCACGGTCGATTTTTCCCAATGGGGCGAAAGGTCCCATTACGACGAAAAGGAGGTGACAGCTCGGATGAGAGAAGACCATTCAGATCATCTTCAACTTGCCTTCCATTTTTTCTTGCAGTTTCATCTCGATAGGCAACTTTTAAATGCCTCTCTGCATGCACGCAGTCGGGGGGTCATTTTGAAAGGGGATTTACCCATTGGAATTTTCCGACACTCTGTGGATGCTTGGACAACTCCCGAATTATTTAATCAAGTCGGCCAGGCAGGCGCACCTCCCGATCCTTTCTCCGCTACCGGACAAAACTGGGGATTTCCAACCTATAACTGGAAGGTCATGGCCCAGGATGGCTACCAATGGTGGAAAAGCAGGATGATCCATCTGGCCCGGTACTTCGGGGCCTATCGAATCGATCACATCCTTGGATTTTTCCGAATCTGGGAAATACCAGCGAATCAGGTAGATGGGCTTTTAGGGGTATTCCAACCCGCTTTGCCACTGACCTTATCGGATTTTGTTCAGGCAGGTATTTCCTTCGATGACGAAAGGTTCTGTAATCCCTACCTTCCCCTCGAGCTACTTGAGGCCCGGCTTGGTGATCAGGCAGGGAAAGTAATTCCCCTGTTTTTTGCCCCCATGGGCAAAGGGAAATACAAGTTCCACCCGTATACATCGCAACGGGAGGTGGAGCAATACCTTGAAAGTGAAGCAGGGGTTGCTTACCGCAGTCTTCGGGAAAGCCTGTTCTCCCTTTTTGGGGAAGTATTGCTCTTGCGAGATAAACAACGGGCGGATGCTTTTCACCCGAGGATAAACCTCATGGAAACGCAATCCTTTAAGAGTCTGGATTTCCAGTCGCAAGAGGTTTTTCGGTCCTTGCATGACAGTTATTTCTATCGGCGGCAGGAAGATTTCTGGCGCATGCAGGCCTGGGAAAAACTCCCTGCCATTAAAGACGCTACCCAGATGCTCATCTGTGGTGAAGACCTTGGAATGGTTCCCGCCTGTGTGGGCGGTGTCATGCGCGATTTGGGTATCCTGACCTTGGAAATTCAGCGTATGAGCAAAAATCCAGATACGGAATTTCTGGAAGAGAAGGACATCCCTTTCCTTTCTGTAGTTAGCCCATCTACCCATGATATGGCTCCAGTGCGCACATGGTGGGCCGAATCTGGTCCGGAAACCATCCAGCGCTTCTTCCAATCCCAACTTGGAGGTTCCGGACAGGCCCCGGAAGAGGCCACCCCGGAAATGGTGGAGAAGGTCATCGACCTCCACTTGAATTGGCCCTCCCTTTGGGCAGTATTTCCAATGCAGGATCTCCTTGGTATGGATTCAGATTTGCGCCACTCCAACCCTGAGACGGAGCGCATCAATGTACCAGCTAATCCAAGGCACTACTGGCGTTACCGCATGCATCTTACACTGGAGGCTTTGCAGAAAAGGACAGATTTTTCTAACAAGCTGGCAACAAAGGTAGCCCGTTTCCGGGGAATCCTCCCTAATTCGACCCCAAGCTAATTATGGGTGTGGGGTTTCTTTTCGCCAATGTAAACCCGCTGCCGCAGCGGCCTCAATAACTGTATCTTCCCGGCAAGTGAGGATGTCTGCCATGAACCGAGAAAACAAATCTGCCTGAAAACGACGAGGAAGAAACACGGCAGCATGGCACAAAGTATCGTAGGCTACCTGGTCAATATGCAGACCATACCTGTGGGCTGCTTCCTCGAATCGCGGGAAGTGTGCGTAAGGAATGTCGAAGAGGCATAAATCCTGCAGCTCCTTGTGCACTAAAATGCCACTGGCTAATGCTTGGGCAGTAGCTGCTCGGTAGGCCTCCGTCAGGCCTGAAGTCCCCAATAAACTCCCACCGAAATAGCGGGTCACAACCACTAAAATTTGCGTGAGTTGCCATTTGTCAATTTGACCAAGGATGGGTTTGCCGGCCGTCCCGGAGGGCTCGCCGTCGTCATTCGTCCTGTAGAGGTCTAATCCTATTCCAAGTCTCCAGGCAAAAGCATGATGAGAAGCTTTTCCGTGCTCCCTGCGTCGTTCCTCCAGCGAAGTTGCTATGGCTCGCTGGTCATTTACCGGGACAGCCAATGCAAGAAATCTACTCCCGCGGTCCTTGTATTCACCCCTGGTTGGCTCTGCCAGTGTTAAATAGGAATAAATAGGAGGCATGAAATCAACCAAGAAGGTTAGTGAAGCTGCTTGCGGGAAATCAGATTTAAGCGCAATTTGGCTATATTTGCAAAAATTCCCAAAGGGGTGGATGAAACGCTTAGGCGATACGATGAGGAGATAGCTACCTGCAAGGACCTGTTCGTCCAAAAAACGGCTGATTATGGCACATCATGGCGCATCCTGCGCCCAGCATCCCTAACCGATCAGTTGTTCATCAAAGCCAAGCGAATTCGCAATATTCAGGAGCTTGGCGAACAGAAAATAGGGGACTCCGTACGGCAGGAATTTCAGGGAATAGTTAATTACAGTGTAATGGCCCTTATTCAGCTTTCTGAGCCCCCTAAGGATCGTTTTGATTTAACCCCCGGGACGGCTTGCTCTCTTTACGACGAACAGACTTTGGAGGCTCGTAGGCTCATGGTTGACAAGAATCACGATTACGGAGAGGTCTGGCGGGACATGCGGCTGAGTTCCCTGGTGGATATCATATTGACCAAAATTTTCCGCATTAAACAAATTGAGGACAATTCAGGCAAAACTCTAGCATCAGAAGGGGTTGCTGCCAACTACCAAGATATCCTCAATTATGCTGTTTTCTCCTTGGTTAAGCTCTCAGAATCCGAAAATTAAACGCAAATCGACATCGATATGACACTCTTTGAAATCATCGGCTGGGTCGCTTTGAGTGCTGGTATTTGGACCGGATTGGTTGCTGGCATCCTCAAAAAATCACGGAATTTGCCCATAACCTTTCTGCAGGCCTTCTGCGGTATCCTTTTTGTCTTTTCAGGCTGGGTTAAGGTTATAGATCCCTTGGGTACGGCCTACAAAATGGAGCAGTATTTTGCTGAATTCAAGGTGACCTTTGCTCAGGCATCCATGGATTCAGTGGCCTCTTTTTTCCCCATATTGGCAAGTTATGCGTTGGTCTTCGCCATGGTGATGATTGTCATGGAAATTGTACTCGGCATCATGCTCCTTTTTGGCCTTTTTCCCAAGTTCACTTCCTGGGCCTTCTTTTTACTTATTTTATTTTTCACTTTGCTTACTGGATTTACCTACCTCACTGGTTATGTACCTGAAGGCGTGAATTTCTTTTCTTTTTCTCGCTGGGGCGGCTATGTGGAGACTAATATGAAAGTAACCGATTGTGGTTGCTTCGGCGATTTCATTAAATTAAAACCCAAGGTTTCCTTTCTTAAAGATGTCTTTCTCCTGATACCTTCCCTTACTTTCTTGTTTTTTCGCCGGCATATGTTCGAGCTCACCTCGGACGTGACGCGCAACAGCTTATTGGTTCTTAGTGTCGTAGGGTTCACCTTCTATGGCTTCTCCAATTTTTTATGGGATCTACCTCATACCGATTTTAGGCCCTTCAAGGTGGGTAATAATATCCGGGAGATGCGGAAGCGTGAAAAAGAAGCTGCCGCTGCTGTCCGAATTGTCGCCTATAGGATGACCAATATTAAATCTGGTGAGGTAGTTGAACTTCCCTTTGAGGCCTATCTTGCCGATTATGCAAAATATCCAACATCCGACTGGAAACTCGAGCAGGTGAAATCTGAACCCAGTGTGGAAAAAACCAAGGTCAGCGACTTTGAAGTTGCTGATTTGGAAGGGCAGGACATGACCGAAAGTATCTTGGATTATCCCGGTTTCTCCTTCATGATCGTAGCATATAATCTTCAAGAAACGGTTATTGAGGGAACTATCATTCAGAAGGATTCCCTTTTCAGAGCCGATACACTTGGCACCGGAAAAACTATGATAGTTACTCAGGTTTTTGAACGGATGAAGGAAACGAAAGTACCGGTGCGCAACTATTCTTGGAAGGAGAACTACTTGCAGGATTGGTCGTCCCGATTGCTGCCGGTCATGCTTCCCCTAGTCCAAGAAAAAATCAAGGTTTTTGCTGTCACCCGATATACAGACAAGCAAATGATCGGCGATTTCAAAAACAAAACGGGTGCAAATTTCCCTATCTACCTGGCCGATGATATTCTGCTCAAGACTATTATTCGGTCTAATCCTGGCGTTGTGCTTCTGAAAGATGGGGAAGTGGTGGCAAACTGGCATATCCGCCAATTGCCATCCGCTTCAGATCTAATGGAGACTTTTGGATTAGGGAAGTGATTTCCTTCTTCCCTGAAAATTTCTTAATTCCATGCTGAGTAGGCGAAATGTGCGGGTAAAGGTTATGCAGGTGCTCTATGCCATGGGGAGGGACCGATTACCTGATTTCACCCGGGGATTGCTTAGTTATCGTCGACAAGTAAATCAGTCTTTCGAACTCTACCTGCTTGTCCTTCTTTACCTGGTGGAAATTTCCCGATATGCTTTGGTAGATGAAAAGAACCGAAAGGTCAGGCTTCGTCCAACCCAGGATGACAAAAACTTTCGTGCCTTGCTTGCTACGAACCCTTGCATCCGTTCCCTCATTGACAATATTGGACTATTCAACAAGATTGATACTTGCGATGTGCGTGAAAAACTAGAGAAAGATCTTGTTCGAAGACTCTATCAGGAATTCCTGAAATCGGAAGATTATCTTACCTTTTTGCAACAGGATAATCCCTCTGATGCGTCATGCATAGCTGTGTACCTGGGGATGCTTAAGATTTGTCTTGCTTTTCCTCATTTTCAGGAAGACCTGGAGGATAAGTTTTCTCAATGGGCAGATGACGAGTCGTTAGTTATCGGTGCGGTTAAAAAGACCCTTAAACAACTCCCGCTGTCGCAAGATTTTTATCAAGAATATATCCCCTCCGAGGAAGCGACGGTCGAGTTTGGGGAATTTTTGCTCGAAAAGGTTTTTTTCAAGGACAAAGAATTAATCGAACTTATTTCACCTAATTTTCAAAATTGGGACGCAGAGCGGGTCGCGGTTATAGATATGATTCTCCTAAAGATGGCTGTGGCGGAAATGCTGCATTTTCAAACTATTCCTCCCAAGGTGACGCTAAATGAGTATGTCGAGATTTCTAAGATCTATTCCACAGATAAGAGTAAAGAATTTATCAATGGTATTCTGGATCGCTTGTTCAAGCAATTAGCTGCCGAGCAGCGAATCTCTAAGGAGGGTAGGGGACTCATAGATAACTAAATCGTAATATTTTTCACCCTATGCAGGACACTATCCTGATTCTGGATTTTGGGTCCCAATACACCCAACTTATTGCCCGTAGAGTCCGGGAATTAGAGGTTTTTAGTGAAATCCTGCCTTATTCTCAAATCCCTTCTAATCTTAATCGATTTAAGGGTATTATCCTTTCAGGAAGTCCCTTTTCTGTATCGGATAGCCATGCACCTTATTTAAATCTGGATGCGCTGCCATCAGGAATTCCTGTTCTGGGAATCTGTTATGGGGCCCAATATATTGCCCAGGCCTTTGGAGGAAGGGTGGAGAAATCGGACAAGAGGGAATACGGCAAAGCCCTCCTTTCCTTAGAATCCGAAGATAATCTTCTTTTTCGGGATATCGATTCGAAGGGTCAGGTCTGGATGTCTCATGGCGATACTATTCTGACCCTTCCAGAAGGGTTTATGCGTCTTGCCCATACCCGTGATGTATCTATCGCTGCATTTGCCAGTAAGGAAAACCATCATCGCTTTCCCATTTATTGCCTCCAGTTTCACCCTGAGGTTACCCATACCGGGCAAGGTGCAAGGATACTGGAAAATTTTGTCCGTCGTATTGCCGGCTGCGTGGGTACTTGGACTCCCACCGCTTTCGTGGAGGAAACTATCCGGCAACTGAAAAGCCAGATTGGTCAAGAAAGGGTGGTCTTGGGACTTAGCGGTGGGGTTGATTCTACCGTTGCCGCCTTGTTAATTCACCGGGCTATTGGAAAGCAGTTGACTTGCCTATTCATAGATAATGGCCTTCTTCGAAAGGAGGAGTTTACTAATGTGCTCGAGGGCTACCAAAACCTTGGACTCCGGGTTTTGGGTATTGATGCTCGAGAAAAGTTTTTGAATGGTTTACAGGGTATTGCAGATCCTGAATCCAAACGAAAGATTATTGGGAAAGCCTTTATTGATGTCTTCGAGGGGGAGGCTAGAAAATTGGAAGCGGAGGGAGGGATAATTTCCTTCCTGGGACAGGGTACTATTTATCCGGATGTCATAGAATCCGTTTCGGTCCAAGGCCCTTCAGTGACCATTAAATCCCACCACAATGTAGGGGGGCTACCAGAAAAACTTAGTCTAAAACTGGTGGAACCCCTTCGTACCCTTTTTAAAGATGAAGTGCGAAAGGTGGGTAAAGAACTGGGACTACCTGAAACCTTACTTAAACGGCATCCTTTTCCTGGACCAGGACTTGCGATTCGCATTTTGGGTGAGGTGACCTCAGAAAAAGTAAGGCTTCTTCAAGAGGCCGACGCAATTTTTGTTCAGGGTCTTAAGGAAGAAGGTCTTTACGATCAAGTTTGGCAGGCTGCAGTTATCCTCTTACCTATCCATGCAGTAGGTGTTATGGGGGATGAACGGACCTATGAGCAGGTCGTCGCCTTACGGGCTGTATCCTCTACAGATGGAATGACAGCGGAATGGAGCCATCTCCCCCATGCTTTTCTGGGCCGGATGAGCACCGAGATTATAAATAAAGTTAAAGGGATTAATCGCGTGGTTTATGATATCAGCACCAAGCCGCCTGCGACTATCGAGTGGGAGTAGGGCTGGGATACCGTTCTTTTGGTTATTCCTCCTTCTCTCCCTGCCGGCATGCAGCCGGAAACCATCACTGGCCCAACCCATTGTCTCACCGTCCGGGCTTGCTAACGCTTCCCGTCTGCTGACTGGGAAAATGGATACGTTTCCGATTTTCCCTAAATCGGGGGAAAATGGCCTGCCGGTTTTATCTGATTCGGTTCGATTCCTTGGAGCGGTAACTAAGCCATACCCCTACCTTTTAGGAAAAAAGTCTGGTGACTCTCTTCGAATTGGGTTTGTCTTACCCTTCTTGACTGGCACTTCGGCTCAGGATTTAGGAGGTGAAGTAGATAATCCAGTAAGCCGTTGGGCTGTGCATTACTACCTTGGAGCTAAGTTGGCCATACAGGATATGGTGGACCAGTTTGGCTTGAACATAGGGTCTCAGGCTTTAGACTCAGGTGCTGATACCTTGAGTTTGAAGACAAATCTGGAATCAAATCCTGGGCTCTCAGATCTTGATATCGTCATTGGACCCTACCATCGTGACAATATACGCCTGCTTGCAGGTCGTGCACGGGAAGATGGCTATTTGCTTTTTTCTCCCTTCAGCGCATCTGCCGGGCCAAACAGCGATAATCCCTATTTCTTCCAAATAAATCCGCCGATTGAGGTGCAGGTAACCAACGTGGTGCATCATCTTTTAGACCGATTCGAGGTCGGAGAGGTCCTTCTCTTACAAAAAGATTCCGACACCCGGCTGCGGGATTTGTTTTTGAAAACTTTTGCAGCAACCAATCCTGGAAAGGAGGTCCCCAAGGCCCTCTTGCTGAGCTCTCGAACACAGGACTGGGCACCTCAGTTAGCAGCAGAACTAGCAATTCGTGATAACCCGATAATAGTTATCAGTTCTTATTCCGACGAGATCTTCCTCAATAATCTCCTACAAGCTCTTTTTCGAGAAACCATCGGGAAAAAGGATATTGCTGTTTACGGTCTTTCCCCCTGGCTTAATATGGAAAAACTTGACTTTTCCATGTTGGAAGCGCTCCATTTTCATGTTGCAAGCCCTTTCTTCGCAGATCCCTCAAGGGAGGAAGTGCAGGCTTTTCGCACCCGGTTTCTTGATGAAATTGGGCAATTTCCTGATGAGGCAGCTTTCCAGGGATATGACTTGCTTCGGTTTCTTTTAGAAGGTTGGCGAAGGCAGTCGGACGATTTCATCGAAGCATTGCTGGCATTCAAGAATCCTAATTACCTGAGTGTTCCGTTGCGTTTCGCCGAATGGGAGGATACCTCTCCAGGTGGCGGAGCTCGGAAGTTTTGGATTAATCGGGAAGTACAGGTTCTTCAGTTCTCCGGGTATACCTGGACAAAAGATTAAAATGGTAGTCCCAGACCAAAATTGAGGTTCACATTTCGCCAAGTCCATTCAGTTGCATTGGCACGATAGCGGCCGTCGGTCCCTCGGTATGGATATCTTACAGGAATCCCTAGGTCGAGCCGAAAGAGGAAATAAGTAAAATCTGCGCGTAACCCTATTCCGGAGCTAAGGGCTACCTGGCGGTAAAAAGCGTCATTTTCCCCCTTTGGTGAGTACGGTACTTTCGGCAGGGTTCGGTTAAATTGAAACTGAGCCCCCGGGCGGCTTGCATCTTTTCGCAATGTCCATACGTTTCCACCGTCGAGAAAGATGGCGCCGTTGATGCGCCAAAAAGCCTTGAAACGCCATTCCAGATTGAATTCCCACTTTAAATCACCGGTTTGGAAAAAAAGCAGCCTGTTGCTTTCGGTAAGCGAAAAGGAGTCTATGTAACCGCCGGGCCCAAGACCCCGGGCTGCCCAACCCCTAATACTATTGGGGCCTCCAACATAAAATTGTTTGATGTAGGGAACTTCTTTTGTGTAACCAAAAGGGAAAGCTATGCCTACCTGCATGCGTGCAGCCAAGGAGTTACGCTGATTAAAAGAATAATACCAACGAAAATCCCAATCGGTCTTGAGAAATTGAGAAAAAACGGTAGCATAGAGGCGAAAAGGCCTTTCCTGTCCCCGAATGCCGTCTATCAACCTGTTTATCAACCATAGCTCTGCACCGCCTGTCTCCAAATTCACGTTGGTTTGTCGCGAGAGTCGTTGGCTCGAGCTGGTTTGTTTGCTAACATAAGTCAGATCGCGAAAAAAAATCGTGGCAAAGAGCTGCTTGGAGAAACTATTGGCAAGAAATGGATTGGCTTTGATAATCTTTTCTCCCTGGATAAAGAAAAAAGGTCGGATGTAGTCCAGCGAAGCATGATTAATAAGCAGCCGTCGGTCTTGCCCCAAGGCCAACTCCATGCCGTAGGAAAAATTTGCCAGCTGATACCTATAAAAGTCTAGAAGAAGTACATATCCCGCCCCAGCAGTCAATTTAGCCGTTGCGTAATCGTCAAAAGTCTTCCAAAAGTTTCCTCTGGATGTCCCCAACTTCCCCGAAGTAAGACCTCTTGCTACTCCCCATAGCCCCAAATAATCACGGAATCTGGGTATGGAAAAGGTGTTTTGAGCTTTGAGGTCGACAGTGTTCCAGAATGCCGTACCCGGAACCGGATTGAATTCAACTCCTCCACTAAGGTTAAAAAAGGTGTTTTCTGCACCCTGGAAAAGGTTGCGGTGCCTTAAAGATGGGCTAAGCGAAAATCCGATGAGGTTTCCAGCTCCTGCCGCATTGCTGCGGTTGGTGTAGTTTATTTCCGCATCTACACCCACTTCAAGCTTTGGCGATTCAGATAGTTCAATGTCAATATCCACGGCTTCCGCATCAGGTATCAGTACAGGTCTTATGCGGACAAACTTGAACACCCCCAGGTTGGAAAGGAGGCGTAGGGTTTCTGTGTAATCTTCCTCGCGGTACTTCGATCCAGGGCGAAACCGAATAGCATGGACTAATTGACCGGGAAGAACCTGCCATTCATTTCCGGATCGGACAATGTGAATACCTTCTACCAAGGTATCTCCGGCAAATCGCACGGAATCGGTGCCCTCAGCTCGGAAGCGCACCGTACAACCACGAACGCGATAGGATATATGGACGGAATCGTTTGGAGGAGTTGATAGCGTTTGATATAGACGCACCTGAAAGGGTTTCACGGTAGTATCTGCTTCAAGGTCTTCAAAGGAAGCCTGGTTGATATTTACATATCCAGCATTGCGCAAATGTTGAAGGATTCGCTCCTTCTCCGGGCCATACAATCCATAGGCAAAGGGTTTTCCCTTTTCGAAAAGTGTACCGGCAGCGTTCCGGTTCATTTCCGCTTCCACTTGTTTGTCGGGACTAAAAAAAAGGATACTGTCGATAGTGTATAGGTTGCCGGGTTTCAACCGGAAGGTGACGTCGCTGCGGTAACCTGCAAGAGAGTCCAGCGAATAATCCACTGAGGCATCCAAATATCCTCTGGCTTGCAGGATATTCCTAAGGTTAAGGGCATTGGCATCCTGTTGTGAAGGGCGTAGTAAATTGGGAACCTCCCCCAACGTTTTACGCTTCCAGTCGTCCAGCCGGGTGGTGTCCGTAGGACGACTGGAAGTATAGTGAAACCAAACTCGCGGAATGAATAAGAAACGCCCGTTGGGTTTAGGCTTCAGGTTGTTGATAAGAGTGTAGGAAAGATTGCTTTTGTCTTCAATCTGCTGGCCCTCTGGCCAAGCTAACTGGTAACTTTGAAGCAGGTAGTTCTGGTCATTGCGAAATGAAGCTGTCGAACAAGCTGTCATCCACAGAAAGGATAGCAGGTATAGTACGTGCAGAAAACCCCTTACCTTTGACCATTTCACCAATTCCGATGTTGTCGCGAAGTAAACTGCAGCTTCTAAGCTCGTTGCAAAATAAGAAGTTCCGTCAACAATACGGCCAATTCCTAGTCGAAGGGGATAAGATTGTCCGAGAGGCTTTGAACCAAAAAAGATTCCGGGTCCTGGAAGTCCTGGCCCTTCCCGATTGGTTCGATGAGACTGAGATAATGGGGATAAACCTGTTGCATGCGCTGCAAAGCAAGGTTTCGGCCAAGGATATGGCCCGCATTTCCAGTTTAAAGAATCCTCCTCCGGTATTTGCTCTCCTGGAGCTGCCACGCGATACCGAAATCATCCCTGCAGATCCTAGAGGCCTCGTGCTATTTCTCGACGGCATTCAGGATCCCGGAAATGCAGGTACCATTGTCCGGACAGCCGAATGGTTTGGAGTGGAACATGTGGTACTATCACCGGATTCGGTAGATCGTTTTCATCCAAAATTTCTCCAGGCATGCATGGGTTCCGTTTTTCGTACCCATGTCTACGAACTGTCCTGGACTGATCTTCGTGCCCAATTGCCAAAATACCCATGCTGGGGGACAGCAGCTGATGGTCAAAAATCAGGGAATTTGGATCAAGAACCGGGTATTCTCGTTTTGGGGAATGAGGGGCGCGGTATTCGGCCAGAGATAATGAATCAACTAGACGGTATCTTAACTATTCCACGCAAACCAAACTCAGGAGCTGAAAGCTTGAATGTTGCTGTAGCCGCAGGTATTCTTCTGGAAAAGCTACACGGCTAAAGGACTATTGTTGAGAAAGAAAATCGTTATATTTCAGCTTCATGTAGTGACCTCCACCTACGTATTTCAGTTCGGGGAGCATTTGCGCCACTTGCTTATAACCTGGGGAGATGGTGATACGATCTAGCTTTTCATCGAGATAAACAAAGGAGGGATACCCCAATTGACCATCAAGTAATACCGCAGCTAATTCGTGATAGCCTCGTGCACCTGAGGCTACAAACTGGAAGGTCTTCCCTTGGAAAACAACTGGACCTTTTTGTTCAGCATTGAATTTGACCGGATAAAAATTTTCGTTCAGGTAAGCGGCTATGCCTGGATCGGTAAACGTAGTTGCATCCATGCGCTTACACCATCCACACCAGTCAGTGTACATATCAACAAAAATTTTTCTTGGCTTTTTCTTCTGGAGATTCAAAGCCTCTTCAAACGTATACCATTTTATTGGAACATTTTCAGCAGGGTTGCTCCATCCGAAACATGAGGCGATAAGGAAAAATCCGGCTAAAATCCGGGAGATTAAACCTCGCATGGCATTTTTTCTTCAAATATAGCTATTATCAATAACCATAACCTGCTTTGCTTGTTACAAAAGGATGAAACTTATTGTAGCTATAGGAGGGTCTAGTGGATCAATTTATGCCAAACTATTGCTTGATCGATTGGTTCGCATTCAGGAACAAACGGAGGCTGTAGGTGTGGTCATGTCGGACAATGCCTTGACGAATTGGGAAATAGAAATTGGTCCTTGGGATCCTTCCCACTACCCGTTTCAGTTCTATGGACGTTCAGATTTCAATGCCCCATTCGCCTCCGGCTCGGCGAAATACCAGGCAATGATTGTTTGTCCTTGTTCTGTGGGACTTCTTGGACGGATTGCATCCGGAGTTTCAACCGACTTGATTACTCGGGCTGCGGATGTTATACTCAAAGAAAGACGAAAATTGGTCCTAGTGGTGCGAGAAATGCCGCTAAGCCTTATTCATATCCGCAACATGGAGACGGTCACACTCGCTGGTGGAACAATCTGTCCCGCCACACCAGCTTTCTACAGTAAGCCGCTAACAGTAGAAGAACTTGCAGGAACCGTGATTGACCGAGTTATGGATTTGGTGGGTCTATCCTGGGACGCCTTCCGCTGGGGGGAATAATTTCCCTTCACGCTGTGAAGGATTAACACTACATTTGTCGTTGCACAAATTTTTTTCATATGTACCAAAACATCATCAAGGCATGGATGCTCGCTGCTATGGTGGCAGGGGCAGGTTCCTGCAAAGCTCAAAATTCGGAAACCGATATGGATTCAGTTAGTTACAGTGTGGGCGTGCTCATGGCACAGAGCCTTAAGCAGCAAAACTTTGAAAAACTTAAACCCGAAATCATCGCAGAAGCTATCTCCGATGTGCTTAATGGGAAGGAGCCAAAATTTTCGGTCGAAAAATGTAATCAACTCGTCCAGGAATATATGCAAAAGAGCCAAGAAAGCAAATTCAAATCCAACGTCGACGAAGGGAAGAAATTCCTTGAGGATAATGGAAAGAAATCAGGGATTATCACCACAGCTAGTGGCTTGCAGTATGAGGTGCTCAAGCCTGGCGCCGGCGTTAAACCGACCCCTTCAAATCAGGTGACCGTGCACTACGTGGGTACCCTTATCAACGGGAAAGAATTTGATTCCTCTCTTCGCAGGGGAGAGCCTGCTACATTTGGCGTAACCCAAGTAATCCAGGGATGGGTTGAGGGTCTGCAGCTTATGCCACTGGGTGCGAAATACAAATTTTATATCCCCTACAACCTCGCCTACGGCGAACGTGGTGCTGGTGCGGATATCCCTCCTTTTGCCACCCTTATCTTTGAGGTTGAGCTTTTAAAGATTCTCTAATCCCTCGAATATGCTATGAATATCGACATTGTCACCCTGCTTCCGGGATTGTTGGAGGGGCCATTTAGCCACTCCATCCTCAAAAGGGGCAAGGATAAGGGACTGCTCGATATTCGGATTATTGACCTTCGCGATTTTGGTCTTGGGAATAGTATGCAGTTGGATGACTACCCTTTTGGTGGGGGAGCGGGCATGGTGCTTATGCCCCAGCCCTTGTATGATTGTATTCTTTCGTTAAAAAAACAGCGGGAATACGACGACGTTATTTTCCTGACGCCAGACGGAGAAAAACTCACCCAAAAAACGGTGAACTCCCTTTCCCTTAAAAATAATCTGCTCTTGCTCTGCGGTCATTATAAGGGAATCGATGAACGGATTCGGGATTTGCTCGTCACCAAAGAGATCTCCATTGGCGATTATGTCCTGTCGGGAGGCGAACTGGCAGCAGCCGTTTTGGTCGATGCTATCGGACGACTTATTCCGGGTGTGCTAAACGATGAAACTTCCGCTCTCACAGATTCTTTTCAGGATGGTTTACTTTCACCACCTGTTTATACCCGACCGGCTGAATTCATGGGAATGAAAGTACCTGATGTGCTGCTCTCTGGGCATTTTAAAAATATCGAGGACTGGCGTGCTGAGGAGGCCTATCGAAAAACTAAAGAAAGGCGGCCGGACCTTCTATTTCCCGAAATCTAATACCATTTCATGATGTTACTAGCTTCCTACCTTCTACCTGATTTGGCTGACCCAGCTGTTTGGATTAGCCTCCTTACGCTGACCTTCCTGGAAATCGTCCTGGGAATTGACAACATCATATTCATCACCATCGCTGCCAATCGACTTGCCCCGGCCGAACAGGCCCGTGCGCGATTAATCGGTATGATTCTGGCAATGCTCTTCCGCGTGGGACTGCTATTTGGAATTTCTTCCATAATCGCCATGAAAGAGCCCCTAATCGCTATCCATTGGAACTGGATTGACGGAGCCTTCAGTGGGCAGTCTCTAATACTCGCCTTAGGGGGAATTTTTCTTCTGTACAAGGCAACTCATGAAATACACCATAAATTGGAAGGGGGCGCTGATGAATCTGGTAGCGGAAAAGGTAGTGCGAAAAGCTCGTTGCAGCAGGTTGTATTGCAAATTGCGCTAATCAATGTGATTTTTTCCTTTGATTCCATACTTACCGCCGTTGGTCTCACCGATAATCTTTGGATTATGATGATTTCAGTTGTTCTGTCTATGCTGTTCATGCTATTGTTTGCTGCACCGGTAAGTCGATTTGTCAATACCCACCCTTCCATTCAGGTTTTAGGGCTTGCATTTCTAATTTTAATTGGATTTATGCTTGTGGCAGAGGCAGCTCACCTGGCTCACCTCACGGTTGCCGGAAGTGAGGTTGGCTCCGTTCCAAAAGGGTATCTATATTTTGCCATTTTCTTCTCCCTGCTGGTTGAGTTTCTGAATATGCGACTCAGGAAGCAGAAAGCGCCTGTCCAATTGCATGGATATGCAGAGGATGCTCAAAAAAAAGGTTTAATTTAAAAATAACGAATCAAATGGATCAGTTAAGAAAAAATGACATGGCGCTGTTGCTTATCCGCCTATTTTTTGGCTTTGCTATGATTTACGGACATGGATGGCGGAAATGGGAACGCCTGAGCAGCGGAGAAGAAATTACCTTCGCTGACCCTTTTGGAGTAGGACCTGGGGTCTCTTTAGGGCTTGCAGTTTTCGCTGAAGTGTTTTGTTCTGCCCTCATTCTTATTGGTTTGTTTACCCGGTTGGCAACTATCCCTTTGATTATCACCATGGGAGTTGCCGCTTCTTTTATCCATGCCGGAGACCCTTTCTCCGACAAAGAAGCTGCCATTTCTTACTTGGTGGTGTATGCAGCTCTCCTCCTCATGGGTCCAGGTTGGTATTCATTGGATTCATGGTTAGCCCAGAGGCGCAGAGCGTGAACTGGATTTCGGTTTTCTCTTCAGCTTGTCTAATGGCTGTGCTATTGACCGGCTGTTCGAAGCCATCCTCTCACAGCAAGGAATTCCAAGTTGTTGAGGGAAAAACCATGGGAACCTATTACCGGATAACCTATCGGGATGCTGCGCACAGGGATTTTAATCTCCAGGCCGATTCCATCCTCCAGGAAATCAATCAGCAGGTCTCTACTTACCTACTCGAATCGACCATCTCTCGCTTTAATCGGGAGGAAAAAATGCTTGCTGTACCTGCTTCGGACCGCCATTTCCTTGAAAACCTAAGGCTTTCCCGGTATGTGGCCGACTTGAGCACCCAGCTATTCGATCCCACCGTTGGACCTCTGGTGAACTATTGGGGATTTGGGTACAAGGGGCGCAAGGCTGTACTGAAGGTGGATTCGGCTAAAGTAGATTCGCTGCGACGATTGGTTGGACTCGCTAATATCCGGCAAGAGGCCCAAGGAGATGTAGTGCTATTGCATAAAGCATTTCCAGGGGTGGAACTCGATTTCGGCGGCATTGCCCAGGGTTATGCCATCGATGAATTAGCCAACTTCCTTCAGGTAAAAGGGATCGAGGATTATTTGGTTGATTTGGGTGGGGAATTTGCGGCCCGCAATCTGAGTCCGAAAGGTGTCCGTTGGCAAATTGGTATCAATATCCCTAAGGAAGATGCGGATGTTCACGCTATTCAGACATTATTTACCCTTGAGGATGAGACGCTGTCAACCTCTGGTAATTACCGCAATTTCCATGAGGTAGATGGAATCAAATACAGCCACACCATAAATCCTTTTTCCGGTTATCCGGAACGCAATAATCTTTTAAGCGCATCCATTTTTGGTCCTCGCTGCGCTGTGGCCGATGGCCTGGCAACGGCCTGTATGACGATGGGTTTTGACAAATCACAGCTTTTGTTGGAATATTTGCCGGAATATGAGGGTTATTTTATTTACGACGACGGCAAAGGTGGGGTGAAAACCTATATGACCCGAAATTTGCGTGAAAAGCAGGCAAAACGCGTTTCAGCCCATGAAAATTAAACTGGACAGGGATCTTTGTTTTTTCGATATCGAAAGTACCGGACTTAATGTCCTAAAGGATCGTATCCTTCAACTGGCACTTATTCGGGTTCCTCACCGAGGCGGTGAACCGGAAGAACTCTGCCTTTTGATAAATCCAGGAGTCCCAGTTTCGGAGGAAGCCTTTGCTGTGCATGGCATCTCCGCAGCTGATCTGGCGAATAAGCCGGTTTTTGCCCAAGTGGCCGATAGCATTTTGCGTTTTATTGGCGACTCCGATTTAGCAGGCTACAATTCCAATCGGTTTGACATTCCCATGTTGGTTGAGGAATTTGCCCGAGTAGGTATAGATTTTCAACTTTCTGGTCGCCGCATGATTGATGTGCAGCGAATATTTTATAAAATGGAACCTCGGACCCTAAAAGCAGCTTACCGGTTTTACTGCCAGAAAGAACTGACCAATGCCCATGACGCACTCGGCGATGTACGCGCAACGATGGCAGTTTTTCAAGGTCAGCTCGAAAGGTACGTGGGTAAGGAAGTTGAAGATGAAGACGGTGTGCCAGGACCTTCGCCCATAGAGCCTGATATTCGAAAATTGCATGAGTTTACCAACGATTTTCGTTTTCTGGATGCCACGCAAAAACTTCGAGTGGAAAAGGATGGCACGGTCGTTTTTCATTTCGGGAAATACGAGGGAAAACCAGTGGGTGAGATGCTTCATGGAGACAATAATTATTATACCTGGATACTAACAAAGGATTTCTCCTCCCAAGTAAAACAGGCCGTTAAAACGCTGGTGAAGGAGTATGCAAAAAAAGCCAATCGGGAATTGGAATGAGTATGCCCTACCAGCGCTAATACCTTTGCTGGTTTGGCTTTTCCTGCAAGCTTGTGCTAGCGAGCGCAGGGAAGGATGTCTGGATTTCCGCTACAGCAATTTTTCGGTGGGAGCTGAGGTGGGTTGTCCCAATTGCTGCAAACCTCCCGAGGTACGCATCCTGCTCCGGCATCGCTACTCGTTGGGTGATTCTCTTCAACCGCTCGATTTATTCCCCAGATTTTATTTACCGGTAGGTGCCCCTGATTCCCTCTCATTAGAAGGATTGTCCTATATCCTTTCCGATTTTCAATTGGTGGACTGGCAAGGTAGGGTAATACCCGCGCTTGATTCCCTGACCATCCGTAAACTTAATTCTCAAAAAGATTCTCTGTTACTGACTTTCGCCAATAGTTTTTTGGTTGGTAATCCAGCTGTTTTCCTGAATCGCCGCGTCGGTACTATCCTACACAACGGTGTAGCGATTCGTTCCCTGCGTTTCCAGTTTGGGGTCAGTCCCAGCGTAAATGCATTGCAGCCTTCCGATTTCCCAGCGAGTCATCCATTGGCCCCCGGGCAGGGAACCTTGCATCAGGCAGGAAGTGGATTTACTTTTGCTTCCATGTCGTTGAAGAGGAAATCTGGTCATCTTACTACATCCCAAACCTTGGTTCTAAATGGGGAAGCCTCCAGGATTCTTGTGGAAATCCCTACAGTATTGTCCCTGCGAGCCGGTTACCATCAGGAAATCACCCTCGATGTGAATATAGCAAGTTGGCTGGGGCAGATGGATTTTAGTCAACCCCCGGAGGTAACTAAAAGGAGGTGGATGGCTGGAATACCTGGTTCGTTTCGAGTTGCAGCAGTTAATGAACGATTGGATTAATCTTCGGTTCCTAATGCCATGGCGCGTATCCTAATCATCCTTCTGGCTTTTGTTTCCGTATCATGTAAATCAGATTTGCAAACGGAAAAAGGGGTGGATGTCAAGTTTATCGTAAAGGCCACCTTCGGCGGAGAACCCCTAATGATGTACGGAAAAGATTATCCCTACCCGGGTGCCCGTTTACGCTTCCAATTGTTTAATTTTTATTTGTCCGATATCCGTTTGCGGGCAGGCTCGGAAGGTCAGGGGATTAGGCTCGCTGAAGTAGCCCTTATCAATTTTCGGGATATCCAGACTTCCGGGGCAGCTGATAAAGGTTTTGTGCTGACCTTTAAGAATGTACCGGCAGGATCGTATACGGGCCTTGAGGCTGGGGTGGGGGTAGCTCCCCGACTCAATGCAACAGGCCCTGCTTCTTATCCGCCGCCTCACCCTCTCGACGATAATTACTGGTCTTGGGCTGCAGGTTATGTCTTCGCCAAAGTGGAGGGGAATGCTGATTTGGACAATTCCGGGAAATTTGCCACCAAACTGACCTTTCATGCTGGGGGTGATTCCTTTTACAAAACGGTCAAATGGGATCGCCCAATTGTACTCCATCGGGATAATGCGGAAATAGCTCTTACGCTTGACTTGAAGGAAATGCTGTGGCGCAGTGATTCGGATTTTATCGATTTTCGTAAAGTAACAATCGATCACAGTGTGGATAAGCAAATTGTCGCTTTTTTGTTGGATAACCTCCAGAAGGCTATTCAGTTGCGCTGAATGGTGCGTAAAGCTATGTTTTGCCATATTGGCTTTCCAACTCACCTTTTCGTGTACTGAAACAGCACCCGGAGCACCCGGGTTCCCGCCCATGGTGCTACCCCGGGCTGATGACTTTACAAGGGAAAAAGTCGAATTAGGGAAGCGGCTCTTTTTTGACCCCATCCTATCCCTGCACCGCGATATCAGCTGTGCTTCCTGTCATCAGCCAGAACTTGCCTTTTCTGATGGTCTCAGGCAAGCAAAGGGCCTTGGGCAACTGGACCGAAATACCCCCTCCCTGATTAACGTAGGGTTTCTCCACAAGGGCATATTATGGGATGGCTCAATTCCCGACTTGGAGTCCCAGGTCCTTCATTCCGTGAGAAATCCACTCGAAATGGGGCTATCTTGGCCTGCCGCCTGTCATCGAATAACGGGTAAAAAGGATTACAAGAAGTCATTCCGGAAAATTTATGGTGATGAATCATTAGATTCTGTGATGGTTGCATCGGTATTAGCCCATTTCCAGCGCACCCTCATTGGCAATCGGTCGCGATATGATCAGGTTATGGCTGGAAAAGGAAGCTTTACACCTGCAGAAAAACGGGGTTGGACAATATTCTTTGATGCTGATCCCAAACTGCCTTCGGGTGAGTGTGCACACTGTCACACCGATCCGCTGTTTACCGATGGTTCATTTCAAAATAATGGGCTTGTCTCGTCCAGGGATATGAAAGATGTCAGGGTTGATCCTGGTCGTTCCCAGTATACAGGTAATCTGAATGACCGTTTTCTTTTCAAAGTACCTTCCTTGCGCAATGTGGCCATTACAGCACCTTACATGCATGACGGCCGGATGAAAACCCTTCGAGAAGTCTTGCTGCATTATAACATGGGAGGTAATCCCGGATACAATGTTAGCCCTAACGTAAGACCCTTGAAGTTTTCAGATGCTGACATGGACGATTTAACTGCTTTTCTTCACACACTCACCGATGCGGAATATCTCAAAAGTAAATCTCAATTAAAGTGGCAATTCCCCCGTTAGCTAGTCAAACGTCCACCATGCGTATCCTTTTGGCCCTCGTTTTGCTCTCCACCGCCCTTTCCTGTGACAAAGAAGTGTTGCCCTGCGCTGATTGTCTGGAGGATAAAGCCTTTGCTGCGGCTTTACCCGATTCGACCCCTTACCCGTTAACCGTTCCAACCTGGATGCCAAAGCCCATTATCCCAGATGACAATAAACTTACAGTAAAAGGTGTGGCCTTGGGGAGAATGCTATTTTATGATCCGGTCCTATCGCGCGATAGCACGCAGTCTTGCGCTACGTGCCATGCTCCAGACAAATCTTTTGCCGATGGGAAACCGTTAAGTCCGGGAATAAAGGGTAAACCAGGACCGCGAAATAGTATGGCGCTGGTCAACCTAGCCTACAACACTCGAGGATTTTTCTGGGATGGCAGGGTAGCCTCCCTAGAGGCACAAGTTATTCACCCGATTATCGATCCCGTGGAAATGGACAATACTCTCCAGGAGGTGGAGCGTAGACTGCGGCGAAGTAAAATTTATCCCGCCCGCTTTCGGGAAGCCTTTGGCATTAAAGCAAAGGAAGAAATCACCATTGACTTGGTGGCAAAGGCCATCGCCCAGTTTGAAAGGACCCTCATTAGCTCCGATTCCCGATACGACCAAATAATCTGGGGGCAAAAAGGATTTCCTGAGGAGGATGAAGCTCGGGGAATGGCTTTGTTTTTTATCGAGTTTGCCGGCAAAACGCAACACCCCGGGTGTTCCCATTGCCATTTTAATCCCTTATTTACAGATAACCATTTCCGCAACAATGGTTTGGACAAGGTCGCTTCATTGCTCGATTTCAAAGATCCCGGGCGCCGGGCAGTGACGCAAAATATCAACGATAGCGGCCGGTTCCGCACCCCAACCCTCCGAAATATTGCACATACAAGTCCTTATATGCACGATGGTAGATTCAAAACCCTTGAAGAGGTGCTTGATCATTATCAGCAGGGCGGCCATGGTGTAGTGAACGAAGATCCCAATATCCTTCCTTTCCGTTTGTCGCCGCAGGATAAAGCAGACCTCATAGCCTTTTTGAAGATGCTCAGCGATCCGACTTTTCTCCAAAACAAAAATTTTTCCAGCCCGTTTAAATAAAATGTGGCTTAGTATATTCACAAAAAAATAAATAAAAAATTAATAATCAATATATTAGATTAAATTATCAATAGAAATAAATTCACAACACATCGATTTTGTCCTTTATTTTCCTTATCGAGCATGCCATATTTGTATCATCAAGGGAGCTTTGAGAGGTTAAATACAACTAAAAATATACCGGTTCAGTGCCCATTGGGAATCCGGAGGAACTATGTTCATGGGATTATACTTTGGTCGTAAGTCGTGTTACTGCTTGTAACGCGACTTATTTTTTTCCATATCTCCATTCTTTCCAAGGCTTTTCCAATTTGCTTAGCAGTCTGATTCTCCTTGGCTAAATGGGCATTATGTACACTCATAGCAGCTAAACAGCTTTTTACGCATAGAATAATATTTTAAATTATTGAAAATCAAATATATATAAATATTTTAACGATAAAAAAATATATGCACTCTTGTCGGAAAACTTGAAAATAAGGGCAGAACAGGTTTTTTTTACCAATAAATAGGCCCTTCATCTCCATGGTTTCCCCCCTTCGATTGATTAGCTTTCTAATTATTTTTCTGCTGCCGATTTGCTTAGTGAGTCAGGTATTGTCTGTTCAATTTTCTAGCACAGAACCTACCTGTTTCGATTTGCCTACCGGACGAATACGAGCTATCCCCATTGGGGGTACCCAGCCCTATGCATACCGCTGGTCCACTCGGGCTACTACGCAAACGATTGACAATCTAAAAGCAGGTACCTACTTTCTCACAGTCACCGATGCCTTAAACCGCACGGTTTCAGATTCTTTTGTCCTATCCCAACCTGCTATTCTCGCCGTGCGGCTGGAGCGGATTGTCTGCGGGATACCTACAACGGTAAAAGCTGTCGCATCGGGTGGGGTAGGTCCTTACTCTTATGCATGGGAAACCGGATCAACCTTTGATACTACCCAGGTTTCTGTTGAGCAAAAATATTGTGTGACGGTAACGGATAGCAAGCTATGTGCCAATATTACCTGTGAACCTGTCCCTATTACCCCTATGGTGGTTGCCCTAGATACACGAAATGTTTCCTGCTTTGGATTCCAGGACGGACAGCTAGTCGCAACCGGAGGCGGCGGTAAGCAGCCCTACACCTATCGGTGGAGCAATGGCCAAACTACCCGAGAAATAAGAAATCTATCTCCTGGCCTCTATACGGTTACCCTAACGGAAAGTGGCGGTTGTTCCAAGACGGGATCAGCACGGGTAATCGAACCCACCCGACTTACCATTCCGCTGACGGTTTCCCAACCGGCTTGCGCCGGGGATAATACCGGCCGTATTGCTGCGCTTCCGCAGGGTGGAAATGCACCGTATCGCTTTTCGTGGAGTACAGGATCCAATTCCCCAACCATCGATTTCCTGCCATCGGGGACCTATGGCCTGACAGTAGTGGATGCTAAAGGCTGTGTCAATACGGCTACTACGCTTATCCAGAGTCAATCCGCCATCAGCCTTTTCACCACTAGCCGGGCGGAAACCTGTTTAGGTCAGGGTGATGGGGAGTTACGGGTTAGCCCAGTTGGTGGTGTGGGCCCCTATCGTTTCAAGTGGAACTCCGGCGAAACGGATTCCCTCATTGGTCTTAAGGTGACAGGAAATTATGTGGTCACTGTCACGGACGCCTTGGGTTGTGTCAAGTCTGCCAATGTGCTCATGACCGCAGCGGCTTCCGCTTTTCGTATCGAATTGACCCGTAATGGTCCGATTTGTAATGGAACGGATCAGGGAAATATTTCCCTCATATTACAGGGCGGACAAGCCCCTTTTCAGGTGGCGTGGAATACGGGATCCACCGGAACAGCGTTGCGAAACTTGCGGGCAGGAACTTATCGTGTGACCATTACTGACGCTATTGGTTGCCGACAGGTTTTGGAGGAGACCATACGGGAATCACCTCCCATTTTTCTAGATATTGACGGGGAAGACAGGGTCTGCGGGGGCGCCACCAATGCCCGACTAAGAACAACAGTAACCGGTGGTGTTGCTCCTTTCGTTTACCGTTGGTCCAACGGAAGAACAGGACCAAACATCGAAAATGTGGGAGCTGGCACGCATTATCTTACGCTTACCGATGCAAACAACTGCGTGGTGCGTGATAGTTTTTTTATTGCCCGTCTTCCAACTCCTGTTGTATCGCTCATTGGTGACCAGATTGTCTGCAACAACGGCAGAGGTGCATTGTCTGCTAGCGTTTCCGGTTCCCCTGGACCCTACCTTTATGCTTGGAGCAACGGGCAGACCGGAGCTGCGGTGGGTAATCTAGCGTCTGGAGAATATGCCCTCACGGTGGAAGATGCCAACCGGTGCGTTACCGTATTACCCTTCCAGATTCAAATAATTGATTCCTTAAAGCCGGACGTGCTGTTTCAGGTGCCCAGATGCAAGGGGGAATCCAATGCTTTTGCATCGGTTGCTTCAGTAGCTGGCGGGGTATCCCCATTTTCATATGCCTGGAGCAATGGATCAACAGCTTCTTCGCTATCAGGTCTTCCAACGGGCAACTACAGCTTGACCATTAGCGACCGGAATGGCTGTCAGGCAATTCGGGAATTTCCCTTGACAGAGGCTGCATTTCCTCTCCAGGTGGAGACACAAGTAACAGATATCCGTTGCGGCATTGCAGGAACTGGCGGGATTAACCTCCTTATTTCCGGCGGATTTCCACCCTACCAGCAGCGCTGGTCCGATGGGTCACTTACCCGAAACCGAACAAGTCTTCGGGCCGGTTTATACCTTGTCACAGTTACCGATGCCAATGGTTGTCCGGTTACTCGCAGCATTACGGTAAGTGATCCAGGAAATCCTGTTTGTAATGTGGCTATAACTCGCCCACTTACTTTTCCAAACTTGAATGACGGTGAGGCTCTTTTAGCCCCAAGCGGGGGTGTGGCACCCTACACTGTGTTTTGGAGTGACGGTCAGGTGGGCTACCGGGCGGTCAACCTGGAAAACCGCACTTATCAGCTTACGCTGACCGATGCGAAAGGTTGTGTTACAACGTGCACGGTCAATCCGCAAATTGGAAATGCTTTAGTCGGTAACCGTGTTTGGTCGGATACCAACCTGGATGGTCTCCAGACACCGGGTGAACCGGGGGTTTCCAATGTCACAGTATTTATAACCAGGTTGGACTCTTTAGTGGAGCGCTATGCAACAACCCAGACGGATGCCTCCGGATTATACTATTTCTCAGTTCCTCCAGGACAGTATAAAATTACCTTTCAGGTACCTACGGGGAGGTCCCTTACCAATGCGAATGTGGACTCTCCAGCTGATTCTCTAGACAGCGACGCCGACCGTTTGTCTGGCATGACAGCTCCCTTTACCATAGGTCGTGGTGAAGTAAATCTTACTTTCGATGCGGGCCTTATTCCTTCGCCTCAGGCACTTGCCACGAATACTATCTGCCTGAATAACGCCACTCGAACGGGGAATGGGCAATTCCAGTCCACGCTGGAAGTTCGGAGTGGGATACCCAAGCAAACATGGAGATTAATCCAACACTCGGGTATGTACAATGCCTTAAGCTTGCCTACACCCAACCTTCCCCAACCTTTAGCCTCGGGAATGGCAATACCTGAAGTGCGTCCCGGCGTTTATCAGTTAACATTCCGTCATGTGGATGCCAAGCCATTTAACGCTAGGGTAACCAACGGAACCGACACGCTTCGTTTTCAGGGAGAGAGTAGTTATCCATTAGTCCCTGTGGCCAATTTACCCTCCGGTCAACTCACTTTGTGTGAAAGCGGAGGCTCGTTCAAATTCCGTCTCGATTCTGCCGCCACGGGCAGTTTAAACGTTACCCTCAATGGTAAACTGATTTCCGAAATCAATCCAGCTGAACTTGGAAAAGGTAACTTCAACCTGGAAATCAACTACAACAATCCTGCTTTACTTCAGGAATGCGCCACTGTGCTGGATATCAGTTTGGTTGTACAGAAAGATAGTTGCCTGGCCAAATTGGGTGACCGTGTTTGGAACGATCTCAATCAAAATGGTTTGCAGGACCCCGGTGAACCTGGCTTGCGCAATGTGCGGGTAATTCTATCGGCGATTGAAGGGAATAAGGTGAGGGATATGGATACAACCCTCACGGATAGCACCGGAATGTACATGTTCAACGTACCTGGAGGCAAGTATAAGCTCACCTTTGGTAAGCCTTCTCCAGATTACGCCCCCACTCCTTGGTTGCGCGGTACGAACCGTCAGTTGGACAGTGACATGAATCCTTTTACCCTGATGACAGAATTCATCACCGTGGATACCGGTGTCAATCGAATGGATATTGATGCCGGATTTTACCTGGAATGCCGAAATATCGCCAGTGCCGGGGAAATTGGATTCAACCAACTGCTTTGTGGTGCCGGGAATGACCCAGTTAAGATTGTCAATGTGACAAGTCCTTCGGGGGCTGCCCCAGCCGATATGGAGTATCTCTGGATGTATTCCACGGAAAGGCCACTGACGTTTGATATGAATTTGTTTAGTCCAATTCCTGATTCGGATTCCCCGGAATACGATCCGGGACCACTCTACCGGACTACGTGGTATGCCCGTTGTGTGCGCAAAAGGGGCTGCTACGAGTTTTTGGAAACAAATGTGGTCAAAATAGAGGTAGGCAACCGCGCTTCTGCTAGGATAGTAAGTCCTCCAACCATGTGCCTTCACGGCAATAATTTCCTAGAGGTCCAGACGAGTACTGGTGCTGGCCAAGTAACCTGGGACCTGGGACCCGGATTTCAGTCCTCTCTGGCCTATGGATTTAAACCTGCCGTTCGATTTACCGGTACTGGAACCTTCACCTTCAAGGTAACCGTCATTGAGCGGGAGTGCACCGTATCAGCTTCCGGTTCGGTCACAGTCACCACCAATCCGGTTTATTGTCCTTCCATTCAAGATTCTGAGACCATGACCATCATAGCGGTAGTCATGCCCGGCTTTGATGTTAAGCTTTCCTGGCGTAGCGCAAGTTCTCAGCAAATCCCTACTTACATTGTGGAACGATCCATGGATGGGGTCCGGTTCAGCAGGATTAGTGAAAAATCTTACCCAATCCGCGAGGCGGATGGCATGAAGTACTATGAGTATACCGATAAGCCAGATAAAATGGGCTTGCACTATTACAGGGTCAGTATGCGACGAGACAATGGGTTGCCTCCGCTTACCTCCAACCTGGAAAAGGTCATGCTTATGGATAATCCGGATAAACGAAGCATGGTGTTCCCTAATCCAGTGACGGATGTTCTTATGGTGGAATACTACGTTGCTTCTTTGGAGGATATTGAAATATCGCTAATTAACGGCAATGGAGCCAGCGTACGGGAATGGCGATTTCCTCCAGGTCCTGCAGCATCCAGAGTGCTATCTTTAAAGGATGTGCCTCCAGGAATCTATGCCCTTCGCATTGTTTCCGGCTCTGGAATCCCTGTAACGGAAAGGATTATCAAGCATTGATACCAGTTTTTTCGAGCAACGATTCCCGAAGCTAATTCTAGAAGGTATTCTAGGGATGCCTAAAACATAGAAGGACTTAGGTACCCTTCTTTGCTGGGGGATTTTAGGCAGCTTCAGTTTTTTCTTCCAGTAGTGGTTTGGTTACCCGATAGGATGTCTCTAACTTTGCCGGCCGGTAGAAAAAGCTTATGATAAAGACCGATATTCTGATTATTGGTGCGGGGCCCGTAGGACTATTTACGGTGTTTGAAGCTGGACTTCTCAAGATGCGCTGTCATCTTATAGATGCTCTTCCAATGCCAGGTGGGCAGCTTTCGGAAATTTATCCCAAAAAACCTATTTACGATATTCCTGGTTATCCCCATATTCTAGCGGGTGATTTGATTGACCGGCTTATGGAACAAATTGCCCCATTTCAACCAGGATTTACTCTTGGGGAGCGCGCTGAAAATCTAGAAAAAGAAGCAAATGGTCATTTTATCCTGACCACCCATAGGGGCACCCGGATAGGTGCTCCTGTAATTGCGATTGCGGGAGGCCTCGGTTGTTTCGAACCCCGAAAGCCCCCCCTAGAGCGTCTCGAATGCTATGAGGATAAGGGCGTGGAATACATGGTCAAGGATCCAGAATTCTACAGGGACAAGCGAATTGTCATCGCTGGGGGCGGTGATTCAGCCCTTGACTGGAGTATATTCCTCGCTGATGTGGCTTCCGAGGTATTCCTTATCCATAGACGAAATGACTTTCGAGGTGCTCCCGACTCAGTAGAGAAAGTTCACAACCTGGCACAATCCGGAAAAATTGACTTGTTTACAGATGCCCAGGTGGTAGGACTATTGGGCGCTGAAAAACTGGAGGCCGTGGAAATTGAAAGTAAATCGCGGGGAACTTTTGCTCAACCTGCCGATCACTTTATTCCGCTCTTTGGCCTAACACCGAAACTGGGACCCATAGCGGACTGGAACTTACAAATCGACCGTAACGCAATAGAAGTAAATACCCTCGACTACCAAACCAACGTCGAAGGTATTTATGCCATTGGGGACATAAACACCTATCCGGGTAAACTGAAACTTATTCTTTGTGGCTTTCATGAGGCCACATTGATGTGTCAGTCTGCATTTAGTCGGGTGTTTCCCGACCGGAAAATATCCTTCAAGTACACCACGGTTAACGGGATTGAGGCATTTTGAGGGTATTGCCCTTAATCCTCCCCGAAGACTCGTGGATTCAGGTGTTCCTCTAATTTTAGGCGTGATATACCATCGCGCAACCAATCAGCAGAAGTTGCCCCTTTAAGGTGGTGGTCGAAAAATTCTAACATTCGAACGCTGTAATCCTTTCGGTTCTCCATTTTAGCCAGTCCGTGGTTTTCCCCTTTATACTGGATAAGAACAACAGGTTTTTGGAGCCGCCGCAGCGCATTGTAAAACTCAATCCCTTGGGTGAAGTCTACTGCGCCGTCCTTGTCGTTATGTAGCATGAGCAGCGGAGTTGACACTTCCTTGACATGGTAGACAGGGGAATTGCGGAGATAGGCATCCCAATCCTCCCAGGGTGCTCCCCGGAATCTTCCCTGAGAAGCTTCGAAAATTGGTCCATTTCCTCCTCCTGTATTCCAGTAAATCAAATCGTACATGCTTACCATATTAGTCAGAGGGGCTCCCGCCGCAGCTGCTCTGAACATAGGTGTTTGTGTGACTAAGAAGCAGGTTTGGTAGCCACCCCAGGAATGACCATGAATACCAATTCGATCAGCATCAATCACACCGGTGGCTATGGCTGCTTTTACTGCGGGTAGAACACACCAAACGGCAGACATGCCAGGATCATCGAGTTTATAAACGATATCCGGAATAAATACTGCATATCCGTTGCTTGTGTAAATCCCAGGATTCCAGCCCGTGCCACTGAATCCAGGTTGGGACCAATTGTGCAGCGTCTGAGACAATTTCTCGTAATAATAAACCAGGGTAGGGTATCGCTTCCCCTCCTCGTAATTGGCTGGAAGAAAGAGGGCTCCCTGAAGACTGTCACCTTTTTCCGATACATAGTTGATTAGTCTAGCACCCGAACTCCAAGAATACTTGCCAAAATCCGGGGCATTTTCGCAGACTTGAACCGCTTGACTTAGCTGGCGGTCTGCTACGTAGTATTGAGGGGGCTTGTTGTGATTTTCTGCACTGTAGATATAGATTTCTGCTTTTTCTGCCTTTCGAAGGTTAGATAAATTAGCATCCTCCCAAAGGAGGACCCGGGCACCGGCTTTTAGTCCTTTTTTGTCTGGCTCAATGACGGCATATCCGCTTTTTTTAGTCCACTCTCCGTACATACGCACATAAAGTGGTCCTCGAGGGTCGAATCCCTTCTCATCCTTGCTGAGGGATATACGGGATTGATAGCGGATTTTGTCTCTTTTACCATTGACCGTGAGATTTACAGCGGCTTCTTTGCCATCTGCTGAAACTAACCAGATGTCCCATAAATCCCGAATGAGCAGGTATCGGCTATCACTGCTCCAGCCTATAACAGGTGTAAGTGGGTCTTTTACGTTGTGATCGTCTTCCGTGTTGATGAATGAGGTTGGAATGCCCGATGTAATGTTTGTATGCTTCCTTGTGGGAATGTCATATACATGAAAATGCCCATTCTCACCATACACCAACTTATTTCCATCCCAGGATGCATTTGGAACAGAGGTAAATGAAGGAGCGTAAAAACCCTTTCGAAAAAGTTCCCGCTCTCCGGTGCGCATATTTACTACATGATAGTCTGTGTATGATTGCCCATCCAGGGCCTCCTTGAGTTCGTAGTCTCGATTATCCTCTGCCAACGCATAAAGGTGTTTTTTGAGTGGTTGTATTTCCGTTAGGCTGGAATCCTGAAGTCGAATAAATCGTTGGCCATCCACCAGCAAAAAGGCAAGGTGCTGGGCGGTTTTCAATGCGCGTTCTCTAACCTGTTGGCTGCTCTGGAGAACTTTATCCTGCCAGTGCCAGATGGTCATATCTGGTTTAATGGTATCTGCAGAAGAAGAGGGGTTGGTATTTCCTTTCGCTTTCCCCAAATTGGCCATGGCTCGTTGCAAGTCTTCAAGGGTCTTAATGGATGTATCCTGTTTTAGGGCAGCTATAGCGGCCAAAGTACCGGAATCACTTCCAGGAGATGATTTTTTCTCCGACATATCCCGCTCCTTGCGAACTGGTTCGTGTTTGTGAATACCAAAAAGAATTCCTTTTAAATCATCTGTCCAAACGGGTCTCCTATTGGGGCTTACAGTCATGCCAACAGGAAAACGCAGCGAATCGACTTTGGGGTCGTAGCGGACGATAGATGGGGTTCCCCGGGAAAAATCTACTCCCAATACCACACCAGACTCAGTGGTATATTTTTCCTCTTTTTTGAATTTTAGTAAAGCAAGGGCAGTTCCTTCCTCATTCCAGCCTAACGACTTGTAACTGGCCTTATCATGATCGATTACAGAAACCCTTTGGGGTCCGTTTTCCATTACGTGGACAGCATTTAGGGCGTTGTTGGCGGCATCAATTGTGTAAGCAAGGTGAGTTCCGGCTCGATTGAATTCAAATTCACCAATATTCCCCACCGTGTATGACTGGCCAGAAGCCAAATCATACATAAGCAAATCAGCCCCCGGAGTGGCTATTGGCCCAGGGGACCTATCCCGCATGATTTGAACAGCCAACGAACTTGCTCCTCTATTGTTAAAGGCGTACTGCCCAACTTTTTCGAATTCTGTTTTTTTCCAACTGTTAAGGTCAAGCAGGTGAAGTTTTTCGCTCAAGGGTTTACCCTGCGGATTGCGCTGACTGGCCTTGCGGTCTCGGTCCTTAGGGAATTCCTTAAACGCGAGAAATTGGCTATTTTCTGAAAAACTTATGGAAAAGGACGGCGCCGCACCAATGGGAAAGGAGCGTTGCATCGTATCGCGAATCCTGCGAATAATCAATTCCCCATCGCCTTCAACGGGATGAAGGGCATAAGCCATCCACTTTCCATCCGGGGAAAGGGTAACGCTCATGGGAGAAATGGCTTTCCATGTTACGACGTTTTTCCATGACAAAGGACTTTGTCCCTGTCCTGAAAAGAAAAAAAAGACGAGAAAAAAGAAGGAAAAAAAGACTCTCATTCCAAAGGGATTTAATGGTACACCATCGAAGGTACCATAAATCAACCGAAAAGCATACAGAGGGAAATGAGAGAAAGGAAGTAGCCCGTACGGGAATCGAACCCGTGTTACAGGAATGAAAATCCTGCGTCCTAACCCCTAGACGAACGGGCCGTTTTTGACAATTTCCTCAAAGGGTTGGCAAATGTAAGATTCCCATCGATAGCACGCAATAGATGGTGGTAAAAAAATCTGCCACACCGCTGGGAGCAATTAATTACTAAATTTGCGCCGCAATGGGTTAGTTCTTTACCATAAACACAATCTACTTTACATGGCCAGAAAGATTGCTATCAATGGATTCGGCAGAATTGGCCGCCTCACCTTCCGCCTACTTCATCAAAGGAAAGATGTAGAAGTAGTTGCCATTAATGACCTGACAGATAATGCCACCTTGGCGCACCTACTAAAATACGATTCGGTACATGGCCGATTCCCGGGTACTGTGCAGTCGGACGAGCGTTTTCTGGTGGTGGACGGAAAGAAAATCCATGCCCTTTCCGTGAAGGATCCACGGTCTTTGCCCTGGAAAGAAATGGGTGTTGATGTCGTTATTGAAAGCACGGGTCGTTTTACCGATAGGGATACGGCGGGTATGCACCTGGAAGCTGGAGCTCGAAAAGTCATTATCTCCGCCCCAGCCAAAGGCGATATTCCCACTATTGTTCTCGGAGTCAATGAAGAACTGATCCATCCCGACCATACCATTTATTCCAATGCCTCCTGCACGACAAACTGCTTGGCGCCCATGGTGAAAGTACTTGATGACGCTTTTGGCGTGGAATCGGGATTTATGACAACCATTCATGCCTATACTGCAGATCAACGAATTCAAGATGCACCCCATGAGGACTTGCGACGTGCACGAGCTGCTGCTGTTTCTATCGTGCCCACCTCCACCGGGGCAGCTAAGGCCGTTGGCCTAGTTCTTCCTCATTTAAAAGGAAAACTCAACGGCAACGCCATGCGGGTACCTGTCCCCGATGGTTCTGTTACCGATTTCACGGCTACACTCAAGAAGGCAGCTTCTGTAGCTGAGGTTAATGCGGCCTTCAAGACCGCGGCCGAATCCAGATTAAAGGGTATCCTAGAATACTGCGAAGATCCTATTGTTTCATCCGATATTCTTGGCAATCCGAACTCCTGTATTTTTGATGTGGAGTTGACTATGGTTCAGGGGAATACCGTCAAAGTGGTAGGCTGGTATGATAATGAAGCCGGTTATTCCTCACGCCTTACCCAGTTGGCTACCCTCATTTGATTCCTTTGCCACTTATGAAAGGATTGTCCTTTGCTGGAAAACGCGTGTTGGTACGGGTGGACTTCAATGTCCCGCTGTCGACTACCAATGAAATAACCGATGACAATAGGATCAAGGCATCGCTGCCTACGCTTCGACATATTCTGGCAGAGGGTGGGTCTCTCATCCTTTGTTCCCATCTGGGGCGACCCCAGCAAGAAAAGACCCCTCAGGGGGAGTTAGATATTGCTCGTTTTACCTTAAGGCATATCCAGGGTTACCTTGAAAACGCCCTTGGCCGAAAAGTTCGTTTTGTAAACGATTGCATCGGGAAGGAAGCCCAATCCTGCTGCCGAAATTTGGCTCCTGGTGACGTCATCCTGCTGGAAAATACCCGATTCCATAAGGGTGAAGAGAAAGGGGATGACTCAATGGCAAGAGAGCTAGCATCCTTAGCCGATATTTACATCAATGATGCCTTTGGTTCGGCTCATCGTGCTCATGTTTCCACCACCGGTGTTGCCCATTACTTTTCACCTGAATCCAGGGGTTTTGGTTTCCTGATGGATGCGGAGGTAGCAAACGCCAACCGGTTATTGTCCAATACGGAAAAACCCTTTGCCGCCATCATAGGTGGGGCAAAAGTTTCTGACAAATTGCTTCTCTTGGATAGAATGCTGGAGCTGGTGGACATGCTGCTCATCGGTGGTGGGATGGCCTTTACGTTCATCCGGGCCCGGGGCGGACATATTGGTGGTTCGCTGGTTGAGCCTGAACGACTTGAATTGGCAGCGGCACTTTTGGATCGGGCAGCAAGAAAAGGCGTAATGGTGTTACTTCCGGTGGATGTTCTTGCTGCTGATCGTTTCGCCAATGATGCCATAACCCGCACAGTTCCTGCTCATGAAATTCCTGATTCTTGGTTAGGTCTGGACATTGGGCCTCAGTCAGCCAAGCTCTTTAGGGAGGCGCTAGGCTCTGTGCGAACCATTCTGTGGAATGGTCCTATGGGAGTATTCGAGATGCCTGCATTCGCCACTGGTACTTTGGCCGTCGCCCAAGCTGTAGCGGACGCAACCAGGAAAGGTGCGTTTAGCTTGGTAGGTGGTGGCGATTCTGTAGCTGCCGTTACGCAGGCAGGCCTTGTGGATGCTGTGAGTTATGTATCTACTGGAGGCGGAGCATTGTTGGAAATGCTTGAAGGTAAGGTGCTCCCTGGCGTGAAAGCCATACTGGATTAAATGACGCCGGTAGCCAACTTTCTCTTGTTGCGTTGACCATTTTTTGAGGTGAAAGGATAAAATGGCTATGCCCAAATTATCCTGTCGTTAAAGGTAATTTCCTAACTAAAGCGGAAAAGGGTTCAGCCGGGTTATCCCCATCTATTTTTTCAAACTGTTAAAGTTTTGTTAAAATAAAATTCCTACCTTTGCGCTAGTCCCATTTTTGACATGAACATAGGATCGCTTTTTTTACTCCTCGGTCTTTCTATGCCCGGGATTGTCGGGTATGCCCACAAAATGGAAACGGAGTATCCGGAGTACAAAGGAAAGGATTTAGGGGTCATCTGGAATAAATCCCTTACCTCTATTCGTTTATGGGCTCCCACGGCAGATGCCGTCTCCTTTCTTTTGTATCGCGAAGGCTTTGGAGGTTTACCGCTTCGCACGATTACTTTAGTAAAATCTGAAAAGGGAACCTGGTCCGGTCGACTGGATGGAGACTGGGATGGGTACTTTTATACGTTTAAAGTCAAACATAATGGTGTTTGGCTACAGGAAGTTCCGGATCCTCAGGCCAAGGCAGTGGGTATTAACGGCCTTCGTGGGATGGTTGTCAATTTGGAATCTACGAATCCGGCAGATTGGATTTACGACCGTGGGCCAGTTCTTAAGGAACCTACGGATGCAGTCATTTACGAGTTGCATATCCGGGATTTATCTATTCATCCCCAAAGTGGTATTTCTCGAAAGGGCAAATTTCTTGGATTAACTGAGGAGGGAACCCTCAGTCCGGCTGGTTTATCTACTGGGCTGGATTACATTCAACAGCTTGGGGTGACCCACATCCACTTGTTGCCTGCTTTCGATTTTCGGTCCCTTGATGAATCTGTGCCTGATCCTGGTTACAATTGGGGCTATGATCCCCGGAACTATAATGTGCCAGAAGGCACCTATTCCACTATGCCAGCGGATGGTAAATCGCGCATCAGAGAATTTAAACAGATGGTTAAAACGCTCCATGAACGCCGACTAGGGGTCATTTTGGACGTCGTTTACAATCATACCGGGGATACCGAAAAGGCTGTTTTTCAGCAAATTGTTCCAGGCTATTACTATCGATTTAAGGAAGATGGTAGTTTTTCCAATGCTTCAGGGTGTGGTAACGAAACTGCTTCCGAGCGGCCCATGATGAGGCGATTTATCTTGGAGTCATTGGTGCATTGGGTCAGCGAGTATCATGTGGATGGATTCCGGTTTGATTTGATGGGTATTCATGACCTGGAGACCATGCAGCACATAAGGGATACCTTGCGAAAAATTAAACCTGATATCCTCCTTTACGGCGAGGGATGGACTGCAGGAAGTAGTCCGGTCCCTGATGCAGACCGGGCGTTGAAAGCAAATATGCACTTGTTGCCCGGGATTGCCGCATTCTCCGATGAATTACGCGATGGCATAAAAGGTCACGTATTTCATCCTGAAGAAAAGGGTTTCGTCAGTAGCAAAACGGACTTGGCTGAATCTGTTCGCTTTGGTATTGCAGGTGGCGTATTCCATCCACAAGTGCGTTACGAGGCTGTTAATTACTCCAAAAAACCATGGGCTACCGAGCCCGGGCAAACCATCGTTTATGCCTCTTGCCACGATAATCATACCCTTTGGGACAGGCTTACAGTGGCTAATCCTGAACAACCAGAACCTGCGAGGATGGCCATGCAGGTCATGGCTTTAGGTATTGTCCTTACCTCTCAGGGTATTCCTTTTCTCCATGCTGGGTGCGAATTTCTCCGCACTAAACAAGGGGTAGAAAATTCCTTTGAATCCCCCGATGCCATCAATTACCTCGATTGGGTACGTCGCGATCAATATAATGGGGTGGTTACTTACGTCTCAAATCTAATTAACCTGCGTCGCAACCATCCAGCATTTCGCCTTGGGAACGCTTCGGCAATCCGGTCACATCTTACTTTCCATCCACATTCGGAATCTGGTATCATTTCCTATTCTTTGGATGCGGTTCCCGGTGAACCTTGGAAACATATTTATGTGGTACTTAATGGTACCGGGTCAGACCAAGCTTTTACCCTGCCTTATGCTTTCTGGAAAACGGTGGTAGATGGAGAGCAGGTTACCCTAAATCCCGAACAAGGCTTCACTGGAAATAATGGACGAATTAAACCGTTTAGTATCCTGGTTTTGCAAACTTCGGAGCACCTTCCGGAGCCTAACTTGAAAGAATGATCTCAACATCGTTTTGAATGTGTTTATCCCATGAAATATTTTACACTTTGGCTTTGCCTTATCTCCGTTTTGCTTTCAACCGTACTTTGGGGCTGTAAGGAAAATAACGATTCCCCAGAGGAAACAGAAAAAGTTGCCCCTGTTTTTGAAATGGCCGATGTTGGCCCTGAAACAGTCGCTTTAATCAATAAGGAGGTTGAGCGCCTTGTACTTGAAATGGATACTTATGAGGTCAAGGGTCCTATTACGGTAAATCATCTCGACGGTCTTGCGGAGATGACTCTTTTTAATTTCCAAGGTTTACCCACGGTAATTAAGACTCAACGTGGCCAGCGGGAACAATGGTTTTTTCTTTATAACCGCAGAGTGATTTTTCTGAGGGAGGTAAATTATTTCCAGGACCATCTTACTGAAAATAAATTCTACTATTCCAATACGGGGATGATTAAGGCGTTAGAGAAGGAGGCAAAAGATCAGGCCGGACTGGCCACTGCGGAATCCAACCGCTATCGCCGGAAGTCCCAAAATGATTACCGCTTGGATGTTAGGGAAGTTAATTTCCTGATTATTAAATTTCTTTATGGTGAAATCTGATTCCCTCGGATGCGTTTCGGCTTTTGTTTAGTATGTGCAGCCTATCTGTTTTTATCTGCTGAAGCGCCGGCGCAGATTCCTTTTGCGACAGGAAAAGACCCCTCAGCACTATTTTTGCCGGAGCCCTTGTCTCTTGGTCGCAGGCCAGATCCAGGTAATCTGGTTTCTGTCCCGATTAATTTGGATATCAATCTTCAGAATAGCGGTTCCTGGACCAATGACGGACAGGGGAACCGTTTGTGGCAGCTAGATCTTCGCACTCCTGCCGATGTATCGGCAGTGGCTTTGTTATTAGATACATGTATTCTTCCTGCAGGTGCTTTGTTTTCAATTAGTGGTGAGGGTTTTACCCCTCATCGTATTCCTGGTTCCGGACGAGGAAATGAGCGCAAACTTCTCGGGTTTTTTCCTTCGCGGGAACTCAAACTAAGTCTATGGGTTCCCGCTGGAGGAACAGCTTCCATTCACCTTTTTCGAGCAGATTATGCTTACCATCCTTTACCCGAATCAAACTCAGATCCTGAAAAAACAGCTGGAGCTGTAAACACGCTCGGTTTTGGGGCTGCTGAGAAATGCCATCAGAATATTGTTTGTTCAGAAGGTAACAAGCTTGAAAAAGTTCGAAATGGCGTTTGTCGGATCTACATGGTTTTACAAGAGGGTATCGGTTTTTGTACGGGCAACCTTATGAATAATACTAAGAAGGATGGAAGACCTTTGGTCCTTTCCGCTTTCCATTGCCAGGATGGATACACTCCCATGTTCGATTTCTGGCGTTTCGACTTTAACTATCAGTCTGCTTCCTGCGCTAACCCGCTTACGGAGCCCTTATTTACAGCCATCTTAGGAGCGAGGGTGCTTGCGGGTCGACTGGAAAACGATTTTCTTCTTTATGAACTCTCGGGTCCGGTACCTAGCTCTTTCAACGTTTTTTACATGGGTTGGGACCGATCAACGACTGGACCCTCCAACAGCAGGATGATTCATCATCCTAAAGGTGATTTGAAAAAAGTTGCCCTATCCAGCCGACAAGCCATCATTTTTAATCAGGAAATCAAATGGGATAACAACAGGATTTCTCCGGTTGGGCACCATTTCCAAGTAAACTACACAACTGGAACTTTCGAAATCGGATCCTCGGGTTGTGCTTTACTCAACGACTCGCTGCTTTTGACAGGCATGTTGCATGGTGGTTCGGCAAATTGTTCAGTATCTACCGGATACTTCTCCCGCTTTTCCATGGCATGGGAAGGAGGAGGTACGCCGGCTACTCGGCTTAAAGATTGGTTAGATCCCCTGGCAAGTGATTCCATGCGCATCCAGGGTCTTGATAACCCCCAGAGAGGAGGAGGCAGCATTGCAGGTGTTTTATACACGGAGACCAATTTGCCCATTCCCAATGCCCAGATATTACTCATTGCCGACGATGGGTTTTCAGCTGCCATTTTTTCAGATCCATCAGGTGCTTATGCTTTTACAGGACTTAGCTTAGGAAGGAGTTACCTTTTGGACGTAGTTAAATCCGGATCAGTCGCAAATGGTCTTTCCACCTTCGATTTACTTCAAGTTCAAAAGCATATACTCAGCCGGGAAATCCTAAAAGGGCCATATAAATGGCTCGCTGCAGATGTCAATAATTCTGGTTCTATCTCTACCTCTGATCTGATCCTTATCAAACGCGCCTTGTTAGGCATGATTACCAAATTTGAGAAAGTTCCTATCTGGCAATTTGTCCCATTAGAAAATGGATTTAAGGACCTTTCCCAACCCCTTGCCGGGCTGAATCCATCCGCATTTGTTGTTCCTGAATTGAAGGGATCTGTACCAGACAAAGATTTCGTCGGATTTAAATCAGGAGATGTCAATCATTCTGCCACGGTTGACGAGTGAGGCAGCATATATGTTCAGCGCGCAATAGCTTTTAATTGTCAAGGAATTTTCAACCATTTAGCGGTGAGCGTATCTCCCTTCGCTGAAATCCATTGGACAAAATAGGTTCCTGGAGGAGCTTGTTCCCCAAGAGTTATTTCTAATTCGCCATCAACCTGCCTGGTCTCGAAAATCCTACCATCTGCCTGAATCAATTTAAGTACGCCACGTTTTTTCGCAAGGGTTTTCAAAAATCGTATTTGTGCGCTTCCTGTTGAGGGATTTGGGAATAAGGTAAAGTTGGGGTCTGAAAGCATTTGGTCCTTTGAAGCAGTGCTCATGGTTGTTTCTAGTCGAAAATTATCTATTCCGGCTTCCAGAAGATGGGGGGAACCAAGGTCTGAGGCGATGAAATGAAAACGTAGCTGTGTCCCTGCCTTGATTTTCTGTAAAATATCAGGCAGTATCACGGTAGTCCATTGTCTAGTGTTTTCATAATGCTTGTAAAGCAGTACGGAATCTCCCAATAAATTGCTCACATAGATTTTTAAGGTGTCATCGGGTAGGGTGGAACCTCCCCCGTTGAAGAACCAGATGTCGAAAACTAGGTTTACCCTGGTCCCAGTGGATACAACAGCAGAGGGGGAGTGCAGGCCTACCCACCCATTATCCACGTCACCGACTCCAGGATCGCCTCCTATATTCCCCGTGACAAAGGCCATATTGCCTTCATCGCGCGGACTATCTTTATCGGGTGCAACGGCTGCGCCTGCATATGTTGTGCTAATAGGACTTCCTCGTTCCCAGGTGCCGGAACTTGCTGTTCCTGAGGTACGCCATCCCAGATCAAAGAGAAAATGATCGGCATATCCTGGTGTCAAGGTCATTGGAACAGTCTGAGCCGGGGGAATGACAACGCGTTCAAAGGGGGATGGAATAAAACCCCATTTTGCAGCAGCTACCTGGTAGGCCGCAGCATAAAGTCCTGGCATAGCAAAGACTCCCAGTCGATCTGTTATGGTGGAAGCTATAATCTCCTCCTCGACAAGCACACCAATTCGGGCATCAGCAATCGGGGCAGCGTCTTCTTTTCCCCGAACCAGTCCCCCTAAAGAGTATACTGCTTGCTGCGCAAGCAAAATAGTATCTCGAATAACAGGTTGGTCCAGGGAAAATCGTCTATCCAGGCGTTTTCCCACATATCCTGCCTTAGAAAAAAGGATACCAATATTTCCTAATTCAGGGCTGCCGGTTTTAAATTGACCAAGGCCGTCGCTAAGTGTCTCCCGCTCCAGATTTCCTTTTAGTACAATTTTAACTGCACCAATTGGTTTTCGGGAAATGGAGTCCAGTACCACGCCTGCATAGCGGACAGCCGGGGTGTACTGCGGCTGGAACAATAGGAGACCATTGTTTATATCACTGGCAATAATCAGGCCGGAAGGAAGGAATGGATAGACACCCCAGCAGCCGTCTCCTCCTTTAGTGGTGCGCCCAATAGCGGTTTCTACGATATGGGATGGATCGGTAACATCGGCTACAGAGACTCCCTCATCGTACCATGAAGTAACGATAAATCGTCCCTTGGCGTTTCGTATAAAGTGTGTGTTGTGGGTCAAGGAATTGGTGTTGAGTAGTACCGGAGGGCGAAAACTGTAAAGCCGCTTAATATCGGATAGATTACTGACGTCGTAGGCATCAACTTTCCCTTGGGGTTTTTCATCGGTAGTGAAAAGGTATTTCCCATCATCGGAAAGCCAGGCATTATGGGTAAAACGAGAACTGGTAGACTGGGTAGCCAGGGTGCGAACATTTTTCCGATCGCGAACCAGATAGACCGAAAAATTTCCAGCATAAATTTCCGAGCTGAAAAGGGTATCTCCTCTGACGTAGGCGTCGTGGCTGTAAACTGCTGGTCCTGAACCCAGGTATTCCGGATCTTCTGGTTGATTGTTTAAATCGTACATGAGCACTCCGCCGGCCTGAGGACTGCATCCGCAGAGGTATAGGATTCCCTTTTCATCAATCCACAAATTGTGGCAGTTTCCCACGACGCCGGGATTAATTGCTGTGGGGGCAGGAAGCCGATTGTATTTCCAAGTAATTTTTTGGGGAGCCTCCTTCATATTGATAATGAGTAGCCCATGATTTCCTTGGTCTGTAGCAACATACACATAGTCCTTGTAAGATTTTACTTCCCGCCAGATGGAATTATTTCCAGGCACAAAGGTGTCCCGGCGGGGAGCAGCAGGGTTCTTAAGGGAATATATGGCTGTTCCTGCATTAGTACCCAGAATGGCGTATTCCAGGCCATCCTTTCCGACATAGCCCCATAACCCTGCATATTGGGCATACTCGTCTGTGGTACTAAGGTGCCGCATGTTTATATCCGTACTACCATAGCCGTTGGGGTAAATCCCCAAACTTTGGGCGGAAAGGGTGAAAGGTAAGGTTAGCGTGAGGAGGCTGAAAGTGCGCATTTATTTTCGTGGTATAACTGCTAGGGTAATTCGGGACGTGCATACGCCGAGGCCCTGGGCATTTGTGATTTCGATAGCCCATACCTGGATGGTTCTTCCAATGCGAATGGGTTTTACGACACCGATTACGGGAGGTTCTCCTTCATGGACAGATCGGAGATGGTTGGCATTTATCTCTACACCTACGATTGTGTGGGTATTGAGGTTTTCGAGGCAAAGAGTGCCGGCAAAACTACCAAGGGATTCCGCCAGGGCCACACTGGCTCCCCCGTGAAGAATACGAAAGGGCTGCACGGTGCGGTGATCAACTGGCATGGAGGCTTTTATGAAGTCTTCTCCGATTTCCATTATTTGGATTCCCAAATTCTCCATAAGGGTGCTTTTCCCCATCTCCTGTATGAGGCTCATATCAAGGGGTTGTTTCCAAATCATATTTTGCAACATTTGGAACAAAAAGTAAGTTTTGACACATAAGCCAAGGTAAAAGATACTTATGGAAATGAAAAGATTAATGGAAGAAGCCGAGGCATTTATTTGCCAGTTTTACGAGGAATGTGGCTTTTCGGACATTGAGGATCGCCTACGTGAGGTTAGGCAGGAAATTGCCGATACTGGAACCTACATCCACTCTCAAGAAGAATTGCTTTTTGGCGCTCGTCTTGCCTGGCGGAACAGCAACCGTTGTATTGGGCGACTTTATTGGAAATCTCTGCAAATTGCCGATTGCCGCAGGACGACATCCCCCGAAGGCATCCGCCAAGCATTACTTACCCATATTGACAAAGCCTTTAACGGTGGCCGCATCTTACCCTATATCACTCTTTTTGCTCCAGAGGATGCCAATGGAAATGCTCCACTGCGTTTTTGGAATGCTCAACTCTTTCGTTATGCAGCTTACAGGGAGGACAATCGAATTATTGGTGATCCAGACCAGCTTGCCTTTACGGATAGATGCAAGGAGTTGGGCTGGCTCGGAAAAGGAACAGCTTTTGATTTACTTCCAATAGTATACCAATTTCAGGGTCAGCAACCCGAATTTTTTGAAATTCCTTCTTATCGGCATCCTGAGGTGCATCTTGTTCATCCGCAATTTCCCTGGTTCGCCGATCTCGGTCTTCGCTGGCATGCCTTACCAGTGATTTCAGATATGGTTCTTGAAATTGGGGGAATACGCTACCCGGCTGCACCTTTTAATGGCTGGTATATGGTAACGGAAATTGGTTCAAGAAACCTCGGGGATAAAAACAGGTACAATATCCTGCCGATCATAGCCGAAAAGATGGGTCTGCATGTCACTTCCCGCGATGGCTTCTGGATTGATCGAGCAGTTTTGGAACTCAACGTGGCCGTTAAGCATTCATTTGAAGAGGCTGGTGTTTCCATCAGTGATCACCACGAATCATCGGCGGGGTTCATGCGGTTCATCCAGCAAGAAAAGAAATTGGGTCGGGAGGTGATGGCCGATTGGGCTTGGATAGTTCCCCCCGCAGCTGCCTCAAGTCTTGATGTATTCCACAATACCTACCGCAACGAGATACTCCGTCCAAACTTTTTCTACAACGTCTCGGCTTGGAATCCCGAAATTCCGCCAAAAGCCGGGAAATGCCCCTTCCACATGCTATTCCGGAAAAAAAATGAGGAATACACCCGGGGGCGTATTCCTCAGTGATTATCCTTTTAGGGATTACTTGGAAACGGCTAGGGTATAAATGACCAAACCGAATCCGATTTTGTTAACGGCATCACCGATGTTGTAGATAATATCAAGTGATTCTGTAGGCAGGGTGCCGTCTAACCAGCCGCCCTCGATGGTCATGTAGCCAATCGGGTAGATAGCCCATCCTACCAGCACAAACCAGCCCAGGGATCCGAAAGCCTTCTGAAGCGCAGGATCATTGGAATTACCAGCCAGTTTCTTGGCAGAACCCATCCATACTTCATAAAGAATTCCTACATAGCCAATGGTGGAAATAAAGCCCCAGAGCACCGATTGATCACGGTAGATGGTCTCACCCAGATAGCCAGCAATCAGCATGAGCAAGGAGTAGGCAATCATCTTCCAAAGCAGGGAAACAGTGGCTCCAAATGCTTTAAGAATCAGATAGAACTCAACGCACATCAGCGGAACGGTGAGTATCCAGTCGATGTACCGGAAAGAGGTTGGCGAAGTGCCGTTCTCAGCCCAGAATCCGCGCATGTAGAAGTAGTGAACCGCTGCAATACCGGTAATCATACCGGAAATCAGCATGGAGTCCTTCCACTTACCTTGCACATTAGTCATCTGCACAAAGAAGAATACCGTCGAGGCCAACATGGCCATGGAACCGATGAAGAAAGTGAAACCAACGTAGTCTCCCTCCTTCAGTGTTGCTAGAAACAAATTGGAAAACGTCTGTAATGCATCCATAGTAAACATTATTTAAGTTGTGAAGAAAATGTTTTGAAAGAAAGCCTCCTATACAAATAGGTCATGAGTAGGGTATGGGGTAGGGTTATTATGGCAATGAAGGCGAAAAGCAGACCCATGCGGAAAGGTGTATCAATTGCTTTTCCGCTTAGCAGCCACACTACCCATAATCCCAATAACGCAAGGAAAGTGAAAGGCATTACCTCAATGGCGTAGGTACTAAGCCGATAATTTTTCCTGGCCTCTCGGAAAAATCGGATTTGATCTTCCATAGAGGGTAGGGCATGCCAAAGGGCAAAATAAACAGCGAAGGCAATCCAAAGCGGTGTGGTTAAAAAAAGGCAAGCCAAAAAAAGGGTATTAAGCAATTCTTGCCGCCCACTTTTCTGGTCCACTTGGCGAGTTAGCAGCAAATAGGACCAATATCCTGTCATCAGGACCGATATGGAAACAGCTATCCAAAAACCGCCAAATCCGCTTGGAAGCACCCATTCCACGCGCAGAAGGACAGCAATAACGGGTAATGCCGTTTCCAGATGCGCCAAAATGGGGGTAAAAAGCACAAATATTCCAGATAATAAATGGGACCAAGTTCGCCATTTCTCCGATGGAAAAGCCAAGGGTACCACGTGGGATTGACCAAAGTGAAAGGCGGAAATGGTTAGAAATAGGATAAGGGAGATAGCTGGCATGACATACCATAAAAAGCCATAAAGCGACATAAGGCCCAAATAAGCCGCAAAGAACTTTATCGCCCTGCGATGCCTTTTTTGCGATTCGTCAGTCAACTGAAAAAACAATAGATGGTCATTAGCTCCATGGGGTATACCTAACAAACCAATGAGTGCAAGTGAAATCGGAAGAGAGTTTGACATCAAAAAATCTGAGGATAAGCATGCTGTTAGAACCAAGGCCATGGTAATCCATCTGACCAAACGGACTAATCGGAAATCCCTCATAACATGCACCATTTTTTCTCTTTGGCCCATCCGGGTAGAAGAGCAATGTGCATTTGAAAACTTAAATGTCCTTTCTCCATGGTTTGATGAGCCAGGATTTTTCTACGCTTTTAAAAAATAAAAGACAATTCAATGGGTTTTTGTTCAGGGATTAATAAAGTATTACGTCTAAAGATAACTCGAACCGTAGAATAAAAATAGCTTTTTTCAAATAATTTGCGAATTATCTACTAGAACATTCCAGTTTGGTGAATTCCGGAACCAGGTGAGTTGTCGTTTAGCATATTGGCGCGAATGTCGCTTTATGGCTACAATGGCTTCATCCAGTGTGCCGATTCCTGAAAAATAGTTGAATAACTCCTGGTAACCTACTGTTTGTAATGCCTGCTTGTCCCGGAATGGCCAAAGCGAGCGTGCTTCCTGTTCCAATCCACGGTTAAGCATTTCATCCACCCTGGTTTCAATGCGGCAGTATAGTTCTTCCCGTGGGGGATCTAGATAGAAACACCGCGAAACAAAGGGTCTTTCTGAAACCTTGCCTGTTCGAAAACTGGAATAAGGTTTACCGGATTGCTGATAAACTCCCAATGCCCGAATTAATCGGGCTGGATTATGGATATCCACCACACGGTGGTAGGCGGGATCTACCCTGGCTAACATTTCCTGCAGTTTGGCAATCCCATCCTCCTGGAATAGTTGTGTTAGGTTTTCCCTTACTGCAGGTTCAATTGCCGGAAAGGTATCCGTGCCCTGCAGCAAGGCTTTAAAATATAACCCGCTACCTCCTGCCGCAATCATAATATCGCAATGCCTAAATCTTTCCGCCAACAAAGCGAGGGCCTCTGCTTCGAATTGGCCGATATCATAAGTTTCGGTAATGGATCGATGATTAATAAAATGGTGTGGGATGGCAGTGAGTTCTTCCGCTGTAGGCTTGGCAGTACCTATGGTCATTTCCCGAAAAATCTGCCGGCTGTCCACCGAGATAATTTCAGTATGACATCGGGAGGCGAGTTCAAGTGCCAATGCGGTTTTGCCCGATGCGGTTGGACCTCCTATACAAAGCAGCCATTTGGTTTTTCCCATAGGAATAACCCTTACCTTTCGGGTGAAGGTAATGATTCCTGTCACACTGACCTCCGCCTATGCTTTACTTTTTAATACGCCCTTTTGTTCGTTTGGCCCTTCCCTTTTACTTCCGTAACATCTGCCTTTCAGGCATAGAGAATATTCCCCGGGGAAAACCTTTTATCTTGGCTGTTAACCATCCAACAGCCTTCCTCGAATCGGCCATCTTAGGAGCCTATCTTCACCAGCCCCTTCACTTTCTGGTAAGGGGGGACCATTTTAATAAACCAGTTTTCCGCTTTTTGTTAAGGCAGGGGCTTATGATTCCGGTTTTTCGCCAAGTAGAATCAGGATTTTCTTCCCTAAAAGATAATTATGGAATCTTTAGCTTTTGCCAAAAAGCCATCGCAAAGGGAAAAGTAGTTGCCCTTTTTCCAGAAGGACGGACAGAACATGAACGAAGATTAAGGCCCCTGCAGCGGGGTATAGCTCGAATTGCCTTCGGGACTCTGAGAGAATATCCCAAGGTAGAGGATTTAATCATCCTACCAGTTGGTGTTAACTTTTCTAATGCCTTGGCATTTAGGTCCACGGTCTTAGTACATTTCGGCGTACCGATAAGGTCAAGGGCTTTTTATGGGGATGGTTCGAAACCGGATTATGAATCCTTATTGAAAGCAGTTGCTTTCCGTCTTCGTGAAAATATGGTCATCATAAGGCGTCCGGAAGATGATATATTGGTGGAAACTTGTCTGATGCTATGGAGAAATCTCCATCTCCCGGCAAAACGCCCTTTTTTCCTTTATGGTGACCAATGGCTTCGTCGGGAACAACAATTGGCTGCTTTCTGGAACGATGTTGCTACGGATTCCCATAAAGAGGAAACTCGAATGCTCGTTGACGACTACCTCTTTCAGCTACACCAATTTCAAATTCCTGACACTGCCGTTGAATTGGTGCCTGGAATGGCTAGGGATAAAATGCCTCCGGCTTTTTACAGTTTGTTTTTTCGTTTGGGTTTACTGCTCGTGCGGCTTCCTTCATCCTATGCCGAAAAAGCGGCAAGAAAAATGCAGCGGCAATCCTTTATTGGGGCGGTTCGATTTGCAACGGGATTTGGGCTAGCATTGGGCATAGGAATTTGCCTTTTGGTTCTTTCGATAATCTTTTCACCTTGGCTATTGCCCCTGATACCATTGCTTGGTCTTTGGGTTTATTTCGCCATCCTTTTTAAGGAAAGAGAAGATCATGCTCTTGCTGTTGCTCGATTCCGCGGACTGTCACCAGCTAATCAACAGGACCTGCTAAACCTGAAAGAAAAAATCCTGGCAGCCTTTCGTGGTTCGTCAACGGAATAGGGTCAAGTCCCCCTTGCGCACAAATTCTTTGCCATCGGGAAACCTGATGACAATGTAGTAGATATAAACGTCACTAGGGGAATTAGCTCCCTGGAAGCGACCATCCCAGCCCGTGCTCGGGGTATCATTGTTGTAAACGAGCTGCCCCCAGCGATTGAATATTCTGAAGGTGGCTATCTCTATTTTACCTCGAAAGACGATGTTGAAGAAATCGTTAGCACTGTCCCCGTCAGGCGTGAAGGCATTGGGGATATCAAATACTGGAGCAAGCACTGGAATGGGAGGTGAAGTGAAGCTAACGGAACAACCCCCAGCAGTTCCAATAGTAAGGGTATAGGTTGTAGGATTTTCTGTCGGTGTATGTTCCAAAATGGCGGTGGATCCGGGGATATCCTTTCCGTTGGCTTTCCACTGGTAAGTGAGTCCTGGAAGTGCCGGAGGATTGAGATTGGCGGTCAAGGTTATCTTTTCACCCAAGGGTACACCGCCTATACTACCGTCAGGTTCGGTTCGGAATCCAAGAAGCCGTGGCAGGACGGGCACCGTCACAGTAACAGATTTCCGTTCCCCTCCACAGTTAGGACCGAAAGTGTAGTCTACCACAAAGGTGGTGGTTGCCGCCAAATTGGGCAGGGATAACCGTGGGCCCAAAACAGTTTGATTATTAAATGTCCATTTGAACTGTTGGTCTACTCCTGCTGCTGCGTTTCCGGTAGCTTCCAAATTGAGCGCAGTCCCAGGGCATAGTGTCAGATTGGCCGGTAGGGTAAGGTTTGACACCTGAATAACCCGAATGGCCACGGAGGCGGTAGTGGCAGCGCAGCTTCCCTGTCGAGCAGTCACAGTGTAGGTGGTGTTCTCGGTTGGCCTTACGCGTAAGTTGGCACTTGTAGATGTAAAGTTCGGATCTGCGGAGGATTTCCAAGAGTAGGACACCAAAGGGTTAGTATTGAGAAGAAGCTGAACTTCTTCCCCCCTGCACAGGGTGGTTTTGGTATTAAAGTTGAGCGAAGGAGCCGAAATGACGTTAATTTTCGCCGTGATGGTAGACGGACAATCCTTTTCTTTTACGGTGGCTTTGATTTCCCGAGACGTGGTGAGAAAAAGGTTAGGATTTCGGCAACTCTTGCAAGACACGGCATCTTCCGGTTCCCAGGAAATCTCTCCCGGGCCTGAAAAAGATAGATTCAGCGTGACCTTTTCCCCGGCGCAAACAGTAGTATCTCGAGGTAGCAGTTTTAAATCCTTTGGCTTGATGACGTTTAGAATAACCGGTTGGGTGTCTCGGCAGGCATGATTACTCGTAGCCCGGAAGAGGATAATGCTATCGATAGTGGTGACCACCAAATTGTATAGAGAATCAGGGGATTCAAATCCTCTGTAAGGAAACCATTTATGTCGAATATCAGGATAACGGGAGGGATCGTATACTGGGGAGACCATTTTTACAATGGTCCCCTGGCAATATACTTCCTTGTTCTCATCGCGTTCGATGCGCAGGGAGGCAGGAAGGGAATCAACACGGATGTGAATGGAATCTTTCACCAGACAACCATCGCTCTCAAAAAGGGCCGTGTAGGTAGTCGATACCATGGGCTGTGCCTTCACCGATACACCCCTCGGACTGTCCAACGATTTATCGTCAGGAATCCAGCGTATAGCACTTGTACTCCCCGTGTTGGTTGATGCATTTAAGGTTACCCTACTACCAAGGCATATCTCCAGTGTATCTCCCATGTTGGTGATCTGAACCCTAGTGGGTTTAACCGCAAAAGGCAATGAAAGGCTATTCCGGCAAGAACCTAGTTGTTGGGTGACGTTGGCATTGCCGCTAACATTGGGATAAATGACCGCACTGCCATCCCCAAGGATATCAATCTTTCCGTCATACACCCAGGTAATGCCCTGACTCCCGGTATTGGAAAGCAAGGGGAGGCGCAAGGGACTTCCGGCACAAATAGCACCTGTTGTCAGGGTTCCGGTCGTCAAGGTGGGTTTTAGAATTTGCAGGTAAACAGAGTCTTTCAGAACCGTACCATTCACTAGGGCATTGAGATAAATAAAACCAGAACGCATGGGTCTAGCTGTAGGATTAGCCAGGGTGGCGTCATCGAATATGTCCACCGGTGACCACCTGTAATAGACTGCGGGCACGGCATTAAGCTTAACCCTTGTATCCGTGTCACAGAGGAATATGGTATCTGAGCCTGCGATAAGGGATGGTGACGATTCCATAGATCCCGATTGGCAAAAAAGGTCCTGGTTGCCCCAAAGGGACAAGCCCAAGAATAGCAGGAGGTGAAAATGGGGCCTTATCATAGCAGCAAGGTATTCGTAAGGTAGTATTCAATCCTCCCGGCATTCCGCCAACCTTTCTCGGACTTGGCGAAGGGTTACGTAGGGCAGTTCGTTCCCCCAGGATGTATGGATATAGTTCAGAATATTGGTGATTTCGAAATCCGATAACTGGGGTATGGCCGCCATCGGCTGGGTGAAATCTCGGCCATTAACCCGGATGGTATCTTTCAGGCCATTGCGAATGATGCAAACTGTCCGAAGGGGATCCTCCTGAAGATAATCTGAATCAACCAGGGTAGGAATGACCGACTCAAGCCCTATGCCATCAGACATATGGCAAGACTGGCAAAAATTGGTATAAAGAATCTTTCCTTGAGGATAGGTTGGTTTTCCGCAAGCACCAAGAGGTATCAGCACCAGAATGGTCAGCCAGCTATTCAATTCAATACGTTTTGGTCATGGTTTCTGCCACGACCAGTAGGAAATCCGCCTTATTTCGATTGGTTTCATCCGATTTCCCGGGGTATTCCTGTTCCACCGTAGTAAGCGTTAGAATGTTGAGCCCCGGTCTGTAGTTGTTAAGGTACCAAACAATCCCTTCCCGGTCGTCGGAGTGGTACGATCCATTGAGATGGATCAGGGTGTGTCCCGGTTTCCAAACTTGGGAAATGACATAACCCATGCAGGCATCTTTAATAGCCTGGGCTTTGACCATATTTTCTGGGCTATTCCCCCCGTGGCTGCCCATACTCTTTACCATCTTCTGGTATGCTGGAAGATTTAAGTCCAGAGGGATGGGTAGGGGTGGAAGCAATTGGTTCCTAGCGGAGGAAGATAAACCTGCAAGAGCCTCCAATCCGCTTCGGAATACCAGATTCGCGTATCGGCGGGGGATATTGGTCCCATAAAAGGGAATGCTGCGGGTTTTGGCAAATTCTATCAATGGTTTGTAATCGGTTGCATAATTCTTCCAGAGTTTAGCCTCCTCTTCAAAGTTCTTTTGATTTATTTTGCCGCTTAGGTATTCATCGAGCAGCAACTGATCATCGGTTTCGAACATCTCAGCGCCAAGCATAAGGCGCTCTTTTTTCTGAAGGTATAAAGCTTCTGTAAGTTCCCGCTGAAGCCAATGGGAAATTGGATTGTTGTGCAATTCCCCCAGAAATACGACATCGGCAACAGAGGCCGCTTCCAGTAATTCGGAAAAATTCACCCGATTTCCCTGATTGTCATACAATTGAAAGCCTAGGCCAGACTGGCCGACGAGGGTGCTTGCTACCCAAAAAAGAAGGAAAAACAAAATGCTGCGCATAATTAGTTAATCTGGCTCCAATATACGCTAATTTAAGGCGTAGAAATAGGGTGCTAAAAGTAAACATACACGGTATTCCGTTGTTACAAAGCAAAAAAGGGATGGTCAAAGAGAGGGTAGTACTCTGGTTCCGTCAGGATCTGCGTTTACACGATAACGAAGCCCTTTATCAGGCGCTAAAACAAGCCAGAGAAATTGTCCCTGTCTTTGTGTTGGATGAAAGGCAAATCCAGGGGAAAACCAAATTTGGATTTCCCAAGATGGGGTCTTTTCGTTGCAAGTTTCTTTTGGAGAGTATTGCCGACTTAAGAAACTCGCTTCGCCTTCATGGTGCAGACCTTATTGTACGCATGGGAATTCCGGAAGTTGTTATCAGGGATCTTGCTGCGGAGACCCGGTCAACAGCTGTTTTTTGCAATCGGGAAAGGACATCAGAAGAAGTTGCCGTTCAGGATGCCCTGGAAAAAATGCTTTGGCTTGACGGTCGCGAATTGGTTTATTTTCGGGGTAAGATGCTATTCCATACAGCAGATTTGCCATTTCCCGTGGCGCATACGCCCGATATTTTTACTCATTTCCGGAAAGAGGTTGAGCGTATCGTACCAGTGCGCGAACCCCTGCCTGCTCCCAATCAGGTCTTTACTCCGTTAACGGTTTCTTTAGAATCCGGCATGGTGCCAACCATGGCCTCTTTGGGGATGGAGGATGTGGATAATGCAGGCCTTACCGGTTTTATAGGGGGAGAATCAGCTGCTCTGGAGCGGTTGTCCTACTATTTGTGGGAATCGGAACGGATTTTGGAATATAAGGAAACGCGGAATGGCCTGCTCGGGAGGGATTTCTCTTCCCGCTTCTCACCCTATTTGGCCATGGGCTGCCTGTCCCCAAAGACAATCTATCACGAAATTCGGCGCTTCGAGCGCGAGCGGCGCGCCAATGAAAGCACTTATTGGCTGGTTTTTGAACTCTTATGGCGGGACTTTTTCCGGCTCATGGGTAAGAAGTATAAGGATGCCATTTTCCGACTGGGTGGCCCGAGGAATGTCGACACCTCGGCGTTTCGCTATGATGAATCACTTTTTTGGAAATGGGCCAACGGGGAAACTGGGGTACCTTTCATCGATGCCAATATGCGCGAGCTTAATAAAACAGGCTTTATGTCCAACCGGGGAAGGCAGGTGGTTGCCAGTTTTCTGGCCAAAGAAATGCGGATCAATTGGGTGGCGGGGGCCGAATACTTTGAATCGCTCCTCCTGGATTATGACGTTTGCAGTAACTATGGCAATTGGAACTATGTGGCCGGGGTGGGAAGCGATCCTCGGGAAGACCGGATCTTCAATGTTCAATCTCAGGCTTCTCGCTACGACGCCTCTGGTTCCTACACCAGGAGATGGCTCCCCGAACTATCCTCCGTTCCGCCAGAGCGTCTTCTCCAGTTCCCTAGCCTGGATGCTAAAGAATTAGTTTCCTACGGTGTTTATCTGGGTTCGAACTATCCGAAGTTGCTGACCAGAAAACCAAGTTTTTCAGGTCCCACCTAAATTTCCTTCCTAAAGGGCAACCCATTCTAGTCTCTTTTCGTTCTAAATGGCTAAAGAACTCACCAAAATACTTTTGGCCATGCGACTTTACCTTCCTTTCGTAATGGGTTTTTTCCTTGCAGTTTCTGGGCATTCCTGCCTCAAAGATACCTGCGAGAATGTATTCACCTACCAGCGCTTCGACCCTGTTTACGTTCGTCCTGAAATTTTAAGACAAAAAGTATCCGGAGGTGCTGTAAAGGTTCTTCGGCAGACCGGGAAGATTTACGTGTATAGCGATTACCTCCTAATCAATGAACCCGATGAGGGAATCCATGTGCTGGACAACCGAAATCCATCCAATCCGATTCCCCTTTCTTTCATCAAAATTCCCGGTAACTCCGATCTTGCTGTGCGCAACGGCTTGCTCTATGCCGACAGTTATGTCGATCTGGTAGTTCTTGAGCTGAAAAATCCGCAGGCAGTAAAGGAAATTTTTCGGGTGGAGAATGCCTTTCCAAGTTATGGTAAAGACGAGCGCCTGGGGATTTTGGTCGCATACAAGGGTACCGGAGTCACCGAATCGTTTCCCTGTTCCGAACAAACAGGCCCTACGTTTGTGGACGGCATCAGCATCTGGACTCGTGAGAGCGGAGCAGCTACATCCAGCGGCTTAAAAACGCCTTCAGGCACCGTGGGAATCGGCGGTTCGACTGCACGCTTTACGATGAATCAGGGTATGCTCTACACCGTGAGCACTAGCAACCTCTCAGCTTTCCGCCTGGAAGATAGCGGGGTCACCCGAATGATGAGTACCCAAAATGTAGGATGGGACATTGAAACCATCTATCCGTTTGAGGGCCTCTTATTTATTGGCTCAATGACGGGGATGTTTATTTATAATTTATCAAACCCTGATAAACCTTCCTTAGAGTCAACCTTTCAACATTGGCGCGCATGTGACCCCGTTGTGAGCGATGGCAAAACCGCTTTTGTCACCTTAAGAAGCGGCACAGAATGTGATGGATTTGCCAATCAGCTGGATGTGATCGATATCGGGAACCTGAAAAAGCCAAGTTTGATTAAAAGCTATTCCCTCCATCATCCCATTGGTCTTTCAATCAATGAGGGAATGCTTTTTATCTGTGAAGATGACAAGGGGATTAAATTGTTCGATGCCAAGGATCTTAAGGCCATAGACAAAAATCTGCTGTTTCAAGATCGTTCCTTTTCAGCGGTGGATGTCATCGTGTTGGAAAAAGACAAACTGGCTATCGTCACTGGTGATGATGGTGTTTTCCAGTTCAGCTATAAGAATCCCTCCAAATGGGTCCTCCTCAGCACCATTAAGGCGAAGGGAAATGATTAAATGGTTCCGGATAGCCGTTCTCCTGAGTTTTTTTTTTGCTTCAGTTCCGGGGATTTCCCAACGTGTTGACGAGTCATTTCAAACTAACCGCTGGGCATACCTTGGGCAGGTTAGCTTGGGTTATGGTTTTTATCTGAACGGTGGGGATTTGTTGCATACCGGTTTCGAAGGTCGAGCACTTTGTTTTCTTAATGAGCACCTAGCATGGGGTGGGGGATTGGCTTACACGCAATTCAAACCCTTGGAAGGTCTTTATGGTCTTGCCCTCCTTTCAGATTTTCGATGGTTCCCGGGAGCTGCAGACCGGCGATGGCGCTTTTTTGGTAATGTGGATGTGGGTCTGGGTGCAGGGGGAAGCCGACTTCATGCTGGATGGTCTATGCACCGGCCAGGTTTGCGGACCTATGCAGGGGGAGGTTTCGCTTTGCGATCGTCAGGAACTTTCAGGTACACGCTGGAGTGCGGTTACCTTTACCAAAACGTACAATATCGGGATAATACACCAGGCAGAGGTTGGCAAGTTTTCCAAACGGAGAGCGTAATGAAATACCATTTCCGTCGTCTCCAAATTAAAGCAGGACTACTTTTTTGAATCGTCAGGTGACAACCTTTGCTACTTCGCGAACAAGGGTCATTTTTTCCAAGACCTCTTCCCGATCATGTTGGCAAATATTAATATGACCCATTTTTCGCCCTGGTCGTGTTTCTTTTTTACCATAAAGGTGAACATGTACCCCGGGAAGTGCTAAACATTCATCCAGGCCAAGGAATCGTGCAGGTCCTGCATGCCCAGGTTCCCCAATGAGGTTTACCATAGCACCCACGCTGTGCTGCCGCACTGATCCGAGTGGCAGGTCCATGATAGCTCTAAGGTGCTGTTCGAATTGCGAGGTGTCGCAGCTGTTTTGGGTATGATGTCCACTATTATGTGGTCTAGGTGCAACCTCATTAACATATACGTCACCCTTGGCATCCACAAAAAACTCCACAGCGAGTAATCCGGTCAGATTAAGCTCTATGGCAAGTTGCCTGGCAATTCGGTCCATGGTTTGTAGCACCGAGGCCTCTGCCTGAGCTGGGCAAATCAGGTAGGATACCAGGTTAGTCAAAGGGTCGAAAAATTGTTCTACAGGTTCATAGGTACAGATGGCTCCGGATACAGAGCGTGCCACCAGTATGCTGATTTCCTGACGGATGGCTATGGTTTTTTCAACTACACAGGGGCCCTCAAGCAAGTGGGTTAAATCTCTTTCCTCCCTGATGACCGTCACGCCTCGGCCATCATAGCCATCCTTCCTTGTTTTCTGTACAAAGGGGACGGACAAGGTTCCTTTTTGTATGGCCTGCTGAATAGCTTCCTTGTTCCCATAAAGTTGAAATGGGGCTGTAGGGATATGCTTTTCCTGATAAAAAGTTTTTTGGATACCCTTATCTTGAATAATCTTCAGGGTAGATGCCCTGGGGTAAACGCTTATGCCCTCTTCCTCCAGCGAATACAGGGCCTCAAGATTAACTTGTTCGATTTCGTAGGTAAGCACATCCATCTTTTTTCCGAAGGTGTATACCTCGTCCTTAATCTTAAAATCACCGCATACAAAAGGAGTTGCCCAAGGTCCTGCGGGGTAGTCCCTGTCCCTATCCAGTATCGCAACAGGCATATGCCAGTTGCCAGCAGCCAGAGCCATCATTTTACCAAGTTGGCCACCGCCAAGGATACCAATTCGTTTAGGGGATATTCGCACAGCATCGTCTATTTGGCTATAAAATTATTTTATTCCATCTTAAAGGCGCTTGAGGCCCCCGTCTATTTTTCTACCTTTCCAACAAAAATGTCCCAGCCCACTGCACTCTTCCGGAATGTATCCGTCGTCAATCGTGGTACCATACGGGAGGCCGATGTATTTATTCAGGACGGTATTATTGCTAAAGTAAATGGCATGATAGGGCATGGGGCCGATTTGGAGATCGACGGTTCCGGTAAATTTTTACTTCCCGGCATTATTGACACCCAGGTTCATTTCCGCGAACCGGGTCTTACGCACAAGGCCAGCATTCGATCGGAATCCCGGGCGGCGGTCATGGGCGGCGTTACTTCATTTATGGAAATGCCCAATACCCGGCCACCAGCGGTTACCCTCGCGCTTCTTAAGGATAAATATAAGCTTGGAGCAGCCCAAGCCATGGCTAATTACTCTTTTTTCATGGGTACTACGCCGGATAACCTCGAGGAGGTTCTTCGCGCCTGTGAGGAGGAAATTTGTGGGGTGAAGATTTTTATGGGATCAAGTACGGGGAATATGTTAGTGGATGAACCCGAGGCACTGCATCGGCTGTTTTCCCGTGTTCCGCTTCTTATCTCCACGCACTGCGAAGATGAGGCTACCATTAAGCGCAATGAGGCATCTTTTTTTGCTGGCTATGGCGAAGAAATTCCTGTGGATTGCCATCCAGATATCCGTTCCGTTTCATCCTGTCTGGAATCGTCCCGCTTGGCCATTTCTCTTGCGGAAACTTACGGTACCCGCTTACATATTTTGCATATTTCCACCTCTGATGAATTGGCGCTCTTTCGCTCAGATATTCCCCTTGCAGAAAAACGAATAACATCTGAAGTGTGTGTTCACCATCTTCATTTTAACCGTGGCGATTATGAGCGTCTGGGTAATCACATCAAATGCAATCCAGCTATCAAGGATTCCTCCCATCAGAAGGCCCTTTTGGAAGGTTTGCTTGCCAATCGCTTAGATATTGTTGCAACGGATCATGCTCCGCATACCCTGGCGGAAAAGCAGCAACCTTACCTGTCCACACCATCTGGCCTGCCTTTGGTTCAGCACGGCTTGCAGGTCATGTTGGAATTTTTCCACGCTGGTCAAATTTCCCTGGAGCGCATCGTAGAGAAAATGTGCCATGCACCGGCTATTTGCTTTGGCATTCGGAATCGCGGATTCTTGGAGGAGGGATTCGCAGCTGACGTAGCCCTTCTCGACCTGCATGCCCCTTACACGGTGACCACGGAGAATATTGCCTACCATTGCGGGTGGAGCCCATTCACTGGAAAGACTTTTCGAGGACAAGTACTTACCACGCTCATCAACGGAAATCCCGTTTGGCATGAAGGAAAACTTCGGGAGGATTTCCGGGGGGAAAGGCTTCGGTTTAATCGCTGAGTTAGCTTCCGGATGCCTTTTTCCCCTTCAGAATCGCTAGTTCATTTGCAAGGGATTCGGATGCTGCCATTTTAGCGGCATAGCCTTTAATATCACCCTTGCGCTGCAGTTGCATGGCTTCTTCTAACATTGCCCTGTATTTCTTTTCAAGGGCTTTTGCGGGGTCTTCTTTGAATAAACCAAACATATTCTCAAGAGGATTTATTATCTTTTTTCCATTTTAGGAGGTCCACACCTTTTGTTTTTACCGCCTTATTGAAGGCGTCCATAGAGGTAGTTTTTACGGATTCCCATTTCTTTAGCTCGGCATCTATCCGGCTGCTCAACTCCTCCTTTACCTGCAGAGCCTGCCGGGTTGGTGGAAAATCGCCCCGACTGCTTAGGCTACCCACATGAGCGAGTTTATTAGTAAGTTTTATGGGAAAATTAAGGGGATCCTGTCCGCTTCGATTTTTGGTCTGGTAGAGTTCATTTTCAATCTGAGTGATTTCCTTGTCCATATCTTCCGCCTGCTTGACAATGCCTTTCATTTCAGGATCGTCCTTCCACAGGGCTTTCAGGTGATTCAATTGTTTGCGTGTGTCCCGGATATCGAGGATAGCCTGATGGGCCTCGGTGATTTTATCCCGTATTTCAGTGAGGAATCGAAATTGTAGTCTAAAATCCTCCAGACTAGATTCAGATCGGGGATCTGGGATAATTTGGAAGGTCTGCCCCATTTTTTCATTGCCTACACTGAGGATTACTTTGTATTCACCGGGAATAGCTTTTGGGCCATTAAGGCCTGCCGCCCAGAAAATCATACCATCGAACCGTAAAGCTCCCGGATATTGCATATTCCAGACAAAGCGATTACCTCCTGCTTTCAAGTCGCTGAGCCGTTCGGTTCGTTCTTTGGACTGGGTGGAAAACTCACGAATAAGTTTGCCATCTGCCTCGTGGAAAGAAAGTTTTACGATGACGGAATCAGCTGGTTTTTCTTTCAAGTTAAAGTGGACCATGACTCCCCCGGGATGATTCATGCCTGCGGTCCGGTTATTAGCTGGTCTCCATCCGGGTCCTCCCTCCATGCGGTAGCTGGGCATTGGTTGGAAAAGATGATAGGCTGCACTTGCAACGGCATCATTCAATTGATGGAGCGGCGTAAGGTCATCGATGAGCCAGAAGCTACGTCCCTGGGTAGCCGCAATGAGGTTATTGTTTTTTATCGCCAAGTCGGTAATGGGTACTATAGGCAAATTGAGTTGGAAGGGTTGCCAGGAGGTCCCATTATCGAAGGACAAATACATGCCTGATTCGGTTCCAGCATATAAAAGCCCCTCCCGCTTAGGATCTGCTCGAATGACCCGGGTAAAATGTTCGGCGGGGATACCATTGGTAATGCGCTTCCAGGTCTTGCCGTAATCGCTTGTGTGGTATAAGTACGGAGCATAGTCACCTAATTTGTAACGCGTGCCGGCAACAAACAGGCCGCCTTTCTGGAATGGATCGGGCTCTACGGAATTAATCATCATCCATTCGGGCATGCCCGTAGGCGTTACATTCTCCCAGGTTGTGCCGTTATTTCGGCTAACATGCAAAAGGCCGTCATCGGATCCAGCCCAGAGTAGTCCCGATTCGTAAGGCGATTCACAAGCTGCGAATACCGTGCAATAATATTCCACACTCGTATTGTCCTGGGTGATAGGGCCACCGGAAGACTTCATTTTGGAAGGGTCATTGCGCGTCAAATCGGGGCTGATTACTTCCCATGACCTGCCCCCATCATCAGAGGCGTGCAGGTGTTGGGAGGCTGCGTAGATCCTTTTGGTATTATGCGGGGAAGTAAAGACAGGGAAATTCCATTGGAAACGGTACTTACTTCCCTCCGCGCCATAACCCATTGGATTATCAGGCCAAACGTTGATACCCTGGCTTTGGCGACTATTGTGATTCAGGCGCTCCAGCAGTCCGCCGTAGCTACTACCGTATACAATGTCATTGTTACTCGGATCAATCGCCAAATGAGCAGATTCCCCTCCCGCAGTTTCTTCCCAGTCTCTTTCACCTATTTCGGATCCTTCTGTTCGGTGGAAAATCCGCAGCGTGGAGTTGTCCTGCTGCGCACCATAAATACGGTAGGGGAAATGGTTGTCCGTCACCACGCGGTAAAATTGGGCGGTTGGTTGATTGTGATAAGTGGTCCAGTTGGTGCCGCCATCCAGGCTTACTTGGCCTCCACCATCATCACCAATAATCATATGTTGGGAATTCTCCGAAGAAATCCAAAGGTCGTGATGATCCCCATGCTGGGCATTGAAGGTGGAAAAGGTTTTCCCGCCGTCGATGGACTTGTGGTAGTTTACGTTCATGACATACACCACATCTTCATTTTTTGTATCCGCATAAATCTTGGTGTAATACCAGGCTCGCTGTCGAAGATTGCGGTCGTCATTCACACGCATCCAGCTGTTTCCGCCGTCTTCCGAACGAAAAACACCACCCTCATTTGCCTCGATGATTGTGTAAACTTTATCCGGATTCAACGGGGAAACTGCGATGCCTATGATGCCCAGGGGTCCCTTAGGCATGCCTTTCTGTCCGGAAAGTTTTTTCCAGTTATCGCCGCCGTCGGTACTCTTCCACAACTCAGAACCCTCACCCCCACTGGAAAGGTCATAAGGAGTTCGGCGTATGCGCCAGGTGGATGCGTAAATGATTCGGGGATTTCCCGGATCTAGGATTAGCTCAACTGCACCGGCATTGGCATTAGCAAAAAGGATTCGCTTCCATGATTTTCCGCCGTCGGAAGAACGGTAAATTCCCCTCTCTTCGGTTGATTTAAAAAGGTCACCAAGGACCGCAGCATAGACCAGATCGGGATTTTTTGGATGAATCCGTATGCGAGGGATATGTCGCGATGCGGGTAAGCCAGCATTCTCCCACGTTTTTCCGGCATCCATACTTTTCCAGATCCCGTAGCCATAAGATACATTTCCCCGGACGGTTACCTCACCACCTCCGACGTAAAGAATGTTGGGGTCGCTTTCAGCCACAGCGATCGATCCTATTGAACCACCGAAATAGCCATCGGAGATATTTTCCCAAGTTTTTCCGGCATCGGTGGTCTTCCAAACCCCACCACCTGTTGAGCCGAAGTAGTATAGATTCGGTTTTCCGTTGACACCTGTAACAGCAGCAGAACGTCCTCCTCGGAAAGGTCCGATGGATCGCCAGCTTAGGGCATCGAAAGCAGGCTGTGCAAAGGATAGACCTTTAACTTCTGCCTCTGGGGTTGGGGTAGGTTTCCGTTTCTGACCGGAGAGGGGTTGTGCCAAGGCGCCCAGAATCAGGACAAAGACCAAGGCCCTGCATTTGCTGATGTTTGTTATCATTTCCAGGGATTTTCCGGATTTTTGCAATTTGCAAGCAAAATACACCGAAAGAAGAAGCTTAAGACATGGGAAGAGGATTTTATTTCGGCATATCGGTCTTGATAGCTGGTGTTGGACATTCATGTTCACGTCCAGCCATACCTACTCCTCCAGTGGCCATTCCATCGACCGCAATCCGCCCAGCTGTTCCTTCGATGATCACTATTCCGGCAGTGCTGCAATTCAGGGTATTGGAAGAAATCCTCAATGCCAAGCTGTCGGGTTTAATCTATCATGACGCCACCTTCGATGATGGGGACCGCATGAAAATAAAGGTATTTCGAAGGAATCCAATTCGAATAAATGGTCAGGATGACGCTTTTCGTTTCCGTATTCCTCTTTACATCGAGGTCGTTTATGATGCTTTTGTCACTCAGGTTTCTGCCTCGGGGGAAATTGAGTTGGATGCCAGGTCGGAATTTCGCATTGGGAAGGATTGGTCCGGAAAAACGGAGACCGCGTTGCATAACTATCGTTGGATAAGTAAACCAGTGGCTCAGGTTGGCGGCATAACCTTTCCCATTGCCACGCTATCCGACTTGATTCTTTCCCGCTCGCGTTCCTACTTGGGACAGGAAATGGACTCTATTGTAGCCGGGTATTTCGATTTGAAAGCTATTGCCTTGTCTTCTTGGAAATCGATGAGTGGATTGTTTTACCTTTCCCCGGAATACAAGGCCTGGCTATCCCTTAATCCTGCTCAGCTTGCTATTTCCCCAATTCGCATTCGAGGTGATTCCCTGCATCTTGCCATTTCTTTGAAGGCAAATCCGGCTATAGCCATAGGTAATCAGCCTGGAGTACCTGAATTAAAGCCGGTGCCTGAAGCTAAAGTCCAGCCCATGGGCGAGGAGAAAACCCAAATTATCCTTCGAACCCGCATTCCATTCGATCAAGCCAGAAACCTCACCCTCCAGCAAGTGGGTGGTCAAACCTATACCAGTGGGCGTAAATCCGTCAAAGTCCAGGATGTCAGGTTTTTTGCTGTGGCTCCAAAACTTGGCGTGGAAATCACCCTTTCGGGCTCATACAAAGGAAAAATCTTCTTGATAGGAACGCCTGAATCTGACGGACTGACTAATCGCATTGCGCTTCCTGATTTGGACTTTTATTTAGAAACTCGTAATCTTTTGTATCGGACCGCGGGTTGGATGCTCAAGGACGACCTCCGAAAAAAGTTCCAAGAGAGTATCCGTTTGCAAGTGGCCCTTAACTTGGAGGAAACACGCCAAGCGTTAGAAAAGACCTGGGATGGGTGTGCTCTTGCCGACGGATTTATTCTAAAAGCTAAGGTGAGTAAACTTTCTATCGAACAGATTCAGGTGCTTTCAGATGGTATTCTGGCTGATGTTGGCATGCTAGGAGATCTTTCAGTAAGAACCTCTGGCCAAAGCCAGCGGCGTTGATTCGAGTAGTGGTCAGGTAATCTTTCTGAAAAAAATCATGGTGCGGGTTTTCCCACTATCTGTCATGATGAGCACGAGTGTATTCCGTTTTAGGCTTTCCATCTGAATCCCTCGGGTTTTCCCGTTGCGATTGCTCAAGAAGAGGACATTTTTTTTCACCGAAAAGACTCCGGTTTCCTGATAGCGCAGTGTACCGGTATAAACATACTCCTTGTTTTTTTTGAAAACAAGGGTCACCACCTGGAGGGTCTTATCATTTAAGCGTTCCATTCCATCAGTTACCTGCTTGATTTTCCATGTACCTACCAAACGCGATGTAGCCCATGAGTCACAGGAAAACATTAACGGAGTGATTAAAAGGGTTATAATCAACGATCGATGCATAACCATACGTTTCGGAAGCAATCAGGCCATAATTAAAAAGAAGAAACAACCTGCAAGGTATCCTATAAGGGCTAACCAACTGACTTTTTTCAAATACCAGATAAAATCAATCTTTTCCATACCCATACCTGCAACGCCTGCAGCTGAACCGATTATCAGCATACTTCCTCCTGTCCCTGCGGTATATGCAATAAAATGCCACAAATCATTATCTGTGGGGAATTGGTCCATGGGATACATGCCCATCACTGCAGCTACCATGGGAACATTGTCGATTATTGCGGATAGAAAACCAATCAGGATAATAACCAAATTCTGATCTGGAATCAATCGTTGCAAGTTTTTGGCAGTATGCATAAGGAAGCCCATTTTTTCGCCGGACGATGAAGCAACGACGACCGATTCCAATGCGCCAACAGCTAAGAGAATTCCCAAAAAGAAGACGAGGCTGCTGATTTCAATACGTGAAAGAGCCTTATGCACGGAATATAGACTCCTGTTTTCCTGATTGAAGTTTTCTTCTGGATGGATATATTCTGAAATCAACCAAACAATGCCCAGCGATATCATGATGCCCATGTAAGGAGGCAGGTGTGTTAAGGATTTGAAAATTGGAACAAAAACCAGGCCGGCCAGGCCGGCAATCAGCATCGTTTTACTACTAAGTAAGACAGGCTCACCTTGGTCTTTTTCTTTATTCGGATCGGATTCAACGTTACCCCTGAATGCGGGTAAAAAGGAAGCAATTGTCAAGGGGAGAAGCAGGGAAAAGACTGAAGGCAGAAACAGGTCAGAAAAAAGTTTCATGCTGGTGACCTTTTTTCCAATCCAAAGCATGGTGGTGGTGACATCTCCAATCGGGGACCAAGCTCCCCCCGCATTGGCAGCAATGATAATCAGGCTCACAAAGTAAATGCGATCTTCCCTGGTGGGAATGAGTTTCCGCAGAAACGATACCATGACGATGGTGGTCGTCAAATTATCCAGAACTGCTGAAAGGAAAAAAGCGAGGCTTGCGCTCACCCAAAGTAAGGTTCGTTTGTTTCGGGTTCGCACCAAATTGGTAATTGGAGAAAAGCCCTTATGCAAATCCACAAGTTCTACGATAGTCATAGCACCTAAAAGGAAAAAGAGGATTTCCGCTGTTTTCCCCAAGTGGTGAAGGAGTCCTTCTTCCAAGGTAGTTAAATGGAGATCTGCCCCCATAATCTCAAGCTGACCAACGGAAATAAGTGCCCAGGTGATGGTTCCCATGAGGAGGGCGGGTATGGATTTATCCAGTCTCAGTGGTTGCTCCAAAACGATAATTGCGTAACCAATAAAAAAAGTCAAAACGACTCCAGTAAGCATAAGAAAAGGGTTAAAAGGTAGAAGTGTACAAAAGACACTTATCAAAAATATCCATTAAACATTACCGCAGTATTATTTTCCCTTGATTTCTGATAATTTCGCCTTTGTTTGAGCGCCCGCACGCTATGGTAAAGATTGGTGATGTACAGTTAGGTGCTTTCCCTTTACTCCTCGCTCCTATGGAGGATGTAAGCGACCCTCCCTTTCGGGCTTTGTGCAAAGCCCAGGGTGCCGATTTAATGTTTACGGAATTCATCAGTGTGGAGGGATTGATTCGTGATGCGGAAAAAAGTGTCCAGAAACTCGATATCTACGATGAGGAACGGCCCATTGGCATACAAATTTTCGGGGCAGAACTCGATTCGATGCGTCGTGCCGCCGAAATCGTGGAAGCTGCAAAACCTGAAATCCTGGATATCAACTACGGTTGCCCTGTGCAAAAGGTAGTCTGTAAAATGGCCGGTGCCGGTATCCTGCGGGATATCCCCAAAATGGTTCAGCTTACAGAGGCTGTCATCCGAAACACCGCGCTTCCGGTCACCGTTAAAACCCGACTCGGTTGGGATGAACAAACGATTTTCATCGATGAGGTGGTAGAACGTCTTCAGGATGTGGGTGTTCAGGCCATTAGTATTCACGCCCGTACCCGAAAGCAAATGTATAAAGGGGAAGCTGACTGGAGCCATATTGCCCGGGTGAAGGAAAACCCCCGTATCCGAATCCCGATTTTTGGCAATGGCGATGTGGATACGCCACAAAAAGCCTTACTTTACCGAAATCGCTATGGTGTGGATGGTATTATGATTGGTCGAGCGAGTATTGGTTATCCCTGGATTTTCCGCGAGATTAAACACTATTTTAATAATCGAACCTTGTTGCCTCCACCCACTTTGGAGGAGCGACTTGCCGTAGCTTCAGCCCATCTTCGGCAAGCAATAGATTGGAAAGGAGAACGGTTGGGTATCCTAGAGACCCGAAGACACTATCCCTGTTATTTCAGGGGACTTCCTCACGTGAAGGATTTTCGTAAACAATTGGTGACTTTGGAAAATCAGGGCCAACTCTTTGCCCTATTTGAAGAAATGGCTTATGCCTACGCCGGTGTAGATTTGGCTCTTTCCGATTGATTTCAATTCAGCGACGTGTCGGATTATATTGAATTCACAAATCGGGAAAACGATTCCCTTTTTCGGCTTATCGGGCAGGTTGCCTCAGACCTCCATTTTCCGGCTTTTGTTGTTGGTGGATTCGTTCGGAACTTTTTTCTAAATCGGAACTCCAAGGATATTGATATTGTATGTGTGGGAAATGGTATCCTATTGGCTGAATCGGTTGCGTCGCAGTTGCATCCTTCCCCCAAAGTTGCGACCTACAGCCGTTTCGGAACCGCTATGTTTCGGTATAAGGACATAGAAGTTGAATTTGTCGGCGCTCGAAAAGAATCTTACAGCGCCAATTCCCGCAATCCAGCTGTGGAAAATGGCACTTTGGAGGACGACCAACGGCGAAGGGATTTCACCATGAATACGCTGGCTTTTTCGCTGAATCCAGTCGATTTTGGGCGATTTATAGATGTCTTTGGCGGGCTTTCCGATCTCCATATGGGCCTGATAAGAACCCCACTCGACCCTGGCATCACCTTTTCAGATGATCCCTTACGCATGCTTCGGGCCATTCGTTTTGCCACCCAGCTGGATTTCAAACTAAGTGAAGATACGTTGGCAGCTATCAGCCGATACAAGGAGAGGATTTCAATCGTTTCTAAGGAAAGGATTGCTGCTGAACTCAATAAAATAATCCTTTCAGAAAAACCATCGATCGGCTTTCTTCATTTGTTTGAGTCCGGAATGCTTCAGGTGATCTTGCCGGAAATGGTGCTGCTGCATGGGGTAGATTCCAGAAATGGTAAGGCGCACAAGGATAATTTTTTCCATACGCTCCAAGTGCTTGATAATGTGGCTCAGGTTTCACATAATCTCTGGTTACGCTGGGCTGCTATCATGCACGACATCGCTAAGCCCCAAACTAAACGGTGGCAACCAGAAATTGGGTGGTCATTCCACGGGCACGAGGTGCTTGGTGCCCAAATGACCTACAGCTTATTTAAGCAGTTGAAGTTGCCTATGGATCAAAAAATGAAGTATGTCCAAAAATTGGTCCGTCTTCATCTTAGGCCTATTTCCCTAACCAAGGAAAATATCACCGATTCAGCGATTCGCCGCCTAATTGTAGATGCTGGCGATGATCTTGATGATCTCATGGTGCTTTGCAAGGCTGATATTACTTCCAAGAATTCCTCTAAGGTCAAGCGCTATCTGGAAAACTACAGCCTTGTTATGGAAAGAATCCAGGAGGTAGATTCCAAAGATAACCTGCGCAACTGGCAGCCTCCGATTACCGGGGAAATCATTATGGATACCTTTGGCATTGGTCCTTCACGAGAAGTGGGGATTATAAAAACCGCAGTTAGAGAAGCCATTTTAGATGGCCTAATCCCCAATACCTATGAAGAAGCCTATCCGTTTATGCTCAAGCAGGGTAGGGAGTTGGGTCTCTCCCCGAAGGTGGTAGAATAAATTTAGCGACTGGATTCCAGCGCCTCAAATGGATCTTCGCGCAATCCACCATCTCGCCAGTGTTGACCACCGCGTATTTTCCTGTAACGCAAGGTAATCGGGCCCAATTTTCGAAGAGAAGCCACGCGGATGCTGCTGGCGACGATTTGCCACTCCTGCCATTGCCAAGTCAGGCCGCCCACAGGAAATTGGCGTGTCCACCGCTTTTGGGAAACTGGAAGACCGGATTGCTCATCGATTTCCCAAAGATGGGTTTCGCCCTTTTCTTTCCCATGTCCCGGATAAGTCACCAAGAGCGCAGAGGATTTAGCAGACAATGGAACGATTTCCTTTCGAACACCTGGTTTTGTCATGTACAGTGGGGCAACAAACTGAAACATATCGTTCCTAAACATCTCCCGGGCCATTTTCAGGAAGCGTTCCTCGGTTTTGCCCATAACCCGCTGGCCTTCCTGCCATGCCATACCTTTGGCTGCGGCGTTCTCCCCGGAAAGGATGCGCTTACCCCCCCATTCAAGTTGGAATAAACGCCTTTCCCTGTCCCAAACATAGGTTCTGTCCTCCGGAAAAGTCCAGGTAATCCATCGCAAGGTATCCCAGCCCTGCTTTCCGAGTGCGGATTCCATGCGAAATGCCAGGGAATCGGCTGGAGGTCCAAGCGTTCCTTTCGGCAAGGGCTCATGCAAGAGATAGCCCCCTCCAAAGCCTAAAATTCCCAGGATAAGAAGCAGGAAAAGAAGGGTGCGGAAAAAAGTCTTTGCCATAAAAGGGACTAAGGAGAATATTGCAGTTTAAATGCCCCTTACAAGGCGCGAATCCAAATGTTCCGATAGCTAACTAAATCGCCGTGATCCTGCAATTTCAAGGAAGCATCTCCGTGGCTCCGGTAGGCCGGCAGTCCTATGTACTCCGTGTTACCCTTTATTTCGGTATGGTGCTGAACCACAATGCCGTTGTGCAAGACGGTGATGTGGGCAGGTGCCACCAGGACCCCATCGGCATTGAAGCGTGGTGCAGTGAAAAGGATGTCATAGGCCTGCCATTCCCCGGGTTTTTTAGTAGCATTTACCAAGGGAATGGATTGTTTATATATCGATGCGGCTTGCCCGTTGGAATAAGTGCGACTTTCATAACTGTCGAGCACTTGCAACTCGTAGCGCTCCTGCAGGTAAACCCCACTGTTCCCCCTTCCTTGACCTTCTCCTTTGACTACGATGGGGGAGCGCCACTCAATATGGAGCTGGCAATCGCCAAAGAGGCGCCGGGTTTTGATGTCGCCCGATCCTGGTTTTACCGTGAGCACCCCATCAGCAATAGTCCATGCTGTGGCATTGCCCTTTAAATCAGTCCATTCATCTGCTGATTTCCCATTGAAAAGAACGATGGCATCTGAAGGTGGTAATACCCCATCTCCCGGATCTACCTTTCTGGGAACGGGTTCCCATATTTCCGTTGCCTTAGGATCGGTGATCTGAGAAAACAGCGTAGCTTGTGTTAGGGAAAACATCAGCGCCAGAACCATTCCTTGGATGGGTTTCATCGGTATTTTTTTCGAAATGTAGGTTTTTTTAAATGAATATTACGCCATGAATGAATTTCTCCTTTTCGGTTTGATTGGCGGGGCATTGCCTGACATCCTCCGTATGGTCAACAACCGCTACCAGCCTGCATTGCCGGGCTACCTGCGCTCGGGCAATTTCTATGTTGGTTTTGTGCTTTTATTACTTCTGGGTATGGCCACTGTTCAGTGGCTCGACGCGGGTAGTGCCACGGAGGCTTTGTCCTATGGGTATTCGGCGCCCCAGGTGATTTCCGGCTTGCTGGGAAATTTTGCCAAATCAGCCCGTTCTGGTTCAGTAAAGCGAAATCAGCCTTTAATCCCTGAAGAGCAGCCCGCTTGGGGTTTATTAGATTTTTGGAAGCGGTAGGGCAGGGCAGTTAATAAGTGCAAATTTACCTTATCTTCCGGCGTTTTTTTTTGCAAGCCTTTATGAAAATCGTCATCGCCGGAGCTGGAGACGTTGGCTTCCACTTAGCTCAATTGTTGTCTATTGAAAATCAGGATATCATACTGATTGATACTATTCAGGATGTTCTTGATCACGCCGCGGCTAATTTAGACCTCTTGACGCAACGAGGTGATGCCACTTTGCTGGAGGTTTTGGAGCGAGCCGAGGTGTCGAGGGCCGATCTTTTCCTGGCTGTAACTACCTCGGAGAGTGCCAACTTGGTTTCCTGCATATTGGCCAAAAAAATGGGAGCTAGGCAGACTATTGCCCGAGTGAATAGTCCGGAGTATCTGGAATCGCCGAGCGGCGAGATTTTCCGGCATTTTGGTGTTGATCTTCTCATTTCGCCAAGGCAGTTGGCAGTTAACGAGATTTACCGCTTGGTGAAGCGCTGCTCTTTTACCGACGTCTTTGAGTTTGAGGATGGAAAGATTAGCGTAACTGGGATTACCCTTGATGAGAAGTCACCGTTTCTTGGATTGCGACTCAGCGAATTACCCTTTTTTTCCAAAGCTATGGATATTCGGGTTTTGGCCATTCTTCGACAATTCAAGACCATTATTCCCCGGGGAGATACCCTTTTCCAGCGCAATGACCACGTCTATTTCATCGCCAAGAAAGACAAAACACGCCAACTTCAGGATCTTGTCGGGAAAAAAGAAAAAGCGGTGCGAAACATTGCCATACTGGGTGGTAATGCACAGGGATATCTCACGGCTCGCCAACTCGAAAAGGAGTATCGCGTTACCCTGTTTGAAAGGGATAAGAATCGCTGCAAGGAACTTAACGATTTGTTGGAGCATACCCTTGTTGTCAAAACGGAGTATGCCGATTTTGATACACTCCGGGAAGAAGGACTTGGGCGGAGTGACATTTTCATTGCCCTAACGGACAATTCAGAGACCAATATCATCGCCTGCCTGACGGCTAAGAATTTGGGGGTTTACAAAACCATAGCTCAAGTGGAGAGTAAGATTTACACCCATATGTCTCAGGATATCGGGGTGGATACCCTCATCAATAAAAAACTCATTGCGGCAAATAACATTTTTCGATTTGTCCGAAAGGGTTCGGTTGAGGCTATCAATACTTTGCATGGGGTAGATGCGGAAATCATCGAATTTTCCTTAGAAAGGGAATCCCATTTGACTGAAAAACCACTAAAGGAGCTCCGGTTTCCTGAAAATGCCTTTATTTCCGGAGTGATACGGGGGGAGGAGAGCTACCTACCAAATGGCGATTTTGAACTCCGCAAGGGCGATAAGGTTGTCGTCTTTACCCTTTCGGAGGCTATACCGGAATTGGAAACCCTTTTCCTCTGAATATGCTAAACGGGTTTGCCATCCTACGGGTGTTGGGAATTTTGCAACTCTTGCTGACCCTCTTCTTTCTGGTAAGCCTTCCCGTGGCCATGCTGTACGGTAATAGCCTGCAGCCCCTTGCCTTTTCAGGACTTATTACGCTAGGTTCAGGGGCCTTGTGCTTTTGGTTGGGGGGAGCTATAAAACCCGGGAGTATTCAAAAACGAGAGGGCTACCTGGTGGTTTTTCTTTGCTGGCTCATCATGCCGCTCACCGGTATGCTGCCCTTCCTTTTTAGCGGGGATATCCCCCATGTGGCCGATGCCTTTTTTGAGTCCGTTTCAGGCTATACTACTACTGGAGCCTCCATCCTTACCGACATCGAATCGGTGCGAAAGGATATCCTTTTCTGGAGGAGTTTCATTCAGTGGATAGGGGGAATGGGTATTATTGTCCTTACGGTAGCCATCTTACCATTTTTGGGAATCGGAGGGAATGACCTTTTTATGGCAGAAGCTCCTGGTCCGACTTCTGAGAAAATCCATCCCCGCATTCAAGAGACAGCTAGGAGACTTTGGCTGTTGTATTTAGGATTAACTCTGCTACTCATAGGCTTGCTCAAGGTTGGTGGCATGAGTCTGTTCGATGCTATAAACCATGCATTCACCACCATGGCTACGGGAGGCTTCTCCACGCGGAATAACAGCATTGCCGCCTTTACTTCCCCTTATATCCAATATATCTTAGCCTTATTTATGTTCATTGCAGGCACAAACTACATGGTGTTATACCTCGCTTTTAAACGGAAATGGGCATCAGTTTGGCGTATGGACGAATTCAAAGCATACTTGCTTCTTGTCCTCTTGGCTGCATTCCCGCTGACTCTGCAAGTGCATCTCGTGTCTGGTGTGGATTTGGAGCGAAGTTTTCGCGATTCCCTTTTTCAGGTAATTTCCTTGATTACGACCACGGGATTTATCACGGCTGATTATTTGCAGTGGGGTACTTTTGCGGTGCTTCTTTTGTTTCTCCTGCTCTTTGTGGGTGGATGTGCCGGATCAACAAGTGGGGGAGTCAAGGTTATCCGAAGCGTTGTATTTTTCCGTAATACTTATCTGGAGTTCAAACGAATCCTTCATCCCAACGCCATCCTTGCACTCAAGATTAATCGGGAGACCGTACGGGGAAGAGTGACTACCCACGTGATGATATTCCTTCTTTTGTACATAGCCACGTTCTGCGTGGGTTCCCTATGGCTGACCTTCTTGGGCTATGATTTGGAAACGAGCATCGGAGCCGTAGCTACCTGCCTTGGAAATGTAGGTCCTGGAATCGGTAAGGTCGGCCCGGTTTATAACTTCAGCTGGATGTCTGACAGCGCAAAATACATCCTCAGTTTTCTTATGCTACTAGGCAGGTTGGAGCTTTTTACGATGTTCATTTTGTTTACGCCTCATTTCTGGCGCTTGAACTAAGGGCTAAGCACCATGCCTTCCTTCAGCTCCTTGGTTTCCTGGTCGATAAAAAACTGCGTCTGCAATTTCTTCCGGCAGGTATGGCTGATCCTTCGCAAGGTCTGGATTTTCGTGCGGATAGCGATAATTAGCGCCGTAACCCATTTCCCGCATGAGGGCTGTCGGGGCATTGCGCAGGTGCATGGGTACGGGTAAATCGCCGGTCTGACGAATGAGTTTTCGAGCTTCCTCCAGGGCCAGATAGGCGGAGTTGCTCTTCGGGGAGCGCGCCAAATAAATTACCGCTTGCGAAAGGATTATTCCTCCCTCGGGCATACCCACGGTGACGGCAGCCTGAAAGGCAGTTTGAGCCATGAGAAGGGCATTGGGATTGGCCAGGCCAATGTCTTCCGAAGCGGCAATTAGCATGCGTCGTCCGATGAATTTCACATCTTCTCCGGCTTCCAGCATCCGAGTCATCCAGTAAACGGAAGCCTGAGGATCACTTCCCCGGATGCTTTTAATGAATGCCGAGGCCATAGTGTAGTGTGCATCACCAGCTTTGTCGTAGTGAAATACTTTTTCTATGGCGAGTTTTCCAATGGCCTCATCATCAATAATCCTGGCACTTTCCCCGGCGCCTTGGCCAGCACAAGCGAGTTCCAGCAGGTTGAGGCCCTTGCGCGCATCGCCGCCGGCCAGTTGCAACAAGGCTGTGGACTGGATTCGTATCACTCCTGACTCACGAAGAATATCATCCTGTTCCAAGGCTTCAGTTAGAACCTTTTCCATTTCTTCTGGCGTAAGGGGAATCAAGGTATAAACAGGACAGCGGGAGAGGAGAGCTGGGATGACCTCAAAGGAAGGGTTCTCCGTAGTTGCCCCAATGAGAGTCACGGTTCCCTTTTCCACAGCATGAAGTAACGAGTCTTGTTGAGATTTGGAGAAGCGATGAATTTCGTCGATAAAGAGGACAGGCGCTACCCCTTTTGTTTGGTTTTCTATTGCCGCTTGCTGAATGGCTTCCCGAACCTCCCGCACACCCGAATGAACGGCATTTAAGCTGATGAGTGTACACCCCATTTCTTGGGCAAGCAGCCTGGCCAAGGTGGTTTTTCCGGTCCCCGGAGGACCCCAAAAGACAATGGAAGGTAAGCGGCCTGACTGAATCCAGCGCTGAAGGGGTTTATCTTTTCCTAAAAGGTGTACTTGACCGATGAATGCGGAAAGCCGCTTTGGTCGCATCCGCTCAGCCAAGGGTTCCATCGGATAAATCTCAGATCAGTTTTGCTTCATTTCACGCTCATCAAAGCCTACCTCTTCCCAGTTGACTTCCTCTGCATTTGCCAGATTTCTTTCCCCGAGTGGCTGCATGTTAGTCTTGGTCACTCGGGAGAGGCGGTATAGCGGAGTTGAATCCGTTTTTGAGGTAAATTGAAGACTCATGCCCTTGCTGTGCACCACCTCTCCAAGCAGACCTAAATCGGCTGCTTTCAGTTTCTTGGATTGGGGCTCAGTTTTCCATGTTAGCTCAAGTTCCCCTTTTTTCTTGCGGCTCAATAACACAGAAGCCTTTTCAACCCGCATTATTTCGGTAATAACCAAGAAACTGGCATCCCACTTTCCGTCAAGGGATAAGTTATTCAGTTGTTCGGCTAGTCGATTCCTTTCCCTCAACGTGCAGTATGTAATGCCATCCAGTTTGCATACAATACCATTTTCTTTATCGAATTGAATATGCAGCCCAGCTTCATCCAGACCTATGACTTTAAAAAGGGAGCTCTTTTCCCCTTTGGCCTTAAAAGTCAAGCGGCTCTTGTCTTCGCTAATAAATACCAACTGATTGGTTGTGGCCGATTCGTCGGCTGCTATCGTCAGTCCAAGCTCATCTAGATGGCCATATTCAGAAAAAATGCCGCGGTGAATTTTTCCGAATGTGCCGAGCCGTATGGGGCGATTGGGTTCCCATGTTGCCCGGTAACCAAGGTGTTTTTGGATTTGCGCAAGGTAATTCTTCAACAAGGAGGACATGTTCTATCGTTTTTTATCAGGCTAATTGTTTAGCGAAAATAGGAGGCTCCGTTCAGGTCGAGAATAGCCCCTGAGGTAAAAGAGGCTTCCTCCGAGGCTAGATACAGGACAGCATGTGCTACCTCATCCGGTCTGGCAATCCGGTTGAATGGACTTTGGGCGGCAATCTCTTTTTCTCGTGGACCTTTCACGATGGGTTCCACGCGTTCAGTTTCCGTGAAACCAGGTGCAACTGCATTGACGGTGATTCCCCGTGGCGCTAACGCCAGTGCCAGGGATTGGGTGAGGCTGTTCATTCCTGCTTTGGAGGCGCCATAGGCTGGCATGTCCGGCTCGCCGCGGTAAGCGCCGCGGGAGGAAACATTGACAATATGGCCGCCTCCCCGAGATTCCATAATCGGAGCTACGCAAAAGGCTAGATGGGCTGGTGCCTCGAGATTGGTTACCAGGGTCCTGCGCCAGGCATTCTTCCAGGTGTCAAAATTCTCGCTTTTTATGGAATGGGCCTCGATGACAGCGGCATTGTTGATCAGGACATCGATGCCCCCCATGGTTCTCTGAACTGCCTGCACCAGACTAATCAAGGCTTTTGTATCTGTCAAATCGGCGCAGAATAGGGCATGCCCACTACCGAACAAGTCGCCCAGCGTTTCAGCTGCTTTTTCCTGATTCTTATGGTAATGGAGAGCAATATGCGCCCCTTGTTGGGCAAAGAGCGTAGCACAAGCCCGGCCAATACCCTGCGCCGCACCGGTGATTAGGACTATTTTCCCTGAAAATGTTGCCATCTGAAAAGGATATCCAACTGGAATCTACGAAGAAAGCGGTGTATCGAGGATTTTTTTCTTCCTGAGTTTGAAATCCTCTTCGTTGATGAGCCCTTTTTCCTTTAGATCACCCAAGCGCAGGATTTGGCCATACAAATCCTCCTCCTCCTTTACCACTGGCTGGATGGGATTCTCAGGCTGGGAAATCATACGAAAACCGGCTGCAGCAAAATCCCGAAATCGGCTATCTGCCCGGACATAATCGAGAGTTGCGTTGTTGTGAATTTTCCCAGTGTCTGGCATACCATTGGCTACTGCTTTTTCTAGGTGGAAGAAAGCCATATCCGCATCGCGGGTCATACTGTAGCAACAGGCAAGGCTAAAGTGAACTTCAGGGGATTCCCCAAATTTTTCAAGCGATTTCCCAAAGGCGCTGACTGCTCCTGTAAAGTCGGATTGGCGGAATTTTCGGATGGCCTCCGATTTGAATAAATCGGAAAATTTTCCCTCCTGAACTTCATGAGCCGGTTCATAATCCAAATAGCGGGCATTATATTTTTCGTCAAATTCGAGTTGCGGCATCACCCAGAGCAATACGCTATCCATGAACCCGAGGATGGAAGGTATGGCCATCAACAATCCGTCGTTTGGACCTTCCTTATTTGCAAAGAGGCAAATAAAAAAAAGGAAGGTATGGAGGATGCCCTGTCCCCGTTTCCCAAGATAATAACGGTGCATGCCGAATACGCCAAAAAATAAAGCCAATATGGCAGCCGTTCGCTTTTTTTTCATGATACGTTGATTTTGCCTCATGGTGCAGCCATCCGCCTAAGGATTCTTCCCGCATAAGGTCCTTGACAGAATAAGAGATCAAGGATACTTCCCGCTGGATTAAAATCGCCTGCATGCCCAAACACCTGCGGATATGGTACCGAATGGAATCCCGGCAGGGAGTACCGCTGCTGCGGCCTGTCAGAAAAGGCTCTGCGCCAATCATTAAAGATTATGGGGGAAGGTACTATCTGGGAAAGCAGGAATGGCTCCTTCATTTCCAAGTTCAACCATCCTGCAATCAATCGGAAAAGCGTCAGATTCCAAAGCCATAAGCTGGGAAATTCCTGGCGGAATAAGGACTCCAACTTCTCGGCGTAGTGGGAAAAAAAAGGGGCTCTGCCATAGCAGGTTTTTATGGATTGCCAATGCTGGCGCTGCCAGGACCTTCCTTCATCAGTTCGGACCTCCCGGTAGGGCTGTCCCGCGTGTTTTCCACTTCGAAGGGGAATGCTTAACCGCATCATTCCCTGACTACCGAGCAACTGGCAACGGTTGCGAAAAGTACCCTTGGGGTAAATTTCTTGGTCGTCCAAAGCAATATCCCCGCAATTATACAAACAGGCCCAGTATGGAAGATTTCCTAGGTAAAGCAAGGGCAAAAGAGTTACTCCGGAACTTGACATATTGCAAAGGTAGGTATAATGAACCTTTCTGTTTACGAGTTTGTCTTCGTTGGATAGGCTAATGGTATGACCCTATCGCATCGCTCCCGATTATTCCTTCAGCTCCTTCCCACCTTCATTTTTTCCCTTGTATTTATTGCCTGCCTTCCCGTGGAGCCACTTTTCTTACCTGGAGCGGAGAGCAGCTTGCTTGATAGTGGATACTTCGGCTTTCATCCGACCGGACTGGGTCTGTTGCGTCAAGGGCATTTGCTTTTGGGACTGTTAGCGTTACTAGGCCTGGCGTTTGCCTTGCTGCCTGTTTTCGGCTTCGATATAGCCCGTGCGGCCGGAACCCTCTCGCTTTCCTCCGGCTGGCTATTTTTGCTCGGCCATACTCTTACTTTTGACCTCTTACTGGCCTGTTACCATACAGGTCTTTTTCTAATCTTGCTCATAGCCTGGAAAAAACCAGGCAATCTGTGGTGGCTTTTGGCCTTGGTCCTTGCACTCGGAAGCTTGCTCATCGATGATGTCGGGACTACCTTGTTTCTGAGTATACTCTTTCTTGGTACTACGAGGCTCCGGGAAAAGGGGAAGGTTATCCCATTGTTTGGGTGGGGGCTGCTGCTGGTTTGTTTAGCAGGGGTGGCTTATCGCTGGGTACATCCCAGTACGTATGAGACTGTAGTCGGATTCCAGGCGGGGAATTACCTCTTGTTTTACGGCTTGCTGCTAATGCTAACTTGGCCTTTGCTCGGATTTTTGCCAGCTGTCTTGAAAGATTCGCTGGGAAAATGGAAGCGGGCGGATCCCTGGTCGATGTGGCTACTCAGTGCCTTTTTCGGCGGATTGGTGGCGCAATCACCCGTATCCTGGCTGGCTTTTGCCTTATTGGTTTGCAGGCATATGGTTGATTTCGACGCGGCTGAATATCCTTTCCGGCCATTGGTCAGGTATTGGTCTGCCTTTATTTGGGTGGTATCCTTCTTTCTATTTCTGTTTCTCCTGACGTTTGGCCACTTTTTCCAGAGTGCCGGTGGTTTCCGAGCTGCTTTTCAAGCAGGATTCGGAATCTGGCTCGCAGGATTGCTTTCGCTGGCTGGGATGTATGGGAATTGGCCCTTATTGCGAAAGGTGGGTCTTCTGGGGGGGAATGCCTGGGTGGGGGTAGGTTTCCTTTATATCATCTTGCCTTTGGTCCACAGCGAATCCTTGCTTTTTCAACTCTGGGATCGGACAACTAAGCAAAAATCGGGATGGGAACTGGTTAATCTTAGTCAAGGGGAAATTCCCCCTGGTGTAAAGTATGTCATTCAATCGGCAAACAGTCAGTTTTCGAAAACCACCCCACTGATACTAGAAAAATCTGAACAACCGGCATGGGATTCCATTCAGGGTCTTGCCCCCGATTTCCGACAAAGGACCTGGTATCTGGGTCAGACAAAAGCCGCTATGAAGCGATAAAGTAAAGTAGGGCAATCAAGATCAGGGTGATGATAAGAATCACCCAGAGGACGCTGAGGCTCTTCTTGCCACTGACTATACGCTGTCCGCTACCCGACTTAGGCCTGTTTGTTTTGCTAACCCTTCGTTTCATTTTTAATCGGAAAATAAGGAATTCTGGAATTTCTTGTACTAAGGCCTACTTTTTTCCAATCGGGCCATAAAAAAACCATCGTATCCAAACTCATGGGGAAGGAGGATTCGCTCTTCTTCCAGGCGGAATGTGCTACCCTTTTCGGAGGAAAGGAACTGGGCTATTTGACGCTGATTCTCGCCAGGCAGGATGCTGCAGGTCGCATAGATCAACTTGCCTCCTGGGCGCAGGACCTGGCAGGTGCTTTGCAAAAGGTCTTGTTGGGTTACCCGCACTTGGTCAATAAAGCCAGGGCTAAGTCTCCATTTAGCGTCAGGATTGCGTCTAAGGACCCCAGTACCAGAGCATGGGACATCCAACAACAGGCGATCAGCTTTTCCGGCAAGGCGCTTGAGCGATTTTCCTGAGCCCGATTCCCTAATTTCTATGATATGGATGCCGTTCCTGCGGGCTCTGCTCTTGCATTCTGCCAATTTTCCGGTGTGGATATCCATGGCTAGAATTCTTCCCCGATTTTCCATGAGGGTGGCCAGATGAAGCGATTTGCCACCAGCACCGGCGCAGGCATCTATGACCGCCATTCCTGGACGAACCTGGCAAAAAGGGGCGACTTGCTGGCTGGCATAATCCTGCACCTCCACGAACCCATCCTGAAAGGTCCGGGTATGGAATACAGGTTGCCGCCGCTCGAGTAGTAGGGCATGAGGCTCTATGCGTTGAGCATTTACGCCCTCGGCGGCAAGCATCTGTCTAATCTGCTCTGGGGCAGCTTTCAAGGCATTGGCACGAAGGACTACCGGGGCTGGGGCATTTAAGCCCTGTAACAGCATTGGCCAGCTTCCTCCCCATTCGTTCTCACCGAGCGCATCCAACCAGTTTGGGATGCTTTCCCGGATGGCCCTTGGCACATCGGCCTGTGCGAGACGCTTTCGAATGGACTCATGGGGAAGATCGGCCCATTCCCGCCAATCCGGCAACGGAAGACCTCTCCAAATATGGTATGCACCCAGCTGGTGAAACACATGCGTATATTCGTCGGCTTCCATACCCAGGAGAAAATTTAACCAGCGACGCCAACGAATCAATTCATAGGATTGATGGGCAATATAGGCCCTGTCCTTTCCTCCCCGGCGCTTGTCAGCCCTCAAAATTTGTTCCACTGCCTTGTCTGCTTTCACCCCCCCATCATACACCCGGTCGAGTACTTCTGCTACCGCATAGCCGTGGGCAGGAAAAGGTTTGAATGAAGGTGCGCTATGCATAAATAGTTGATTCAGGACCATTGGCGGTAGTAATCCAATACGGCAGGATCCGTGCGCAAATCAGCAGGTTGCAGGGGTCGCTTCAAGATAATACCTTCCAGACTGCGGCACCGGCTTAAGGCCACATAGGTCTGGCCGAATTCAAAAGCACCGCCTTCCAGATCAATGGTCAATTTCTGAAAAGTCTTGCCCTGAGCTTTGTGAATCGTTACACCCCAAGCCAGTTTGACGGGTAATTGAGTAAAAGTACCTAGGGTTTCCGTTTGAATCTTCCCAGGATCCGAACTATCTAAATGGTATTGAAGAATTTCCCAAGAAGTAGGTTCCAGGGTTAATTCCCGAGCTAAGCCATCGTCCTCTTGCAGCGAGACCACGACGTTTTTCGGTTCCAAGGAAAGGATGGTCCCTACGCTGCCATTTACGTATGCACCCTCCGGATCATTTCGAAGAATCATAATCTGAGCCCCTTTCTTGAGAGTGAGTCCCAATTCGGTAGGGTAAAGGTTAGGGGGAAAATTTCCGGTTACATTGGCTATATAAGTCTGCGCTGGTGTATCAAGTGAATCCAGTTTCTGCTGATTTAGCCGATCGGCTGTATGGTTTCTGGCACAGAGGGTGATGTGGTTTTCCTCTGGAAGATAGGTTTGGCCGCAGCGTTCGTTTAGCAAGCTTAAGTCATCGTTATCGGCCGTATTTGTGCGCACTGCTTCCAGCAGTCGGATGAATAGCAGATTATCCTGGCGGTAGATTTTACGCAGTTCAAACATTTCCAGGAAATCAGGGTAACGATAGAATAGATGCGCGGAAAAGAAATAGGGCGTGGCGTAGCCGTTCTGCTTTAGCCAATCCCTAGAGTCCGCGGTGACTACCGGGGGCAATTGAAACAAATCGCCAAAAAAGGCCACCTGAACGCCTCCAAAAGGGAGTGCATTATTTCGAATTTTCCGCAAACAATAATCAACTGCATCCAAGATGTCTGCCCGTACCATGGAAATTTCATCGATAAGAAGAAGGTCTAGTTTTTTGATTAGTCCGGCTTGCTTTCCCGGTCTGATCTGCCTGGCGTCGAAGAGTCGAGGCGGAAAATTGAAAAACGAATGTATAGTTTGGCCCCTGACGTTGAGGGCAGCAACGCCGGTGGGAGCGAGGACTACGTGTTTTTTATCCGTTGTTTTTCGGAATAGCTGCAGCAAGGTCGATTTACCCGTACCTGCCCTTCCCGTGATAAAAAGATTCTTTTTATCCCGTTCAAGAAGGTCGAGTACCTTATGGAAATCGGCATGGAGATGAAGGGGAGACATATCCGGAGAGGTCTCGTTATGCGTAGAAATCTTCCCGTGGAATGACGGCCAACGCATAGATGAACTCCCCCAATTTATGGCAAAGGTCTTCCAGGTATCTTTCCCCTTTTTCAGCACTGGCACGGGAGGGATCGCCAATACCAGTATCGGCAGTCACCATACTCCATTTGCGTTCTGACCATGCCCATCCTTCACGGAAAGCAGCAATCCTTGGTTTGCGTGCCAATCCATCTCCTGCCTGCTCCAAGGTCAGCACCAGTTCCGGATGTAGATGCATGATGATACTGGTTTCCATTTCATCTGCATGATCTCCAGGTAGCTCGAAATACTGGGTCTTGTCCAAAGCCTGAAACCAGTTGCAGGTAGTCAGGAGCATATTGGGAAAGGATAATCCCAGTTCCCGCAACATTGTTTTAAAATCATTGCCACCGTGGCTATTGAGAATAAGCAAGCGATGAATGCCCTGGCGGTCTAGCACGGTGAGGATATCCCGCAAAATGGCTGCCTGGGTGGAAGGATTCATATTGATATCTAATAGAATGTCTGGCTGTCCCGTGTTGACACCGAATGGCAGGGTTGGCAAGACAATGGGAAAGGCTCCCATGTTCCATGCAATCGCTGCAGCTTTTTCTGCAATGGCGTTAGCTTCGAAGACGTCAGTCCCATAAGGGAGATGATAGTTATGGGCTTCGGTGGCTCCCCAGGGGAGAATCGCGAGCTGCCAGGATACTGTTTGGATTTCCTTCCAATTTGTTTCTAATAGGACAAAAGGGCGCTTCATAGACGAAAAAATCTGTAAAGGGGTAGGTGCAATAACCTTTTCTCAAGAGCATAGAGCTTGATTCTCGTGGGACTCTTTGGTCGGAGATGCTTCAAAGATAGGCAAAATGTTAGCGCTTTTGCCTGGCTGAAATGGCAACAAAGGAAGAGACATCTTCTCCTTGGGAAATGGGGCGTCTAGATGAATATTTTAAGGTGGTTTCAAGTGTCCAGTGGAAAATTAAGCAGTTACAATTAATGGATTAAATCTTTCCATTGGAGCGTCCCAGTTTAAGATTTGTCGAGGTCTTTCATTAAGTGATTGCTGTACAATAGCAATTTCCTTCGAGGAGATGTTATCGAAATCTGTCCCCTTTGGCCAAAAATCTCTCACCAAACCATTCGTATGCTCATTTGTAC
>Ga0169931_10000267_pt1 | contig 85469 bp, 67 predicted proteins | sample Kivu_15m_20L_FD_129675 | JGI IMG/M metagenome (GOLD analysis project Ga0169931, IMG submission 129675) | Freshwater microbial communities from Lake Kivu, Western Province, Rwanda to study Microbial Dark Matter (Phase II) - Kivu_15m_20L... | ecosystem: Environmental > Aquatic > Freshwater > Lake... | reverse complement strand
CGCTGAGGACTTTCTCAATCGGCTCCTGCCGCAATCGGAATGCCCCAGCGGTCAGTGAAGCTCCCAGCAGGAGGAAAAGCCGACCTGAATCGGCTCAGCATCCTGCTGAATCGCAAGTTTACGAGTGGTCGATTCGGTGGTAGAATCACAGGCAGTGCCGGGAAACTCTTTTTTGTGGCCACTCTGCAAGATTCCCGGCCTGCCTCTAGGGACGATGGCCCGAACCCCTTCAGGCAATTTCCTGCGTAAGTAACCGCACCCGGTTGGTGCGGGCGGGAGATTGTCTGAAGTCGCAGCGTTCGGCTCCTCACGCCGTCGTTTTCTGCCCACGGACGACCTCCCGAAGTTCAGCTTCCGCAACTTCGCATTGCTGGGGAGGTAACATCGTGGCCAAGAAATCCCAACGCCGTTCCGACTGTGTGTTCATTCGCAAGTCTACCCAGAGTCAGGATGAACAAGGGCAGATTTCCAACGTGCAGAACATGCTTCGAGAGCAGGGCGTATCGGTGCCCGCTCGAAACTGGTTCGTCGGGACGGTCAGCCGCCGCAAGGTCAGTAAGAATGCCGACTTTGCACGCTTGATGGACCTGATCGAAGCTGACCAGATCGGGACTGTGTACATCGAAAGCCAAGACCGATGGGGAAGCGCCGACCGGAAGGAACTCTTTCACCTGCTCTACATCCTTGAGCAGCATGGCACTCGTCTCTTCGATCTTCGAGCCAAGAAGGACTTGACTGAGAGCGACTTCGCAACGGAGATGCTCACCATTGTCGGCAGTCTGAAAAGCGAGAAAGAACTTCAGGACATTTCGTATCGGTCACTTCGCACGAGGGTGAACAACTTTCGGGATAACGGCTCGTGGCCGACAGGCACGCATCCGTTTGGCTACGGCAAAGCGTGCTACGCCCCGGATGGTCGGCTGCTTTGGGTCTTTCAGCCGATTTCCCGCTCACGGGGGCAAGTGTACTACGCCGATGCCACGGGGAAGCTCGCACCCGGACCTGAGAACATCAAGATTCCTCGAAAGGACAAGCGTGACCGAATCGTGTTGGTGCCGTCCAACAACGCTCGGTTCATCGAGGCTGTCCGAATGATCTTCGACCTTTACGTTCGAGCGGGCATGAGCCGCAGGGCGATTTCCAAGGCACTCAACGACGCCGGGTACAAGTTCTACGAGATGCGTTTCACGCATCCACTGGTTACGAACATCCTCATCAACCCGGCTTACGTTGGCGATACTCATTTCGGCAAGCGGCTTTCTGGGGAGCTTCACACGTTTGATCCCAACGGCATCGTCGTGGCGCTCAAGAAAAGTTCGGAGAAAAGATTCCGTGACGAAGAGGAGCGAATCGTCCGCACCGCAACTCACGAGCCGTTGATCGAGGATCGCAAGACTTGGGAATTGGCCCAAGAAAAGATCGCTGACGAAAGGAAGCGAACGAGTCACTCCCCCCGCAATCCCGCTTACTACCTGAAGCAATTGTTCCGATGCGGGCACTGTGGAAAGAATCTGACCGGACGAACGGAATCAGATCGCAAGACGGGCAAGAGGACTGTCGTTTACGTCTGCGGGACGTACATCGCTGGTCGCTGCAACGGGCACCCGGTTGACTGTGGGTATCAGAGTATTACCCATGAGGAAGCCGAACGGCTTCTGCTCGACAAGCTCGATAGCATTGGACAGCAGCTTGATGAGGAGGCCAGCAGGCACTCAAAGCTCGCATTCGATGAGCGGCTGAAACTGATCGGAATCCGAGGGGAAGCGGCGTCTGATGCGTTTGTCGCATGGGTTGCTCAAGGTGTAGAGGCGCTCCTTGATTACTTCGAGACAACCTACCAAGTTTCCGGCGATGATCTTGAACGACTCGGTGAACTCGCCAACCGCTTCTACGAGGGACTCACGCTATACGAGCCTCAATTCGACGGCCTGAAGGTTGACCTCGAAAAGTTCACCAAAGCGATCCGAACGGTTGAGAGCGTCGCTGTCGCAAAGGCCGAGGGGCAACTCGTCGCCTTGGAGGAGGAATACCGCCGCTACACCATCAATTGGGTCAAGGCCACCGAAATGCAGCAGTCGATCATGAGGGAAGAAATGGACCGGCTCGAAATGGAGATTCAGGACGCCAAGCGTCGAGCGGTCAGGTTGTCCGAACGGGTCGAGCGGCTGGTCAAGGAAGAAAGCCGTCTGATCCGAGAACGCCGCCAACTGATTGCCGAATACCCCACGATGGCCGCAAGAGAGAGGGGAGAGGCGTTCCGAAGAATCTTCAAGACGGTGACACTTTTCTGGAAGCGAATTTTTCACCCTGCTCTGGAAAACCCTACGAAACCCCGGAAAACGAACCGCCCCGGAAGGTACAGCTTCGAGCTTCAACAAGATCAGATCATCTGGGTGTTCGCTGACACGACCGAAACGGGCGACTCTTGGTGAAGATTTGCACCGTGCCGCACCCGTGTTCCACGGATGCGGCCACGGCGTTGTGCAACCCGCCGGCCACGGACATGTGTGCGCCGAAGATCGGCATGAGAACGCCCCCGAGTGAAGCCGCGTGGTGAACGCGGAGCATTCACCACGATAGTGGGCCTCTCACACGGCGGCGAGTTCGCGACGGCGGGCGGCCTTCCACGGCGGCCGCCAATCGCAACTCTCCATGAGGTCCGCGTATTCGGCCAGCGAGTCGACCACGACTTCAGGCCGGTACCTGTATTTCGGCAGGTCGTCCTCTTTCGTTCCTCCGCTGAGCACGAGCACGGAATGGAAGCCGAGTTGCACGGCGCCGAGGATGTCCGTCTCCATCGTGTCGCCGATCATGGCGGTCTCGTCGGTGGCGAGCCCGAGTTCCTTGCGGGCGGCGCGCATCATCACGGGGCTGGGTTTGCCCACGCTGAAGGCTTTGACGCCGGTCGCGAGTTCGAGCATGGCCACCATCGCGCCGCAACCGGGGCGGATGCCGTTCTGCGTGGGGCAGTTCGGGTCCATGTTCGTGGCGATGAGCTTGGCCCCGCCGAAGATCATCCGCACGGCCGATTCCACCATCTCGAGATTGAACGTGCGGCCTTCGCCGACCACGACGTAATCGGGATCATGATCCACGACGGCGTAGCCGTGCTGGTGCAACGCCGTGAGCAGGCCGCCCTCGCCGATCACGTACGCGGTGCCGCCCGGCTTCTGCTGCGCGAGGAAGCGTGCCGTCGCCATCGCGGACGTGAAGATGTGCTCTTCTTCCACGTCGAGCCCCATGCGAACGAGCCGGGCGACGACGTCGCGCCGCGTTCGCTGGCTGTTGTTCGTGAGAAAGCGGAACGGGATGTCCCGATCGCGGAGCCCGCGGACGAACCGCTCGGCCCCGGGAATGATTTCCGGACCGCGATAGAGAACGCCGTCCATATCGATGAGGAAACCGAACCGCGGCGACTTGCCGTTGGCATGCATGAACGCACCTCGGAAGTTGAAATCGGCGAGAGGTCGGAGCCCGCCGGGGAAGTGCGGTCGGAGGTTTGAATCGCAGATGCCGTGCCGAAACGGGGCGAAGCGGTAAGACGCCACGCGGTCGGCGGTTGCGGCGATTCGAGAGAAAACCTCGGAGGCCCGGGTGCCCGAAGAGCGGGCAACGAGAGTTCAATTCGCGAGTCGTCTATCGGGGACGCGGGATGTGCAACCGCGTGAGGTGGGAGTAGAGCGCCTCGTCCGGTTCGCCCGCGACTTCACGCAGTTTCGGGGCCAACGGGCCGGGCTTCGCCGTGGTGCGGAGCGTCTGCATGTAGTCGCACAGAGCCTGCCGAGTCGCGGGCGAACTCCGCAGCATGAGGTGAACCCACGCCCACGCTTCGCGGTACTCGGGCTTCTGCATCTCGGCCACGTCCGTGAGGCGTTCGAGCCGCGCCAGATCCGGCTTGAACGGCCCCCGCGCCAACTGTTCCAGATGCTGGCCGTTCACGCCCTGATTCTCGGGGGGCAGCTCGAAGTAGCCCGCGAGCCCCTCATCCAGCCAAAGCGGAACGTCCTTCAGCACGCTGTGCAGAATCGCGTGCGTGAGTTCGTGGCGAAGATCGGTCCGCAGATGTTCGCCCATCCACGTGAAGACCTTGAGTTCGTCCGACCCGCCGACGCGCGGCTCGGCGATCATGTACGCCCGCCGCGGCGGCAGCTTCGCGTAGTGCGCCCGCATGTACGATTCGTACCGTTCCTGCGTCTCGAAGAGGAACACCTGCACGATCGCGGAGGTGGGCGGAAGCTCGAGTTCGCCCAGCACCTGATCCGGGAGGGCTTCCAGTTCGGCGAAGAGCGGGTCGGCGCGGTCGAGGGCGAAGTCCGAATAGAAGACGCAGTTGCCGCGGCGGACGGGCGGGAACTTGCCTGGCGGCGGGCTCGCCTCCGCGGATCGCGGCACGCTCTCCGGACGGATGACGGTTTCGGACGGCTCGACGGGCGTGGGGCGGAAGGTCTCGCATCCGGCGAGGGCCGCGAGCAGTGAGGCCGCCAGGATTCGGACTCGGAGCGGCATGTCGCGTCCCGTTCGTCGATGCTCGCGGAGAATACCCCAGACTGCCGCGGGCACCAGATCAGTTTCCAATTCTGCCGATTGAATCGACCACGCGGGCGGGATCACTTCAGAAAACACGCCGCGAACCGCGAGATGGCAAGCGAGGGGAACTGGGCAACGGGCTTTTCCTCTCGGCCAACCGCATCGCGGACTTGACGCAAAAATCGAAGCATTGTATCCCCCGCCGCTCGCACCGAGATGCCGACCGACCGATCGTGCCCGGGATGAGGGGGAATGCCCGATGACCGCTCGCCACCGAAGCTGGCTGCTCGCCCTCGTGCTCGCGGCCGCCGCGTTCGGACTGCATCGTCGGGTGTCCGCCGAAGACAGCCCCGTGGGCCGCACCATCGAGCGGATCGTGCCGGTCCACAATCGCGTGCACAAGTCCGAGCAGATCGTCGGCACCATGCACTCGAAGCCGGGCAAGCCGTACGACGAAGCTCAGATGCAGGAAGACATTCGCCGCCTGCACGCGACCAAGTGGTTCACTCCCGGATCGATTCAGGTTCACACGCAGAACGAACCGGGCGGCAAGGTCACGGTCTTCGTCTCCGTCACGGAACTGATGAGCACGGTGCAGGAGGTGCACTACCTCGGCGCCCAGCACCTCAGCCCTTCGGAACTGAACAACATCACCGGCGTGCGCAAGGGCGAGCCGATGAACCCGCTCTCGAACGAGATCGGTCGCCAGGCCATCCTTCGGAAGTATCAGGACGACGGCCGCTACTTCGCCACCGTGGAACTGCTCGAAGGGAACAAACCGGCGGACACGCGGGTCGTGTACAAGATCGTGGAAGGCCCGAAAGTCTCGGTCGAGGGCGTCGAGTTTCGCGGGAACGAAGCCGGGGCCACCGGCCGGCTCAAGACGCAACTCGCGACCAAAAAGATGTTTCTCGGCGCTTTCGGCGGCAAGTTCAACCCGATGTCGCTGGACGCGGACCTCAAGCAACTCACCGAGTACTACCACCGCCTCGGGTACCTGAACGCGAAGATCACCCCGGAAGTGGTTCGCACCCCGGATCTCTCCCGCGTGAAGGTCGTGTACCACATTGAAGAAGGCATCCAGCACCAGGTGGCCGGCGTGCAGATCGACGGCAGCCGCCAACACACGGACAAGCTTCGCGATCTCGTCGAACTTCAGGCGGGCGGCCGCTACGACGAAGGCGTCGTCAAACGGGACCTCCGCCAGATCGACGACTACCTCGGCTTCCGCGGCATCCGCACCCAGACCGAGAAACAGATCTACCAGGACCCGAACAACCCCGCGCTCGTTCGCGTTCACTACCTCGTGAACGGCGACCGCGGCGAGCCGGACCGCGTCGGCCGAGTGATCATCGAGGGGAACACCGTCACACAGGATCGCGTGATCCAGAACCAACTCGGGCTCTACCCGGGTCAGATTCTGCAGTACCCTCTCCTCGAAGACGCCCGCATGCGGCTCGCCCGCCTCGGCATCTTCGATCAGCAGAACCCGCCGAGCGTCGAGGTGATGCCCAGCGAGTTCGACAACGCCTTCAAGGACGTGCTCGTCCGCGTGCAGGAAACGCGAACCGGGCAGTTCATGGTCGGCGGCGGCGTGAACTCGAACGCCGGGCTCAACGGCAGCATCGTGCTGAACGAGCGCAACTTCGACATCATGCGTTTCCCGACGAGTTGGGACGACTTCCGCCAGGGTCGCGCGTGGCGCGGCGCCGGTCAGGAACTCCGGCTCGAGGCTCAGCCCGGCACCCAGTTCCAACGCTACTCGGCCACCTTTCGCGAGCCGTACCTCTTCGACACCCAGTTCGGCCTCACCGCCTCGGGGTACTACTTCAACCGCTCGTACGTGGAATACTTCGAAGACCGCTTCGGCGGTCGCTTCACGCTCGATCGCCGCCTGAACCCGAACTGGCGGGCCTCGCTGACCACCCGCGTCGAAGGCGTGCAGGTCTCGAACGTGCCGTACTACGCCTCGCCGAGCATCACGGACGACATCGGCTGGCACTTCCTGCTCGGCTTCCGCGGCGGCCTCACCCGCGACACCCGCGACTCGTTCATCTTCCCGACCAAGGGCAACGTCTTCGACGTGGGCTTCGAGCAGGTCCTCGGGGACTACACGTTCCCGATCGGCACCGCCGAGTTCACGCAGTTCTTCTCGAACAAATGGCTCCAGCGCGAAGACGGCAGCGGCAAACACGTGCTCGCGTTCCGCTCGCAAGTGGCCATCGCCGGAACGAACGCGCCGGTCTTCGAACGCTTCTACGCCGGCGGCTTCCGCTCGCTTCGCGGCTTCACCTTCCGCGGCGTCGGCCCGGTCGAGAACGACCTGCACACCGGCGGCACCTTCTCCCTTCTCAACACCGTCGAGTACCAGATTCCTATCCTCCAGAACGACAAACTGTTCTTCGTGACGTTCCTCGACCACGGCACGGTGGAGCAGACGGCGACGATCAAGGACTACCGCGTGAGCGCGGGCTTCGGCTTCCGCATCGCCGTCCCGGCGCTCGGGCCACTCCCCATCGCCCTGGACTTCGCCTTCCCGCTGAACAAGACCGCCGGCGACAACCAGCAACTGTTCAGCTTCTATGTCGGGCTCTTCGGCGGAAACTGACGCGCCGTCCCGCGGATCCTCGATCCGCCGGATTTCGCTCGATTTTCGCAGTCCGATGCGCGATCATCGCGGCACGCGTTCCCGATCCCGGAGTGCAACATGATGCCTCTCTCGCGTCGCGAGTTCCTTGCGACCGCCGCCGCCCTCTCGGGCGGATTCGCCGCCGCCGCGCCGGCCGCCAAGTTCAAGCTCGGACTCGTGACCTACAACGTGCCCGCGACGTGGGACCTGCCCACGATCCTGAAGGTGTGCCAGGAGGTGGGCATCGCTGCCGTCGAATGCCGCACCACGCACAAGCACGGCGTCGAACCGAAACTCGCCGCGGGCGAACGTCTGGACGTGAAGAAGCACTTCGCCGATTCCGGCGTCGTGTTCTGGGGATGCGGAAGCGTCTGCGAGTTTCACTCGGACGATCCCGCCGTCGTGAAGAAGAACATCGAGACGTGCAAGGAGTTCGTCGGGCTCGTGAAAGACCTCGGCGGCAAGGGCGTGAAGGTGCGGCCGAACGGGGTTCCGAAGGGGGCCGACCCGGCGAAGACATTCGACCAGATCGGCAAAGCGCTCGTCGAGTGCGGCCAGGCCGCGAAGGACGCCGGAGTCGAAATCTGGGTCGAAGTTCACGGCGCAGTCACGGCCGTGCCCAAGAACGTGAAGGCGTTCATGGACGCCTGCGGGCACCCGTCCGTGGGCCTCACGTGGAACTCGAATCCGACCGACCTCGACGGGAACAAATCGGTGAAGCCCGCGTTCGAGATGCTGAAGCCGTGGATCCGCTCCTGCCACATCAACGATCTGGAGAACGACAAGAAGGGAACATACCCGTACCGAGAACTCTTCGGCCTCTTCCGCGAGATGAGCTACGACCGCTACACGCTCATCGAGGTGGGCAAGAGCTACGACGTGGCCGAGGGAACAAAGTTCCTCAAGGACTACAAGCGAACCTGGGACGAATTGACGATCGCCTGATGCACCGAGCCCGCGACGTTACCACGTCGAGCCCGCGACGTCAGTCACGGGAGATGAGCGATCGTGTGCCGTTTCAGTGGACGAGGAGGAAGTCCTTGCTGTTGAGCAGAGCCCACATGAGGTCCTGGGCGGCGGCGGCGCGTTGCATCGTCCCGGAGTCGGCGAGGAACTGCACGCCGAGTTTCAACTCTTTCTCGCTCGGCTTGCGGGCGAGGCTCCAAAGGTAGATGTCGGTGACGAGGGCGTCGTCCGTCGGCTTCTTGGCGAGGAGCAGGGCCGGGCGGGCGCCGCCGTTCTGCACGCGGCCGAGGATGCTCTTCCCGTTGATGAAGTGGAGCGCCTGGAGCATGTTCGAGCCGTTGTCCCGTTCGCACTCGCAGGCGTCCATGCGTTGCGGTTTGCCGAAGAGCCGGAGGAACTCCGAGGCGACGTTCGCGTCCGGAAGTTGGGCGGCGCGGAACCCGCCGGGCGCCCCGCCGATGCTCTCCGGGATGCCGGTAGCCTGCACCAGCGAGTCGAGCAGCGCCTCAGCCGGCACTCGCCGCGGGATCGCTCGCGAGAAGTTCTGTTCGTCCGCCGTGTTCCCCGCGGTCGGCACGCTGGACCGCTGATACGCTTCGCTCGTGACGATCGTCTTCATCAGCCGCCGCACGTCGAAACCGTTCGCGGTGAAGTCCGCGGTCAGCGCGTCGAGCAACGCGGGGTTGATCGGCGGGTTCGTGCTGCGGATGTCGTCCACCGGGTCGATGATGCCGCGGTGGAAGAAGTAGCTCCACACGCGGTTCACGAGTCCGCGGGCGAAGAACGGATTCTTGGCGCTCGTGAGCCATGCGGCGTACGCCTCGCGGCGATCGGCGTTCGCATCCGTCTTCGGAGAGTCTCCGCCAAGGAACTTCGGCGGTTGAAGCTGGCCGGTGCGCGGGTTCGTCGCGAACCCGGCTCCGAGATTCAACGCGATCACTTTGGCGTTCGGAACGTTCGGCGTCCGCGGGTCGCCCTTCGTGCTCACCTGCGTGAAGAAGCTCGCGAGGCCGAAGTAGTCCGCCTGGGTCCAGTTCTCCATCGGGTGCGAGTGGCAGCGGGCGCAGAGCATGCGGACGCCGCAGAACACCTGCGTGGCCCGTTCCACCGTGTCGTTCACGTCCTTGCTGATGGCGAAGTAGGCGCTGGCGGGGTCGTCCGAGGCGGAACCGCGGGCCGTGAGGATGCGGCGGGCGAATTCGTCCATCGGCATGTTGGCCGACACCGCCCCGCGAATGAACTCGCGGAATTGGAACACCGCCGGGGAACTCGCCGCATTGCGGCTGTTCTGGAGGAGGTCGCCCCACTTCAGGGACCAGTGATCGACGAACTCGGGCCGCGTGAACAACACATCCACCAGTTTCTCGCGCTTCTTCGGGTCCGGGTCGCTGGTGAACGCGGCAATCTCGTCCGGCTTCGGTTGCAGGCCGATCATGTCCAGGTATGCGCGGCGCAGGAACACCTCGTCCGCCGCGAGCGGAGACGGGCTCACCTTCAACCGATTGAGCTTCTCGATGATCGGCTTGTCCACGATGTGCGTGGGCACGGGAGCAGGAGTGAAGGCCTTGGCTTCGCCGAGAACCGTGACTCCGGTGGCGGAGAAGAGCCGCTCGAAACGACCGACGACGGCCGTCTCGCCGACCGAGCCGCCGACCACGAGCCCGTCTTCGCTCACGGCCGAGAAGAGGTCGTTGTTCACGGAAAAGATGCCGAGTCGAGTCACGTCGCGGGTCGAACCGTCGGCGTAGTCCGCGAGCAGTTGCAGGCGATGCTTCTGATTCGGTTTCAGCACGAGTTTGTCCGGTACGAGTCGCACGCCGACGACGCGGGCCGGGTCCTTCAGATCGTCCGGCGAGCCGTGGGCGATCCACGCGTTCAGGATGCGATCCGAGAGGCTGCCGCGGAGGAATCGGGTGCCGCCCTCGTGGTTCGATTCGCCGCGAGCCTTCGTGACGAGGAGGCTGGCGGCGGGCGATTGGAAACTGAGCCGCCGGGCCGCGGAGTCCTTCACGATGGCGAAGTAGTCCTGCTCCGGGGATTCGCCGCGGAGCGAGAGCTTGAAGCCGTTCTTGCCGAGGGAGTAGCCGTGGCAGGCGCCCGCGTTGCAGCCCGCACGCGTGAGCACGGGCATCACCTCATGGCGAAAACTGGTCGGCGGTTCGGTCGCGGGAAGCGTCACCTTCACGGGCACGGTTTTGGTTTCGTTCCGCACCGCGACGGTGATCTGGGCCGATCCGGCACTGATGGGCGTGACCCAACCCGTGGCGTCCACGGTCGCCACGCTCGGATTCGACGAGGTGAACTTCGCTTCGGAATGAAGATCGAGCGAGAAGCCGTCCGGCGAGACGCCGAGAACCTGGATCGCGTGCGGGTGGCGCTGATGGCGGATGTCGATGGCCGCGGGCGAGACGCTGACGGCCTGACCGAACGCGGGGGCGGCGAGGGCGAGCAGGACGGGGAGAGAACGAAGCATGCGCGGACTCCAGGCGGGAGTCGCATTCTAAACTGAATCGCGGCGAATCTCACGCTCATTTCGTGTCACGCGGATCAGTTCCCCATGTGAGGCGAGTGTCATTTCTCGTGCTGGGCCACGGCGATGCCCGCGAGGCCGAAGGGCTTCACGGTGCCTTTCGGCCAGAGGTTCACGGGTTTGGTCGCTTCGCTCGCGCTCATGAGGCGGCCGTTCTGCCGGGCGAGCCAGAGGCGGCCGAGGAAGTGACCGGCCCGCAGTTTCTTCGCGTCGTCCGGGATCTCCATCGCGGCATCTTCGAGTTTGTTCTTGTTCTCGGGCGTGGCGGCGGCGGCGAGGCCGCTTCCCTTCGCCCACGCCTTGGCGCCGTCGTCGCCGGCGAGGTCCGCGAGCGTCTTGGCCTGATCGGGGCGGTTCGCGGCAGCGGCCAGTTGAGCGAGACGCACGAGAATCGCGGCCGGAGGCGCTTCCTTCTTCGATTTCGAACTTAGGTTCACGAGCGAGATCGCGGAGTCGAACGCGGGGCCCGGATCGGGCGCCCACTCGGCCACGAGCAGCAGCGCCCGCAACTGGCCGCTCAACGAGCCGCCCTGCAGGCGGGCCAGTTCGAGCGCCTTGGTCGGGTTGTCGTCCTTGAGCAGATAGATACCCGTGTAGGCGAGACGCGTCGGGTCCGTGACGCTGCCGCCGGAGGGGGCGCCGAAGAGGGTCGGGGCTTTCTCGGCGCCAACGACCTGCCAGAGAGTCTGGGCGGAAGCCGGAGTCGGAACGCGACCGGTGACGCCTCCGGAAAGCAGAGATTTCAGTTCGTCCGCGATGCGGCCCGGGGCGCCCGACGCGGAGCGTGTCGGACGGTACAACTCGAGCCCGACGATGGCCTTGGCCTCCGGCAACTCCGATTCCGAGAAGAAGAAGATGGGCAACTCGGCGGCGAGGTCCGGCTGGCCTTTCTTCTCCAAGTCGCGAACTAACCGGCGAAGGATGATGGCCTTGGTGTCGAAGTCCGCGGTCATCATCGGGGCGAGCGTGGTTTGCAGTTCCTTGTGAACGGTGCGAATCTGTTCGTTCACGCGGAGGGCGCGGCCGTCCGCCGCGCCGGGCACCCAGCGGTAGCGTTCGTTCGCCTTCACCTGTTCTTCGGTTCCCCCGAGGCCGATCTGCGTGCGGGCCAGTTCGCCGAGCAGCGCGTTGCGTTCGAGAGCGGCCTTCCCCTGGGTATCCTTTTGGCTCGCCTGTTGAATCTCGCCGCGAGCCTTCGTGAAGTGCAAGTGCGCCTGGGCGAGGGCTTTGTCCTTCTCCATGGACTGCGGATGGAGCGCGTGCTCGCCGGCGGCCATCTCGAGAATCGCGGCGCCGAACCCGGCCTGCACCGGATCGAGTTCCTCCCGAGCGGCGGCGAACTCGGCGAGCGCCGGTTCCATCTTCAACTCTTCGCCCCGGCTCGATCGCCACGCCACGATCGCGTAGATGCCGGCCCCGATCAGCAGAAGCGGCGCGAGAACCAGCATCGCGATCTTGAACTTGTGCTTGAAGGGAACCGGCTCGTAGTCCTGCTCCGCGCCACCGCCCTTGATGTAGGCCTCGCGGCTCACGACGCGGGCCTCGGCGTCCATCACGTCCGTCGGTTTCTCGAAGTTCTCCTTCGCCAGAGACGGCTTGCCCGAGGCCGTGGAGCGCCAGTTCTCCTTGGGCGTGCCCTTCTTCGGCTCCGGCACCTTGATGCGTTGTCGGCATTCCTCGTTGGGGCAGAGCGTGTTCTTGCCCGCTTTCGAAAGAGCCTCCGTCCACTTGTGATCGCAGTGGGGGCAGGTCATGGGAATGTCGGATGCCGCGACGGCCTCTTCTTTCTCCTTGGCGGTCTCGTTCAGGGCGGCGAGCGCGGCGGCTTCGACATCCGCGGGCGGAGCCGTGGCGTTGTCGGCGGGCGCGTCGTCCGGAAGAATGCCGCCGAGATCCGCGATGCGGAGCCCGACGGGGGCCGGAATCGTGATCCGCTGGCGGCAGTTCGCGTTCTTGCACGTCGCCTGCTTCCCGGCCAAGTCGTCCTTGAGCCGATACGGGTGGTCGCAGTGCGGGCAGTTGAAGACGATCGCCATGATTGGGTACCCGCGGTGTCCGCGGGCGAGGGTGAACGGACGAATGGTGTCGGGCGCGTGTCCTGTGTTGAAGTCTATACGAAGGAGTTCGATGGTGGAAGAAATCGCGGCGAGTTCCGCGTGGCGAAACGGGAGGCGCGGTGATACCTTCTCCAGTGCCCCCGCGAGACCGCACCATGCCCGTTCTCTACCTCACCGAGGCCGAAGTCGGCCGTCTTGTCACGATGGACTTGGCCCTGGAGGCCGTGTCCGCCGCGTTCCGCAAGCTCGGCTGCGACGAAGGCGAGAACATTCCGCGCCGTCGTTGCCAGACCGATCAGGTGATGATGCATGTGTTGCCGGCCGCGGTGAAGACGCTCGGCGCCATCGGGTTCAAGGCCTACACCACGAGCAAGCACGGCGCCCGCTTCCACGTCACGCTCTTCGATTCGAAGACCGGCGCGATGTCCGCCATTCTCGAAGCGGATCTTCTCGGCCAGTACCGCACCGGCGCCGCGAGCGGCATCGCGACCAAGAAACTCGCCCGCACCGACGCCGCGACGGTCGGCTGCATCGGCTCCGGCAAGCAGGCTCGCACCCAAGTGCTGGCCATGTGCAAGGTGCGGAAGGTGAAGCAGGTGAAGGTGTACAGCCCGGACGCGGAACGGTGCCGCGCCTTCGCCGCATCCATGGCTACCGAAACGGGTGTGGAGGTGGAGCCGGTTTCCAGCGGGGAAGCGGCCGCCCGCGGGCAGGACATCGTGATCACGGCCACGAACGCCCGCGAACCCGTTCTCCAGGGCGAGTGGCTCGCCGAGGGCGCTCACGTCAACCTCGTCGGCTCGAACTTCCTCACGAAATCCGAGGCGGACGTGGGCGTGTTTCGCCGGGCGAGCCTGGTGACGGTGGACAGCAAGGAGCAGGCGAAACTGGAAGCCGGGGACTTCGTCGCGGCGATGAGCGCGGGCGTGCTGCAATGGTCGGACGTGCTCGAGTTCGCCCCCGTGCTCGTGGGCCGTTACCCCGGCCGCGAGACTCCCGAGACGATCACGATCTTCAAATCCCTCGGCCTCGGAATCGAGGACGTGGCCCTCGCCGTGAAGCTGGTGGAACTCGCGAAGCAGCAGGGCCTCGGCCGCGAGATCCTGCCCTGAGCGAGAAGCGAAGCCCGACGGGGATCCGATTCCCTAGAATGACGCATTGCAGCCGGCCTCTCCCAGGACCCGCGGCTTCGCCACCCACTAACGCACTCGGGACGCATGACTCGGAACGACATTCGCAACATCGCCGTCATCGCGCACGTCGACCACGGCAAAACCACGCTCGTCGATCAGATGCTGCGTCAGTCCGGCTTGTTCCGCTCCGAAGAGTTGGACAAACTCGTCGGCGGGCAGCACGGCCTCATCATGGACTCGAACGACCAGGAACGCGAACGCGGCATCACGATTCTCGCCAAGAACTGCGGCATCCGCATCGGGGACGTGAAGGTCAACCTCATCGACACGCCCGGCCACGCCGACTTCGGTGGCGAAGTCGAACGCATCCTGAAGATGGCGGACGGCGCGTTCCTCCTCGTGGACGCCGCCGAAGGCCCGCTCCCGCAAACCCGCTTCGTGCTGAAGAAGGCCTTCGCCGTCGGCATCAAGCCGATCGTGATCATCAACAAGATCGATCGGCCGGACGCCCGCATCGGCGAGGTGCTCTCGCTCGTGTTCGATCTGTTCATCGAACTCGGGGCGACGGACGAACAGGCGAACTTCCCCGTGATCTACGCCAGCGGCCGCGCCGGCATCGCCACCACGGACCTCGCCGTGGAGCCGAAGGATCTCAGCCCGCTCTTCGATGCGATTCTCAACCACGTGCCGCCGCCGTACGTGGACGAAACGCAACCGCTCGCCATGCAGGTGATGGCCCTCTCATACAGCGAGTTCGTCGGCAAGATCGTCGTCGGCCGCGTCTTCAGCGGCAGTATCAAGAAGAACCAAAAGGTGTCCGTGGTGCGCCAGTCGGACGGCTCGAACTTCGGGGACACGGTGGTGCAGGTTCTGGAGTTCGACCGACTCGGCCGAAAGGAAGTGGACGAGATCGGCGCGGGCGACATCTGCTCGGTCGTGGGGCTGGACGACGCCGAGATCGGCGACACCATCTGCGAGTTCGATCGGCCTCGCGCCCTGCCGCCGCTCACCATCGACGAACCGACGCTGGACATGGTCTTCCGCGTGAACGATTCGCCGTTCGCGAGCAAGGAAGGCAAGCCGCTCACGAGCCGCGAACTCCGGGACCGTCTGGACAAGGAACTGCAGCACAACGTGGCCCTGCGCGTGGCCCCCGGCCAACGCGAAAGCGAATTTATCGTCAGCGGCCGCGGCTTGCTGCATCTCGGCGTGCTGCTCGAGACGATGCGCCGCGAAGGCGCCGAACTCGCGGTCGGCAAGCCGCGCGTGATCGTGAAGGAAGTGGATGGCCAGAAGCAGGAACCGTGGGAACACCTCGTGGTGGAAGTGCCGAACGAACATCACAACGTCGTGATGCGACTCGTCCTCGAGCGGCAGGGCGAGTTCCAGCGCATGGAGAGCCACCGCGGCATCACGCAAGTCGAGTTCTACATTCCGGCCCGCTCCCTGATCGGCATGCGCACGCGCATGCTCACCGCGACGCAGGGCACGGCCATGATGCACCACAACTTCCTCGAGTACCGCCAATCCAAGGGGGCCCAGGCGGGCCGCTCCACCGGCGTGTACCTCTCGAAGAACACCGCCAAGGTCACGGCGTATTCGGTGGACGGGCTCGCGGGCGCGCTCTTCGTCGCCCCCGGCGACGAAGTGTACGAAGGGCAGATCGTCGGGGAACACGGCCGCGACAAGGACATGGTCGTGAACGTGACCGACCCGAAACCGCTGACCAACATGCGGGCCTCGGGCAGCGACTCGAAGGCGGCCATCAAGCCGCCACTCCGCTTCTCCATGGAAATGTCGCTGGAGTTCATCGAAGACGACGAACTGGTCGAGATCACGCCCAAATCCGTCCGCATGCGAAAGATCTGGCTGAAGGAAAACGACCGCAAGAAGATGGAACGCTCCCGCAATCAGTGAGCGTGAAGTCGTAGCGTCTCGCGCTTCGCATGCAGGCGAAGCGCGAGACGACCTCCGCTCGAAGCATCGTTTCTCGGCTTTGTTCCGGTTTTGCCGACGGACTACGGATCTCGTTGCCGGATCTCGCGAATCCCGCCTGAACACCCTTTCCGCCACCGGTCGATGAACCTGATGGCGCCTCCCCGCGCCGATTCGCGAATGAAGATTCGTCATCGGGAGACACCGTCATGCATCCCCTTTCGCCGCTCGCGAACGGTCGCGACACCGAGCCCAACGTCGAACTGCTTCGCCGCTACGGCTGGTCCGTGAACGCCGTCTCCGGCCGCTACTGCGTGGCTTGGCGCGGCCGCGACGAAGTCGTGTTCGAATGGCGGGACGAACACTGGACTCGCCTCAACGGCGAGTCCGCGGGCGAATCGTGATCCCGATCACTTCGCGGGAAGCTGGTAGCCTTCCTTGCTCGTCCGGATTCGGTAGAGGCTCTTGCCGGCGGTGATGTACAGCGTCTTGCTCTCGTCGCCGCGGCCGAAGCCGACGTTCGTGGGCAGTTCGGTCTTGATGTAGGCGAGCGTCTTCCCTTCGGGCGAGTAGACGTAGATGCCGGGCTTCGTTTCGTCGCGCACGGCCACGTAGAGGTTGCCGTCCTTGTCGCAGACGAGCCCATCCGGACCGTCCTGCGGCGCGTAATCGACGAGCGTCTTGCGGAACTTGGCGGTCCCGTCCGCGGCGAGGTCGTAGGCGTGAAGGGCCATCGCGCCCTTCTTCGCGGGGGCGTCCGTCGGCAGGCGGCCGATGCCCGTGTTCCCATTGTCGTTGCTCACCACGTACAGCGACTTCTGATCGGGGCTCACCGCCACGCCGTTGCACTTCCCTGCGTCCGTGATGATGCGATGAATCGAGCCGTCCGCGTCCACGCGGTACACGGCCTGTACGGGTTGATCGATGGGTTCGTGCCCGAGATAGCGGGGATCGCTGAAGTAGACGCGGCCCTTCTCGTCGATCGTGATGTCGTTCGGCGAGTTGAAGGGACGCCCTTCGAAGAGCCCCGCGAGGATCACGGTCTTTCCCGTCTTCATGTCCGTTCTGGTGACCCGGCGTCCGCCGAAGTCGGCTCCTTCCGCCGCGAGCAGATTTCCCTCCGCGTCGAACTTCAACCCATTGCTCATGCCGCTGGGCGAGCGGAAGATCGTGGCTTTGAGCGTCTTGGGATCGAGCTTCCAGATGTGGCCGGCTTCCACGGGCTGCTTCTTCTCGCGGGCCACGTGCGTGAAGGTGATGTCCGAGAAGTACACCATGCCGTCCGGAGCCACGGCCACGCCTTCTGTGAGCACGAGGCCGGCGTCGAAGATCTTCTCGAGCTTGGCGTCCGCGGGGACGATGTCGTCCGCTCGGGCGAGGCCGGTGCAGGCCAGGATCGCGAACAGCGGGAGAGCGAGTCGCATGAGGGCTCCTGATTTCGGGGTGAATTCGGTGGATCGAGGCTGCCGATAGAATAGAAGTTGCGGGGTGCGCGATGAACGGGTGGCGGAGGTTGTTGGCGGCAAGCGTGGCCATGGCCGCGGTCGGCGGCTGCGCTTTCGGCCGCAAGCCCTACGCGGACGATCCCCTGATTCGATCCCAGCGGGCCGTGTGGGGCGACCGCGAGAAGGCCCGCGACCCGGCTGTCGCCGCCGACCCCGAACCGAACATCCCCGCGGCCCCGGCTCTCGATCTCGTCGGCGTCCGGAAGCCCTGACTCGTCACTTCGCTTCGACCAGACCCGCGTCGATGAACTGGCCGCCGGTCGTCTGGCGGCAACGAATCGAGATGACGTTTTTCCCGGGCTTGAGCGCCTTGCGAGCCTCGGCCGAGAGCGGCTCCTCGGCGTAGTCCGTGGTCCAACCGGTGAGCTTCGCCGCAAGCACGCCGTTGAGATAGATCTCGGCGTCCTCATCGTGATGCAGGCGCAGCAGAATTTCGCCCGCGGGAACGTCCTTCAGCTCGAACTCGCGACGCAGCCAGATTTCCGCGGACTTCCACTCGGTGCGAACGACGCTGCCCGGCGTCCCCTTCGTGCCGAAGCCGCCTTCGGATTCCTTCCAGCCGCTCGCGTCGAACTCGGACTTCTCCCATCCGGTCGCGGGCTTGCTCAAAGTGTGCCGCCACTTCTGTCCTCTCGCTTCGGAGGTGGCCAGGAGTTCGCGGTACTCCGGGGCCGGGCTGTGCAGCGCGGCGTGCCACTTGGCCGTCTCGGCCACGTCGAACTTGATCACCTCGCGGTCGTAGGTCATGAGGCCGTTCACTTCAACTTCGACATCTGTGGTCTGCGTGTACACCGCGGCGGAGAGCCCCTTGCCGATGAGCGGGTAGAGGCGGCGCATCGCCGTGCGGTAGTTGTGGCGAAGTTCGTCCGTCGTCTTGAAGGTGCGGTAGCCCCAGTTGTCGGTGTCCTTCCAGAGGTGACCCTTGAGCGGAAGCCCGAGGCCGCCGAATTCGCCGAGCACGCTCACGCGATTCTTCATCACCGGGAACATGCCGGGGCCGGGATAGATGTGGGCGTCCTTCATGTCGCCGAAATCGCGGTCGGTCCAGCCGCTCGGGCCGTTCACGAGCCGCGACGGGTCGTACTGTTTCGTCCACTTCAGGATCTCGTTCGTGTCGTGCTGACCCCACCCTTCGTTGAACGGCACCCAGACTACGATGCACGGAAAGAACCGGAGGTGGTCCATCATCGCCTTCAATTCGAGGCGGAACTGTTTCTTGTCGTCGTCGGTGAACTTGGCGTCGTCCTTCCAGTCCGGCTGCACGTGCTGATTGCGGCCGGCCCCCATGCCGCTCGGCATGTCCTGCCACACGAGCAGGCCGAGCTTGTCGCAGTGGTGGTAGAGCCGCGCCGGTTCGACCTTGATGTGCTTGCGGAGCATGTTGAAGCCGAGTTTCTTGAGCACATCGAGGTCGTACTTCATGGCTTCGTCCGACGGCGGCGTGAGAAGCCCGTCCGGCCACCAGCCCTGATCCAGTGGGCCGTGCTGGAACACGGGCTTCCCGTTGAGCATCATGCGGGGCACGCCCTTTTCGTCCGGGGCGATCGTGATCGTGCGAAAGGCGAAGTACGATTCGATCGCGTCGCTACCCGTGTCGGAGGTCGCTTTCGCTCGAACGGAGTAGAGATGCGGCGCATCCGGCGACCACCACTTCGGCTTCTCGATCGTCACGACGTGCCCGCCGCCGTTGCCCTTCGATTCGGCCACCACCTTGTCGCCGTCCAGAATCTCGATTTGCGTGTGCACCTTCGCGCCGGGCAGCGTCGTCTCCACTTGAACGGAGGCCTGGCCCTTGGCGTGGTCGATGTCGAACTTCACTCCGTTGATGTGAACGGCTTTGTCGACCGGTTCGAGCCACACCGTTTGCCAGATGCCGGTGACGGGCGTGTACCAGATTCCTTCCGGCTTCAGTTGTTGTTTGCCGCGCGGCTGTGAGCCCGTGTCCGTCGGATCCCACACGCGTACGACAAGTTCGTTCTCGCCGGCTTTGAGCACGTCCGTGATGTCGAAAGAGAACGGATCCGATCCGCCGCGATGGGTCGGGAACGCCTTTCCGTTCACGGTCACGGTCGATTCCCAGTCGACGGCGCCGAAGTGGAGCAGGATGCGCCTCGCTTTCCACGTCTCGTCGAGGGTGAAGGTGCGGCGATACCACAGCGCCTGGTCCGGCTTCACGCCCTTGCCCACGCCCGAGAGCGCGGACTCGGGGCAGAACGGCACGAGGATTTGCCCGTCCCACTTCTCAGGCTTCGCCGCTGCTTTCGCCGTGATCGCGTAGTCCCACAAGCCGTTGAGGTTCTGCCAGTCTTTGCGAACGAGTTGCGGCCGCGGATACTCCCGCCACGCGTTCTCGGGCGTGACTTTCTTGCCCCACTTGGTCATGAGCGGAGCCGCGGCGGGCTTCCACTCCGCGGCGTAGTTGGTCGTCCCCGATACGAACAATCCGAGGGACGTGACGAGTGCGAACCGCAACATGGGAAGCCTCGCATTCAGTACCGGAGAGTCGTTATACTTCACTGGAGTGTCTTGACGGAGGGGTCGCAATGCCTCGCATCGTGATGGACGAAGTGCTTCGCGAGAAGCTGCAAGTGGCGGATCACGGTCTTGAGATCGCCGACGAGCAGGGGAATGTTGTCGGGCACTTCTTGGCGGAAGATTCGATGTCCCGGATTCTCGAAGCGATGTTCCCACCGCTGACGGCTGAGGAGCGTGCCGAGGCCCGCAAGGAGATGCGCGAGCATGGAGGGCTGAGCACCGAGCAGGTTCTCGAATCGATTCAAGACGCACGACGCCGATGGGACGCACTGCAATGAACTGCCGCGTCCACTGGCGCAAACGAGTCTCGGATCATCTGCAGACTGCCGCTTTTTTGGCCATCGAAACGGGTCGAGCGAGGTGCCGTTGTTGGAGGCGACTGCCGAGGTCAACCGTCGTCTCAGCACCGATCCAACCGAGGCTGGCGAGTCTCGTGCGGGGAACGAACGAGTACTGATCGTCCCGTTGTTGACGGTTTGGTACGAGGTCTTCGAGGAGGCGAATTTCGTTCTGATCTACGACGCCGTTCTCTATCCTCGTCGCCGACTCTAATCCAATCAGTCATTCACCCGCTTCACGATGTTCTGGTAGTGGTCGATGCGGCGGTCGCGAAAGAAGGGCCAGTTGCGGCGGACTTCCTCCATCAGTTTGCGGTCGCACTTCACGATCACCACTTCTTCTTTGTCGTGGCTGGCTCGATGCAGCAACCGGCCGAACGGGTCGTAAGCGAACGAACCGCCCCAGAATTCGAGGCCGCCGCTAAGGTCGCCGTCCGGGGGCAACTCGTGGCCGATGCGGTTCGCGGCGGCGATGTACGTCCCGTTCGCGATGGCGTGGCCGCGCATGCTCGCCTCCCACGCTCCGTGCTGGGCTTCGCCATACTCGGCCTTTTCCTTCGGATGCCAGCCGATGGCTGTGGGGTAGAAGATGACCTCGGCCCCCGCGAGGGCCGTGAGCCGTGCCGCTTCCGGATACCACTGATCCCAGCACACCAGCGTGCCGACCTTGCCGCGGCTCGTGTCGAACACCTTGAACCCGAGGTCCCCCGGCGTGAAGTAGTACTTCTCGAAGTAGAGCGGATCGTCCGGGATGTGCATCTTGCGGTAGATGCCGAGGAAGGCGCCGTTCGCGTCGTGCACCGTGGCGGTGTTGTGGTACACGCCCGGCATTCGCTTTTCGAACAGCGAGCCGATCACGACGACGCCGTGAAGCTTGGCCGCGGCCGCGAGGCGATCCGTGCTCGGGCCGGGGATGGGCTCGGCGAGGTCGAACAGGTTGAAATCTTCCTTCTGGCAGAAGTACGGCCCGAGGAAGAGTTCCGGAAGGCAGACGATTTGCGCTCCGCGTTTCGCGGCCGCCGCGATCGCGGCTTCCGCCTTCGCCATGTTCGCGGCCGCATCGGCCGAACAGGACATCTGTACCAGCCCGATCGTGAAGCTGTTGTCGCTCATAATTCGCCAGTCGTTTGAAGTCGCGTTCGCCGCTTGTTATACCGATGCGAAGCGGGTTGGTCCCGGTCCCGAGCGGAGCATCGTCGTGTTGAACCGCAGCGTTCCGTTTCTGCTGACGTTGGCCATGGCGATCCCCGCGATTGGAGCGGAGCCGGATGTGGCTCCGCCGCCGCGGGCAAAGCTCGATGTGGCGCCCGCGCCACGGGAGAAGCCCGCACCGGTCGATGTCGTCGCCATGCTCCGCGCTCCGGCGAACGAGGCGACCCGCGTCGCCCGCCGCTACGACACCGACCGCGGGGCCCTTCTGCGGACGTACGTCGTTCCCGATTCGCCCGCCCGCCTCGATCGGCTCCGCCGGTTCGACGCGGCCTGGCTCGACGCGTTGAAGACCGTCGACTACACGAAGACGACCGTGGCCGGCCGTGAGGAACTGCTCGCGCTGCGGGCCAAGATCGAGGACAACCGCAAGGAGACGGAGCGCCGCGCCGCGGAGATGGCCGAGATCGCGGCGCTCGTTCCATTCGCGAGCACGATCTTCGATTTGGAGGAACGCCGCCGTAACGTGGACGCCACGGACGCGATCCGCGCCGCGACTCTCGTCGACTCGCTTCGCAAGGATGTGGAGAAGCGGAAGATCGCGGTCGAGAAGGCCAGCAAGAGCACGGAGGCGGCGGCGAAACTCGGGCTCACGAAGTGGAACACCGGCCGCGCCGCGGACGCGACCACCGCCCTGCGGGCCAGTCTGAAGACTTGGCACGGGTTCTACACCGGCTACGATCCCGAGTTCACGTGGTGGCTCGCCGAGCCGTACAAGCAAGCCGATGCCGCGCTCGCGGACTATGCGAAGGCGCTGACTGAAGCGGCGAAGTCGCTCCCGGATTCGGAGCGCACGCCGGCCCCGCGGTCCGCCGCCGCGGTGGGATTCGACCCGGCCGACGTTCCGAACTTGGCTTCGATCCTTGCCGCGCCGCGGAGCGAGTTCGAGGCCGTGTTGAATCAGTTCGGGCGCGGCCAGTTCGGCCGCAGAGCCGATCCCGCTCGTTGGCTCGCGGGCCTCAAGGATGTCGATTTCGATTCGCTCTCCCGGCCCGCGCAGGCGGACTATCTGCTGTTCAAGACGCTGCTCGAACGCGATGTGAAGCGGTCGGAACTTCGCAACGCCGCGCGGCCGCCCGCCCCCAAAGACGACACCGGAATCGGCGGGCGACCCATCGGCCGCGACGCCATGATGGTCGAACTCGCCGGCGAACTCATCCCGATGACGCCAGAAGAACTCATCGCCATCGCCGAGAAGGAACTCGCGTGGTGCGACGCGGAGATGCTCAAAGCGAGCCGCGAGATGGGCTTCAAGGACGACTGGCGGGCGGCGCTCGAAAAAGTGAAACAAGCCCACGTGAAGCCCGGCGAACAACCCAAGCTCATTCGCGAAACTTCGGACTGGTCCATCGCGTGGCTCAAGGATCGCGGATTGGTCACGGTGCCCGCGCTCGCGGAAGAAACGTGGCGGATGATCATGATGACGCCGGAACGGCAACTCGTGAGCCCGTTCTTCACCGGCGGAGAAGTGATCAGCGTGGCGTTCCCGACGAACACGATGTCGCACGAGGCGAAACTCCAGAGCCTGCGCGGAAACAACCTCCACTTCTCGCGGGCCACGGTGCAGCACGAACTGATCCCCGGCCACCACTTGCAGCAGTTCATGAACGCCCGCTGGCAGACGCACCGCTGGCCGTTCGCCACGCCGTTCTCGGTCGAGGGCTGGGCCCTGTACTGGGAACTGCTCTTGTACGAGAGAGGCTTCCCGAAGAGCCCCGAGGATCGCATCGGCTTCCTCACGTGGCGGAAGCACCGCTGTTGCCGCATCCTCTTTTCGCTTCGCTACCATTTGGGTGAAATGACTCCGCGGCAATGCGTGGACTTGCTCATCGACCGCGTCGGCTTCGAGCCCGAGAACGCGACCGCCGAGGTGCGGCGCTCCTTCACCGGCGGCTATGGCCCGCTCTATCAGGCCGCGTATCTCCTCGGCGGCTTCCAGTTCTGGGAACTGCGGAAAGAACTCGTCCTCGGCGGAAAAATGACCGACCGCGAGTTCCACGACGCGATCCTGAAGGAACACTCGATGCCCGTCGCGATGGTGCGAGCGCTCCTGACCGACCAACCGCTGAAGAAGTCCGGCCTGCCCCCGTGGCGATTCAGCCGGTGAGAAACGACGTAGGTTAAATCTCAATCATGCACGATCCGTTCGTCGAGTTCGTTCTGGAAGCTTTGAACGTGATGCACCCGCGGTTCGCGGCCGCGAACCCGGTGCACGAGTTCTACCACCAGTTCCGTCGTCTGTGGGACAAGGCGCTCCCCGTTCAGATGGGGCTCGGGCATCTCGTGATCCAGTTGGAACCGAATCCGCCGCCCGGCCCGACCCCGGACCTGCTCGTTTGGCAACTGGAACCGGAACGTCGGCTCGCGGCAATGAGCTTCGACACGGTGGAACCGCTGCTCGCTTACGATTCATACCCGACTCGCGTGTGCATCGGCTACGGTGTCGAACCGCCCGCCAGCGAAGGGATTTCGAGAATCCTCTACGATGTGGCCGCCCGTCGCGCCCATATCCTGAACTGACAATTTGAGGTGACCGATGCTCCGTTATCTGCTCGCGATATCGTTTCTGGGGCTCGCCATGTCCGTACCCGCCGCCGCGCCGCCGGTGCGTGCCGAAGAGCACTTCCCGCGCATGTTCCAGGAGTGGTTGGACGCCGAGTTCAAGCATCATCCGGTGTTCGCCACGCAACAGGGGAACCACGATCACGACGATCGGATGGACGACCTCTCGCCGGAGGCCCGCAAAGCGGATCGCCGCCGGGCGGAACTCTTCGCCGTGAACATCAAGGCCTACAACAAGCCGGGACTGCCACGCACGCTTCAGATCGACCTCGAGATCTGGCAGCACGCGGTTCAATACTCGCTCTGGCAAGCGGATCACGACAATCGCTTCGAGTACGACCCGCGGGTGTACGGGGAGTTCATTTCGGACAGCGTCTTCACTCTGTTCACGCAGTCCACGCTGCCGCGGGAGCGGAACGTGCAGAACGCGGCGAAGCGGATCGCCGCGATTCCCAAAGTGATCGAGGCCGCGAAGGCCGGGTTGAAGACGCCGCCGAAGCTGCTCACCGAGATCGCCATCAAGCGGAACCTCGGAGCCATCGCGTTCTACGAGAAGGATATCTGGGAGTTCGCGAAGGAGACGCCCGGCAGCGAACCGCTCGCGACTCCGTGCAAGGCCGCCGCGAAGGCGCTGAAGGAGTACGGCACGTGGCTCGAAAAGGACTTGCTGCCCCGATCCACGGGCGACTGGCGACTCGGGAAGGCGAAGTTCGCCAAGAAGCTCGAGATGGAACTGGACGCGGGCCTCTCCGCGGATGAAGTGGTGAAGATCGCCGAGGCCGAGGCGGACCGAGTCGAACGCGAGATGTACTATGTGGCGAAGCAGCTTTGGTCGAAGCTCTTCGTCGGGAAGCCGCTCCCGGCGGATGACGCGGCCGGGCGCCGTACCACGATCGCTAACGTGCTCGCCGAACTCGGCAAGGATCACGGCCAACCGGAGACGCTGGTCGACGACGCGAAGAAAACCGTGGACTCGATCAAGACGTTCATCCGCGAGAAGAAGATCCTCACGCTGCCGAATCCGGACACATGCAAGATCATCCCGATGCCGGAGTTTCAACGCGGCTTCTCGGCGGCGTACCTGAGCCCGGCTCCGCCGCTCGATCCGAAGGCGGACAGTCTTTATGCCGTGGCCCCGCCCCCGGCGGATTGGTCCGCCGAACGCCGCGAGACGTTCTTCCGCGAATACAACTCGGCGATGCTCCAGATCCTCACCATCCACGAGGCGTATCCCGGGCACTACGTGCAACTCGCGTACTCGAACCGCTGCCCGAGCCTCGTTCGCAAGGTGCTGCAATCCGGAACGTTCGCCGAGGGGTGGGCCGTGTACACCGAGCAGATGATGCTCGATCAGGGGTACGGAAACGGGGACCTCTCGCTCCGGTTGCATCAGTTGAAGTTCTACATCCGCGCGGTGTTGAACGCGATTCTCGACCACAAGATGCACTGCGAGAACATGACGGACGACGAGGCGATGAAACTGTTGGTCGGTCGCGGGTTCCAGACGGAAGCCGAAGCTGTGGGCAAGATCGCCCGCGCGAAGCAGAGCAGCACGCAACTCTCGACGTACTTCGTCGGTCGTACCGCGTTCTACCGCCTCCGCCAGGACGTGCAGCGGAAGCAGGGCGAGAGCTTCGATCTCGGCAAGTTCCACGAGGCCGTTCTGAGCCACGGCACCCTGCCGGTCAAGTACCTGCCCGAGTTGGTGAAGTGAGCCCTGTTACAATGACACCTTCCCTCGAGGCGGCGAACATGGCGGCGATCGGAGTCGGGTTTCTCGGCGCGGGGCAGATGGCTTCCGCTCTCGCCACGGCGTGGTCGAAGGCCGGGTTGATCGACGCGGCGAAGTCCGTCGCGGCCGATCCCGTGCCTGCCGCGCGGGAGAAGTTCACGGCTCTCACGGGCATTCGTTCCACGGCCTCGAATCTCGAGGTCGTCGAATCCTGCGACACGATCGTGCTGGCGGTGAAGCCGCAGGTGATGGCGGCGGTGACGGCCGAAGCGAACTCGAAACTCGCCTCTCGGCACCTCGTGGTGAGCATCGCCGCGGGCGTCACGCTGCAATCGCTTGGCCAAATGCTGGGGGAGAGCGTGCGGGCGATCCGCGTGATGCCGAACACGCCGTGCCTGGTCGGGGCCGGTGCGAGCGGCTACGCCGCGGGGCCGAGGGCCACCGCGGCGGATGTCGCGCTTGCGGGCACGCTCTTCGGCGCCGTGGGTCGTGCTTTCGCCCTTCCCGAACATCTGCTCGACGCCGTGACCGGCCTCAGCGGTTCCGGCCCCGCCTTCGTCTACATCATGATCGAAGCTCTCGCCGACGGCGGCGTGAAGGTGGGCCTCCCTCGCGACGTGACGCTGACGCTCGCCGCCCAAACCGTACTCGGATCCGCCAAGATGGTTTTGGAGTCGGGTCTGCATCCGGGCGCGTTGAAGGACGCGGTCGCGAGCCCCGGCGGCACCACGATCGCGGGCCTGCACGAATTGGAACGTGGCGGCCTCCGCGCGGCCCTGATGAACGCCGTGGAAGCAGCCACAAACCGCGCCCGCGAACTCGGCGCGAAGTGATCAGCCCTTCCACTTGATGTTGCAGCCGATGCTGGGAAGCTGTTGGCCGGCGACGGGGCGGCCGGCGAGGACCGCGTCCAAGGCGGCGCGGAGGTCGGCGCCGTCGTTCGGCTTGCCGTTGCCGGGGCGGCTCGCGTCCATCTGCCCGCGATATGCCAGTTTGCGGTCCTTCCCGTAGACGAAAAAGTCCGGCGTGCACGCCGCCGAGTACGCCTTCGCCACGTCCTGAGATTCGTCGTACAGGTACGGGAAGGCGTACGCCGCCGCGGCCTTCTCCAACTTCATCATCTCGAACGAATCGTCCGGATACTTCTCCGCGTCGTTGCTGCTGATGCCGACCACGGCCACGCCTTTGGCGAAGTAGTCGGCGGCAAGCTGAGCGAACGCCGTGCGGATGTGCTTCACGTACGGGCAGTGGTTGCAGATGAACGCGACCAGCAACGCCGGCGCGGATTCGAAGTCCGCGAGCGAGACCGTTTTCCCGTCCGTGTCGGGCAGGGAGAAGTTCGGCGCGGGGGAGCCGAGCGGGACCATCGTCGAAGGGGTGAGCGCCATGATGCGATTCCTCGGGAGTCGGAAAGTTATCGTAGGAGGGCGTCCGGAGGAGCGTGAAGACCGAACGTCATTCCAGGTGGACCGACTCGCCGCCGGCCCGTGTCGATAGCGCGGGCAGGATCCCATCCGCCGAGTACCGCAGAAATCGCACGGACCCGTCCGCGAAGGCGAAGTTCGCCCCGCCGGAATGCTGGGACCAGAAGTGGAACGTCGAACACATCGAGCGGCAAGAAGGTTCGCGTGGGCGGGCCAGCGGTCCGATTAGTCGTTGGCTTCAGTGCGCAGGTTCAAGGCGCGGCCACCGAGGCGGGCGAGAAAGCGGGCCTTTTGCGCCGCGCTCAGTTCTCCCGAGTAGCGCTTCCGGACCGCCTCGATCCAGCGAATTTTGCGGTCGCCGTAGTCGGTCGAGATTCGCGTGAGGACTGGCCCCGGATGATCGATCGCGCCACGGACTTTGGCGTCCAGATCGGCGGCGGAACCGATGTCCTGATAGGCCACGTTGAAGGCCGTGGCGAGGGCCTGGTAGTTGATCGGGGCGAGGTTCGTGGCCGTGGTGCGGGCGTAGGCGGCCTTCTGCAGCATCTGCATGTAGTGGTACGCGTGATCGTCCAGGATGAAGAACTTGACCGGGAGCCCCTCGCGGGCGGTGGTCGAGATCTCCATCGCGCTCATGAGGAAGCAACCGTCGCCGGTGAGGGTGGCGACGGTGCGGCCGTGATGCACGCGTTGCGCCCCGATCGACGCCGGGATGCTCCACCCCATGCTCTGGTTGTCCACGGGGTTGAAGTACGTTCGCGGCTTGCACACCCGGTAGTGTTCGGCCGCGAGATGCTCCGAGACCGAGACGTCCGTGAAGAGCAGGGCGTCCTCGGGAAGGGCTTTGCGAAGCGACCCGATGACGGCGAGCGGGTCGATGCCGCATTTGCCCCCACCGGCAAGGATGCCGGCGCCACCCGCGCTTTGGAGTTCCTTCGCCTGTTCGGCCTTGGCCTGGCGGATGCGGGCACACAGCTTCGGATCGGCGGGGCGGCGGAGGGCGTCGCCGCATTCCTTCAATCGAGCCAGGAACGCGCCGGCGTCCGCCGTCACGCATACGTCCGTATCCAGCACGCGGCCCAGATTGCAGGGGTTGGCGTCCACATGGATCACGCGCTTCGGCTGCGGGTTGCCGTAGTACCCGGTGCTCACCTCGCTGAACTTCACGCCGATGGCGAGGAGCGTGGTGACGCCCGAACGCGGGTGCAGTTTGTCACCGGCGAAGACGACCTCGGCCGCTTCCGAAGCGTGGGCCCCGAAGCCCCAGCCGACCGCGAGCGGATGCGAATCGCTGATCGCTCCCTTGCCCGAGACGCTGGTCGCGACCGGCGCCTGAAGCAGTTCCGCGACGGCGGCGAGATCCTCGCCGTAGTCCATGCATCCGTAGCCGGCGTAGATTCCGATTCGTTGCGACTTGTCCGCCAGCAGCGAGACCGCCTTTTGGAAGGCGGATTCGTCGAAGGTCGACTGTACGGCGGCGACCGGCGGCACCCGATAATCCGCGGCCTCGATCAGCAGGTTGTACGGCACGACGACCGCGACGGGGCCGGGTTCGCCGCTTGCCGCCACGGCGAACGCCTGCCGCACCGCGCCGGGAATCTGTTCCACCGTCTGAATCGGGTACACGCACTTGCAAACGGGGCGAAGCAAGTCCACGTTCGGCAGCGCGTGCACCTGGAAGGGCTTGGCCTTCTCGCCGATGCCGACTTCGCCGACGATCGCGACGACGGGCACGGAGTCGAGCAGCGCTTCACCCAACCCGGTGAGGCAGTTCGTGATGCCGGGCCCGGGCACGACGCAAAGCACGCCGGGCTTCCCGGTGCTGCGGGCGTAGCCGTCCGCCATGCAGGCCGCGGAGTATTCGTGGGTGACGAGCAGATACGGGAGCTTCTTCGATTTGAAGGTGTCCCAGAGTTCGTTGCCCTGGGCGCCGGGGATGCCGTAGACGCACCCCGTTCCTTCGAGAAGGAGGGCTTCCGTGAGGGCCTGGGCGCCGGTCATTCGGCCGAAGACCCATCCGGGATGCCGGCCCGCGTGTTGCAGCGGCCCCGCGGAGGCGGCCGAAGCCGCGAGCGCCCCGCCGACCGCCGCGGCGCCCTGAAGCAACGTACGCCGCGAGAACGCATCCATGCGCAGACCTCCACCGAATGTATCGGTTGCGGCAAGCCTGCGAGTTGAGGCAACTCTCCGCGGGCGAACCTGCAAGCGGGTCGCCCGACGAATGCCGTCACACAATCGGTTGTGGATGGGCCCAGCGCGAGGGCATCGTGCGGCGGAGGAAAATCTCGATGCCCGTGGCGGCGGAGAAGATCACGACGCTGCCCCACTGCGAAAGCGTGAGGCCGAGGCCGATCGCCGGCTCGATGCGGAGCGATTCGTCGATGAAACGATGCACCGAGTAGCACATCATGCACAACACCATCAACTGCCCGTCGTGCCGGCGGAAGGGGTAGTACGCCACGAGCAGCAGGATGAGCAGAACCATGCTTAGCGTCTCGTACAGTTGCGTGGGGTAGAGCCCGACGCTGCGCGGCGAGAACGGCGGAAGCGAGACCTCGTTGCCGTCACGGAGCACGCCGATCTCGACATCGTGCCGGCCGCGGGGCCAGTCCCGCACCAGTTCCGCGAGCCGATCCGAACTCACAAACCGGACGCCGGCGCGGTCCAGCGAGAGGGCTGCGCGTTCGAAGTCTTTCACGTCGTCGAACGACGCGGCGTATTCGGGCGTGGGCGCTTCCTTCGCGCCGGGTTGCTTGCGAAGCTCGTCCCACGCGCGGCTCAGCGCCTCGCCGGAGCCGTCGAGTTGCAGGTAGGCCGCATTCGGAAGGCCATTCACGCGAACGACGCGATCGCCCGGTTTGAGACCGGCCCGATCCGCGGCGGAGTTCTTCTCCACGAACTGCACGACGGATCGCGGATCGTTCGCGGGTTGGCCAAAATCGCGTGGCGAGATCGTGAACCCGGTCGAACTTTGGAGCCCGAAGCCGCGGACCATGTCGTCGCGACAGTGGGCCGCGAGCAGGGGATAGTGAGCGGCGCCGAGCGGCACTGGGGCGACCTCGTCGATCGCGACCTGGCCCCAGCAGCAGCCGTTCAGGTAGCAGCCGATGCGGCCGATGGCGAGGCCGAGCGCAAGCACGGGGGCCATCGCGTCCGCCAGCCGCCACCCGGAGACGTTCAACTTTTTCAGCACGTACTTGTAGAAGAGCGCGTACCCGATCACGCCGCCGAGAGCCGAGCCGTAGAAGATGATGCCGCCCTTCCAGATCTGCGCGAACGCGACGACGAGCGAGACGATGTCCTTGTTCGGGAACTGATGCGAGTACTGGATCATGTAGAGCGTGCGGGCGCCGATCAGCCCGGCGATGAAGATCCAGAGCACCATGTCCTGGGTCTTCTCGGCGGCGAGCCCCGCGGTCTTGCCCCGCCGCGTGGCCCACATCGTGCAGACGATGAAGGTGACGAACAGCATCGCTCCGAACCCGGAGACGGGGATGCCGTCCGCCGGGATCACCCACCAGCCCTTGAGGAACGGAATGTCGAAGAGAACTTGTTGCATCGGATGAGTGTGAGTGTGAGTGCGAGTGTGAATGGGTCAGTGTCTGACCTCACTCTCACGGAACCGGAAGCCGATCCAGAATCTGCTTCACCAGTTGATCGGGGCGGAGGTCCTCGGCCTCGGCTTCGAAGGAGATCACGAGACGGTGACGGAGCACGTCCGGCGCCATGATCTTCACGTCCTCGGGGGTCACGTATCCTCGGCCGGCGAGGAACGCGTGCCCCTTCGCCGCGCGGTGCAGGGCGATCACCGCCCGCGTGCTCGCTCCTAACTGAATCAGGCTCCCCATGTCCAGCCCGTATTCCGCGGGGTGGCGGGTGGCGCGAATCACGTCCACGATGTAACCCTTCACTTTCGCGTCCACATAGACACCGTCCACGGCCTGCCGAAGTTGCTCCAGACCCGCGAGGTCAAGCGTCGGCGGGATCGCCGTCTCGGCGTTCAAGCCGCCCATGCGATCGAGCACGGACAATTCGTCCGCCCGGTTCGGATAGTCGATCACCGTCTTCAGCATGAAGCGATCCACCTGCGCTTCCGGCAGCGGGTACGTGCCTTCCTGTTCGATCGGGTTCTGCGTCGCGAGCACGAAGAAGGGCCGGGGCAGGGCGTGGGAGTTCTCTCCGATCGTGACCTGCCGTTCGGCCATCGCTTCAAGCAGCGCGCTCTGCACCTTCGCCGGAGCGCGGTTGATCTCGTCCGCGAGCACCACGTTGGCGAAGACCGGCCCGTGCTTCACGGTGAAGTCGCCGGTGCGCGGGTTGTAGATCTGCGTGCCGATCACGTCCGCGGGAAGCAGGTCCGGGGTGAACTGGATGCGTTGGAACTTGAGGTGCAGGGCGGCGGCCACGGTGCGGACGGCGAGCGTCTTCGCGAGGCCAGGCACGCCTTCGAGCAGAATGTGGCCGTCCGTGAGCAAGCCGATCAAAAGCCGGTCCACGAGCTTTCGCTGGCCGATGAGCACGCTTTCCACGGCGGCGAAGAACGGCTCGAGCCGCCCGCGGAACTGTTCGACCGATTTCGCCGTTTCGCTCATGCGCCGCCTCGCGGATCACACCTTGTCGGGTGGGCCTCGTCCGCCGGCGCGGACTTCGACCCGCCCGACCCGGAATTCCTGTCGCTCCTCATGCTCCATCCCCTGATTTACGGAATCTCAGAACACGTCGGCCGGGTCCACGCTCTTCACCTTGCTCAGGGCGAAGGTTCCCGACAGCACGCACATCGTCACGGTGAGCGCGAGCACGAGTCCGGCGCGGCCGAGCGTGAGATCCATCGGCATCGCCGAGATGCGTTCGAGGTAGGCGTAGGCGCCCCACGTCACCACCAATCCCGGCGCGAACCCGGCGAACGCGAGGATCAGCGATTCCTGAATCACCACGGAACTGAGGTACCGATTCGGGTATCCGATGGCCTTGAGCGTGGCGTACTCCGCGAGGTGGTCCGCCACGTCGCTCGAAAGAATCTGGTAACAGATCACGATGCCGACGACAAACCCGAGGACGACGCCGGCGCCGAAGGCGAAGCCGATCGGCGTGCTCGTCCACCAGAAGTTCCGCTCGTGTTCGACGGCCTCGGCCTTGGTGAGCACGCGCACGTCGCCTTCGCGGCCGATCGCGTCCTGAAGTTCCCGTTGCACCCGCCTCACGTCCTCTCCCGGCTTCAATCGCACGACGCCGAGATCGACCGCGGCGAGCGGATCGCCGAAGGTGTATGGCTCGCGCAGGATCCGGGCGAACGTGCGATCCGAGACGACGAGCGTGCCGTCCGTGCCGAAGTCGAAGCCGAGATCGAAGCCGCTTTCCAGAACGAGGCGACGGCCCGTGAGTTCCGTTTGAACGCCGGGTTCAAGGCGGCCGTACACGGTCTCGCCGGGGAAGCGCGGACTCAAAGCGGGGCGGCTCTTTCGGTCGAAGAGCGCCGTGCCGGGCTGGTTCAGCTTCTCCCAGGAATCGGGATCGAGGTTCGGCAAGTCGAAGACGCGGGCCGCGGGGTCGACCCCGATCACGCGGAGGCGACGCGTGCGGCCACGCGTCTCGGGGTTTGGGTCCGTGTTCCGCAACCGCCCGAGATCGTGATCGATGTACACCGCGTGGGCCGATGCGACTCCGGACGTGCCGAGGCACTGGTCGAGGCGGCGGCGATCGAAGGTGTGGCGGAAGAGCAGGGATGGCCGCGCAGGGTTCACGAGCACGAGGTCCGCGTTCAGCTTCGAGAACACGACCGTGTTCGAGTCGAGCATCGCGTTCATGATGCCGAGTTGAACCGCCATCAGCACGACGGCGAAGGCGATGCCCGAGGCGAAGAGCGCGAAGCGGACGCGATCGTGCGTGAGGTTCTTCCACGCGAGCGGCACGGGAGGCACGGCCATCGTCACTCCCGCGTGATGAACTCGTCCAGGTTCAGGATCGTGCGGCAGAGCGCGACCCAAGCGGCGGCTTCGGCCGCGGGCACGCCCTTCGGCACGTGCTTGCCGAGCAATTTGGCCGAGGCCGCGGGGGCGGCCTTCGCCAACGTGTGGAACTCGTCCAGCAGTTTCGCGAGCCGCTGGACCTCCGTCGCCGTCGTGTCGCGGCCGAGAGCGAGACGAACGGCATGCATGATCGGAACGCAGTTGAATTCGTCGTTCGCTTCGGTGAGCACGCGTTTCGCCAGCGCCTGCGCCGCTTCCACGAAGACGAAATCGTTCAGCATCGTGAGGGCCTGCAGCGGCGTGTTCGAGCGTTCGCGGCGAACGGAGCAGAGGTTTCCGTCCGGCGAATCGAACGTGGTGAGCATCGGGTACGGGCTCGTGCGCTGGAACCAGATGTAGAGTCCGCGTTTGTACTTCTCCGGGCCCGCGGATTCGACCCACTTCGCGCTGTTGGCGTACGTGAGTTCCGAGATTCCGGCGGGTTGTGGAGGGCGAACGGACGGCCCGCCGATCGACCGATTCAGCAGGCCCGATGCGGCGAGGGCGGAATCGCGAATGATCTCGGCTTCAAGCCGCAGCCGCGATTGCCGGGCGAGCAGCACGTTGAGCGGATCGCGGGCGATGTGGTCTTTCGTGACCGCGGAGGATTGCCGGTACGTGGCCGACATCACGATGAGTTTCAGGAGTCGCTTGAGGCCCCACGAGCGGCCGTCCTTCGGCTTCACGAACTCGGAAGCCAGCCAGTCCAGGAGTTCGGGGTGACTCGGCAGTGCGCCCTGCGTGCCGAAGTCTTCGGGGGTCGAAACGATGCCGCGGCCAAAAAGCTTCGACCAGACCCAGTTCGCGGTCACGCGGGCGGTGAGGGGGTTCTCGGGGGCCACGATCCATTTCGCCAATTGCATCCGCGAGGCTCCGGGGGCCGACGCCCCCGGCTCGAACGAACCGACGATGCGCGGCGTTCCGGGCTTCACCTCGACACCCTTCCGCAGGAAGTCCCCGCGGATCATCACGTGAGTCGGCTTCGTCGGGCCCGCCGCGAGCGTCATCACCTTGCTCACGTTCTTCTTGTCTTTGTCCGTCGGCAGCGGCGCCTCGACCTCCGCCTCGCGATCCGAGTTGAAGTACGCGAAGAGTTGGAAGTACTCCCGCTGCGAGAGCGGATCGTATTTGTGGTCGTGGCACTGGCAGCAACCCACGGTGAGGCCGAGCCACACTTTGGCGGTCGTGTTCACGCGATCCACGCAGGCCGCGACGCGGAATTCCTCCTGATCCGCGCCGCCTTCCTTGTTCGTGAGCGTTTGCCGGTGGAAGCCGGTCGCGATCTTCTGATCGAGCGTCGCGTTCGGCAGCAAGTCCCCGGCGAGTTGCTCCATCGTGAAGCGGTCGAACGGCATGTCGTCGTTGAAGGCGCGGATGACCCAGTCCCGGTATCGCCACGCGAAGGGGCGGCCGGTGTCCTTCTCGTAGCCGTCCGAATCGGCGTAACGGGCCGCGTCCAGCCAGTGACGGCCCCAGCGTTCGCCGAAGTGCGGCGAAGCCAACAACCGATCGACGACCTTCTCGAAGGCCTGGGGCGTTTCGTCGTTCTCGAACGCGTCGAGTTCCGTAGGGCTCGGCGGCAGCCCGATGAGATCGAGCGTGACCCTCCGCAGTAGCGTGGCCTTGTTCGCTTCCGCGGACGGCTCGAAGCCTTCCTTCGCGAGGCGAGCCCGGATGAAGGCATCGATCGGGTGCAGGGCCGCGTCCGGCGCCGCGGGCCGCGTGATGGGCAGGAACGCCCATTGCGTCGTCTTCGCGCCGGCGGTCGCGATCGGCCCTTGGCCCCACTTCGCGCCCTGATCGATCCACGCCCGCAAAAGTCCGACTTGCTCCGCGCTCAGAGCCGGCCCGCCCGGCGGCATCTTCGTCTCGCTGTCGATCCCGGCCACGGCGTGAATCAGCTTGCTCGTGGCGCTCGCCTTCTCTTTCACCACCGGGCCGCTGTTCCCGCCTTCGATCACTTGCTTGCGGTCGTCCAACCGCAGCCCGCCCTTCGCCTTCTCCGCACCGTGGCACTTCACGCAATGTTGGGTCAGGATCGGCCGCACGTCCTTGTCGAAGTCGACGGCGCGGCTCGCCGCCGGCGGCAGCTTCGGTTCGTCGGCCGCGCCGACACCGACGAGCGCGAGGGAAACCAAGATCAGCGGCAGAGTGCGAATCATGTATGTATGTTATTCTCGGGCCATTCCCCAGGATGAATCAAGATGCAAGTCATCTCCGTTTCGGATGCCCGGTTGCCGGGCAGCGTCGGGAAGTCGGTTCGGCTTCGCGGATGGGTTCGCACGCGCCGCGATTCCAAGGGCGGGTTCAGCTTCATCGAGTTGAACGACGGCTCGTGCCAGGGGAACGTGCAAATCGTGGCGCCGGGCGAGTTGCCGAACTACGAAGCGGTCGTGAAGCGACTCCACACCGGGGCGAGCGTCATTGTGGACGGCGAGGTCAAAGCCTCCCCCGCGAAGGGCCAGGCGACCGAAGTCCACGCCACGGCCGTGGAACTGGTCGGCGACGCGGACCCCGAAAAGTACCCGATCCAGAAGAAGGGCGCGAGCTTCGAGTACCTCCGCACCGTCGCCCACCTGCGGCCGCGAACGAACACGTTCGGCGCCATTGCCCGCGTCCGCAACCGCGTGTGCAAGTCGATCCACGACTTCTTCCAGGAGCAGGGTTTCCTTTACATCCATACGCCGATCATCACCGCGAGCGATTGCGAAGGCGCGGGGGCGCTCTTCCGCGTCACCACGCTCGACGCTCAAACCCCGCCGCTGACTCCCGAGAAGAGCGTCGACTTCACTCAGGACTTCTTCGGCAAGCCGGCGTTTCTCACGGTCAGCGGGCAACTTCAGGTCGAGTCGTTCGCCTGCTCGCTGGGCAAGGTCTACACCTTCGGCCCCACGTTCCGCGCGGAGAACAGCAACACGCCGCGGCACCTCGCCGAGTTCTGGATGGTCGAACCCGAAATGGCGTTCTTCGACCTGACGGACAATATGGACCTCGCCGAGGCCTTTCTCAAACGCATCATCGCGGACGCGCTCGCGGACTGCGCCGAGGATATGAAGTTCTTCGCGGAGCGGATCGACAAGGACCTCTTCACGCGGCTGGACAACGTGTTGAAGAACCCCTTCAAACGAGTGCCCTATACCGAAGCGGTCGACATTCTGCTGAACGCGGGCAAGACGTGGGAGTTCCCCGTGGCGTGGGGCAACGACCTGCAATCGGAGCACGAACGCTACCTCACCGAGCAGCACTTCAAGTGCCCGGTGATCCTGTACGACTACCCGCGCACGCTGAAGCCCTTCTACATGCGAGTGAACGAGGACGGCAAAACGGTGCGGGCGATGGACGTGCTCGTTCCCGGCGTCGGCGAGATCATCGGCGGGAGCCAACGCGAGGAGCGGTTGCCGATCCTCGAAGAGCGGATGCGCGAGCAGGGGCTGCACCCGGAAGCCTACGACTGGTACCTCGACCTGCGCCGCTACGGCACGGTGCCGCACGCGGGCTTCGGGCTCGGGTTGGAGCGTGCGATTCTCTTCCTGAGCGGCATGGCCAACATTCGCGACGTGATCCCGTTCCCGCGAACGCCCGGCAGCGCCGAGTTCTGAGTTCACGTCGCGTCGGCCGTGGTGCGGCAGTCGCCCTCGAGGCACACGTCGTCCACGGCCAGGGGCGGCTCGTTGAACGGGAGCCAGGTGTTCCAGCCGAGCCGCACGCCAAGGTCCTGCTCGTCCACTTCCTGAATCACGCAGTCCGGCACTTCCGTGCCCTTGAGCAGCAGTTGCACCTCGAAATCGAACTCCGGCCCGACATACAGCCGGATCAGTTGCGAGAGCAGGAAGAATCCCTTGCGGGCGGGCACGGGGTACGCGTCCGGCAGGAACTCGACGAAGTCCCGATAGTTGAGCGGGCCGAGCACGATGCGGAAGCGGCTGGCCGCGTCCCACACGCGTTGCCCGGCGATGGTGTTTTTCCCGAGCCGCCCTTGTCCGGTCGGTCCGAGATCGATCGGCACCGTCGGGTTGAAGGTCAGCCACTGGCCGGTCAGTTCTTCGATCTCGACATCGACGCCGAAGTAGTTCGCCAGAAGGATCTGGAGCCCGATCGCGGTCGGAACCTGCCTCGCGAAGAGCCCGGAGAAGTGCAGCAGCGAGAGGTCTTCGATCTTGGCCAGCGGGCGGGGATGGCCCGGCAAATCGACCCGAAGCCGATTGTGCAACGCGGGCGCGCCCAACCCCACGAGGCTGAGCAGCGACCACGTGAACGGATCCGGTGGCGGCGCGGCTCGTCGCGTCGCGTCCGGGGGAAGCTCCTCCCGCGCCCGCTTCGCTCGGGCGAATCGTGCGAACCGGACGGGGAAGCGGTACTTCTCCCAAGCCGAATACAGCATGAGCCCGAGGCGGTGATTGAAGATGTCCAGCCACTCGCGCAAGGCCGTGCGTTCGAAGGGATCGACGCCGCCGGTGCTGGCGAGGCGGTTGAGCAAATCCGTGTATTCGAGCGGGAGCGTGCCGTTGGGACCGGTGAGGCCGAAGAACGTGAGCGTGACCGCGGGAACGTTCAAGTTGCCGGGATCGGTGCGGGGGTCGCCGTCCCACTGGCCAGGACGACCGACGCGAGCGATGGAACTGGCCGGGAACGAGAGCGACGGCAAGGCACGGATCTGGATCGTGCGCGCGAGGCGATCCACGGGATCGAACGACCCTCCGAGCGACTCCTCGTGCAGCGTGTCCAACAGCTTGATGGCTTGAAAGAAATCGAAGCGGTAGCCCTGGTCGAAGAGTTCGTCGTCGAGTGGGGTTCGCGCGGGCATCGCGTCATTCTAGGTCCGCGGTCGCGTCGCCGTCGAATTCCTGCTTGCTTCGCCGCGAGGGCTCGGTTCTACTGCATATCTCCAATCCGCCCTTCCGGGCTCAGCCGCGGAGACGGCGATGAACGCGACAACGGACTTCCCCCGAACGGATCGACTCGCCACGAGCGTGGAACTGATGCGCGAACTGAGCCGCGTCTCCGATCCGCGCGCGATGTACGATTTGTTCGTGCGCCGGATGGAGGAATTGTTCCCGGTGACGCGTCGGCTCACGATCTCGCGACGGGGCCTGCACTACCCCGAATACCGCGTGACACGCTGCACGCTGTGGAAGGACGCCGGCGATCCCTGGGCCGATCCGCACCGGCACCCCGTGTACTCCGGAGGCCTCCTCGCCGAACTGCTCTACTCGGACGAACCGCACATCATCGACCACCTGGAAGTGGACGCGGACGATCCGGCGGACGAATACCTGGCGGGGCAACAATCCCTTCTCGCGATCCCGCAATTCGAATTGGGGGCGGCTTCGAACGCGATCATTCTTGGCCGTGAGGATGCCGCCGCGTTCCCCCGCGAGAGCGTGCCGGAACTCGTGATCCTCAGCAACCTGTTCGCCCGCGCCACGCAGGCCCTCGTTCTCTCGAAGGCCGTGCGGGACGCCTACGACTCGCTCGATTTCGAAATGCGGACCGTGGCGGACATCCAGAAAGCGCTGCTCCCGCCGCGCACGCCGAGCGTGCCGGGGCTCGAGGTCGCGGTGCAACTCAAACCCGCGGCTCGCGCCGGCGGCGACTACTACGACTTCTTCGAACTGCCCGGCGGCAAGCTCGGCGTGATCATCGCGGACGCCAGCGGCCATGGCGCCCCCGCCGCCGTGCTCATGGCCATGACCCACAGCATCACGCATACGCTCCCATGCCCGACGAACCCGGGCGAACTGCTGACGCACTTGAACGCGCATCTGGCCCGTCGCTACACCCGGCCCACCGGCAGCTTCGTCACCGCGTTCTATGCCGTGTTCGATCCGGCGAGCGGCGTTCTCACGTACGCCAGCGCCGGGCACACGCCCCCACGGATGCGCCGACGCGACGGCTCGCTCGCGGTTCTCAACCGCGCCCAACGCCTGCCCCTCGGCATCAAGCCGGACGAGGTTTATCCCGAGCAATGCATGACGCTGCAACCCGCGGATCGGGTGGTGCTCTTCACCGACGGAGTGATCGAAGCGGTGAATCCGGATGGGGACGTGTTCGGCACGAACCGGCTGGACGAAGCGCTGGTGAACAACGATGCCGCCGCGGAGCAAATCCTCGGCGGCATCCTGGATTCGTGGTCAGACTTCACTTGCGGCCGGCCCTGCGGCGACGATCGGACTTTGGTGGTGGTTCGACGCACGCCGTGAGACTCAGCAAAGCACGGCTTCCAACTCGTCCTCGAACACCTCTTCGCGGCGGCCCTTCTCCTCAAGGCACGCTTGCAGCAGATCGTTCCGCAACTCGAAATCGCCAACTCCGGCCCGGTCCCAAGCCAACACGAGCGTCGATGTCGCGGGATTGAGCTTCGCGACGCGGCACAGCCACATCACGCCCGCTTCCTGCTGCAAATGGCACGTGCGTTCGTGATTCCAAGCGATGTGCGAAGCGAGACAACCCATCGGCACGGCGCGGGTGAACGCCCCGTGAATCAGCATCGGGCTGGCCTTGCTCAGCAGGTCGATCAAGCGATCCAAACCCTGGTCCGTGACGTGCGGAAGCCACGCCGTGCGGAACTCGGAAATTGCAGGTGACGACGACACGTCGGACTCCTGCGGCATCGCCGCAAAGGCCTGCGAACAAACGGCTTAAGAACAAGTATCGACCGAACAGGTGCGGGACGATGAATCGATTGGCTCGGTTCTCGCCGCGGAAAGGTGGGTAGCGGCGGCGAGTCTCCGGGTCAGTCGGGGGGCATCATAGAAGCGGGTGGCTGGGGCTGTCAATAGACCGGACGCCCCCCTCGGAGGGTCCGTCCGGGGATGCGCGAGTGCCCCCTCCCGGACCCCCCGTCCCGGTAACGAGTTAGGGTTTCGAGGGCGACGGAACTTATTTCGCGAATTCTTTTTCGGCCGCTACGGGGCCTCAAAGTTCACTTTATGCGTCGTCTTTGTCGTTAAAATTATTATCAGTGTATCACTGGTGTCACTGTCGTCGTCGAAATGCCGGAAAACTCAAGGGAATTCGCGAGGACTTCGATCGTGGCTCGCATCGCACGAGTGACAGTGCTGTGTCACAATCTGTGACACAGCACTGTCACTCGGTGGGATGCGGCACGAAACCACAAGCGTTCGCGAGACTCGGATCGATTCCCGAGACGCTTGCGGTTTCGAGAGCCGATCACTGTCCCTGTCGTTCGGGGCGAAGCGCGCGGACTTGGGCGCCGGCCACCCACATCTCGCTCTCGGCGATCTCCTTCAACTCCTTCTCCAGTCCCACGCGGTAGTCCGCCTTGCTGTTCGCTTCAAGGGTGCGACGGGCTTCCTCGCCGGTCGCGACCGACTGATAGAGCTTCTCGAAGACCGGCTTGCTCGCGTCGCGGAAAGGCTTGAACCAGTCCAAGGCGCCGCGCTGGGCCGTCGTCGAGCAATTGGCGTACATCCAGTCCATGCCCTTTTCCGCGATCAGCGGGTAGAGGCTCTGCGTGGCTTCTTCGACGGTCTCGTTGAAGGCTTCGCTGGGGGAGTGCCCGTTCGCGCGAAGCACCTCGTACTGGGCGAGCCAGAGGCCGTAGATCGCGCCCATGAGCACGCCGCGTTCGCCGGTGAGGTCCGAGACGACTTCCTTCTTGAAGGTCGTCTCGAACAGGTACCCCGAGCCGATGGCGACGCCCAGGGCGAGGCAGCGTTCGCGGGCGCGGCCGGTGGCGTCCTGATGGATGGCGAAACTGCTGTTGATGCCGCGGCCTTCGAGGAAGAGCCTCCGCACCGTCGTGCCCGAGCCCTTCGGCGCCACGAGGATCACGTCCACGTCCGGCGGCGGGATCACGCCCGTCTGGTCGTTGAACACGATCGCGAACCCGTGGGAGAAGTACAGCGCCTTGCCCTTCGTCAGGTGCGGCTTGATCTTGGACCACATGTCCTTCTGCCCGGCGTCCGAGAGCAAATACTGGACGACGGTGCCCTTCGCGGCGGCTTCCTCAGGATCGAAGAGCGTCTCGCCCGGCTTCCAGCCGTCCTCGAGGCACAGTTCGTAGGCCTTGCCGCCCTTGCGCTGGCCGACGATGACCTTGATGCCGTTGTCGCGCATGTTCAGGGACTGCCCGCGACCCTGCACGCCATAGCCGAGCACGGCGACGGTTTCGTCCTTGAGGATCTGCCGCACCTTGTCCGGCGGGTAGTCCGACCGCTCGACGCACTGCTCGACGTTGTCGCCGATCTTGATTTCTTTCATGGGGAGGCTCCACAGAGTGGTGATGAAGGTGGTTGGCGAACCGGCGACGTGAGTCGCCGGTTGAAGATTCAACCCGGCGACTCACGTCGCCGGTTCGCCGGGCACAGCGGACCGACCGATACCCTATCGGCAATTTACTTCGATGTCAAGAATCTTGACATTAAGATAATTTCGCTTACCCTCTGGGGATGGACACCACCGACGCGATCGACTCGCTGCTGGACGCGTGGCGCACGGCCCGGCCGGACCTCGACCCGGCCCCGCTCGGTCTCGTCGGCCGCGTGATCGTGCTCGCCAAGAAGCTGGAACGCGGCGTGGATGCGGCCCTTGAGAAACACGGGCTCACCCTGGGCCAGTTCGACATCCTGGCCACGCTCCGCCGCAGCGGGCTGAAGGGCGGCCTCACGCCCACGCAACTCCTCGAAAGCGTCGTGCTCTCCTCCGGCGGCATGACGGCGCGGCTCGATCAATTGGCCAAGGACGACCTGATCGCTCGCCGGGCGGACGCGACGGATCGGCGCAAAGTGGTGGTGGAACTCACGGCGAAGGGGCGGAAACTGATCGATGCCGCGACCGCGACGCGATTCGAGGAGGCGAAGAACGCGTTGCCGCCGCTCAAACCCGCCGAACGCAAACAACTCGAATCGCTGCTGCGGACCTGGCTCGCCTCACGGGAGTGATCGGGGATTTCTCTCCGGACATGACCAAGAGAAGTTCACCCTCGGCGAACACGTCCGACATCGGATGCGATCACTCGGGGACGGCGAGTTCGTCGTTCACCTTCTCCACGCCCGCGGTGTGTTCCGCGATGCTGACGGCGGTTCGCCGCGCCTTCAAACTGGGCAGCACGCCGCGGAGCGTGATCTCGGCGCCGTTCACGCTCACGTCGAAGGAGACCCCCGCGAGGCGATCGTCCGCTTCGAGCCGGGCACGAACCTTGTCCTCGAGTCGTTCGGGAATCCCGCGGCGGAGCAGTTGGAGCGGGCCGGCCATACGTGCGGCCGGGGGAAGCGAGTCCCGCACTTTGAAGAGAGCGATCCGGCTCACCGAGGCAAGCTTGTCCCCGTCGGACGGCTTGAACCGAGCGCCGACCAAGAGGATGAACAGCGCGATGAGGATGAGTACGGCCGCGAACTGACGCATGGCGAAAACCCCGGAAGCGACCGCCTCATTTCATCGCGTGGCGGGGCCGTTCGGAACGCGAACCCGCCCGGGGGAGCGAGTCGCCACGCGGCTTCAACCGGAATAATCGCTGGATCGGGAACAGATTCTCGAGCGAACCCGGCGGCGTCAACGGATCGGGAGCCAGCCCTTTTCGGAGCCGGGGAACAGCGAGTGGGCGCAATCCGGGCCCTGCGAGCCGATCGGGTACGGCTGGGGCGGGATGCCGTCCTTCTTCTCGCTGGCGGCGATGATCGGGTCCATGATCTCCCACGCGCGTTCGATTTCGTCGCTCCGCATGAAGAGCGACGCGTCGCCCTGGATCGCGTCGAGGATGAGCCGTTCGTAGGCTTCGGGGAGCGCCTTCTCCTGGTACGCCTGCTTGTAGTCGAACGAAAGGTCGCGAGGCTGGAGCATCACGCCGTCCACCGCGGGCACCTTCGTCTGAAAGTTCAACTGGATGCCTTCGTTCGGCTGAAGCACGATGGTGATGCGGTTGCACTGCATCATCTGCCCCGGCGGCAGCTTGAACATGAGATGCGCCGGGCAGCGGAACTGGATCACGACCTCGCTGTACCGGGCGGCGAGCCCCTTTCCGCTGCGGAGGTAGAACGGCACTCCGCGCCAGCGGCGATTCTCGATCTCCAGCTTCACCGCGGCGTAGGTCGGCGTTCGTGAATCCGCGGGCACGCCGGGCTCGGCATGGTAGCCCTCGTACTGCCCCACCGCGACCTGACCGCAGGCCGTCGCCGCGTCCGGGATTGCGATCGAATTCAGCACCTTCATCTTCTCGTTCCGCAGGTTCTCCGCGGTGAAACGAGTCGGGTCGTCCATCGCCACCATCGTGAGAATCGAGAGCAGGTGGTTCTGAATCATGTCCCGCAGAACGCCGGAGCCGTCGTAGTATTTGCCGCGCTTGCCCACGGTCACCTTCTCGGCCACGGTGATCTGCACGTGGTCGATGTACTGGTAGTTCCAGAGCGGCTCGAAGAGCGTGTTCGCGAATCGGAACACGAGGATGTTCTGAACGGTCTCTTTGCCGAGGTAGTGATCGATGCGGTAGAGCTGATCTTCGCGCCAGTGTTTGTGCAGGGCCTCGTTCAGTTGTCGGGCAGTGGTGAGGTCGTGGCCGAACGGCTTCTCGATGACGATGCGGCGGAATCCGCCGGTCTCCTTGTTGAAGCCCGCTTCGCCGAGGGTGGACGCGAGTTGCGGGTAGAGTTCCGGGGACACGGAGAGGTAGAAGAGCCTTCGGCCGCCCGCCTCGCCTTCCTGGGCGTTGAACCAGTCTTCGAGCGGTTTCACGCCTCCCGGCGCGGTCGCGTCCGTGCCGACGTAGTGCAGTCGCTTGGCGAATTCGGCCCACTTCGCGTCGTCGTAATGGTCGGCGAACTCCTTGCACTTCGACTGCATTTGCGAGCGGAATTCGTCGTCCGTGAAGTGGGACCTCGCGGTGCCGACGATCTGCGTCTCCGGCGGGAGGAACCCCTTCACCATCAGGCTGTACAGAGCCGGGACGAGCTTGCGACCGGTGAGATCCCCGGAGGCGCCGAAGATGACGAGCGTGAGCGGTGCGGCCATGGCGAACCTCGAAATACGGTTGAGGTCCAGAATACGACCCCGCCGGGCGACGGCTTCATCGCCCGTTCGACGCTTCCCGCCTTACAATAGTCGCGTCGCTCTCACGCCTCGCGGGGTTCGGTCATGCTGGTCGGGCAGACGATCGGGTCCGGCGATTATCGCTTCGAGATCAATCGCGAACTTGGCAGCGGCGCCATGGGCACCGTGTACCGCGCCACGTTTCACAAAAAGGGCGAGACCGAAGAAGTGGCGTTGAAGGTCATCGCGCTCGGGCTTCTCGGCAACGAGGGAGCCATGGCTCGATTCGAACGCGAGTCCGCGATTCTCAAGCAACTCAAGCACCCGCACATCGTCCGCCTCTACGCCACCGGCACCTACCGCAAGACGCCCTTCATCGCGATGGAGTTCATCGATGGGGAAGCCCTCGACCGCGTGCTCGCGCGCCGCGGCAAGCTCGGCTGGGAGGAAGTCGTCACCTACGCGAAGCAATTGTGCGAGGCGCTGCAATACGCCCACGACAAAGGGATCATTCACCGCGATCTGAAACCGTCCAATCTCATGCTCGCCTCGGACGGCACGCTCAAGCTCACGGACTTCGGCATCGCCAAGGATACGGACGTGACCGCCCTCACCGGCGCGAACAGCACCATCGGCACCGCGGCCTACATGTCCCCCGAGCAATGCAAGGGCGACAAAAACCTCTCGAACAAATCGGACCTCTACTCGCTCGGCGTGGTCCTCTTCGAACTGCTCACCGGCCGCAAGCCCTTCACCGCCGAGACGACCATCGACATGTTCCTGAAGCACGTGAACGAGGAGCCGCCGAAACTCGGCCGCCTCGTGCCCGAGCTTCCCCAGAAGTTCGAATCGCTGATCCTGCAACTGCTGGAGAAAGAGAAAGAGAACCGCCCCGTGGACGCGGCGTGGGTGGCCCGCATGCTCGGCGAGGTCGAACAGGACATCTTCGAACGCAAGAGCGCGGGACTGGACGCGGCCAACGCCCGCCGCGTCGATCGCCGCAAAGGCGACCGCGAGTTCGACGAATCGGACCGCGACGCGGCTCGCGCCCTCAAGGGCCTTAAGAAGAAGAAAAAGAAGAAAGGCCCGTCCGAGCCCTGGCGCCAGCGGAAATGGGTGAAGGCGGCCGGGATTTCGGGCCTGCTTCTGGCCATCGCGCTCGTCGTCTTCTTCGTGTTGCGGCCGCCCTCGGCCGAGAAACTCGCCGCGGCCGTCGATCGCGCCGCGGACGACGCCGCGAGGCTCGAGGCCGCCCAGAAGTATCTCGAGAACTATGGCGACAAGGCTGGCGAACTCACCGACAAGGTTTCACGCGCGTTCCGCGAGGCGAAGGTACGCGAACGCGAACGCCAACTCGCGAAACGCTTCGCCAACGCGAAGTATCGCACCGATCCGGAAGCGGACGACCCCAAAGCCTACGAACTGGCCATGACCGCGATTCAGGCGGAGACCGACGGCCGCCTCACGGACGCGATGGCCACCTGGAATCAGGTGAAGGCCGTGTTCCCCGAGGAAGCCAAACTGCCGTTCGCGTTCGAGGACGGCCCCCTTCGCAAAGCCCGCTGGGGCTGGGTGGCCGAAAAGCGGGTCCGCGAGATCGAGGAGTGCCGCAAAAAGGATGTGGAACTGGACGCGAGCATCGCCGCGGATCGGAACAACGAGAAGCCGATGGCGTTCGATTCGGGCAACGCGCGGTCCCTCGCGGTGAAAGCGCGCCGCCTCGAGCAATACGGCGACTCCGAGAAAGCGACCCGCCTCTGGGACACGCTCCTCGCCCTCCCCGATTCGGACGAGAACGGCCCGTGGCGACTCCTCGCCGCCGAACACCGCGCCAAAAGCAAGGACGGCAAGACCAAGACGCCGGAACTGATCGCGAAGGCGAAACTCGTGGACGGCAAACTCGCGGAGTTGAAGAAGAACGCGGACGCGTCCCCGCTCGATTGGCGCTACTTGCGATCGGACTGCCGCGAGGTGATCGACCTTTTTCAGGATGAGGCCGAGCCCGCGTGGAAGGATGCGGTCGGCCGAGCGGAGAAAGTTCTCGCCGAGGCCGACAAGAAGAAGTGACCACACGCGATCCCCGATTTCGGAGCGAACCATGCGCACGCTGCTCGCCTCGTGTCTGGCCGTCTCGCTCGCTGGATGCTTCAACGAATCCTTCTCCAAGACGGTGAACGTGAAGACCAATCCGGATGGCTCCTCGCTCAAGACCGAGACCGAGGAACGCACCTCGAACGGCGTGAAGACCGGCTCGAAGACCGAGACGCTCACCGAGGCGGGGGGCAAATCGACCGTGACTCGGTACACGATCAAGGACGGCGACTGGGTGAAGGAGTAAACTGAAACGATGCCGCCGAACGGGTTCACTTGGGTGGAGAAGCCGCATCTCGCGGGGCTCGCGTACCCGGAGTCGTCCGAGGATTTGAAGTGGCTCCGCCGCCACGGCGTCGAGTTGCTGCTGACGCTGACGGAATCGCCGGTGCGTCGCGATTGGGTGAACGAAGCCGGGTTGCTCGCGGTGAACGTGCCCGTGCCGGACATGGAAGCCCCGACGGACCGCCAACTCGATCACGTCTTGGACACGATCCGGAAGGCGAACGGCTCGGGGATGGGGGTCGCGGTGCACTGCGGAGCCGGGCTCGGCCGCACGGGCACCGTCCTCGCGGCGTATCTCGTGGCTCAGGGGCAGCAACCGCGGGCCGCGATCGAAACGATCCGGAGACTGCGCCCCGGATCGGTCGAGACCATCGAGCAGGAGCGGGCCATCGAGGCCCTCGCGAAGCGAATCACTTCCCGCTGATCTTGCTGCCGAGGGCCGCGTGCACCTCGCTGGACGCCCGCACCACGATGCTCATGCTCGGGAAGTGGAACGTGATCGTCCCCGGCCCGCCGCGCTTCTTCCAACTCAGCGGATCGATCGAATCCTGAATCGCGTCGATGATCAGGGCCACGTTGTTGTTCGTCTGCTGAAGGTCGAGGAAGGTGCCCCATGTGGCGGCCCCGCCGAACGGCCCGACGCCCTGGACCACGTCGCCGAGGTAGTACACCCGCGTGGCGAGCGTCTCGCGGGCCTTCTCCACCGTCATGATCTGGATCGTCTCGCTCTTGATGACATACGTGAGGCCTTGGGCCGCAAGGGCCTGGCGGAGCGCGGTGCGAGCCGAGACGTTCCTCGCGTCCAGGGTCGCGCTCTTCTTGATGTCCAAGTCCAGGGCGCGAAGCGATTGTTCGTCCACGAGCAGGGGCACGTCCATCGCCGTCGAAAGCTCCTGCAGGATATAGTCCAGCGGCTTGTCCTTCGCGGAGAAGTTGACGGGCTTCTCGAGCGCCTCGATGAGTTTCTGTTCCTTCTCGGTCAGTTTGATCTCGTTGGTCCGGTTCTTGGTCCGCTCTTTCCAATCCTTCGGGAACTCGACGTCGCGATCGCCCAGCGGGATGGCCGCCTTGTCCACGGAGCGGAAGGTCTCGTTCACGCGTTTCTGCATGAGTTCCGTGTGGGCCGAAGCCATGGCCACGGCGTTCTGGAAGTTGTCCTTCTGCACGAGTTGCAGCACGGCGGGGTTGTCCGGATACTTGGCCTGAAGCTGAGCGACCACGCGGTTCGCGGCCGTGATCTGGTTCGTGTCCGTGTACTGCTTGATCGCGTCGATCCCCTCGCGAACGGCCTTCACTTCCGCCTCGTAGCGTTCACGATTCGCGTCCTGCTTCGCCTTCACCACGGGCAGCATCGGGTCGAGTTTGACGCCGGGGTTCGGCAGCGGCTTGCCCGTGACCGCGGCGAGTTTCCCCTGCAGGCTCGCGGTGAGATTCTTCCGCGCCTCGCCGCTGAGGCCGACCGAAAGATCGAGGTTCGTCTGGGCGGCCTTGAGGTATTGAGCGGCCTTCTCGGGGAACGCTCGGGCGAGTTTCTCCGCGTCGTCGATCGCCTTGCGGACTTCGGCTTCGGCCTTCTGGTCCGCGATGCGTTGATTCGCCCTGGCGGCTTCGAGCGGGTCCGGCCGTGTCGGCTGGCCCAGCGCCGTGAGGCCGAAGGCGGCCAGCAGGGCGAACGAAAGGGATGCGGCTTTCATGCTCGAACCTCGGGGATCGCTCGGCGTTCCAACCTGTAACGTACCCGCCCCGGCATCCGTTTGCCAAGTCCGAGCGGGAATGCGGTCCCGGGCAGGGAGCGGGCCACCGCCTCGAACCGCGCCGCCCGCACGCCTTGCCCCGCCCGCGCCACCGGCACAGCAGTTCCCGTTGACCCGAATTCACTCCCGCGTTATCTCCCGATCCGCCGAGATTCCCGCCCCATCGTGGATGATTGAAGCAGGCGCCTCGCCCGAGGGCAGATCATGTTTCGCCGATCGCGGTTCAAGTCGCTGTTCATCCTGCTCGGCGGGCTCGGGTTGGCCTTCGCCGGCGTCTTCAGCCTCGCGAAACGCGAGCCGGACTTTTATCATCGTGCCCCGAACCCCGGCGAATACGAGACCCGCGAACGCGCCGCCCAACTGCTCACCCGCGTGCAGGACCTCAAGAACGAAATCCGCAGCCAGTCCGAGTGGGGCGAAACGTTCACCGCCGAAGACCTGAACTGCTTCTTCGTCGAGAACATGAGCCGCAAAGGGAACCTCGCGTCGCTTCTGCCCGAAGGCGTGCATTCGCCTCGCATCGCCATCGACGGCGACCGCCTGAAACTCGGCTTCAAGTATGGGGACGGCTTCTGGAGCAGCGTGGTCTGGGTCGAATTGAAAGTCTGGCTCGTGAAGGACGAACCGAACCTCGTGGCGCTGGAGGTGTGCGACCTGCGGACGGGCAGCCTGCCGATCGGCTCGCAATCCGTCCTCGATTCGATTTCCGAAGCGGCCCGCGACTGGAACATCGACGTGACATGGTACCGCAACGGCTCGAACCCGGTGGGCCTGTTTCGCTTCTTCGCGAACCAGACGGGGCAGGGCGGCTCGCAGATCCTCACGCTGAATGTGGCGGACGGCAAGATCGTCATCGCGGGCCGCACGCCGACCGATCAATCGCCGGTAGCGTTGCGGTAAGCGTTGGTCGAGCCCGTGACGTGAGTCACGGTCGAGCCCGTGACGTGAGTCACGGGAGTTTGGAAGGTCCACGCCTCGCCCTTGTATCGGGCGAGCCCCATCAGCCTCGTTCCACTCAACGCCACGATACCGTCATCGATCCACTCGAACGTTCCAGCGTCCCAGCGAGTCACGGATCCGCGGCCGCCAGCGATCGGGCCTTCGTACTCCAGATAGATCATGCGGTGATCGAAGTTCGCCTCCGCGGGCACGGTTCGCCCCGGCCCCGGTTCCTCCAACAAGCGCCAGGCGCGGAGCGTGCCCTCCGCCTCGAGCAGGAGGTCCCAGTGGAGCGTGGGCCAATCGTGTTCCAGGATCGCGAATCGCGGCATGGGGGGCACCTATGGATTTGGCGAAGCCCAATCTGGGTGGCACCGGCTTCCAGACGGCGCTCCTTCCGAGGGTGGCTGACTTCGAAGGAAGTTGCCCCCGACAGGTGCCCCGTCTGGAAGCCGGGGCCACACACCGGCTAGAAGCCGGCGCCACCCAAGAGCGGCTCCGCCGCCAAATCTGTCGGCATGGGACTGGACTTCGCCGAAGTCGCGGGGATTGTTAGGATACCACGCATGGCGAAGAAGGAAGCGGACGCGACGGCCGAGGTGAACATCTGCCGCAACCGGCGGGCGACGCACGACTACGAAATCCTCGAGCGGATCGAGTGCGGGATCGCCTTGGTCGGCACCGAGGTCAAGAGCCTGCGGGACGGGCACGCGAACCTCGAGGATTCGTTCGCCCGCATCGAAGACGGCGAGGTTTGGCTGCACGGCGCCGAGATTCCCACGTACCTCTTCGGGAACCGGATGAACCATGAGCCGAAGCGTCCGAGGAAGTTGCTCCTGCACCGCCGCGAGATCGAGAAGTTCGCCGGGAAGGCCGAGGTGAAAGGCTTCACGCTCGTGCCGCTGCGGATGTACTTCAAGGGCGGGCGGGCCAAGGTCGAGATCGCGGTGGGGAAGGGGAAGCAGGCCCACGACAAACGCGACTCGCTGAAGAAGGCGGACGCCAAACGCGAGATCGACCGCGCGCTGAGCAAGCAACGTCGCAAGTGAGCCCGAGTCCGCCACTCAAGGAGGAGTGCGGTGAAGCTGGTGGCGTGGGTGGAAGCCGAAGATCATGTCTGCTGCCGCTATCGGCTGGCGGCGTTCCGCACGCACCTCGCCGCCGCCGGGCATACGCTCGAATTGAATGTGATTCCCAAGGGCTGGATCGGCCGGCTCTCGCTCGGTCGCACGGATGCGGACGCCGTCATCGTCCAGCGAAAGCTTTTGCCGCGTCTCCCGCTGTCGCTCCTGCGCCGCCGAGCGAGTCGCCTCGTCTTCGACTTCGACGACGCGGTCTGGCTTCGCGATTCGTACTCGGCCAAGGGTTTCGACGATCCGCGACGTTCAAGTCGCTTCCGCCGCCTCATGTCGATGTGCGATCTGGTCGTCGCCGGGAATCAGTACCTCGCGGAGGAAGCGAGGCGATTCGCGACCCGCGTCGTTGTCGTCCCCACGTGCGTGGACACGGACCGCCTGCCCGTTCGCCGCGAATCCGGAATCCAGGATCGACTTCAACTCGTGTGGGTTGGCTCGTCCAGCACGCTTCGCGGTCTCGAACACTTCACCCCGACTCTGAGCGCGATCGGTCGTGCCGTTCCCGGCGTGCGGCTGAAGCTGATCTGCGATCGGTTCATCGAGATTCCCGATTTGCCGGTCGATCGCTGCGTGTGGAGCGAAGCCTCGGAAGCGGACGAAATCGCGGCCGCGGATGTCGGCATCGGCTGGGTGCCGGACGACCCGTGGAGCCGCGGGAAGTGTGGCCTCAAGGTGCTCCAGTACCAGGCCGCGGGCTTGCCCGTGGTCGCGAACCCCGTCGGCGTGCAGGCGGACTTCGTGGTGAACGGCCGCACCGGATTTCGCGCGAACGGCGCCGAAGAGTGGGTGAATGCGATTCGCGAGTTGAACGCGAGCCCGTCCCTCCGCGCGAGCCTTGGCGCCGCCGGCCGAGAGCAAGTGGAACGACAGTACAGCGTGGCCGCGGGCGCGGGTCGCTGGCTCGCCGCCCTCCAAACTCTGGCGAGGCGGGCAGCCTGATGTTCAGCCACTTTCTGCGAAAGCTGACGGCCTTCCGCACGACCTCCGAGTTGCGCACGCTCCGGATCGGCGGTCGCAAGTGGCGGCTCGCCCCGAACGCGATGGCCCTCTTCGGCCCCAACGGCCCGGACCTCGACCGCTGGATCGCGAACGGTTCCGCGAGCATCGTGAAGAGTGGCCCGCATCGTACGGTGTACCGCGTGATCCTGCGTGGCGCCGTGGTGTACGTGAAGCATTGTCGGATCATGGGGCCGCGGGCGTGGCTGCGGGAAGTGGTGCGGCCGGCGAAGGCTCGCCTCGAGTTTGAGAACCTGCTCGCGCTGCAGGCACGCGGCATCGCCGCGGCCGTGCCGCTGGCCTGGGGCTCCACCGATTCCGCGTGGCCCGGAGAAAGCTGGCTCATCACGAAGAGCCTGGACGACGCCGTGACTCTGCTTCAGATTCTGGAACGCCCGCTGCGTCCGCGTGAACGCCGCGATTGGGCAACGGCGCTGGGGCGGTTCTTCGCGAAGCTGCATGACGCGGGAGTGGTTCATCCCGACCCGCATCCCGGCAACTTGCTCGTAACCGGTGGCCACTTCGCGCTGATCGATCTGCACGCGGTCGGCCTCACGGCCCCGCTTGCATGGCCCGCTCGGCGTGCGAACCTCGTGCTGCTCAACCGCTGGTTCCAGCTTCGGGCGACCCGCACCGATCGGCTTCGCTTCTGGAAGGCCTACCGCCAAGAACTCGATCCACGGGCGCGCGAGGTGGAACGGCTCACGGCTGAATCGAATCGGAGGTTCTGGGCCAGTCGCGTATCGCGGTGTCGCGGCTCCAACCGCTACTTCCGCAAGTTGAAGCATGGCCCCTTCCGCGGCCACGCCGTGCGAGACCTCCCGGACGACATTCTCGTTCCATTCCTGAGCGACCCGGATGCTCTGTTTCACGGCGCGAAGTTGCTCAAGGATTCTCGCACGTCCAAAGTCGCGATCGTGGCGATCGGCGGCCGCGAGTTGCTGCTGAAGCGGGTGAACGTCCGCAGCCGTTTCGAGCCGATCAAGAACGCCGTGCGACCGTCGGCGATTCTGCGGTCGTGGATCAACGGACACTCGCTCCGCGATCGTTGGCTTCCAACGCCGCGGCCGCTGGCCATGCTTCACCGCATCCGCCACGGCTGCCCGGCGGAAGGCTACCTGCTGACGGAACTGGTGCCTTCTCCGACCGACCTCGACGCCCGCGCCGCGACCTCGCTCGCCCGCATCCTCCGATCCATGCACGATCGCGGCGTCTCGCATCGGGATCTGAAGACCGCCAACATCCTGCTCGAGAACGGAACCGAACCCGCGCTGATCGACTTGGTCGGCGTGCGGCTCGGTTCCTCGGTGAAGTTCCAACAACGGGCGAAAGAACTGGCGCGGATCAACGCCAGCTTCCTCGCCACGATCTCGCACGCGGCGCGGCTCCGCTTCCTGCTCGCTTATCTGAATTCAGGTGAAGGTCGGCTCGCCGATTGGAAAGCGTGGTGGTGGGCCATCCGCTCCGCGACCGAAGCCAAGCTCGCGAAGAATCGCCGCTCCGGCCGCCCGCTCGCCTGAGGCCGTACAATTCCGGCATGGCCACCGCCGAGAAATATCTCCGGCCCGAAGTGATTCGCCAGGTCGCGCGGCTGGATCTCCGCGCGAAGTTCATCATTCAGGGGTTCCTCACCGGCCTGCATTCCAGCCCGTTCCAGGGCTTCTCCGTCGAGTTCTCCGAACATCGCAAGTACAACCCGGGGGACGATCTCAAGTACCTCGACTGGGGCGTGTACGCGAAGACCGGAAAGTACTTCGTGAAGAAGTTCCAGGCCGAGACGAACATGACGGGCCACCTCGTCATGGACCTCTCGAAGTCGATGGACTGGAACGGTCGCGCCGAGGCGAAGAAGGCGAAGGTGCGGCTGGACGCCACCGGCCCCGAGGGGGATGAAACGCTCACGAAGTTCGAGTACGGCATCTGCCTCGCCGCCGCTCTCGGCTATCTCATGATCCATCAGCAGGACCCGGTCGGCCTCGTCGCCTTCGACACGAAACTGACCACCGTGGTGCCTCCGAAGAGCAAGCGTTCGCAACTCGGGACGATCCTTTCCGTGCTCGCGAACCTGAAGCCGACCGGCGAGACGAACATCGCGGACAGCCTCTTCCAACTCGCGTCCATGATCAAAGGGAAGAGCCTCGTGATGCTCTTCAGCGATCTGATCACGGACCCGGAACCCGTGCTGCGAAGCCTGTATCGGCTGCGGTACTCCGGGCACGAAGTGATCCTCTTCCACGTGCTGGACGAACTGGAAGTGAACTTCCCGATGACGGGACTGATCGACTTCGAGGATGTGGAGAAGCCGGACGATCACTTGGAGATCGATGCCGCGGGCATCCGCGACGATTATCTCGCCTCGATCCGCGAACTGCGGGAACACTACCGCCGCGAGTGCGCCAACGCGAACATCGACTACGTTCCGCTGGACACGAGCATCGCCTTCGACAAAGCCCTTCTCGATTACCTCGTCTTGCGTCAGCGTCGTTTCAGTTGAACCCTCGCCGCCCGGGTCATCGGTCGGCGGTCATCCCCGGGTTCGGCGGAACAGGACGAACCACGGCGCGAGGAGCGCCACGAGCGCGACCCAACGCCACGGGCCGCTCGCGAACACCACGCCGGCGTTCACCACGATGAACCCCATGCACGAGACGATCGCCACGCGGATCCACCGCGGCCGCCACAAATAGCGATCGAAGTCGAGCCATGCCGCGAGCGTTTCCGCGATCCAAAGCGCGACGAAGAAGTCGTTCACGAATACGCCGGGGCCAAAGCCCGCGACCCGTTCCGTGTGTTCGAACGCCGCCGCATGCGACCAGCCGTGCCCGAGATGAAACGCCAACGCGACGTGCAGGACGCACAATGCCGCGCCGACGGTGTGGATCCACCGCAAGGCGAAGGACGGCCCGACGAACGGCAACGCCGCCGCCCATGGCCAGAGCCACACCACGATTCGGGCCGAGGCGCGGATCGCGGGATGATCCACGTCGTGGCCCGACGGCTCCGAGACGAGCACGGCGACGCTCGGCCCGCCGAGCGCGATCAGCGCCGCGGACGCGAGCCAACGCCGGCGGTTCCGGTACGGGTCGGGCATGATCTTCCGGAGTTCACTCGAGGTCGAGCCGCCACCAGGCGAGGAGCAGGAACGCGGCGCCGAAGCCCAGCAGCGCCAGGCACGCGACCCCGACGGACGCCACGTTCGGCGTCGGGTTCACCAGCAGTTGCGAGTACGCGTCCAGGGCCCAGGCGTGCGGCGTCGCGAGGCTGGCCCGCTTCATCATCTCCGGCATCAGGTCCCGCGGCATGAGCGACCCGCTGACGCCGCCCAGAGCCAGCACGAGCAGCGTGCCGTACACCGCGACCTGCGTCTCGGTGCGGGCCACGCTCGCCACCAGCATCGCGAGCCCGACCGCGGCGAACGACGTGGACGCCACCACCGCGAGGAGCAGCAGCGGCTCCGGGCCCCAATTCATCCCGAACACCAGCTTGCCGGCGACGAGCAGGAAGATGCCCTGGAACAGCGAGATGGCGAAGCAGGGGAGCAACTTCCCGAGCAGAATCTGCCGGCGGGCGAGCGGGGCCACGCGAAGCCGGGCGAGCGTGCCGTGCGTTCGCTCCGCGACGAACAACCACCCCACGGTGAGCACGAGGAAGAAAGCGAACATCACGGTGTAGGACGGCACAAGGATCTGGTATCGGATGGCGCCCCGCTTCAGGATGCCGCTGCCGTCCGAGTCCGCGTAGGCGGAACGGTTTCGGGTTTGGCCTTCGCGCTCGCTCGATTTCGTGAGCCCGGCCCATGTCTTGGCGGTGAAATTGTAGTTGCTGAAGACGCGTTCCAGCGTGCCTGTCACGAGCGGGCCGAGGCTCTTGCCGAGGTGCTCGAAGGCGCGGCCGATCATCCATGGAACCACGACGCGGAGCATCGTCACCTGGGTGACCTGCTCGATGACGGAGGCGGCGACCGGCTGGGTCGGGTCCGCGAGAAACGTGATGCCGACCTCGTCGAGCCGCACGCCGTCGCGGCCGAGCGGGTTCAACGGAGGCGGGTCCGCTTTCGTCAGGAACGAACAGCGGTTCATCCGCTCGCTGAATTCGGAGCCGAACACGATGACCGCGGGTCGCTTCCCGCTCGCGACGAGACGCCGGGCTTCGTCCACGTCCGCGATTTGTTCGATGCGGATGTCCGACTCCGCGCTGAGATCGTCCAGCGCCACTTCGGACCACGGCTTCTTCGGGAAGTCCGCGGCCATCGGGAGCCCGCGGTCGAGATTCACCACGGAGATGCGAAGGCGGTCGTCCGGCTTCTGGCCGAAGCCTTCACCCAGCGCCAGCCCGAGCACGAAGACGAGCACGAGCGGCATGACGAGCAGGATGACCGCCGACCGCGGATCGCGGAGGAGCAGTCGGAGGTCCTTGATGGCGAGCGTGAGCGCCGGCATCGGGAAAGTGTATCGACCCGGTGGCGAGGGGCGTCACGTATGGATCGCGTCCACGGCGGCGAGCGTGAGCGGACCGAAGACGATGAGCGGGATCCAGGCGGCCAGCGGCGGCGAGACGTATCCGGCGTCGCCCAGGAACTTGCACGCGAGAAGGCACACGTAGTACGCCACCGCGATGCCCATGCAGAGGCCCGAACTGATGAACACGTGGCGATTCGGATTCTGAAGAATCACGCTGAGGCCGAGCAGCACGAGGAGCGTGCCGCCGAGCGGTCGCGTGATCCGCGTGTGGAAGAGAACGGCGACGCGGCTTTGGCGCCGCGGTTCGAGCCGCGAGAGCAACTCCTGAAGTTTCCACGACGGGGCGTACATGAACCAGCCGGATCCGCGGCAGATCGCGTCGAAATCCGCATCGGACTTCAGGAAGTATTTCCCGGGTTGGATCATCTTGAGATTCGGGGGCAGTTCGCGGTCGAAGGTCGCGGGGAGCGTGTTGTTCAGTTCCCATCCGCCGGCGTGTTCGCCTTCCCCGGGCGGATGATAGATGCCCTCTTCGGCCTGAAGGTGCACCATGCCCGCCGGGGAAGCCTGACCGTTCGGCAGCGTGTCCGGGAAGGTGGTGTACATCCGCACGATGCGCCGCTGGTTGCGGAACCCGGCCACCCCCTCGAAGTGGACGCCGTTGCGGTCGTAGAAGCCGGCGAGCGGCAGGGCCTTGGCGCCTTCGAGGTCGTCGCGCGGGGCCGCCAGCCGATCCGCCACCTCGGGGATGACGAACTCCTGATTCAGCGGCCCGAACGTGAGCGTGATCGCGGCTCCCATCAGCACGGGAAGAATGGCGCGGCGTGTCGGGATGCCCGCGGAGAGTTGCGGGAGCAGTTCGTTGTTCCGCTGCATCCACGCCACCGTGAACATCGCCGAGAGGAGCGTGATGGATTCGGCGAGGCGATCGAAGATGAGCACGATCTGGGCGCTGTAGTACGCCACGATGTGCCGCGTGATGGCCACGATGTTCCCGCTGCGGCCGAACGTGTCCAGATTCGTGAACAGATCCAGCACCACGTACAGACTCAGCAACGACGTGCTGACGATGACGAAGGAGCGGAAGAAGGCGACGAGGACCATGCGGTCCAGCGTGGTGATCACGGGGCGCCTCCCGGCTCGGGCCTGCTCTTCGCCGGCTTCCGTGGACGATAGTTCTGCACGAATTGAATCACGAAGTCGTCGTTCTCGCTGGCGGCCGAGAACCCGTAGCCGTTGGCGCGAAGCTCGCGGAGGGCTTCGCCCGCGTCCCAGCCTTCCTTCTCCATCCGATAGATGGCCGTGAGCCGCCCCGTGCGGTGCAGCCCCGCCTTGCAGTGAATCAGAATCGGGTACGCGGATTCGTCGTCGAGCAGTTTGATGAACTCGACCACGGCCGGCGGCGTGCTCGCGAGGTCGTTCGGCGTCGGAAGGATGTCCGGCGTCAGAAGCACGTACTTCACGTTCAGCCGATCGCAGAGTTCCTTCTCGCGCACGACCGGCTTGCCGAGCCACGTTTCCGAAAGGTGCGGGTCCGGGTTCTCGTGTTGAAGGTTGACGACGGTGCGGATGCCGTATCGTTCGATCGCGTCCTTGAAGCCGGAAGCGTTCATCTGGCCGGAGCGGTAGAAACGGCCGGGCACGACCTCGCGAAACCGTTTCGCGGTGGCGTACTGGGCTCGATACAGCAGGAACGGCGGAAGGGTGACAACCCCCGCGACGGCCACGGCCAACGCTCGCAACATCCACCTGCGCATGGAACCCCCTTCGAGCCGCCGTCTTATACGCAACTCGAACGGGGTGTCAATCGCTGTCCGTCGGAAGTGGCCGAACTCACTTGCGGACGATGCGGGTGTTTTCGTCCAAGGAAATGCTGCTGCGTTCGCCGTTGGGCTTGGTGAACTTCACGACCGGGACCACGAGATCGTCTTCTTTCACGCGTTCGGTGGTGACGCCGGTTTCGAGGTAGGCCACGCCGTTGAAGGCGCCCTCGGCCTGCGTCTCCCAGCGACGGCCGCCCACTCGCACGGTTTGAATCACCTGGATCGCGTCGCCTGGCTTCAGGGAACGCAAGAGATCCACCACCGCCGGTTCGAGGCGGCGCGTCGGCAGGACGATCTTCTCGGGTTGAACGGCGCTCACGTGCCCTCCTCCGCCACTTGCGGCTTCGGTTCCCCGCGCACGAGCGCGATCCGACCCGTACGAGCCAGTTCCAGGATGCCGTAAGGCCTCATCAGTTCGATGAACGCCTCGACCTTCCCCTCCGTGCCGCTGATCTCCATCATCACGTTCGCGTGCTGGATGTCGACGACGCGACCGCGGAACGACTCGGTGAGTTGAAAGATCTCGGGGCGCCGTTCGGGCGGGCACGCCACCTTGATGATCATCAGATCCCGCTCGACGAAGTTCTCGCTCGAGATGTCGTCCACCCGCACGACAGTGACGACTTTATCCAGTTGCTTGCGCACCTGATCGAGCACGTTGTCGTCCCCATGGATGACGAACGTCATCCGGGACATGTTGCTGTGCTCGGTCTCGCCGACCGCGAGGCTTTCGATGTTGAAGCCGCGGGAGGCGAGCATGCCCGAGACGTGCGCGAGCACGCCGGGTTGATTTTGAACGAGAGCCGAAAGCACGTGCCGCATCGACGGAGCCTTTCCTCGGCGCAGAAGAGCGCTCGACGAAGCAATCTTAGGTGCCGGAGGGGGGCGGTTCAACACCACCCGAGCGGAGGGCGGAAGCCCTCCGTGGCTCGAAGCGTTCGGGCGGCTGTCGGTCACACGGGCTTCGTGTAGCGGTGCGTGGGAACGGGGCGGCCGGGGCGGAGGCTTTGGCTCGTGCGGAACTCCGCAGCCGCGCCAAGCGTGCGGCAGCGGGACTCGATCGCACGGCGGACCTCGGCTTCGAGCGTGGCCGGATCCATGGCCACCCTCGCGTTCACGATCACGTCCGCCTCGGACACCGAAAGGCCGCTGGCGAGCGAGAGCTTCGGCTCGGTGTCGCTGCTGACGAGATTGCCGACCGCGAAGTTGCTCGCGTCGTCCATGCCGATCAGCTTCAAATGGGCGACCTCGCCGCCGAGCGAACGGCACGTGGCGGCGAGATCCGCGAGCAGTCCCGCGAGCAGGTCATCCAAATTGAACGGAGTGGCGGCGCGAATGCGGACCGACATGTTCAACCAACCCAACTCCGCTTCGCCTTCCGCGTAGGTGTCGTAGTCGATGTCCAGAATGCGGCTGCCGAACTCGCCCGATTGTTCGAGCAGTTCCGCGAAGGCCTCAAACCCCTGACCCGTCGCGGCCGAGACCTTGAGAACCGGCACGCCCGGGTGCTTCGACTCCACGAGGCGAACGAGTTCCTCCAGCTTCGCCGGCTCGAACTCGTCCACGCGATTGATCACGACCGCGTCCGCCTCTTCGAGTTGCTTCTTGAAGATGTAGGCGGCTTTGGGGCTGAACCCGCCCGCGGGCTGATCGCGAAGGATGCGGATCCCATGACTCGGCTTGAAGAGCACGGCATACGGCGCGACCTCGAACCGCCCCGCATACAGATCCTTGAGCGGTTGGATGACTGTGGCCACGAGATCCGTGCAACTGCCGACGGGCTCGGCGAGGATCACGTCCGGCCGTTCGGATTCCTCCAGCGACCCGACCCGCTCGACTAGATCCTCGAAGCGGCAGCAGAAACACGCTCCCGGAACCTCACGCGTGGCGAACCCCTGCCCGCGGAACGAATTCGTGTCCACGAGATCGTGCGCCTGATCGTTCGTGACGACTCCGACGCGACGGCCACGTTCCTGATGCATCCGCGCGAGTCGAGCCAGGGTCGTCGTTTTCCCCGCGCCGAGAAACCCGCCCACCATCACAAACCGAACGGACATGGCGACACTCCGAGAGTCGGGCAGGAGTTGATCTATGGAGCGGAACTTGTGTCGAGCCGGTCGCGTGAGCGACCGGAGTCGATGGGGTTCACGCGGCGCGAGACGTGACGCGGATGCGGGCGGAGCCGATGCGTTCCTCGCGGTGATAAAGTTCCCACGCGAACGTGCCGAGATGCGGGATCGGGATGCTGTTGATGCGCACGGTGAGATCCGTCGTCTCCAGCGGCGTCGCCTCGACGATCACTTCGCGTTCGAGCAGCACCGAGTCGTCTTCCAGATCCACGAACTGCAGGCGGAGCCGCTCGCGGCCGTGAACGTTCCCCACGGAGAAGAACACGCACACGCCGTCCGCATGACAAGAACCCGGGGCGATCTCGATGTGGTCGAAGATGCCCGAGATGGTGAGCTTCCCCGTGCGTTCGTCCTGAACCACGGAGTCGGCGAGGAGGATCGATCCGAGCGAAGGGGCGATCACGTCTCACTCCGGAGAGCGGGCGGGGGTGCGTCGGGCTTCGGCTTCGAGCGTGCGGAACGTGGGGAGGTCCGCGGGGTGAACCAGCTTGGCGTCCAACCCGCGGGCCGTGGCTTCGCGGAAGGCGGCGAGCGCGGCCACGCGATCCGCCGGCGTCTCGGTCAGCTTCAGCAACGCCTTGTGGAACCAGCGGAGGGCCGTGGCTTCCTGCGTCGTCGCTTCATCGAGATCGCGTTCGGCAGCGGGCAATTGCTTGAGCGTGATGCGGGCGCGGGCCCGCGTGTCCAGCAGCTCGCCCGTGAGCCCGGCCTCGCGGATCGCCCGATCAAGTAGTTCGAGAGACGACTTCGCGGTGGTCGGATCGGCGGCCTGAATCCACGCCAGATTGTTCAAGGCGACCACGTTCCGCGGTTCGCTTCGCAGGATGGCTTCGTACACGGTGGCGGCGCCGGCGTAGTCGTGCTGCAAGGCGCGAAGCTCGGCATCGTTCAGCTTGAGCGGCGTGGACGACGGATCGTCGCGGAGGGCGGTGTCGAGCCACCCGCGAACTTGCGAGAATTGTCGTTCCGTGGCCCCGCCGGATCGAAGGGCCGCGAGCCCGGCGAGGGCGCGAACCCGGCCAGGCGTGAATCGGTGATGCCGATCGATTTCTGCGAACGCATCGGCGACGCGTCCCTCGGCCCCGAGCAGCCCCGCGATGCCGACGACCGCTTCCGGCCGAGTGGGCGCCAACGCCGCGTAACGTTCGATCGCCACCGCGGCCATCTTCCGCCCCGCTTCGGTGTTCCGCACTTCGGGCGTGCGAACGAGTTCATCCAGCAGTTCGGCGGTGCGGGCGGCGCGGGTCAGATAGTCGCCCGCGGCGGCATCGGCGGCGCCGGCGTATCCCTCGGCCAACGCCAGGGCCCGTTCGGCCCGGCCGGCGCGGCACTCGAAGCGACACACCGCCGCGACCGCGCGGAACTCGCCGGGGAACTTCGACGACAGCCGATCGGCGAAGGCCGACCCCGCCGCGAGGTTGCGGTCTTCGGTCAGTTCTTCGAGGGCCGCCGTGAGGTAGTAGAGGTTCTGGGCGTCCGTGCGGAGCAGGGCATTGAGTTTTTCGCGGCTCGCCTTGCGGTTGCCGGCCACCCGGTGCAGTTGGGCGAGGTTGAACAGATCGCGCGGCGACTGGCTCGTCGCGTACACGGATTCGAGGGCGGCCGCGGCGCGGGTCAGCACCGTATTGCGGTCGTCCCCTTCGAGGTACTTCGCGAGATTGGTCAGCACGGCGGCGGTGGCGCGGAGGTCGTCCGGCGTCGCGCCGTCCTCATTCGTTCCGCTCAGGAGCGTCATCGCGCGAACGCGATCCGCGGAGGCGCCGCCGATGGCGAGGATCATGGCGAGGTTGCGGCGGGCCCACGCGGCGTCGGCGACGGGCAGATCCTTCTCCGCGAGGTAGCCTTCGAGAACGGACGCGGCTTCCGCACGGGCCGATCGCGAGAGCTTCACGGCGATGCGGGCCTGGGTGAAGGCGCGACGATCCGCGGCCTCCGCCAGCATGGGCTTCCAGTCATGGCCCGCGGGCGTTTCACGGAGGGCGGCCGCGAGCCCGAAGTACACCTGTGGGAGAAGGCGTTCCCTCGCCGCGATCATCGTGTCCGCGAGCGCCGTGGCGTTCCCCGCGTGATGCAGGGCGAGGCGGAACCAGTCGTCCGCGGTCGCATTGGTCAACCGCACGGCGGCGGCGAGCACGGCCTCGGCGTCCGCGGGGCGGCCGACCGTGACATACGCCGCGGCGAGCCATCCGCGGCCCGCCGGGTCGCGTTCCATCAGCGGCTTGACTCCGTTCACGATTCGCGCGCCGGTCTCGGGCGGCACTTTCTCGATGCACTGTCGAATCAGCAGGCGGAAGGGGTCGCCGGTCCAGCGCGGGTCAGTCGCGAGCCGCGACACGTACCGTGCCGCCTGGGCCTCCGCGCCGTTCGTGCAGAGCATGACGATCCACGCGCGGGCCGCCTCGATTCGAGTCGGTTCGAGGATCACGGCGCGTTCGCCGAGTTTCATGGCGCCGGGCACGTCGTTCAACTCGAGTTTGCACTTCGCCATTGCGAGGCACGCGTCCGCGGAGGTCGGATTCGGGCCGAAGACCTGGAGCAGCGTGGCGAGCGTTTCCGGCCCGCGGGCGGTGAGCGCCTTGGCGAGATGCACGGCGGCGGTGTCGTCCCCGGCGAGGCCACGAATCGCGTTGAGGGTCTCGGCTTGTGTCGCGGTGTCGCCGGCCTCGACGGCGCGGGCGAGCAACCGCTGGCGAATCGCGAGATCCGCGGGGCGGTGCCCGGCGACCCGCTTCAGCGTAAGCAGCGTGCGTTCCTTGTCGTCGAGTTGTTCGAAGAGTTCGGCGAGGCCGTAAAGCAGGCGGAGTTGGTCGGCTTCGGCCCACGTGTCGATGCCATCCGCGAGCGGGGCGACGGGGCGGAGGCGGCCGGGCTCGCGGGCGTAGAGCGAGGCGCGGGCGAGGCGAATCTCCGCGCCGTCGCCGGAGGCGGCTTGCGCTTCGTCCATCACGATCAGTCCGGCGGCGACGCCGAGGGCCGTCGAGGTCGCATTCGCCAGTGCGGCCCAAAGTCGTGTGTCGCCGGGGCGTCGGGCCGTTTCGATTCGCAGAACTCGGATCGCGTCCGCGTGGCGATCCTGAGCCGCGAGAACTTCGGCCTTGAGGATGATCGCTTCGGACGAAACCGGCCCGAACTTCACGGCCGCGGCGGTCGCGCTCTGTTCCAGCTTCGACCAGTCCGCGGGCGAGCCGCCGAAAAGTTTGAACTTGGCGAGTCGTTGCCGCACGAGCGAGGCGTGGACCGAACCCGCGGCATAGGGCGAACCCGCCGCGGCCTCGAACTCGCGGATCGCGTCGTCGAAGCGGCCGAGGTTCTGGTACAGCGTGGCGAGGGCCACGCGGGCGTTCACGTTGTTCGGGTCCGCGCTCGTGATGCGTTTGAGCGCCTTCTCCTGTGCGTCCGGCTCGGCGATCTTTTCGAAGCAGAGGGCGAGGAGCAGGTTCAACTGCGCTTCGAGGGCGGGGAGCTTGAGCGTGTCCGAGCGGAGGGTCTCGAGGGCCGCGATGGCCTCGGGCCACTTCTTGTCCCGCATCAGGACGCGGGCCTGCAGGTACTTCACCTGCGCTTCGGGCGCCTTCCGCGCCTTGAGTCGTTCGAGGATCTCGTTCGACCGGGCGGCGTCCCCTTGCTGCACGAGCAGATCCGTGAGCGGAACGAGCAGATCGAATCCGTCCGGGGAGAATTTCAGGCCCTCCTCGAGGGCCGCGAGTGCGGCGGGCACGTTCCCGCGGATGAGTTCGAGCCACGCGAGGCTGCGGATCAGTCGGATGTCCTTCGGGTACAGGCTCGCGGCGTCGCGGAGGATCGTGTGCGCGCCGGGGATGTCGCGATTCTTCTGGCAGATTTCGGCGAGAAGCAGCGAGGCGTCTGCATTTTCGGGATCGAGTTCGAGCACGCGAAAGAGGTCCTTCTTCGCGGCATCGAGGTTCAGGGCCTGTCCGCGGTGGGCGGCTTCATCCGCGAGGTACGACTCGAACTTGGCCCGCGTGAAGTACGCGAGCGCGTCCATGGGCAGGGCCGCGACCATCCGATCGAGCGCCTGTCGCGCCTCGGCCGGGCGGTTCTGGCTCTTCCAGATCAGTTGGGCGAGCCGTTGATACGCGAGGAGATCGCCGGGGGCCAGCTTCAGGGCCATCTCGTACGAGGCGCGGGCGTCCGCGAGTTGGTTCAACGCGGATTGAGCGGACGCGAGTTGCTGCCAGAGTTCCGCTTCGTTCGGGAACTTCTCCAAAAGGTATTGGGCATGCGTGACCGCGTCCGAATAGCGACCCATTTTCAGGCAGGCGGTCACGACTTCGCGGCGAATGGCGTGGCGGTCCGGGTCGATGCGGAGGGACTTCTCCGAAATGAAGACGAAATCCGTGTAGCCGCGGTAGCTCGGGTCGCGGCGGCGGAGCAACTCGGCAAGCCTGTCCAGGGCGTCCGCGTCGTCCGGTTGGAACTCGAGATACTGGCGGAGGTAGTGGACGGCGCGGTCGGTCTTGCCCGCGTCCGCGGCGCGTTCCGATTGTCGCAGCAGGGCCTCGGGAATGCGGCGTGCCTGGAGCGTGTGCCCGCTGACGAGCAAGCCGGCGAACGCGAGCACGGCGATGAGAAGCTTCAAGAGGAACGGCTTGTTGATCGTCGGCATAGCGCTCCGCGTCCGTGCGCGCACTGGGAAGTGGCCGAATCGTAAGCTGGCGAGAATCCGGGGGTCAAGCCCAACGCGGCCGGGGCTGGGCGAGTGCGGGCGACGTCGCGAGAATCTCATGAATCGCCCGTCACCTCCCGGCTCGAATCTCATGCGACGCCCGCTTCCGGTGATCCTCGTGACGCTTGTTCTTGGCGGGCTCGCCGCCGCCGCGCTCACGTGGCTCTGGTTCGAACTGAACCTGGGCGGCGCGGAACCGCTCACCGAACGGCCTGCAGCCGCACCCGCGCCGATGCCACTGGCGGGCCCCGGCGACGCGGTCAATCGCCTTGCGGATCTTAAGAGCGAGAAGGCGGGGCTACGCGTGCTCTTCGTCGGAAACAGCCACACCTTCATGCACGACGTTCCGGGGCTGACGACGAAGCTGGCGGAGGCCGCGAAGGTGGAGCGACCGCTGCTCGCGTATCCCGAGGCGCCAGGCGGCACGTCGTTCAAAATGCACTGGGAAGGCGGCCGCGTTCAACAACTGCTTCGCGACGTGAAGTGGGACCTCGTGGTTCTACAGGACCAAAGCGTGATGCCGAACTACTCGAAGAGCCAGCGGGACACCGAGACGCTACCCTTCGCGAGGAAGCTGGCCGAAGCCGCCCGCGAGTCGGGCGCGAAGCCGGTCCTTTTCATGACATGGGGCTACGCGGACGAATATCCCGAAACGCTGACTCGCGCCAAGGCGGCGTACCAGGCGCTTGCCGCGGACCTGAAGACGGACGTCGTGCCGGTCGGCGCCGCGTGGGAACAGGCGCTGGCGAAACGGGCCGACCTCACGCTCTGGAGCGGGGACGGCAACCATGCGGACATCCGTGGCTCATACCTCGCCGCCTGCTGCTTCTTCGCGGCGTTCTATGGGCAATCGCCAGTGGGAAACTCGTTCACGGCGGGGCTCGACGTGGACGAGGCCCGGTTCCTTCAGGAGGCGGCTGCGGCCGTGGTGAAGCCGAAGAAGTGAGGCGCAGCCGATCCGGCTTCCGCGGACGCGGCGGATCACCTACAATCGGCTCATCGCCGCTCGGCGAACGGGGAACCACCACATGAAAGCGTTGATTCTGGTCTCGGACGGCTTCGAGGATTTAAGCCTCTTCCTGCCGTGGTATCGGCTGCGGGAAGAGGGCGTGGACGTGCGGCTCGCGAGCCCCATGATGCACGCGCTCGCCGGCCTCCACGGCTACCGCATCGAGCCGGATCTGCGCATCCATGAAGCGAACCCCGCCGAGTACGACCTGCTCCTGATTCCGGACGGGCCGATGGTCGAGAAGTTGCGGCAACGCGAGGAAGCGGTGGACGTGACCCGCACCTTCGTGCAGGACGGCGTCCGTGTGGCGACGATCGGCCACGGGGCCCAGTTGCTCATCAGCGCCGGCGTGCTCGACGGCCGCACCGTGACCTGCGATCCCGGCATCCGCGACGACGTCCGCGCCGCCGGCGCCTCATACCGCGAGGACGCCGTCGTTCGCGACGGTAACCTCCTCACATCCCGCAACGTGGACGACCTCCCCGCCTTCTGCAAAAAACTGATCGCGGGCCTGTCCGTGCGCGCTTGACGCTCTCGCTACATTGATCCAATGATCACCTACTCGTTCACCGGCAAGGTCGTGCTCGTCACGGGAAGTTCGCGCGGGATCGGAGCCGCCGTCCTGTCCGCGTTCGCCAAGGCCGGCGCGACCTGCATTCTGCATTTCTGGGACGACCCGAGCGGCGCCAACAAGGCGGACGCGACCGCGCTCGCGGCTACGCTTGGATCCGGCGTGCATCTTCACGCCGCGGACGTGCGAGACGCGGGCCAGATGGAAGCCCTGATGAAGGCCGTGAAGGAACGCCACGGCGGGCTCGACATTCTCGTGAACAACGCCGGCATCATTCGCGACCGCACCCTCAAGAAGATGACGCTCGACGAGTGGCACGCCGTGATTCAAACGAATCTGGACGGCGTCTTCCACTCGTGCAAGTTTGGCGCGGAGATCCTGCGGGACGATGGCCGCATCGTCAGCCTCGCGTCCGTCGCCGGGCTCATCGGCTTCCACGGGCAAACGAACTACGCCGCGGCCAAGGCCGGCGTGATGGGCATGACTCGCGTGCTCGCCAAGGAACTCGCCCGCCGCCGGATCACGGTGAACGCCATCGCTCCCGGCGTGATCCAAACGCCGATGCTCGGCGAGGTGAAGGACGACGTGAAGGCCGAATACCTGAAGCAGATTCCGCTCGGCCGCCTCGGCCGGCCCGAAGACGTGGCGAACGCCATCCTCTTCCTCGCCAGCGAGGAATCGAGCTATATCACGGGTCAGGTGCTGCCCGTCACGGGCGGGTGGGTTTAGACCGCTCGGCGCGTTCGCGCCGCGAGAGCGAATCCCAGACGCGGGCGGTGCGGTCCCCGGAGCCGGAGATGAACCGCTCGCCGTTGGGGCTGAAGGCGACGGAGTGAACATAGTCCGTGTGCCCGCGCAATTCCGCCACTTCGAATCGATGCTGAACGGACCAGAACCGCACGGAGTTGTCCGCGCAGGCGGCGGCGAGGCGGGTGCCATCCGGGGAAAAGTCCAGCCCGTGAACCGCGGACCCGTTGTGCAGGGGCTCCGATCGCTCCCACGTCGTCGCGTCCCAAAGCAGAATCGTTCCGTTCGCCGACCCCGTGGCGAGCATGCGGCCGTCCTTGCGGAAGGCGACGGAACAGATGCTTTCCGTGTGCCCCTCGAGCGTGTGCAGCAGTTGGCCGGTGGTCGTGTCCCAGACGCGGATCACGTTGGTGACGTCTTCACCCGCGGCGGCGAGCCGCGTGCCGTCGTTGTTGAAGGCGAGGTCGCGGACGCGGGCTTCCGCCCCACGCAGGCGGCGCGCTTCCCGCATCGTCGCCATGTCGAAGAGGACGATGTCGTGGTTCTCGCCGTCGCTCGCGGCGAGCAGTTTGCCGTCGTTCGTGAAGGCGATCCGCGAGTCCTGCCAAGATTCGGCTCGCAGCTTCCAGCGATGCACGAGTTTGCCCGTGTCCACGTCCCAGAGCCGGAGAGCGCTGTCGCGGCTGAGCGTGCCGAGGAGCTTGCCGCCGGGATGGAACGCGACGTGCGAGAAAATCGTGTCCGGCCCGTCGGCCTCGAGCCGTTGCAGTTCCTGGCCGGTCGTGGCGTTCCAGATGCGGGCGGAACCATCCCACGAGGCGGTCGCCACACGCTCGTTGTCCGGATGGAAGGCGACGCCGTAGACGAAGCTCGAATGCTTGAGTCGGCCGTCGGCCTCGGCTTCGCGGGCATCCCAGAGCTTGACGGTGCCGTCGCGGGAGCCCGAGACGATGGTCGCGCCGTCCGCGGTGTAGCCCACGGTCTGCACTTCCTCGGTATGGCCGAAGAGCATGGCGAGGCTGCGCCCGTCTTGCGCATCCCACATGCGGATCGTGCGATCGAACGACGAGGTCACGAGGCGGCGGCCGTCCGGGCTGAAGGCGCCGTGCGAGATCCACCCCGTGTGCTTGTGCATGGTCGCGATGTGTTCGCCGGTCTGGCCGTGCCACAGAATCACGCGCTGATCCAGCGACGTGCTGGCGAAGCGGGTGCCGTCCCGATTGAATCCGAACCATTTCACCTGATTCGTGTGCCGCTTCATCTCGCGGATCATCTTCTTCTTCTCGATGTCCCACAGCCACATCGTGTTCGAAGGGTACCACGCGGCGGCGACCAGCAACTTCCCGTCGGGGCTGAACAACACGGCGTCGCAGTTCCAAGTGTGGCCTTCGACCAGCGTCGCGACGCTGGTCCAGGTTCGAGTGTCCCAGACTCGAGCGGCGCGGTCCACGCTGCCGGCAGTGGCGAGTCGCGTGCCGTCTTCCGAGAACGCGAGGTTCCCGATGTGGCCCCTGTGTGCGGCGACGCGGGCAACTTCGCGGCCGGTCTTGGTCTCCAGCACGCGAAGTTCGCCAGTGGCGAGGCCGGTCGCCACCAGCGACTGGTCCGGGCTCCAGATCGCGCAATGAACGACCGTTCCGAATCCGCCGATTCGGAGGTCCGGCTCGATCCCGCGGAGGTCGCGAATCACGAGCTTGTCGTCGTGCGGTCGTTCGGGGACGAAGGCGACGCGGCGCGCGTCCGGGCTGAAGCGACCCCGAGACAGCACGCCCGCCCGCGTGACGCTCCGCGTTTCTTGGCCGCGGAGCACGTCGTAACATCGCAACGTGTCGTCGTCCGAAAGGGCCGCGATGGAGTTGTTCGGGAACACGGTGGTGGACCACGTGTGCTTGCCGCCGTTCCCTTGGATCGTGAGGCGGGACGTGTCCAGTCGCTGTTGAAAGTGGAACCACTCCCAGTCGCGGTGAACGGCGGGCGCGGCGTCCAGTGAACGCCGGCACATGCTCGGGTTCGCCAACTGCATCGCACTCGACGCGGCGACGAGTTCGGCCCGATATCGCCGCAGTTCCTCGAGCGCGGCCTGTTCTTCGGCCCGCTTCTTCTCCTCGACGGCGGACCGCTGCGCAAGCTGTGCCTCGATCGCCTTATGGTTCGCCTGCTGCGCCTGAAGTTCGGCGTCTTTCCACTTCCAGTAGACGCCCGCGACCCCCATCGCGCTCACGAGCACGATCGCCACCCAGAGGGTGGCGACCGTCGGGTTTCGCTTCACCCACATGAAGGCGCGTTCGACCTGCCCCACGGGCCGCGCCTGAATCGTGCGTCCCTCGGACCAGCGAACCAGATCGTCGGCGAGGTCCTGGGCCGTTGCGTAGCGGCGAGCCGGCTTCTTGCTCAGGCACTTCAGGCAGATCGTTTCGAGATCCCGCGGGAGATGCGGCTGAAATCGGCGCGGCGAGATCGGCTCCTCGTTCCGCACGAGGTACATCGTGTCCATCGGGTTCGACCCGTGGAACGGCAGCCGAGCCGTGAGCAACTGGTAGAGGATCACGCCGAGCGAGTAGATGTCCGCGGAGGCTCCGGAGTCTTCCCCCGAGGCCTGCTCGGGCGCCATGTACTCCGGCGTGCCGACCGTCATGCCGGCCTGCGTGAGGCCGCGGTTCTCCTCGCCGCTCAGCTTCGCGACGCCGAAGTCGGCGATCTTCGGTTCGCCGCCCTTCGTGAAAAGCACGTTCGCGGGCTTGAGATCGCGATGAACGACGCCGAGAACGTGGGCGGCGTGGGCGGCGCGGGCCAACTTCTCCACGAGCCGCGCGGTGAAGGTCGGGGACTGCGGACTCTCCGTGAAACGAGTGAGGCTGCCCCCGTCCATGAACTCCAGCGACAGGAACGGCCGCGGCTTCGAATCTCCGGACTGACCCGAGATCGAGCCGATTTCGAACACTTGAATGATGTTCGGGTGCTGGACGCGGGCCACCGCCTCGGCCTCGGACTGGAACCGCTCGTGCGATTCGCGGTCCCCCGCGGCGGACTCGTGGAGCATCTTCAACGCGACTTTACGTTGCAAGTCGATATGCCGCGCCTTGTACACCACGCCCATGCCGCCGCTGCCGACGAACGACTCGATGATGTACCCGCGCACGCGGGGGAACGCCGACGGCGGCGGCGTCTCGCTCAGGTGAATGTTGCAGGTGTCGCCGTCGGCCGCGTCTCGCTCCGACGACGGGGCGCCGGTCACGGCGTTTCGAATGGTGGGAAGGTCGGCCGGATACACGGCGCCGCTCGCGGGTGAGGTCGCGTTCTCCGGGAAGCATGGTTCAAGATCGGGCGGTTGGCAAACCGAGCCGTGATCCGCGTGCTTTGTTCAGACAGGGCGCGAATCCGCGTTCACTCCCAGCGGAAGCCAGTATTCCGGAAGCGAAGCTTCGAGTGTCATCGGTTGCCTGGAAATGGGATGGGAGAAGGTGAGCCGGCGAGCGTGCAGCGCCACAACGCGATCGCGAGGCAACTCCACGGGCGGCCCGAAACTTCGCGTCGAGCCGTAGGTCGTGTCGCCGAACACGGGATGACCGCGCCAGGCGCCCTGCACGCGAAGCTGGTGCATGCGGCCGGTGAGCGGCGAGAACTCGATCAGCGTTCCGCCCGCGGGCAACCGCTGAAGCACGCGGTACTCCAGGGTCGCGAGTTTGGCGAAAGGCTCGTTCGGTTCGGCGCGAACGGTCCTCGCTTCGGTCGCGATTTTCTTCACCCAGTCGTCCCACACGCCGACCTCGGGCGTCACCTCGCCCTCGACCGCGGCCCAATACACCTTCTTCACTTCGTGCTTCTGAAACTGAGCGTGGATCCGCTGGGCCGCCTTCGTGCTGCGGGCGAAGACGATGACGCCGGAGACGGGTCGGTCCAGCCGGTGCGGGATGCCGAGATACACGTTCCCGGCCTTGGCGTGCTTCGCCTTGATGTAGTCCTTCACCATCGCTTCAAGGCTCGGCACCTCCGGCGGAGCCTGCGTGAGAACCGGGGCCGGCTTGTTGATGACCACAACGTGGTTGTCTTCGAACAGAATGCGAGCGGGATCGAGCATGAAGTTGTTTTATGGTCGTCCGCACTCGCCGTGAAATCCGCGTCGAACCGAGCGCCCCGCCCACGTTCACGCTTCCCCAACTCCCGTGACTCACGTCACGGGCTCGACGAACCCTTCACTGAAGTTCGTCGAGATTGAATTGCTGATGGTCGTTGCCGACGCAGACGCGGCGCCACAGGGTCGGGTTCACGGACAACCGCAACGTGCGAACCGAACCGTCCGCGAACAGCGCGAGGAACACGCCGCGATGCGACGAACCGAACTCAGACATCGGTGATCGGTCGCCGGGTGAGTCGAGATCGGCCGCGGGCGGCACGACGCCGTAACGATGGGCTTCGCAGGCGTCCGTCCAACCGGGAGTGGCGAAGCCGTGAGTGTCGCCGGGAAGTTGGCCGAACTCGGCGACGTTCAATCGCTTCTCGGCGACGAGCAGCGTCGAACCCAAGCCGTCCGGCACGTTCTCCAGAGCGAACGGCTTCTCGCACGATCGCTGAATCAGGCCGTCCGTGCCGTTTTCATGTGTGCCGGCGTTCGCGGCGTAGTCCAGCATCGTGAGGCCGTTCCAGCGGTCGCTTGGTTTGCGCCGGGCGGTGCAGGTGAAGACCGCGAGTTCGGCGGATCGCACGGTTCCGGCGTCGGATGAAGCATGAACCTCGCTTCGACCCAGTTGCGGGAGGATGTGGTAGGCCCAACTCCATTCCGACTCGCGGGCGCCGGGCGAGAGCGACGCGGATCGGGCCGGAGCGGTTTGGTCGCCACCCCGCGGCAGGTGGCGGCTTGTATCGTGATACATGCGAACCGCGACGCCGATCTTTCGGAGATTGTTCCCGCAACGTGTGCGGTCGGAGGCGGCCCGCAACTTCTGCACGGCCGGCACGAGGAACCCCAGCAGGATCAACGCGATCATGATCGCGACGACCTGCTCGAGGCGCGAATATGCGGACCGACGGTGAGCCATGGCCCATCCGCGAACGCGAACGAAGTTGATAAAGCACCGAAACGCGAGTCCGGGCGCGTGATCGCCCGAGAGATGATAAAAACGTTAACAGGTGGGATCCGGGTCCGTCAAGCGCCAAGGCGACGAGATTCTCATGATTTGGCGAAAGGTTTTGGCCGAGCGAATGGCCGCGGTTCAAGGCCGGATCGCGGCGGCGGCCCGAATCTCCGGCCGCGACCCGAGTTGCGTCACGCTTGTCGCCGTCACCAAATCGACGACGATCGAAGTGGCACAAGCGGTCTGCGAGCTCGGAGTCGCGGATCTGGGCGAGAGCAAGCCACAGGAACTCTGGAAGAAAGCGGCGGCCCTGCCCGCGGCCCGCTGGCACCTCATCGGCCACCTGCAACGCAACAAATTGGATCGCACCGTGCCGCTCGTCAGGCTCGTTCACTCCGTGGACAGCCCGCGGTTGCTCGAAGCCCTCGACGCGTTCGGAACGAAGTGCGGCACGCCGGCGCCGATTCTTTTGGAGGTGAATTGCTCCCGGGAAGCGAGCAAGGGCGGGTGCTCGCCTGAAGACCTGCCCACGCTCGGCGACCGCATTCGAAGTTTGAAAGGCGTCGAACTGCTGGGCCTGATGACGATGGCGGCTTTTTCCGAGAATCCTGAGACGGCCCGCCCCACATTTGCCGAACTGCGATCCCTCCGCGACTCGCTCCGCGCTTCGACCGGCCTCCCGCTGCCGCATCTCTCCATGGGAATGAGCGCGGACTATGCCGTCGCCGTGGAAGAAGGCGCGACCCACGTCCGCATCGGAACGACTCTGTTCGAGGGAATCGGGTGAGTCGCGATCGGCGAACCCGCAAGTGGGTCTCGAGACGGTTTCCCATTCACGGATCTCCGACAGATCGTTTCACGTCGCTTCGTCGTGCGATCCGCTTATGGATACGCCTCAGTTCTTCTCGGCGCCGCAGTTCAGGAACTCGAGTAGTCCCAGGGCCCCGGCGGCGGTCGCATCCACTCGGAGGTTGCCGTCCGTGGGCGTGAGGTAGATGCCGCCGACGAGCGCGTTCGCCCGGAAGCCGTTCTCGAAGTGCCGCGTATTGCCTTCCACGTACTGCAGGCTCGTTTGAAACGCGACGGCGTCCGCGAGGGCCTGCTTGTACTTGGCGGCGCGGCTGAGGTCCGGGTTCGCCCGAAGCATCCGGTATCCGCAGGCGAGGCCCCTCAAGTAGTATCCGCACTCGAAGGTCGGCTCGGAGTCCGCGAGCGGGCTGGTGCGGAACCCGCCGGCCCAGAGCGGCCGCTTCGCGTCGCCGGCCGAATATTGCAGGCCGATCAGCCAATCGTTCATCTCGAGAACCGCAGTCGCGGCGTCGTTCCAATTCGTGCGCGCGTGGCATTCCGCGAACGCGAGGCTGAGCGTGGCCGCGAGCATCGGATGCGGGTTCGCCTTGAAGTGAGCCCGGTAATGCTCGAGCCCCTTCTTCAGCGCCTCGGTCTTCCATGCGGCGGGGTTCGACTTCATGCTCGCGGCGATGGCGTGCAGCGCCGTGCCCGGGTGCTCGTTGACGCCGCTTGGGTCGACCTTCACGCTCGACTCGGTCGGCGAATCGATGTAGTGAACCGAGCCGTCCGTCTTCAGATTGCGGTGCAGAAACGCGACGAGCCGTTCGGCCTCGGCCAGAAGTTTGTCGTCGGCGCCCGGCAGTTCAAAGATGGCGAGCGCGACTGTGGCCGCGAAACCGACCCGATTGCAGGCCGTGCTCGGCGCCACGGGCACGCGACAGTTTGCGTCCGCGGGATCGAGCCGCGTATTGGCCAGCATCGCGAGAATGGCTTGCGCCGCGATCGTGGCCTGGCGTTCGTTCGCGGTGAAGCGGGCGGCGCGGGCCAGAGCCAGGGCCGCTTGCGCCTGTGCGAGGTCGCGGTCGCCCTCCATCGGCTGTCGCAGAGCGGGTCGGTAGCCATACTGGAAGCGGCCCTGGGGTTGATTCATCCGAGCCAGCCAGTTGGACGCCAGCACCGCGCCGCGAACGGCGGACTGGGTCGCGGTCGGGTACGCGTTCAACGGATCGAACTGCCCGAGAGTGGCCTCGCCGGTGGTGGGAGCGGCGACGACCGCCGGCGGCGTCGCGGGAATGGCCGGCGTCGTGGGGACCGGCGGCTGCGCGTGCAGCGTGCCGAACAGAATCGGAGCGAGAATCAGAATCGCGATGCGACGCATGGCGGGGCCTCCGTGCCACGGGGGGCCGGAATGCTACCCCGCCCCCCGCGTGCGGTGCAACCCGAAGCGAAGCCTCGGAGCTGGCGGGGAACACCGCTTCGTCGCCGGGGCGCCGCGAATTCCGGGAACTTTTCCGGCCCCGGTCGCATCACACTTCTGAAACCTGAAGTGGGCGGAAAGTGGTCAGTGCCGGTCGTCCGCTGGCCAGATCGTGGCCGATTTCTCTGGTTCCCGTCTGGTTCGCGGTTTACAATACCGTTCGCAAAACGTGGGAGGATCAACCCGTGGCCGAACAAGACAAAGCGGCGAAAGCCGAGAAACCGGTGAGGGATGCGGCGAAGCCCGCGCCTCCCGCCGGCAGCGTGATCCGCCGGCTCGGCGGAACCGAAGAGTCCGCACACGAACGGCTCGTGAAGAAGCACGTGCCCGCGTGGGTGGCCAGCGGCGCGGTCCACCTCATCGTGGCTCTCGTGCTCTTCCTCATCTTCGGCGGCCGCGTCGTCGAAGCCGTGCAAAGTTCCAAAGTGCTGGACACCACCGCCGAGAAGGAAGTGGAAGATCCCGCCAAGGACCTGACCAACGAAGATCCCGGCCTCGAATCCAACCTCGAAGCCGCCGTCGATCTCGAACGCATCGCGGACAAGACGGTCGACGACATCGTGACGAACGACGTGATCGGCATCCCCGATCCCAAGACCGAAGACAGTGCGGCCCTGAAGGCTCCCGGCCTCATCGCGGACAGCAACACCGGCGGCGCACCCGGCACCGACGGAGCCGTGATGGCCGGCGACGGCGGCAACCTCGGCATGATCGCCACCGGCGGGTTCGTCGGCCGCAGCGGCGCCACCAAGAGCCAACTCCTCCGCGCCGGCGGCGGCAACGAAGAATCCGAACGGGCCGTGGCCCGTGGCCTCGCGTGGCTCGCCCGCCAGCAGAAGCCCAACGGAAGCTGGATCTACGACGGCTCCTCCAGCGGTGAAACCGTCGCGGCCACCGGCATGTGCCTGCTCCCGTTCCTCGCCGCCGGCGAAACCCACAAGGCCGGTAAGAAGTACCAGCAGACCGTGCTCCGCGGCATCCAGTACCTCGTCTCCATGCAGAACTCGGACGGCAGCTTCCGTGGCGCGCGCATGTACGCTCACGGCATCGCCACCATCGCCCTGAACGAAGCCTATGGCATGTCCAAGGATCGCAACCTGGTCCTTCGCCCCGCCCAGGCCGCGACGAACTTCATCGTCGTGAAGCAAGGTGCGGACGGAAGCTGGGGCTACTCCCCCGGCAGCACCGGCGACACCTCGATCGTTGGATGGCAGATTCAGGCCCTCAAGGCCGGCATCCTGACCAAAGACATCGTGGTGCCGGACGGCTGCATCCAGAAGGCCATCGGTTTCCTGGACAAAGTCTCGTCGGGTTCCCGCAAGGCGGTGTACGGCTACACCGCTCCCAACGGCGCTCCGGGTTCGTCCCTCACCGCCGTCGGCCTGCTCTGCCGCTACTACATCAGCAAGTGGGGTCCGGGCAACGCCGGCCTCGCCGAAGGCGTGGAAGGGCTTATGAAGCGTGGGCCGTCCAAGCCCCCCGCCAACCCGGACATGTACTACTACTACTACGCCACGCAGGTCGTTCACTTCGCGGACGGCCCCGAGTGGAAGGACTGGAACGAAGGCGCGATGGTGAACGGCAAGCGCCAGGGCGGCATGCGGGACTGGCTCATCGGCCTGCAGGAGAAGAAGGAAGGCCCGAACTCCGGCAGTTGGTCCTCGGACGGCGGCATCGTCGGCGGCTCCTGCGGCCGTATCGGCACCACCGCCCTCTCGCTGCTCACCCTCGAGGTCTACTACCGCCACCTCCCGCTCTACAAGCGAGAGAACGCGGGCGGCCTCAAGGTCCTCGACGGCGTGAAGTGATTCCGCCAAACGCGACAAACCCGGCGAGCCGCGACGAAAGTCGCGGCTCGCCTTATTATGCGCCAGGCATCTTGTGGATCTCTCGTCGAGCCGGTCGCGTCAGCGACCGGAGACGGATGCGTGTGAAACTCCCGCGTGTGAAACTCCCGTGACGGACGTCACGGGCTCGACGAGAACTCGCACCGTAAGATGAATGCCGAGGTGCTCACATGAAGCTGATTCTCGCCATCATCAAGCCGGACAAACTCGACGCGGTGAAGGAAGCGCTCAACAAGGTCGAGGTCTTTCGCCTCACGATGGTGGACGTGCTCGGCTTCGGTCGCCAGAAAGGGCAGACGGAGGTTTACCGCGGGCACGAACTCACGGTGAACATGCTCCGCAAGGTTCAACTTCAGATCGCCGTGAACGAAGATTTCGTGGAGCCGACCGTGAACGCGATCATGGAGGCGGCGCGGAGCGGCCCGGAAGGCCACATCGGGGACGGCAAGATCTTCATCCTGCCGCTCGAGGATTGCATTCGCATCCGCACGGGCGAGCGAGGCCCGGAGGCGATCTAATTCGGGTTGGCGAACTCGAGGCGGGCGAGGAAGAGGCGGCGGCGGTCCCCGCGGTGGAAGTAGTCTTCCAGCAGCACGTGCAGATCCGGTTCGATCCTCTGCCCGCCCTGTTTCCACCCCGGCGCCAAGGCCCCGTTCACGCTCACGCGAACGGGGCGGCTCCAGTCGATCATGTCCCGCCCGAGCCACACGCTGATCTGGCGCACGCCTTGCGAGTGCAGGGCGATCAGGTCTCCGCGGATGTCGCCGGTGAGGTCCGCGGTCTTGTTCAGGTTCGGCACCGGCACGCCCGCGGGAACGAGGTTCCCCGGATGCACGCGTTCAGCCCCGAGCCAGTAGAAGCGGTTGTCCCCTTCTCGCATGATCTGCCAGCGGATGGGCTCGTTGTTGCTCAACTTCAAGGTGGACGTGGTGTTCGAGCGGCGTTTGCGGCTCATCCAGTCGAACGCGACGGGCGTCTCGGCGGGGTACCACTCGAAGCCGCGGCCGCGGTACATCACCTGGAGCGAAGGGAACCCGTAGCGCACCCACTTGCTCATGAGTTCCCGCGTGGCGAGAGACGCGTCGCCGGACATTTCGCCGGTGACGAGGTAGAAGGGAAGCTTCTGGGCGTTCCGCCAATAGTGCATGAAGTAGCTGCCCCACTTCGGATTCGGCCCCATGGCCACGACGCCGGCGAAGAGATCGGGGTGCGAGGCGCCGATGTCCATGGCCATGTCCGCTCCGGAGGCCCCGCCCAGCAGGAAGACGCGATCGTTGTCCACGGTGAAGTGGCGAATCGTGTCGCGGAGGGCGGCCATGACCCAGTCGTGATCGGCGCCGTTCCAACTCCAGCCGTTCACTTTCGGGCCGAACACGGGGCACCAGTCCGGGGCGATCACGATGTAGCCGTGCTTGTCCGACTCGTGGCTGAACCCGCCGATGAACTTCTCGGGCTCGGTGCCGGGCTGCGTGAGGGCGACGATCACGGGATACGCGCGGCCGTGCTGATACTCGGGCGGCAATTTGATGGCATAGTCCACGCCCGCGCCGAACTCGCCGTACGGAGCGGAGCGGCGGCGCCAGATGCCATCCGGCACGCCGATGCCCTTGGCCGGCGTGCCGGTGCGGGACGTGAGGTTCTCAGGTTCCGCGGGCGGAAGCAGCGAGATCACTTGCGTGAGTTCGTCGAGCGGGATCGGGCTCGTCTGTTTGAGGTAGCGGGCGGCGATATCGCGGCGTTCATTCAGGTTGCCGCCTCGCTGGTACGCGAGCACCATCTCGCGGGCGCCCCAGAGCCGCAGGGCGAGGGCCGCGTCCGGCGTCGCGCCGTTCTTCCCCTTCACCCAACCGCTCGCGGCCGTGGCGAGGAGTTCCTCGGAAGTCTTGCTCGGGGGCTTGTTCGCCATGCGATCCCGCTGCACCTGCAGCGCAAGGTTCACGAAGAACTCGAGCCGGCCCACCGAATCCGGATGCAGTTCCAAGAGGATGGCCTCGGCCGCGTCCGCGAGGGCGGCATGCTGCGGATTCGCGTTCTTCCTGGGAATCGCGGCGAGGGCGGGGCCGCCGCCCGCGGCGAGGAACGGCGGCGCGACCCCGAGCCCGGTCGCGTCGTCGATCAGCGCCCGCAGGTGCTTGCGGATCAACTCGTGCTGTTCGGTCGCGGTCTTGAGTTGAGCCATGAAGCGGGTCGCGCGTTCGACGTCGCGGGCGTCCGCCGTCTTCTCGGGAAACAGCGCGAGCAGTTCGGACGCGCGCTGAAGCCGACCCGCGCCGATGGCCGCCTCCGCCTCGCTCACCACGAGTTCCGCCGCCGTCTGGTCGATGTCCTTCTGCAACTTCTCGAACGCCTCCTGGGCCTCCTTGGCGTAGGGTCCGGGGTCGGCCTTCTTCAGCGTCTCGAGTTCCTCCTTGGCGAGGTTCAGCCAGCCGACGTCCTTCATGAACCGCGCGATGGCCACGCGCTTGGTCGGGTCCGGCTTGCCGTCCGTCTCCACGAGTTCCGGGTGCGTGCTCAGCAGCTTGCGGATCATCTTCGGGTTCAGTTCGTTCGTGCGGAACGACTGCGTCCAGATGTGCGTCGTCGAGACGATGTAACAGCAGTACGGGTCGAGATACGTGACCTGCTGATCGATTTTGTCCCAGTCGTTGCCCGGCAGCGAGACCTTCATCGTGCGCCGCCATTTGGCGTCGAAATCGGGAATGTCCTTGATGCCGTTCATGAGCGGCAGCGGATGCGAACTCTTGCGGGCCTTGAAGGGGTTCGCGTACGCCTTGTAATCCGGCCGAAGTTTGATGTCCTTCGTGATCTCGCCGAGTTGCTTGTTGTGGGAGGAGAAGATGGTCATGCGCGGGCCGTCGTCCACGTAATCGAAACCGCCGGCCTTCAGGACCGTGACCGATTTCGAGAACGGGTCCCGGAGCGATTCGGTCTCCTTGCGGACGTTGCCCTGAATCATGAAGCCGTCCTTGAGGATGACGACTTCGGCGGGTTGAGCCGTGAGGGCGCACGCGGCGAAGAGAACGAGACCGAACGCGAATCGCGGCATGGCGGCATCCCGGCAGGAAAGTTCGACAGGGTCATTGTCCCCGGCGCGGGCCGCCGGATCAAGCGAAGGACCCAATTGAAACGTCGACCGACCGTCCGCGTTGGCGCGGTCACAAGCGTTGTGCGAGCATCTTCTTCACGGCGCGGACCACGACCGATCTCGGAGCGAAGCGTTGCAGAAAGACCAGGAGGCGGTTTCGCCAGCCCGGCGTGGCCAGCACGCGGCCCCGCTTCATGTCGCGAATGCCGGCGGCCGCCACGGCTTGCGCGCTCATCCGCATCCCGACGCTGAAATTGTTCTTCCCGCCGAAGCCGGCCACGTCCGCGAACTCGCTGTCCGTGGGGCCGGGGCACAAGCACGTGATCGTCACGCCGCTGCCTTCGAGTTCGGCCGCAAGCGCCTGCGAGAGCGAGTTCACGTACGCCTTCGTGGCGTAGTACGTGGCCATGTACGGGCCCGGCTGGAATCCCGCGATCGAACCGACGTTCAGGACTCGCCCGCGGCCGCGAGCCTTCATCCCCGGCAGCACGCCCGCCAGGATCGCGGTGAACGCCGTGACGTTGACCTGGATCATGCCGAGCGTCTTCTCCAGGCTCGCCTCCGTGAACGGGCCGATGTCGCCGAAACCGGCATTGTTCACGAGTACGTCCACGGTCCAACCCGCGGCCGCGACGCTCTCCAGGAGATGTCTTGGGCCGGCGGGGGCGGCGAGGTCCACGGGAAGAACGAGGCACTTCGCGGGAAGTTCGGCGGCGAGCGCGGTCAATTCTGCTTCTCGACGCGCCGTGAGAATCAAATCGTGGTCCGCGGCGAGAATCCTAGCCAGTTCCCGCCCGATTCCCGCGCTCGCCCCCGTGACCAACGCCACCGGCCGTCGCTGTTCCATGGTCCGCTCCCGCTTGAACTGTTACACCACGTTACGGAGATGGCGGTTGTTCTTCTCGCGTCCGGCGGCGAAGATAAATGGCGGTACCGATTCGAGGTCGAACATGCCGTTAGTGCTGAGCCCGTCGGGGCGGCGCACGCCGCTCCCCACTCAACTCGCGTCGATCGGTCGCAATCGCCGCCGCGTGGCCATCGCGGCGGGAATCTTCTCGTTCCTCGGCCTCACCGCTGCGGCGTTGCTCGTCGCCGGGTTTCTGGACGCGTGGCTGCATCTGAGCGCATTGGCCCGTGGGTTCGCCCTCGTCGCCATCCTCGCCGTTGCCGGTCATATCCTGTTCCGCGGCATTCTCCCAGCCTTCCGCCTCCCCACCCGGCCGCTCGATCTCGCGCTCGAACTCGAAGAGATTCATCCGAAGCTGAACGACTCGCTCGCCTCGGCCATCACTTTCCTCGAAGACGACCGCAAGTCGCGGATGCAGGGCTTGCAGTCGGCGACGGTTCGCCGCGCGGAGCGGCTGTCGGAACGGTTCAACATCGCCGGGCTGATTCCGGGCGGCCGCTGTTGGCGGGCATTCTGCTTCCTCATGCTCGTCTCGTGCATCGCGGCGCCGGCGGCGCTGTGGAAGCGGGATCGCACGTGGACCGCGCTCGTTCGCCTCGCCGATCCGTTCGGCGCCCATCCGTGGCCCTCGAAGACGCGGATCGAACTGCTCGCCCCGCAAGCCGTGCCCGCCCGCATGCCGAAGGGCGACGCCTTCGAACTCCGCTTCGCCGTGCGTGGCGAACTTCCCGACCGCGCCAGCGTTCACTTCCACATCGCGGGCGGCGACTCGTTCGAAGAGATCTACCCGCTCGCCCCGGTGGACTTCAACACGCCATCGTCCGTGCCTGCGGGGATGCTGGCGAAGGATGGTCCGGTCGCGGTGGTGGCCGCACGATTCGACCCGAGTCGCTTCGCCTCCAACTTCCAATTCCGGATCGTGGTGAACGACGCGGACAGTGGCTTGTTGAAGGTGGAGGTGCTGCCGCCTCCGCGATTGGTCCCGCTGAACGGCCGTGCGTCGCCTCAGATTCACGTGACGCCGCCACGCTACACCGGGCTGAACGAATTGGACCTGCCGGACGGCGCGGCCGTGATCGAAGTCCCGCTCGGGACCGCGATCGCGCTTCGCGCCGCCTCGGACGCCAAGCTTCAATCCGCGACGCTGGCCTATCTCGGGGATCGCTCCGCGTTCGAGTCCGCGGCGCACGCCACGCCGATCGGCCACTTGAACCCGTTCGCGGCGCTCGGCTCGGCGCTGCTCGCCAACGCCCTCGGTTCCGACGTGCCGCTCACCCTCTCCGGCGACGGCCGCCGCATGGAATCGCACTTCATCCCGACGACCTCGGGCATGTACGCCCTGAAACTCACGGATGAATCGGGCCTCACCGGCACGCGGCTCATTGAACTGCGACTCGCTCCCGATCCGGCCCCCGGGCTTGTCCTGCTTCGCCCGGCTCTTGGCCGCGATCCCGCGATCCTCGTGCCGGACGCGACCTTGAATATCGCTTTCGGTGCGGACGACAAAGTGTTCGCGATCCGCGGCATGTTCCTCGAATACCGCATCGGGAAGGACGGCGCCGTCCGGCGAGTCCGCGTTCCCGATCCGCTCGCGGCCGCGGTCGGCCCCGCGACGCGTCTCCATCCCACGCGCCGCGAGGCGAGTTTCACCCTGCCCATGAAGTCGTTCCTTCGCGACGACGGCGCTCCCGTTCGCGATGGCGACGTGATCGTCCTCCGCGCCGCCGCGGACGACTGGGACGATGTCAGCGTGTTGAAAGAGCCCGGCCGCAGCGGCGAGTTCGAGCTCCGCATCGCGTCCAAGGAGGCGATCGAGGCCATCCTCGTGAAGGAACTCGCGGACCTTCGCCCCGATCTGATGCGGGCCCGCGAGCAACAACGCGACGCGACCGGCAAGGCGGCCGACACCAAGCCTCAGGCCGATGGTTCTCTCTCGGCCGCGGACCGCGAGAAGCTCCTGGCCGCCGAATACGCGCAGCGTCAGGTTCGCGGCAAGGTCGGCGACCCGCGCGACGGCCTGCGTGCGAAGGCCGAGATGCTCCGCGATCTGGCGAACGCCAACAATCTGCCACGTTCGAACGCCACGGATCGCGCCGAGGCCGCGGCGGAGGAGCTTGGTCGGCTCGCGGATCGCGACCTCGCCGCGGTCGAACCGCTGTTGGGGGATGCCCGGCAACTCGGTTCGCAGCCCGCACCGAAGCCGCCCGCCGAGAACCCCGTGCCCGGGCTCCTGAACCGCGCCGCCCGGCATCAGAAGTCCATCGACGACACGCTGACCGGCCTCATCGATCTGCTCTCGCAATGGGGCGACGCGGGCGCCTTGCGTGGCGACGCGAGGCTGCTTCGCGACGCCGTGAACCGCGAGGCCGGGACCGCCGAGAAACTTCCGGAGAAGGTGCCGGCCGGGAAGCCACCCGAGACGCTGCCGCCGGATCAGCGGGCGGAATTGGATCGCGCCGCGGGCAAGCTCGATCAACTCGCGGATCAGGCCAACTCGCTGCTCGGCCGCGCGGCCAAGATCGCCGGCGAGAAGGATCAACAGGCTGCAGAGGCGGACGCGACGGCGAAGAAGCAGCAGGCCGCGGCGGACGAACTTCGCAAGAAAGCGGCCGCAATGCCGCCCGGCTCGCCGGAACGGAACGCGGCCGAGTCGCAGGCCGAGGCCGCACGCGAAGCCGCCGCCGAGTCGAAGGCCGCGGGCGATCGTGCCCGCGCCGAAGCGGCCGCCCTCCGCAAGGCCATCGAGAGCGCCGGCGGCCAGGCGCTGCCCGAGGATCTTCGCAAAGCCGCGGACGCGATGCGCGCCAATCGCCAGGGCGAGAGCCGGTCCCAGGATCAGTCCGCCGCCGCGAGGCTGGAACGGTTCGCCGATTCGCTCGCGGAAAAGAAGGAGAACGACGTTCCCGAACTGGCGCGGAAGAAGAAGAACCTCGCGAACCAGTTGGACGACGTGGCCGGCGCTCAGGACGAACTTCGCAAGAAGACCCAGGACGCGGCGAAGATCGCGGACCCGGCGAAACGCGAGGCCGAGTTGCAGCGGCTGGCCCGCGAACAACAGAAACTCGTCGACCAGACCCGCGACCTGCTTCAGAAGTTGCAGCGGGAACGGGCGGACGACGCGGCCCGCGATGCACGCCGGGCCCTGGATCGAATGGAGGCCGCCCGCGACGATCTCGAACAAGGCAAGGACCCCGGCGCGGAACAACAGGCCGCCACCGAGAAGCTTGATGACGCCCGCGACAAACTCGATGCGGCCGCGGCCCGCGCCCCGCAGGAACTTACGGACGAGAAGCGCCGCAAACTGGCGGACCTCGTGAAGGCCCTGCACGCGCGGCAGAAAGCGGCCGTGGCCGAGGCCGATCGCATCCAGGCGAAGGTGATCGCGGAGAAAAAGTGGTCCCGCCCCGTCCTTCAAAGTTACAAGGATCTCGAAGATCGGGAGCGGGCCCTCGCGGTCGAGGTGGCCACGCTGGCCGAACGCGAGTTCAAGGAGTTGCTCGTGTTCGCCCGCATCGTGAAGGATGCGGCCGAAGCGATGGAGAAAGCCGGAGACCGGGCCAAGCTCCGCCGGCAGGACGCGCTCGACGCCGATCCGGACACGCCGTTCGATGCGGACCTGGAAACGAGCAATGGCGGCCGCGTTCGCCGACCCATGGACCTCGCCCTTCGCCGACTCGATCAGGTGCTCGACGCGCTGAAGCCGGACGAGCCGCAGGCGAAGAAAGAGAAGAAGGACGGCCCCGCGCCGATGGGTGGCGGCGGGATGCCGATGGGCGGCGGAGGCGGCCCGCAGAATGGGGACATCATCCCGCCGCTCGCCCAGTTGAAGGCCCTCCGCGCCCTCCAGGCGGACCTGAACGCTCGCACCGCCGAGTTCGACAAACTTCACCCGGATCGGACCAAGCTCACGGACGAAGACAAGGACGAACTCCAGGACCTCGAGGCGGCGCAACGCGCGATCGCGTCTCTCTTCGAGGAGATGGCCAAACTCTTCCAGATGGGCGAAAACTGATCGCGGCCACTTCGCCCGAGGCGATTCGCCCCGAATAGGATGAAGGCATCCGAACCGAGGGCTCAGTCGTGTCCGACCCGCAGACGTTGAAGGCCGCCATCCGCGAACAAGCGCGGAAGAATCGTGTCGCCCAGAAGAACAAGGACGAGATCAGCCGCACGATCTGCGGCCAGTTCATGGCCCTGCCCGCCTACAGGTCCGCGAAGACCGTGATGTGGTACGTGGACGCGGGAAGCGAGGTTCGCACCCGGCATACCCTTCCCGAAGCCCTGACGCACGGCAAACGCGTGGTCGTGCCGTGGTGCGTGGTCGAGACGAACCAACTCGAACTCTTCTGGCTCGAGGACATGTCGGAACTCGTCGAAGGGGCGTACAAGATTCTCGAACCGAAGGATGAACTCCGCCACGTGCCGCGGAAGGTCGTTCAACCCGAGGAACTCGATCTCGTGATGGTGCCGGGCACGGCGTTCGATCCCCGCGGCGGCCGCATGGGGCAGGGGAAGGGCTACTACGACCGGCTGCTCTCACGGGCCCGCCCGGACGCCCCATTGGTCGCGCTCGCCTTCGATTGCCAAATCTTCGACGAGATCCCGGTCGCCTCGCACGATGTCTTCATGGATCAGGTGATCACGGAGTCGCGAACGATCGCCGGCCGCGGCCGCTGAGTGAACGTGCGAACGACTCACGCCGTCAGGCTCGGAAGTGTAATGGTCCCAGCCACGATCGCACGTGGCGTTCCGACTCATGCCTCTCGCAGCGAATTCTTGGTTACGAGCCGGAAGGGGAAGGGGTCGCTACGACTCAAGCCGCGTTCCGCGGTGCTGCGAAAGTCGGTGATGTGCGAACGCTTGTGGCTTGAATAACCGCGACGCCTTGACTCGTCAAGCAAGGTGGGAGGACTCGTCGTTTTTATTCAGTCGGATTGGCCAAAATGCGGTTCGGCGGGCCTGGGCTCCCCGCTAGGACATCCCGTCCGGTTCTTGGGACACGTACTTGGTCAGGAACTCGCGGACGCTCGCCGCTACCTCGTACCCGCCCCCGTCGTGCCAGAAGACCCGCACCGGAGAGGATGCGGCCGGGTCGTCGGACAGTCGGACGGCCCAGAAGCTGGCCTCGATGTTGTAGTCCCCGAAGCAGTAGTACCGCTCCGGGTCCGCCGGGCCGTCGGATCGGCCCCGGGCGGCCGGGATGCGGTCCACGACGCGAAAGAACTCGGCGACCGGCCGGAGCCGGGCGAGCCCGTCCAGCTCCGAAAACGGGATGCCGTCCGCGGCCCGCAGGAGCAGCCGCAGGTCGTCAGGCAGCCACACCCGGTTGGCGGACTCGAACGCGGACAGCGCGGCCTCGGTCGCGGGCGGGTTGGGCGTCACGCCGGCCCCACGCCATCGGGCCAGTAGCTGGGCAATGGGTTCCGACACACTCGCCCCTCCGGTCGCCTCCGCCGCCGAAAGAATCCAGATGCCGTGGGTGGTGTACCGTGAAGGTTCCACCTTTCCCTTCGGAGGCATCGGATGGCCACCACGATTCTCGCAGTCGATCTCGGCAAGTTCAACTCCGTTCTCTTTTGGTTCGAGCCGTCT